>ERZ1673752.377-NODE-377-length-78380-cov-12.082643_pt1 | contig 78380 bp, 70 predicted proteins | sample MGYA00580195_ERZ1673752 | MGnify/ENA primary metagenome ERZ1673752 (study PRJEB41218, sample SAMN15661744) | gut metagenome | host: Homo sapiens | place: Canada: London | collected 2015-08-20/2019-03-30 | study: EMG produced TPA metagenomics assembly of...
ACAGGGCTCGAACCTGTGACCCCCTGCTTGTAAGGCAGGTGCTCTCCCAGCTGAGCTAACCTTCCGTTCCATCAAGCCGCATCTCTCAGCGACGTGTGTATTATAACGGCCAGATGCCGAATTGTCAAGCACAATTTTCAAAAAATCGCAATTTTTAAGCCTGCCGCACTTCCATGCTTGAGAACAGCTCCGCAGCCGTGGTATCATAGGACGTGCCGGACAGCTCCGGCGCGCTGAACGTCAGGGCATAGCAGTATGCGCCGTCCGTGATGACCTTCGCCCGGTAAAGTCTTCCGCCCTCGTCGGAACCGGCATACCACGCGAACTGCCAGATGGTCCGGCCGCCCGCTGTCGTTTCATAGACATGCAGCGCCTGCTCGTCAAAGCCGGACAGCTGCCGCACAATCGCGCCGGAGGGTGCCGCGGGCATGGTCTGCGCCGTGATCTCGTAGCCGCCGTCCGGCTGCGTATAGACGTGCTGCGCGCCGCGCTCGGAGAAGACCTCCTCGACCGCGTCCGCCGGAAGATGCACGTAGATCACCCCCGGCTCGCCGGTGGCTGCCTGCGTGCATCCGTCCCCGACCGTTTCCCACTGCGGCTGCGCCGCGCACGCACACAAAAGCGCCGTCAGCGCGATCAGAGCCGCTGCCATGCTTCGTTTCATATCAAACCGCCTCCAAAAGAAAGGAATGGATCCAGATGTGGACTGCCCTGCTTCTAATGAATGCGGCCGGCTTCGGGATTATGCTGCTGGATAAGCAGCTCGCCCGCCATCACCGCCGCCGTGTGCCGGAGGCGATGCTTCTGGCCTTCGCCGCCTGCTTCGGCAGCGCCGGTGTGCTGGCCGGGATGCTCGTCTGCCGCCACAAGACCAGAAAGCCGCTCTTTACCGTGACGGTCCCGCTGCTGCTTGCTGCGCAGGCGGCGTGCCTGTATTTTTTACTGCGTTAGATCACTGGCGGAGCTTGCGCTTGTTGCCCTTGGCGTCGACGATATAGGTGTTATCCAGCTGCGAGCGCAGATCGCCGACGACGGAGTCGATATACGCCCGGCGCAGCTTTGCCCGCTCTTCGTTCTCCTCCGGCGTCAGGCCGACGGTCTTGGCCTTGTGCGCCAGTTCGTTGATGCGTTCGATGTCTCCCTTTTTCATAAAAGCACCTCTTACAGAAATCTTGTGATCTCGATCGCGATGCGGCCCTTTTTCGTATTGCCGCCGATCGTCTCCAGCCGGATCTTGCCGAGACCTCGGACGGTGATCACGTCGCCCTCCGCCGTCTGTTTGTCGCCCTTCATGCAGGGCGCATAGTTCAGCTCGCACTTGCCGGCTGCGATATAGTCCGCGCCCTTGCCGCGGCTGATGGAAAAACCGGAGGAAACGATCCCGTCCAGCCGCAGGGACGGCACGGTATCGCGGACAGTCTTGACCTTCTGCTCCGGCACCCGGATCTCGTCCAGCGCGATCCGTTCCGCGTGCAGCTTCGTCCGGCCTGCGGAGAGAAAATTCTGCAGAAGATACGGCAAAACTTCACGCGTCACGAGAAAATCGCAGCTGCCCTCGGACACATAGATATCCCCGACCGTCTCCCGCTTGACGCCGCAGCCCATGAGCGCGCCGAGAAAATCCCGGTGCGTCAGCGTGTCGCCCGCAAAATATACGGCGCGCACGGCGGCGATGGGGCCGTCGTCCCCCGTTAGCCAGCTGCTGTCCAGATAGTCCGGCAGATAGCAGCAGATCTCGCGCTCGGCCAGCTCCGGGCCGCCGAAAAAGCAGATCTCCTGCCCGCGCAGCAGCTCCTGCGCCAGCATCTGCTCGCGCTTCGAGAGAAAGCCCGATACCGCCGGGATATTGCGCGCCTGCGCCGTCGTCATGCGCTCGTAGAGCTTTGCCAGCAGGATCTCGTCGTCCTTATTCTGCGCCATGCGGGCGATCTGTTCGCGTTTGTCCATGCGGTTCCCTCCGTTCCGCTGCCATTTTAGCAGGCGCGTGCGGAAAATGCAATCCGATGCGCTTGGCTTTTCCGCCAAAAACGAGTATACTGATATCAAATATCCAAATCAGAGGACAACCATATGAAAGTTTTGATCCTCGGCGGCGGCGCCAGCGGTCTGATGGCGGCGCTGTCCGCCGCGCAGACCCCCGGCAACACCGTCACCATCCTTGAGCGGCAGTCGCGCGTCGGGCGCAAGCTCCTTGCCACCGGCAACGGCCGCTGCAATCTGACAAATACCCACCTGACGCCGGAAAAATACCACGGGCAGGACGCTGCCTTTGCCCGCGCGGCGCTGGGCCGCTTTGACGTGCAGCGGACGCTGGAGTTTTTCCACGCGCGCGGCCTTCTGACCGTGGAGGAGCCGTCCGGGCGCGTGTATCCGCTCTCCGATCAGGCCAACAGCGTCGTGGACGTGCTGCGCTTTTCGGCGGAGCAGGCAGGCGTGCAGATCGTCAGCAGCTTTGACGCGCAGACGGTCAAAAAGAAGGCGCGCGGCTATCAGGTGACCGGCGCGGACGGCGCGGGCTTTTTCGGCGACAGGCTGATCGTCGCCTGCGGCGGCTGCGCGGGCCGGGCATTGGGCGGCACGATGGCGGGCTATGAGCTTCTTTCGCAGCTTGGCCACAGCCGCACTGCCCTGCATCCCAGCCTCACGCAGATCCGCACCGATCCCGGCCCCATCCGGGGCCTCAAGGGCGTGCGTGCCGACTGCCTGCTGCGGCTGCGCGTCGGAGGGAAAACCGTGCAGCAGGACACAGGCGAGGTGCAGTTCACCGAGACCGGTGTCTCCGGCCCCGTGGCCTTTACGCTTTCGCGCGCCGCCGCAATGGCCGCGCCCGGCGCGGAGCTGCTTCTGAACTTCCTGCGGGACTATCCACCCGAGCAGGTGCTGTCGCTTCTGCGCGCACGGCAGGCAGATTTTCCGGCGCTCGCCGGGGAAGAGCTGCTGGCCGGCATGCTGCACCCGCGGCTCGGGAAGACGCTCTGCCGCGCCTGCGGGCTCGGCACGCAGCCGCTTTCGGCTGTCTCTGTGGAAATACTAACGAAGCTCGCTCAATTGATACAATATTTCCCCCTGCCCGTCACCGGCGTCTCCGGCTTTGAGAGCGCACAGGTGACCGCCGGCGGCGTCCGGACAGCGGAGTTCCGCTCGGACACGCTCGAGAGCAGGCTCGCGCCGGGCGTCTTCGCCTGCGGCGAAGTCCTTGACATTGACGGCGACTGCGGCGGCTACAACCTGCAGTGGGCATGGTCCTCCGGCTATGTGGCCGGACAGCTTGGAAAACAGGAGGAACCCCGATGATCCGTATCCGTGATCTGTCACTGCCGCCGGACGGCGACATGGCGCGGCTCGTACAGGCAGCCGCGCGGCAGCTGCGCATCTCCCCGGCGGAGATCAAGCAGCTCGATCTGAAAAAGCGATCTGTCGACGCACGCAAGAAAAATGACGTGCGCATCATCTATACCGTCGACGTGGCCGTCAAGGGCCGGGAGGACAAAATCCTCAAAATGGCGCACTGCCCGAAGGCGTCGGTCGCGCAGGATTACAGCTACTTCGTCCCGCAGCCCGCGGTACTTCCGGCGCGGCGGCCCGTCATCGTCGGCTTCGGCCCGGCAGGCATGTTCGCCGCGCTCGTTTTGAGCATGGCCGGTCTGCGGCCGGTCGTGTTGGAACGCGGGCAGGACGCAAAGACGCGCCATGAAAAGGTCCTGCGCTTCTGGCAGACCGGCGAACTCGACCCGGACTGCAACGTGCAGTTCGGCGAGGGAGGCGCGGGGACGTTCTCGGACGGCAAGCTCAACACCGGCGTCAAAAACGAGCACATCGGCTGGATCCTTGAGCAGTTCGCCGAAGCCGGCGCCAGCGCCGACATCCTGTATGACGCCAAGCCGCACATCGGCACGGACGGGCTGGTGACCGTCGTGCAGAATCTGCGTGAGAAGATCCAGCATTACGGCGGCGAAGTTCATTTCGGCACGAAGCTGACCGCCATCGAGACGCAGAACGGCCGCGTCACGGCCGTCCGCGCCGTCTGCGGCGGCACGGAGCAGGTCATCCCGGCCGACACCGTCCTGCTTGCCATCGGCCACAGCGCCCGCGACACGTTCGAGGCGCTGCACGCAATGGGCATCGTGATGGAGCCGAAGCCGTTCTCCATGGGTGTGCGCATCGAGCACCCGCAGCGGATGATCAATGAGAGCCAGTACGGCGCGTTCGCGGACGCGCCGGGCCTCGGCGCGGCGGATTACAAGCTGAATGTCCGCCTGCCGGACGGCAGCTCCGCCTATACCTTCTGCATGTGCCCCGGCGGCAGGGTCGTCGCCGCGGCTTCGGAGGCAGGCGGCGTGGTCACGAACGGTATGTCCGACCACGCGCGGGACGGCGAAAACGCGAACGCCGCCCTTCTTGTCACGCTGAACCCGGAGGATTTCCCGGACAAGTCGGTGCTCGGCGGCATGTACTGGCAGCGCGAGCTGGAGCAGGCCGCGTTCCGCGCAGGCGGCGGCACCTACCGCGCCCCGGCGCAGCTGGCGGGCGATTTTCTGGCGCACCGGCCGTCGGCCGGCCTTGGAGATACTCAGCCGACCTACCGTCCCGGCGTCGCGCTCTGCGACCTGCACGACGTTCTGCCGCCGCGCATCACCTCCGTTCTGGAGCAGGCACTTCCGCAGTTGGACGCGCGCCTGCACGGCTTTGCCCGGCCGGACGCCGTCCTGACCGCGCCGGAGACGCGCAGCTCTTCGCCCGTGCGCATCGTGCGGGACGAGACGCGGCAGTCGCCGCTGCGCGGCCTGTATCCGTGCGGCGAGGGCGCGGGCTACGCCGGCGGCATCACGTCTGCCGCACTGGACGGCATTTTATCGGCAGAAGCGGTCATCCGCGCGCTGTCGGAAGAAAGGAAGGAGAATCCCCATGACTGACCCGATCCCATTCCCGACGCCGGAGCATGCGTCGGACGAAATGACCCGCGACGAGCTGCTGGGCCGCATGCAGTCGCTGCAGGACGCGCTTGCCGCGCTGGGCGAGGAAGAGCCGGAGGATATGGCGAGCGACCGCTACACCCGCTGGGCCGACCGCCACGAGGCGCTGGAGGACGAGCTGGACGACATCCTCGACCTGCTCGACGAGCTGGATCTATGAATAGAAAAAGCATCCGGACAGTTTTCCCTGTCCGGATGCTGTGTTTTATTCCGCTGTGACCTTGCCGGGGTCCAGGAACGGAGCCGGGGTCTTTTTGTACGTCGCGAGGCTCACGCACACGAGCGCCAGCGCGCAGGCGATCGCGCCCGGCACCGTCGCGCCGAGGCCGAAGGGCTGGCCGATCAGCTTCCACACGATCGTCACCGTAAAGCCCGCGCCCATGCCGGACAGGATACCGGCCTTCGTCGCCTTTTTCCAATAGAGCGCCGCAAACGCGGGCAGTCCCGCCGCAGCTGCATAGAAGCTCCACGCGAACATCAGGATATTATACGCGTTTTTAATATACAGCGCAATGAAGAGCGCGCCCAGCGGCAGAATGACCGCGAACACGCGCGTCAGCCGCAGCTCCTTCTTTTCCGGCGTATCGGGCTTGAAGACCTTGTAGATATCGTGCACGCACGTCTGCACAGAGACGATCAGATAGCTGTCCGCCGTCGACATGATGACGGACAGAATACCCGCCAGCGCAAGCCCCGTCAGGCCGACCGGCAGAATTTCGATCGCCAGCGCCGGAACGACCGCGTCGGTCGAGCCGTAGGCCGCGATCTTCGCCGCCGGAACGAGCTGGTGCGCCACCACGCCCATGAACCAGACGAGCGGGATGGTCAGGCCATAGACCAGCGTCCCGAGAAACAACCCCTCCTTGGCCGCCTTGCGGTTCTTGGCCGCGAACGCGCGCTGCCACATCTCCGCGCCCGCCAGCGTGAAGACGAAGTAGGTGATGATATCGCCCACGATGCTGCCGTCCAGATACGGCTTGGACAGCTCCGGCGCAAGATTCTGCAGGAAATTGCCGATGCCGCCGAGCTTCGCCAGCGAGGACGCCGGGATCAGGATATAGACGAACAGGATGAGCATGACGAACTGGAACACGTCCGTATAAATGACGCCGAACAGGCCGGAGGTCGCCGTGTATACGATAAACACCAGGCAGGCGATCAGCGCGCCCAGCTCATAGGAAATGCCGATCTCGCCGCCGAGCATGTTGATGATCGTCGCCGTCGCCGTGACCTGTGAGGCGACCGTTCCCATCATCGTGAACGCGATCAGGCAGCCCAGCACGACCTTGGCCGTCTTGCCGAAGCGTTTTTCAAAAAGGTCCGGAATGGACGTGACGTTAAACTTCATGCCGACGTCCGAGATGCGCCCGGCAAAGCCCGAGAAAGTGAACATGCCGAGCAGATACGGCAGGGCCGTCATGATGGCCTTGAAGCCGCTGGAATACGCGACGCCCGCGCGCCCCATCAGGCCGCTGCCGCCGATGATGGTCGCGCAGACGGTAGCCATCAGAACCAGCGGCCCGAAGGAGCGCCCTCCAAGATAATAGTCGTCCATGCTCTTGACCTTTTTGACAACGACAAGGCCGACGAGCACCATGGCGATCAGATAGGCTGCGATGATCGCCAGATCGATTGCGTGCAGTTCATTGTGAACCATGCGTGATCTCCCTTCTCTTCCGGCGAACGCATGGCCCGCCGGATCATATTTTTTGTGTTGTTGCCGAAAAATACCGCGCGACCGCTTCGCGCGTGTCCGCGTCGCCGACAAAGACGACGCTGTCGCCCGCATACAGCTCCGCATACGGTCCCGGCGAGAGGATCGTCGTTCCGCCGCGGCGGATCGCGACGACCGTCGCCCCCGTCGCCTGCCAGAAATGCAGTTCGCCCAGATTGCGCCCCGCTTCCGCCCAACCGGCCGGAACACGGACGGCGTAGTTCGGCAGGCTCTGCTCCGCCTGCACGGGGAGAATGCCCTCGTCCAGAATGCTGCGGCACAGCTCCGAGACCTGCTTTGTCAGGTTCTCCTGCTGCTCCAGAAGCGCGCGGAGCCTGTACTTTTTGTCGACCAGTGCATTTCTGGCCTGCATGGTCTGCAGATACCGGCGGGCACTGTCCGCCGAGAGGACATAGACGCCGCTCTGCTCCTTGACGCTGACCACGCGCATGTCGCGCAGCAGCTGCACAGCCTTGCGGATGGTCTCCGGCGAGACCGCATACTCGGACGACAGCTTTGACCGGCCGGAGAGCTTTTCTCCCTCGGCAAACTGTCCCTCCGCGATCCGCTCGGCAACAGAAGCGGCGATCCGCATATATTGCGGGAGTGTGTCAGTTTCCATGCTGTGATCCCCCCTGATCTCCCAATTTTACTCTATTATAGCAACTAGCAACTTCTATTTCAAGTAAAGTTTGCAGTTTTTTCTGTTAAGAAAATCCGCTCTTCTACCCGGCGCGGCGCAGGCATATACTCCAATAGCATACACAGCCTGGAGGTGCCCATATGACAGAGGATCTACTCACCAGAGCCAGGGAACTGGCTGTGTACATCATCGAAACCCGCACCACCATCCGGCAGGCGGCAAAGCACTTCGGACTTTCCAAATCGACCGTACACAAGGATCTGACGGAGCGGCTCCCGCTTGCAAACCGCGCGCTGTATCTGCAGGTACGGGAGATTCTGAATTGCAATAAGGCCGAACGCCACATCCGCGGCGGTCTTGCCACCCGAAAAAAATACAAGGGGTATTAAGCATTTATTTTCCGGCGTTTTCCTGTTCTGGGGAAAACGCCCGTTTCTTTTGTGCAGTAAGCTAAAAATTTATGAGTGCAAGCAAATATTTTTCAGAAAATGGGTTGATTCTTCGAAACGGAAGGTATATACTGAAATTCAGGAAGCAACACCAACCCACAACACCACAACTTTCAGGAGGCAAAGTATCATGAACTACGGTCGTACTTTCAACTTCTCCGCAGGTCCTGCGATGATGCCGGAACCCGTGCTGGAGGAGATCCGCGACGAAATGATGAACTACCGCGGCAGCGGCATGTGCGTCATGGAAATGAGCCATCGTTCCCCTGTTTTCCAGCAGATCATCGACGAAGCCGAGCAGGATCTGCGCGACCTCATGGGGATCCCCGACAATTATAAGGTCCTCTTCATCCAGGGCGGCGCTACCCTGCAGTTCTCCATGATCCCCATGAATCTCATGAAGAACGGCAAGGCCGTCTACATCGAGACCGGTGCCTGGTCCAAGAAGGCCATCAAGGAAGCCCAGAAGGTCGGCGAGGTCATCGTCGCCGCTTCCTCCAAGGACAAGAACTACACCTATGTTCCCGACTGCTCCGATCTGGACATCCCGGAAGACACCGATTACGTCTACATCTGCGAGAACGAGACCATCCACGGCGTCACGTGGAGCAAGCTGCCCAACACCAAGGGCCATGTCCTCGTCTCCGACCAGTCCTCCATGTTCCTCTCCAAGCCCTGCAACGTGTCTGACTACGGCATGATCTACGCAGGCGTGCAGAAGAACGTCGGCCCTGCCGGTATGGTGGTCTGCATCATCCGTGAAGACCTCATCCGCGACGATCTGACCGATCTTCCCATCTACCTGCAGTACAGCACCCACGCAGGTGCAGGCTCCATGTACAACACCCCGAACTGCTGGGCCATCTACTGCTGCGGCAAGGTCTTCAAGTACCTCAAGTCGATCGGCGGTCTCGAGGAGATGCACAAGCGCAACCTCGACAAGGCGAAGGTCTTCTATGACTTTCTTGACAGCTCCAAAATGTTCAAGGGCACCGTGGAACCCGAGTTCCGCTCCCTCATGAACATCCCGTTCGTGACCGGCTCCGCCGATCTCGACAAGGAAGTCGTCGCCGCCACCAAGGCAGCGGGCTACGACAACCTGAAGGGCCACAAGTCTGTCGGCGGCCTGCGCGCGTCCATTTACAACGCCATGCCCAAGGAAGGCGTGGAAGCGCTCGTGAAGTTCCTGCAGGACTTCGAAGCCAACTACGGCAAATAAGTAACCTCAACAGGGCGCGGCGCATGTCGCGCCTTGTTTTCACAAAAACACAACACAAAATGAAATAAGGAGATCAATATCATGCGTATTCTCGTTACCGACGGAATGGACAAGACCGCCATGGCGCAGCTGCGCGAGGCCGGTCATGAGGTCGTGGAGCAGTTCTATGCCCCCGAAGAGCTGGGCGCAGCCCTGCGGGAGTTTGACGCGGTCGTCGTCCGCTCGAAGACGAAGGTCCGTGCCAACCACATTGACGAAGCCAAGGGCGGCAAGCTCAAGCTCATCATCCGCGGCGGCGTCGGCGTGGACAATATCGATGTGAAGTATGCAGAGGAAAACGGCATCACCGTGAAGAACACCCCGAAGGCCTCTTCCGAGTCCGTCGCGGAGCTGGCCATGGGCCATATGTTCTCCTGCGCGCGCTATCTTTCCATCGCAGGCCACACCATGCGTGAGGACAAGTGGGAAAAGAAGGCCTACGGCAAGGGCATCGAGCTGCGCGGCAAGACGCTCGGCATCGTCGGCTTCGGCCGCATCGGCCAGCACCTCGGCGTCATGGCCAAGGCCATCGGCATGGACGTCATCGCGTTCGATATCTTCCATATCCCCGGCATCGAAGAGAAGCTGGGTATCCCCTATGTTGAGATGGACGAGCTGCTTGCAAAGTCCGATTTCATCTCCGTCCACGCTCCGGCAGTCGACGGCGGCGCTCTTATCAACGCAGAGCGCATCGCGAAGATGAAGGACGGCGTCGTCATCATCAACACCTCCCGCGGCACGAATGTCGACGAGGCTGCCCTGCTGGCAGGTCTCGAGAGCGGCAAGGTCCGTGCGGCCGGTCTGGATGTTTATGCAGACGAGCCCGCCAGCAACAAGGCGCTCTATTCTCACCCGATGGTCTCCTGCACGCCGCACATCGGCGCTGCCACCGTCGAGGCCCAGAAGCGCATCGGCGCCGAAATTGTGGACATTATCACGAATTTTAAGGCGTAAATTCTGTCATTTCGCACATACATCCGCGCTTGTTTTTCAGGCGCGGATGCGTTATGATAGCTTTGAACAATCTGCATAAGATTGCCACAATATTGGTTAAATTTTTGAGGAGGATTTGCCAAAATGAATGCATATGTCGCCAGCGTTATCGATTATGTGAAGAAGACCCATGCGCATGAGCCTGAGTTCGTTCAGACCGTAGAAGAGGTCCTGTCTTCCGTATCGCCCATCATGGACGCGCATCCCGAGTATGAAAAGGTCGACCTGCTGAAGCGCATGGTCGAGCCGGAAAGAATGTTCACGTTCCGCGTCTGCTGGATGGATGACGCCGGTAATTACCATACCAACCGCGGCTGGCGCTGCCAGTTCAACGGCGCGATCGGCCCGTACAAGGGCGGCCTGCGCTTCCAGAAGAACGTCTATGAAGGCGTTATCAAGTTCCTCGGCTTCGAGCAGACCTTCAAGAACAGCCTGACCGGCCTGCCCATGGGCGGCGCCAAGGGCGGCTCCGACTTCGATCCCGCCGGCAAGTCCGACGCAGAAGTCATGCGTTTCTGCCAGAGCTTCATGACCGCTCTGTACCGCTACATCGGGCCGGACATCGACGTTCCCGCCGGTGACATGGGCGTTGGCGGCCGCGAGATCGGCTACCTGTACGGCCAGTACCGCCGCTTGAAGGGCGTCTGGGAGAACGGCGTTCTCACCGGCAAGGGCATGAGCTACGGCGGCTCCCTGATCCGTCCGGAAGCGACCGGCTACGGCGCAGTTTACTATCTGCAGGAAGTCCTGAAGCACGAGAACGACACCATCGAAGGCAAGCGCATCGCGATCTCCGGCTACGGCAACGTCGGCTGGGGCATCATGAAGAAGGCTGCCGAGCTGGGCGCAAAGGTCACCTACTTCGCAGGTCCTGACGGCTACATCCATGATCCGGATGGCGTCACCGGCGAAAAGCTCGACTACATCCTCGAGATGCGCGCAAAGGACCCGATGCACTGCAAGCCTTACGCTGACAAGTACGGCGTTGAGTTCGTTGAGGGTGCAAAGTGCTGGGGCGTGAAGGACGTTGACGTCTACATGCCGGCTGCTACCCAGAACGACGTCCGCATGGAGTCCGCAGAGAAGATCGCGGCTTCCGGCGTCAAGTACTACATCGAGGTCGCCAACATGCCGACCACGAACGACGCTCTGAACTTCCTGCGTGAGCAGAAGCACATGATCGTTGCTCCGTCCAAGGCAGTCAACGCAGGCGGCGTCGGCGTTTCCGGTCTCGAAATGAGCCAGAACTCCGAGCGTCTGGTCTGGACGGCTGAGGAAGTCGATGCACAGCTGCACAAGATGATGAAGAACATCCACAAGGTCTCCGCAGAGGCTGCCGAAGAGTACGGCCTTGGCTACGATCTGGTTGCAGGAGCCAACATCGCCGGCTTCAAGAAGGTCGCCGAAGCTATGTATCAGCAGGGCATGTTCTAATCTGCCCCATTTCTTCCATCTAACAAAAGCCCGCTGCAAACACCGTTTGCAGCGGGCTTCTCATATGTTAATACCTCGTAGAGTTTGCGCCCGCAGGCGCAAAATAATGCAAATCTATTTTTTCCGGGAGCCCCTGCTCTCGGAAAAAATACTTTACGCCGCCAAACGTGAATTTTGTGCGTCTTCAGGCTTCCATGCAGACCCAGCGAAGCGGTCTGCATGGAACAAGGAGGAACAGAGTGTCAGAATAAGAAGCCTTGCTCTGCAAGGATTCGTTTCGTAAGCTCTGATTCCGACGCGCGCTGCAGGCGGCGCAACTCTATTTGCCCCAAAAGCCGCAGCTTTTGGGGCAGTGCTTATGCTTTCCGTACCGGATAGCAGGCTTCGGTGACGAACTCCTCGGGGTTCTGCGTCTCGTGCGGGCTGACGTGGTAGATGTTGAACATCGGGCCGTCGCAGGCGTAGCCATTGTCTGCGATCCACGCGGCAATGGCCGCGTAGACCTCCGTGATCTTCGCATACGGCCCGCGGAACGTGCAGCTTGCGACCGTGACGGCCGGGAGCGTCCGGAATTTTACGTGTTCCGTATCCGGATAGCTGCCCTTGACAGTCTTCCACGCCTCCACCTCAACGTCGCGCTCCTTATACTCGCCGTCGAGGAATGTCACCGCGCAATAGCACGGGTCGTCCGGAACGAGGTGCATCTCATCCGTCTCCTCACGAAGCGTCTTCCAGACGGTCCCCTCTTCCTCATAGCGTGGGAGGATCGTGTGGACGCAGGCGGCATAGCGTGCGGGGATGGTCTTGATGGTCACATTGTACTGCATAAAGTCTTCCTTTCCCAGCCGTTTTTCGGCTGTATCCAGAAGCATTCGCTGCCGCGCGGTTTTTTCAGCCTCCTGCTCCAGCTCGCGCCGGCGCTGCGCAAAAAACGGCGCAAGCGCTTCCGCGTCCCGCCCGACGGCCATGATCCGGCAGACGTCCGCGAGGGAAAAGCCCATATCCCGCAGAGCCGTGATCCAGCCGATCTGCGGCAGCTGGTCTTCGCGGTAATAGCGGTAGTCCGACTCCGGGTCGGTATAGGCCGGGTGCAGAAGCCCGATCTCATCGTAGTAACGCAGCATGCGAATACTGACTCTGGACAATTTTGAAAATAATCCGATTTTCAGCATAGCGGTACCTCCATATCGTTTGCGCAAACAGGCAATCCTCATTGCCTGCACCCAGCATACTGCCTGACACAATGTGAGAGTCAAGCCCGATTTTTATTTTTCCTGCTTTTTCCCATTCTGCCCGACCAGCCGCAGCACGGCCATCACCGCCGCATACAAAATGCCCGCGATCGCCCAGATGAACCAGCTGTATTTTGCCTGCCCGTTGCCAAAGGGGCCGAAGGTATAGAACAGGAAGATCGCCGTCACGACCAGCCAGTAGCAGACGCTGACCGTTCCCACAAGACGGCTTTTTGACTTTCTCTGACGGGTGTAGTCCCCTTCCTCCAGAAGCTTTTCCATCGCGCCGGTCTGTGTCCCGGCATAGACGAACGCGAGGCAGGCCAGCGCGACAAAGCCCAGCAGCAGGCACACCGCGCCCACATACATAAGGTCGGAGCCGGAGAGGCACAGGCTCAGAAACAGCGGCAGGACGGACACGATGCAAAGGAGCGTGCCGATCAGATTCAGGCGGTTTGCCGCAGGCTGGAAGTCCTGCCTGCGCTGCCGGACCATGCCGCTCACGCCGTATTCTGTTTCAAACGGCTCTGTTTCCAGAAACGCAAACTCCCGCACCTGCGCGCCGCAGGACAGAAAAATACCGACCGCGGCCGCGACCAGCACGATCAGCACGCTCAGGCCGATGCCCGCAGCCGCGTTTTCCGAGATACGCGCGCTGTATTCGCTCAGTCCGCCGAGCAAAATGAGCGTGATGGGCGAGATCACGCAGAGAAACGTCGCCAGCGCCAGCTTCGGCGCGGCAGCGCGGCGCAGCGCCAGATAGCGCGACGCCTCCTCCATGCTCACTCGGCGGCGCGGCGGCTGCTCGGCAAGGCCCGGCGCAGGCTCCTGCTCTTCCAGCTCGTCCTTTAATAAGTAATCCGTGCTCACGCCGAAGATGCGGCTCATCTGCACGATCTTGTCAAGGTCGGGGACAGACTGCGCGCCCTCCCACTTGGAGACGGACTGCCGCGTGACGTTCAGCTGCTGCGCAAGCTCCTCCTGCGACCAGCCGGCTTTTTTCCTGAGATTCATGATCTTATCCGCAAGGATCATTTTTTCTTCCTCCTGGTTTTTGTTCGGATGGCGCTATCATACGAAATCCGGCGGTTGCATGCCAGAGATCGGACTGTCAAATCCGTCAACCGCCGGTTGCATTTCTGTTTTTCATTATAAAACCCCGCTCTTTTCGCTGTCAAGGCGGCAGGGTTTTCCATTTTTCGTGCAGCTTCGTGCCATTTCAGGAATTTTTTATATTTCGTTTACAAACTGTTCACCACACCGGCCCGGAAATCCGGTATCCTTTGAGCATAAGGAAGCTGCTTCACGGAAACATCCGCGGAGGGCCAACAGCGACCTTTCCAATAGATTGCGTTTTTCCATTTCTCCTCTCTCTTTTTCTCTTATCTCTTTGACGGAAACGCAGCCGGTTTTGACCGGCTGCGTTTCTGCGTATACGCGCACAAACGCCCGCCGGTATCCCGGCGGGCGTTTCGTAGGTTTCAGATCATTCCTCCGTCGTTGCGGGTGCAGCGGCGCTGGTGACGGGTTTGACGTATTTGGCGTTCATGTAGGCGCAGACCTCGTTGTACCAGATCTCGTACCACTCGCCATCGTCCGTCAGGCCGATCACGGCAACGGCGCTGTCGGTCGGCATGGTCATGAGCACCTGACTGTCGGTCGAGGGCGCAGTGCGGACGTTGACGTCGTTGGTCGTCGCCATGCAGTCGCTCATCGGGTTGACCGTGAGATCCTGCACATCGTTCGGCCACTTGGCCGTGTCACGCTCCGGCGTGCCGCCGAGACCGTTGGCCGCAAAGACAGCAGCGACCGTGCAGCTGCTTCTGGCGTTCAGAATGGCGACCTGACTGTTATAACGGACCGAGCCGTTCCACGTGTTGTCCTTCCATGTCAATGCGACCTCATAGACCTGACCGTCCAGATCGACGCTGTATTTATACTCCGCCGTCTTTCCGGTCTTTTTATAGTTGGCCTGCATCAGAGCGGCGGACAGCGTCACGGCCGCTTCCTCCGGCAGGGAAACGGGATCGTCCTTGTCATAGGTGACGACCACGCTGGTCGTGGGCTGGGGTTCGGTGTCCTGCGGGACGGTGATGAGGAACTGGCCGCTCGTCCCGTTCTCGTCGAACTGGAAGATCAGCTGCTGGGAGCCGCCGCGCGGCACCAGCGTGAAGCCCTTGTCACTGGTCGTGACGGTATAGAGGCCGGACGTCTCATAGAAGGTCCGGAACATGGACGCGAGCGTCTGTCCCTCGTCCAGCTTTTCAAGGCCGCAGGTATAGACCGTGTCGGTCTGCAGCGTGGCGAACATGCTGTCGCGCAGAGCCGCGTCAGTGATCAGGTGCAGCGGCAGGAGCATGTCCAGCGTGCCGGAGGGCAGTGAAAGCTCCCGATGCTCGCCCATGAAGATATACCAGCTGTCCTTGGTGTTCTGCGGATCCTTGGCATACAGGCACCAGGTGTCCGTGCCGCCGGATTCATTGGCCTTGGTAAAGACGGCGCAGGTGCCGTAGCTGTTGACGTAGTTCGTGGCGGTGACGCCGTCGTTATTTTTGGTGATGAGCTTGCTCATGGCGCTGAGCGACTTTTTCGTGGTGAACTGATAGCCGCCGTAGGAGACAAAATCGCCGTTATTGAGTTCCGCCGTGATCGGCAGATCCAGCGTCGTCTCCGTCGAGAAGGCCTTGGCCTGCACCGGGTCATCCGGCGTCTTGGAGCAGCCCTTGGCGACCAGCACGATGATCAGAACCAGCAGCACAAGCGCCGCGATCGCGACCAGCATCGGCAGATTTCTGCGCAGCCACAGGCCTTGCTTTCTTCTTTTCTTGTTCATTGTCGTACCTCCATCGTCATGACGTTTTGGCCAGAAGCGCAGATGTGTATAATCCGCGCAGTATATTCATGATTATGATACCACAGCTTTTTGCAAATAGCAATTCTTCATAAAAAAATAAGATTTCGCATTTCGGCTTGCGAACCCGGGCCGCGGCTGGTATGATAGTAGAAAATCTGCTGGGAGGGATCGAGGATGCGCTTTCAATGTCTGGTGATGGATCACGACGATACGACAGTTAACAGCACGGCGACCATTCATTTTCCGTCGTTTCTTGCCTATCTGGAGCAGGTGCGGCCGGGCCTGCATTACACGCTGGACGATTATTTCCGCAAAAACTTCGATCCCGGCGTCATGGCGCTCTTTACCGGCGAGCTTGGCTTCTCTGAAGAGGAACTGGAGGGTGAGTTCCTCTTCTGGCAGGATTGGGTGCGCACGCGCGTGCCGAAGGCCTATCCCGGTATCCGGGAGATCTTGCAGCGCCACCGGGACGCGGGCGGGAAGATCGCCGTCGTGTCCCACTCCATGCGGGAGAATATCGAGCGCGACTACCGTGAAAACGGCCTGCCGGAGCCGGATCTGATCTTCGGCTGGGAGCAGCCGCCCGAGCGCCGCAAGCCGGAGGCCTGGCCGCTGCAGCAGATCATGAAGACCTTCTCCCTGCCGCCGGAGGAGCTTCTGATGGTCGACGATCTGAAGCCCGGCTACGACATGGCGCGCCGCTGCGGCGTCCCCTTCGCCGCCGCCGGATGGGCCAACGATATCCCGGAGATCGAGCAGTTCATGCGCAGAAACTGCGATTTCTACTGCAAGACCGTCGCCGATCTCGACCGGCTGCTGGAGGAATAGAAAACAGTCCGCCCGCTGCCTTGGATGGGTGGTTGTAAAAAGTTCATGGAGCGTATCGTTACTGATACGCTCCATTTCTTATATCAATATGCTATCTTGGCTCTCCCTCTGGGAGAGCTGTCGCCGCAGGCGACTGAGAGGGTTTTGGGGCAGTGTTTACCCTCTCCGTCCTCGCTGCGCTCGGCCACCTCTCCCAAGGGGAGAGGCAAGGGATGCCCGCACGGTATACCAAAAAAGTACAAGAACAGGCACAGCAGAGGATCCCGCTGTGCCTGTTAACTGTCTCATGCGGCCCGCTCATGGAGCAGCGGGCGGTTTTCGGCTTACAGCCGCTGATTTTTAGCCAGCTGGCGGTTTTTGTAGGCGGGGTCGTCGGTGACCTCGCGCAGGACGGTGATCTCCGGGGGGGCGTCGAGCGCGGAGATGTTCTCCGGCAGGGCGGCGCGCATGATGGCGCGGTCCTGCGAGAACGGATAGACGTCGATCTCAAACCGGCAGCCGCGGTAGACAAAGCGGTACTTCGTCTTATGAACGGTATGCAGGCTCGTGTCGCCCTCCATCAGATAGCGGATGTATTCCTTTTCCGAGATCGGCTTCTCCGTCTCCCACTGGCCGGAGGCGGTCGTCCGCTTTTCGGTGTAGAAATAGAGATAATCGCCGCCGTTTTTCTGCTGGCGCACGCGGCGCACGACGTTGGGGTTCGCGCGGTTCAGATAGGTCTGCATCATATCGATGCTGGCCGCGCGGTAGGTATCCTCCAGCGTTTTGAGCGTCGGCAGCGCGATGAGATATTTATGCCAGACCACCTGCGAGACCGGTCTTCCGATGGCGTCATAGACCGCGTGCAGACCGCGGACGATCTTGTCCTCAAAATCGGCCGAATTGTCGATCACGCGGAGATTCGGATGACAGCTCCACGCGCGGAGCGTCTGATCGTCCTTTACCCGCGCCTCCTCCAGCGTTTCATAGCGCGCCTCGTTGCCGAAATTATAGGCGAACTCCGCGCCCTTGGCGCAGGAGACGAGATGCAGGACCGTGTCGTAATGGGCCATCGCCTGCTCCTCCGTCAGGCCGAAATGCGCCAGCACCTGCCGGAACTCCTCGTCGCTGACATAGGCCTTGTCGTCGAACAGCGCCCGGTCGTACAGGAGGATCACATGCTCCTCCGGGATCTTCTGCGCCGCTTCGAGCGCGAGCTTCTCCTTGTGCAGCTGGTCGGCGACAACAAAATACTGAAATTCCAGCATCGAGACGCCCCCGCCGAACGGCTTGATGCCGAAGCCGGAGATCAGCTCCGACGCAGTCTCGGGGATGGTGATGACCTTCCATCCGTCGTCCTGCTTGAACTCCTTGAGAATGCGGCTGATAAGCGTCGTCTTGCCTGCCGCAGGCCCGCCGGTCAGGACGATACGCGTGATCTGTTTTGCCAAAAGGATCGCTCCTTTGCTTCATTTTATAGTATCATATTAACATCATCCGACAGCAAATGCAAGAGACAGGCGCAGCCGCTTCCTAATGGAAGCGGCTGCATAATTTATCCCTCGAACTGGCTGTGATAGAGCTTTGCATAGAAGCCGCCTTTGGCGAGCAGCGCCTCGTGGCGGCCCTGCTCGACGATATGGCCGTTCTGCATCACAAGGATCACGTCCGCTTCGCGGATGGTAGACAGTCGGTGCGCCACGATGAAGCTCGTCCGGCCCTGCATCATCGTGTCGAACGCATGCTGGATCTGCTGCTCGGTGCGCGTGTCGATGGAGCTGGTCGCCTCGTCGAGAATGAGCATCGGCGGCAGGCAGAGCATGACGCGCGCAATGCAAAGCAGCTGCCGCTGCCCGGCGGACAGCGCGCCGCCGGTATCGGAGAGCATGGTATCGTATCCGTCCGGCAGGCGGCGGATGAAGGCGTCCGCGTGCGCGGCGCGCGATGCCGCTTCCACCTCGGCATCCGAGGCGTCGGGCTTGGCAAGACGGATATTGTCACGCACCGTGGCCGTTTTCAGCCATGTATCCTGCAGGACCATGCCGTACTGACGGCGCAGGCTCCGGCGCGTAACGGTGCGGATCTTGCTGCCGTCCACCGAAATGGAGCCGTCCTTGACATCATAAAAGCGCATGAGGAGGTTAATGAGCGTCGTCTTGCCGCAGCCCGTCGGGCCGACGATGGCCACGCGCTGCCCGGGCCGGACGGTGAGATTCAGGTCTTCAATGAGCCGCTGCTCCGGGGTATAGGAAAAGGCGACGTTCGTCAGCTGCACCTGGCCGGAGACGGCCTCCAGCGTCTTTGCATCCGCGGCGTCGGGGATCTCTTCCGGCTCGTCGATCAGCTCGAATACGCGCCCGGCGCAGGCCAGCGCGTTCTGAAGCTCCGTGATGACGCCGGTGATCTCATTGAACGGCTTGGCGTACTGGTTGGCATAGCTGAGGAAGCACGACAGCCCGCCGACCGTGATCGTCCCTGCAACCGCGCCGAGCGCGCCGGTGAAGCCCACGCAGGCATAGATGATATTATAGAGGATCCGCGTGGACGGGTTCGTCAGGGAGGAAAAGAACGTCGCGCGCATGGTGGCCGCTTCCAGCCGGTCGTTGATCTCGTCAAACTGCCGCAGGCTCTGCGCCTCGTGGGAGAAGGCCTGCACGACGCGCTGACCGTTCAGCTGCTCGTTTATCAGCGCGGTCTGCTCGCCGCGCGCCTTGGACTGCTGCTGGAACATGGAATACGTCCGGCTTGCGATGAACTTCGCCACCAGCAGAGACAGGGGCGTCAGCAGCACCACGAGCAGCGTGATCTTCCAGCTGATCGAGAGCATGAAGCCGATCGTGCCCACGATGGTCAGAACGCCGGTAAACAGCTGCGTGAAGCCCATGAGCAAGCCATCGGCAAACTGGTCGACGTCGGCGACGATGCGGCTGAGCGTATCGCCCGCGGGATGACTGTCCAGATACGAAAGCGGCAGCTTCTGCAGGCGGGAAAACGCCTGCCGCCGCACGTCGCGCGTCACGGCGAAGCAGACGCGGTTGTGGATGACCGCCATCAGCCACTGCAAAAGCGCGGTCAGCCCGGCAAGTACGGCGATTTTCACCGCCAGCACGCCGACCGCCGGGAAATCGACCTGTCCGGGGCCGACGATCGCGTCGATCGCGTCGCCGACAAGGATGGGGATATAGAGCGTTCCTGCCACACCGGCCGCGGTCAGAAGAAAAGACAGCAGTAAAAGCGGCAGATAGCTGCTGAGGCTCCTGCACACGCGCAGGAGCGTTTTGGAGGAAGTTTTCATTCTGCATCCTCCTTTTTGAGCTGCGAGCGGCAGATCTCCTGATAGACGGGGCAGCTTGCCAGCAGCGTCTCATGCGTGCCGATGCCGGCCAGATGGCCGTCGTCCAGCACGAGGATCTGATCCGCGTGCCGGATGGACGAGATCCGCTGCGAGATCAGAAGCACCGTCGGGCGCCATGGCAGGCTCCGCAGCGCCTTGCGGAGCGCGGCGTCCGTGGCGAAGTCCAGCGCGGATGCGCTGTCGTCCAGAATGAGAAGCGAGGGTCTGCGCACCAGCGCGCGGGCGATGGTCAGCCGCTGGCGCTGGCCGCCGGAGAAGTTCCGGCCGCCCGCCTCCACCGCCGCATCCAGTCCACCCGGCTTATCACGCACGACGCCGTCGGCCTGCGCGGCGCGCAGAGCGTCCCAGAGCGCGTCATCCGCCGCGTCGGGGTTGCCCCAGCGCAGATTCTCGCGGATGGTGCCAGAGAACAGCAGCGCCTTCTGCGGCACGACGCCGATCTGCGCGCGCAGGGACGGCAGCTGCAGCGTCCGGACATCCGCGCCGTTCAGAAGTACCGCACCCTCCGTCACGTCATAAAAGCGCGGAATGAGGTTCGCAAGGGACGTTTTTCCTGCACCCGTGCCGCCGATCACGCCGATCATCTCGCCCGGACGGGCGGAAAAGCTGATCTTGCGCAGCGTGTCTGCACCGGCGCCGGGATAGCGGAAGGAAACATCTTCAAACGTCAGCGCCGCGCCCTGCGCGGCCTCCGGCGCAGACCCACTGCCATCCTGCAGGCTGGAGCCGGTCTCCAGCACCTGCGAGATGCGCCCAGCGCAGGCAGCGGATTTGGTGATGTTCAGGATCAGATTTGCGAATTTGATCAACTCCACCAAAATCTGCGACATGTAATTATACAGTGCGATCAGCTCGCCCTGCGTCAGCGCGCCCGCGTTCACGCGGACGCTTCCCGTGCGCAGGAGCGCCACGATGGCAAGGTTGATGATCACATAGGTCAGAGGGTTCAGAAGCGCCGAGAGTTTCCCTACAAACTGCTGCGCGGCAAACAGCGCGCCGGTCTTTTCCCGGAAGCTGTCCGTCTCCTCCTGCTCGCGGGTGAACGCGCGGATGACGCGCACGCCGGATAAATTTTCCTGCGCCGCGCCCATGACGCCGTCCAGCTTCCGCTGCACCCTGCGGTAGAGCGGAATACAGCTGAGCATAATGGCAAAGACGACGCCGAACAGCACCGGCACCGCCACCGCAAAGATGAGCGCCGAACGCACGTCGATCGTAAACGCCATGATCATCGCACCGAACACGACGATCGGCGAGCGCAGCAGCAGCCGGAGCGTCAGATTGAGGCCCGTCTGCACCTGATTCATGTCGCTCGTCATGCGGGTGATGAGCGTGGAGGTCCCGAGCCGGTCCAGCTCCGCGTAGGACAGCGACTGGATATGCGCAAACAGCGCATGCCGCAGCCGTGCCGCTGCGCCGGTCGCAGCCTTTGCGGAAAAATACTGCGCGACAACGGCGCTGGCAAAGCCGCACAGGCCAAGCAGCACCAGAACAAGGCACTTTTTCAGAATATAGCCCGTGTCGCCCGCGGCAATGCCGGTGTCGATGATGTCCGCCATGATGAGCGGCACGAGCAGTTCGAACGCCGCCTCCAGCAGCTTGAAAAGCGGCGCTAAAATAGCCTGCAGCCGGTACGGCTGCAGGTAGATGAGCAATTTTTTCATGGGTTCCTTCTTTCCTTGGGGAAGATCACTCGATCGATTTGAGTGCCTGCGCCATATCGACCGCGCGGATCTTTCTGCGCAGCGCGGCATTGACCAGCAGGCCGAAGCCGAGCGTCAGCGCCACGGAGAACAGATAGCTCTTCGGCTCCACACGCACGTCGAAGCACATGAGATCGATCTTGATCTGCGACATCACGAATGCATGCAGCGCCTTTCCCATCGGCAGACCCACGATCGCGCCGAGAACCGTCAGAATGATGTTTTCCCGGAAGATATACCGGTTCGTTTCCGCATCATAGAAGCCCAGCACCTTGATCGTGGCGATCTCGCGCGCCCGCTCGGTGATGTTGATGTTCGTCAGATTGTAGAGGACGATAAACGCCAGCGCCGCCGCACAGACGACCACGACCAGAACGATATACTGCAGACTATCCATCATGGTCGCCACGCGCGCGCGGAAATCCGCGCTGACATTCACAACGGCGACGTCCTCATCCGCGGACAGAGCCGCCGAAATTTCATGCGGGTCGGCCTCCGCCGGGAAATTCAGCCACGCCGTCTCATACTCCGGCTCCGCCTCAAACAGCGTCTGCCATGTATTCTGCGTCAGATACACGTAATTATAAACATAGTTTTCAAAGACCGCCGCGACCGGCAGCTCGCACGTGTGCATCTCCGTGTCCCGCAGCGTGATGGTGTCGCCCACGGACACACGCAGCGCGTTGGCAAGACCGCGGCTGATGATGCACGTTCCGTCCGCGGGATAGGCCACCGGCTCTCCGGCCTTCGTGTGCAGGTCGATCAGCCCGTCCACACTGCCGGATTCCGGGCAGACGACGTTCGTGGTCTTGGTCTGCCCGTTCGCGCTGGCATCTAAACTCTTTTCCGCCGCGAAGCCGCACAGGGAGATTTCCTGCGCGAAGTCGGCGCAGAACGCCTCGCGGTCCTCCTGCGTCATGACCTTTGTGAAGGTCACGCTCGCGTCGTAGCGTGTGATCTCGTCATACTGATAATCCACAACGCTGCGGATGGAATCCTGAATGCCGAAGCCCGTGATGAGCAGCGCCGTGCAGCCGCCGATGCCGATGACCATCATGATCATGCGCTTTTTGTAGCGCAGGATGTTGCGGATGGAGACCTTGTGGAGGAACGGGATCCGCTTCCAGACAAACGTCAGCCGCTCAAGGAGGATCCGCTTGCCCGCCTTCGGGGCCTTCGGCCGGATCAGCTCCGCCGCGGGCCGCGAAAGCTCCGCCTCGATGGCGTACCACGTCGTCCCGAGCGCGCAGACAAGATAGGCTCCCGCGGAGATAAGCGCCAGCGGCCAGTCGAACGCGTACAGAATGTCCGTGAAGCCGTACATGATATTATACCCCTGCCAGATGAGCTTCGGCAGGAAATACGAACCCGCGCCGATCCCGGCGAGGCAGCCCAGCAGCGACGCGCTGCCGGCATAGAGGAAATAGACCGACATGATCGCGCCGTTGGAATAGCCCATTGCCTTCAGGACGCCTGCCTGCGTGCGCTGCTCATCGACCATGCGGGTCATCGTCGTGATGCAGACCAGCGCCGCCACGGCGAAGAAGAACAGTGGGAACACGCGGGACACGCCTCGCACGATATCGGAATCGCTCTCAAAGCACGCATAGCCCACGTTGCTGCTGCGGTCCAGCACATAGACATCCGGCTCCTTCAGCTTATCGAGGGCGTCCAGACCGTCCTGATACTCCTGCTCCGCATCCGCAAGCTTCTGTTCACCATCGGAAAGCTCCTGCTCCGCGTCGGAAAGCTCCTGCTTGCCGTCCGTCAGCTGCTGCCGGGCGTCAGCAAGCTCCTGCTCCGCATCCGCGATCTTCTGCTCGGCTTCGGCCTTGCCGTCATAATACTCTGCCCAGCCGTCGGCCAGTTCCTGCTTTGCGTCGGCCAGCTTCTGCTCGCCGTCCGCCAGCTCCTGTTTGCCGTCGGTAAGCTCCTGCTCCTTTTCGTCCAGCGTCGTCTTTTCCTTGTCGAGCTTGTTCTTGTTTTCGTCCAGCTCGGCATTGACTTCTTCCAGAGATTTCAGATATTCCTCGCGTCCAGCGTCGATCTGATCCTGTGCCGCGCTCAGCTGCTGCCGGGCCTTGTCCAGCTCTGCCCGGCCGGCTTCGATCTGCGCATAGGCGGCTGCGGCCTCCTCCGGGGACATCATCCCCGCAGCCACGGCCGCGTCGACCTGTGCCTGCTGCGCGTCCAGCTCTTTCTGGGCCTCGTCGACCTGCGCCCGGCTTGCGTCCAGCTCATCCTGTGCGTCGGAGAGCTTTTTTGCCGCCGCATGGAGCTGCTGCATGGCGCTCTTGCGGCCGTCGGCCAGCTCCTGCGCGCCGTCCTCATACTGCTGCTGCGCGTCGGCCAGCTGCTGCTCGCCGTCTTCCAGCTCCTGCCGGGCATCGGCGAGCTTCTGCTCGTTCTCTTCCAGCTCCTGCTGGCCGTCGATCAGCTTCTGATAGGCGTCGGCCAGCTCCCGTTCGGCGTCTTCTTTGGCATCAGCGAGCTTCTGCTCGCCGTCCGAGACCTCCTGCTCGGCATCGGCAAGCGTCTGCTTTGCGTCCGCGAGCGTTTCTTTCGCGTCGGCCAACTCCTGCTCCTTTTCGTCCAGCGTCGCGCGCGCGTCGGAAAGCTCCTGCTCCGCGTCGGCCGTCAGCCGGTCAGCGCGCGCCTGCGCGAGCGATTCGGCCAGCGCCGTGACCTGCGGTTCGGCGTCGTCGATGCTCGCTTCATATTCGTCGGAATAGACCTCGCCCTGCCGCGCCTGCAGGCGCACATACAGCTCGGTCTCGTAATCCAGATCGAATGCCTCCGGCAGGAGGTACGCAAAGCCTGCCAGCGCGCCGCTGCCGACTGAGGTGCTGCCGCGCTCATAGTTGGCGTACAGCACGCTCTTGGCGACACCGACGATCGTAAATTCCCGCCTTGTGAATTTCTCCAGCGTATCGTCGTCATTTTCCTGCGTGATGACGATCGTGGAGCCGAGATCCTTTTCGCCGTACAGCATGCCGTCCGCCAGACATTCATCCGCCCGCTGCGGCAGGCGGCCTGCCTTGAGCATCGGCACGTTGAGCGTCTGCGGCAGGGACATGAAATGGTACGGCCGCGCAGCGCCATCCGCCACAACGGCGAGCGCGTCGGCCGTCTTGCCGCCCTCGCAGAGGACGCCCGGCATGCCGTCCGCAAACGACGCGGCATCGGTCTCGTCAAAGCCGACGGTGCTCACGAGCCGGAAATCGTACATGCTCTGCGTGTTCGTGTATGTATCCATGGTCTTGACCATGGCGGTCTTCGTCAGGCGCAGGCCGCAGAAAAAGCCCACGCCGAGCGCCACGATGGCCGCGATGGCCAGAAAGCGCCCGAGGCTTTTGCGGATCTCCCGCAGTGTCAGCTTCCCCATCGCGTCACCACTCGATGCTTTCCACCGGCGTCGGCGACGGATTGCAGCGGACATCGGTGATCTGCCCGCTTCTGACACGGATGACGCGGTCGGCCATGGCGGTCAGGGCGGAATTGTGGGTGATGATGACGACCGTCATGCCGGATTCGCGGCTCTGCTTCTGCAGAAGCGCGAGGATCTGCTTGCCGGTCTGATAGTCGAGCGCGCCCGTCGGCTCGTCGCAGAGCAGCAGCTTCGGCCGCTTGGCCAGCGCGCGGGCGATCGCCACGCGCTGCTGCTCGCCGCCGGACAGCTGCGCCGGGAAATTCTGCATGCGCTCGCCGAGGCCGACCTCCCGCAGAACCTCCTCCGCCGGGATGGGATCCTTGCACAGCTGGCTTGCGATCTGCACGTTTTCCAGCGCGGTCATATTGGGCAGAAGGTTATAGAACTGGAACACGAACCCGACGCCGTGACGGCGGTAGGCCGTCAGCTTCCGGCGGTCATAGCCCGCGATATCCTCGCCCGCCAGCAGCACATGGCCGGACGTCAGGCGGTCCATGCCGCCAAGAATATTGAGAAGCGTCGTCTTGCCCGCGCCGGACTGGCCGACGATGACGCAGATTTCCCCTTCCTCGATGGTAAAAGAAGCGTCCTTCAGCGCATCGATGCGCACCTCGCCCATCTGATACGTCTTGCAGACGTGGTCGAACACAACAAAATCCTGCATACGGTTCCCCCGTTTCTGTTTCTTTTGGAATATAATATTATGCCATAACCGCCGCATTTTTGCTTGAATATTCCGTGAACGGCAGCAAAAAATCCCGCCCACGGCGGGATTTTTCTTCTATCCAACTGCTGTCCACCGCTCTGCGGCGGCGGGATAGCGGCAGGTATGGTCGACGGACGCTTCGATCAGATCGGCGTAATACCACGCGGTCTCGTCCTGATTGTCCTGATACCATGCCGCGGCTCTGAGCTGTGCGTCCGCCGTGTCCGGCTGGCGGCCAAGCAGGCTGTTGAGGGCGCGGGCCAGCTCCGCCCGGCTTATTTCCGCGCTTCCGGCGGACGGCTCCGGCACGGCGGCGGATTCCCGCTTGCAGCTCCACGCATATGCGAGCGCCGGATAGACCGCGCGACACGTGGTCAGCTCCGTCATCCGGTCCATCACGCCGCAAAGCTCCCGCCACGTGACGGCCTTGTCCGGCCGGAACCAGCCGTCCGTCCCGAAGGTCAGAAGCCCCAGCCCCGCCATCGCACGCACTGACGGATACGCCCAGCTCGTCTGCGGCAGATCGGCAAACGTCACCCGTTCACCCTCCGGCAGCGCATCTTCTGCAAGGCGCGCGAGCACGCAGGCCAGCTGCGCGCGCGTGACGGGTGCCTCCGGCCGGATGGTGCCGTCCGGATAGCCCTGCAGATAGGCGCGGTGCGTCCGCTCCGCACCTGCGCCCGCGATCAGGCCGAACAGCCCCGCGATCACAATCGCCATACAGACCCCCTGCAGCAGCCGCTTTCTCATGTGCATCCCCTCTTCTCAACAGGATGCTCTTAGTTTGCCAGCTTTTTTCTGCAGATACAGTCGCTTGTGCGCAGGCCGTCAAAAAAACGCCCGCCATACGGCGGGCGTTTATCAGACTCTTCGTTTGACGCTGGGATAGAGCGACGCGTCGGTATGCGGCAGGAAGCGGGCGGCCTGCATATTTTCCACGAATTTTTCCATCTCGCCGAACTGTACATAGCTCGCCATCTCCCGGATGCGGTCCAGCCGCGCGCGGCAGGAAACGTCCAGCAGCAGGCGCTTTGCCCCGGCCAGCGAGGAATTGCCGAGAATTTTGAATTTTTCCCGCGGCAGATCGGGATACAGCCCGACCGTGATCGCCGATTCCAGACTATAATGCGTGCCGAAGCCTCCGGCGAGGTAGAACGCGCCGATCTCCGCCGGGCTGACGTTGACGCTCTCGAGAAGCGTCGCGACCATGGTATGCGCGGCGGCTTTGCAGGTCAGGAACTCGCCGATGTCGTCCTGCGTGAAATAGAGCGGCGTCCTTCCGTCGTAGGCGTAGATGATCGCGGGCAGGTTCCGCTGGCGCGTGTCGTCCCACACCTCGCGGATGCAGGGCGAGGCGTCCTTCTGCAAGCTTCCCGCGCTGTCGATCCAGCCGGAGAGGAAGCCCTCGGCGATCAGGTCCAGAATGCCGGAGCCGCAGATGCCCTTCGGCGGCAGAGCGCCGATCGTCTCATAGTGCAGGCGGTTGTCCGGCCCGATCTTCACGCTGCAGATCGCGCCGGGCTCGGCGCGCATGCCGGATTTGCTGACCGCGCCCTCCAGCGCTGGACCGGCCGCACCCGCGCCCATGAGCAGAAACTCCCGGCAGCCGAGCACCAGCTCGCCGTTCGTGCCGATGTCCAGAAACAGCGCCAGATCCTCCCGCGTGTCAAGATCGGTCATCAATAGCCCGCTCGTAATGTCGCCGCCCAGATAGTTGGCGACGGCGGGCATGCAGAAGATATTCCCTGCGATGGGCAGCCCCAGCTCGGACGCGCGGATGACGCCCGGGTCAAAGAACACCGGCGCATATGGATTCTGAAACACCAGCCACGGGTCGCAGCCGAGGAAAAAGTGCATCATCGTCGTATTGCCGCCGATCGTCATGGCCGAAATATCCTCCGGTGAAAGCGCCGCCTTTTGGCAGCAGGTATCCAGCATCGCACGGATATCCGCAAGCGTCAGCGCCTGCAGGGTATGCAGATTCTCCCGGTCCTCCTTGACGGCAAGGATGCGGTCGAGGATGTTCGTGCCGAACTGCGTCTGGCTGTTGGTGCAGGCCGCTTCGGCAAGCGTCCGGCCGGAAACGAGGTCGACCAGCTCCAGCTGCATGGTCGTGCTGCCGATATCCAGACACGCGCCGACCAGCTGCCCGGTCGTGTCCCCCGGCTCCACGCGCACCACGTCCGTGCCGCGCGGCCCCGGGCAGAGCGTCACCGTCACGCGGTAGTCCGCCGCGTGCAGAACGGGATAGAGGCTCTGCATGGCCGGAAGCGTCAGCTGACAGCCCTCCGGCAGAGCGGCGAGCAGACGCTCGCGTGCGGCGAGAAAATCGCCCTCGGACGGGGGCTTCAGGACAAGATACTGTTTTTTCGTCAATGCCTGCATGCTTATCTCCTTACGCTCTGCTGCCGAGCAGCAGGCAGAGCAGTTCATAACCGTGGGAAAGAAGGTCAAAGACCCATCGGTTCGTATCCACGCTGCGCTCGCCCATGTCGATGACGGCAGTCGCGGTTTTGAGCCGCCGGGCCGTTTTGCAGAACCGGCTGTCCTCCCGCAGATGCTTCTCGCCGAAGCGCACCCAGCCGGCAAAGACGCCGTCGAGATACGCGTGGATGAGCAGCTCCGTCGCCATGGAGCGCTCGGTGATCCTAAGGGGCGCGCCGCGCTCGAGCTGGTATTCGGCCAATATCGTGTGCGTGAGCGGCATGGAGCCGTTGCCCTTCTGCCGAAGATACTGCATCAGCGCGTCGTTCGTCGTGACGTGCGCCGCTTTGTCGGTATAGGTAAGCTCCACGCCCTCCGGCAGCTGCAGTCTGTCCATGGGATCTCCCCTCTCTCATAAAAACGCTCCGCTGCAATGCAGCGGAGCGTCCGATCGTGTTTCTTATACCATCCCAGCGATGTCGCAGACGATCTCCACGCATTTGTCCACGCCGAGCGTGCCGCTGTCGAGGCAGATATCGTAGTTTTCCGCTTCGCCCCAGCTGCGGTTGGTGTAGTGCTTGTAATAGACCTTACGCTTGCTGTCCTTTTCCTGCAGGCGCTTTTCCATGGGCTTGCTGGTCTCACCGTAGCGCTCGCGCACGCGGGCGGCGCGGTGGGCCATATCGGAATGGATGAAGATGTGCAGGCAGTCGGGCCGGTCCTTCAGGATGAAGTCCGCGCAGCGGCCGACGATCACGCACGGGCCCTTGTCCGCGAGATCGCGGATGACGTTCGTCTGGCAGACATACAGCTTGTCGGAGACCGACATCGTATCGACCAGACCCATCGGGTGTGCGGAGACCGCGATATTGAACAGGAAGCTGCTGGTCACGGACGCATATTCGCCGATCTCTTCGATGAACTCATGCGAGAAGCCGCTCTCCTTCGCGACCTTGTCGACCAGCTCTTTATCGTAGTAGGGGATGCCGAGTTTCTCGGCCACCGCCTTACCGATGCTTCTGCCGCCGCTGCCGAACTGACGGCTGATGGTGATGACCTTGTTTGTCATAAGAACTCCCCCTTGATTTTGATGGCTCTATTATACACCAAAACACTCGGGATGACAAACAAAAATTTTCAGGATGCGCTCAAAGATACTCCCGCATCTGCACGACGAGCCGGTCCTCGAGCCGGATGAGCGACTGCGCGAGCGCCTTTGCTGCGGGGTCGGCCGTGGGATACTGGTTGCAGTAACGCGCGAGCGACTTGATCCCCGTGGAGCAGCCGGTGGAAATGAGATCGGCCGTCGTCGCGTCGCCGGGCTTCATGGAGAGCATCGCCTCCGTCTTCATCCACGACATCGCCCGCGCGGCCGGATTGGCCTGCTTCGGCTCCTTGCCCTGCGCGCGCAGAAGCGCCTGCACCTGCGCGGCGAGCGTTTCGTGCTGGTGCTTGCTTTCGCGCAGCAGCCCCTGCAGCGGGCCAGGCTCACTGTCCTTCAGAATATCCTCCAGCGAACGGATTGCCATGTCGGTGCCCGCGGCGCACTCTCCCAGCAGGTGCAGCGTGTCTTCGTTCATGTTGCATCGCCTCCTTCTGCGATTATTGTGTTCCAAAGCGGCGGGAAGTATGATACAATACGAAAAAAGGAGGCGGAAGCGATGCGAATGGAGCGGACTGTGATAGAAATTTCCGGCGATTACGCCGTTCTGAAAAATGAGGAGAGCGGCACGTGCACGAATGTCGCGCTGGCACTGCTGCCGGACGGCATCTGCGAGGGCATGGTGCTGATCTTTGAAAATTTCGAATACCGAATCAAGGAATAAAAGGAGAAGAGACTATGATCCGACATATCGTAATGTGGAAATTCCGCGAGGGCGAAGAGGAAAACCGTGAAAAATTCCTGTCCGGCCTGCAGGCGCTGGACGGCGTGATCCCCGAGATCCGCCATATGGAGATCCACCGCAGCTGCAAGCCCGGCAACCCGTATGATGCCTGCCTGATCGCCGATTTTGACGATCTGGACGCGCTTAGCCGCTACAAAAACGACCCGCGGCACGTGGCCGTCTCCACGCTCTGCAAATCCATCCGCGAATCCCGCGGCGCGATCGATTACGAGCTATAAGTTAAATGTAGCTGGCAAATTTGCGCTAAAATTTTCCTTTCCGTGTATCCCTTGCCTCTCCCTTTGGGAGAGGTGTCTGAGCGAAGCGAAGACGGAGAGGGTAAACCGTGACTGCCAAGGCCCTCTCAGTCGCCTGCGGCGACAGCTCTCCCAGAGGGAGAGCCAAGGGGCGGTGCGAATACGTACAATTCAGCAAATTTCGAAAGCACCCTTCTATTGACTTCACCCATTCAAAGGCACTCAGAAACAAATTCGATACCCACACCGACGGGCGGCGCGTACCAAAGCGCACGTATTGTGACCCAATGCGATTGCAGAAGTCTTCAAATTGGTTTCCTGCCTGAATCGCACTGCAGTACAACCCCCGCGTCCCCAAGCACTCTTTTCTCCCCTATCTTTTCTCTTGCGAGAGAAAAGACAGGGCCTCCGGAGGCGCGTCGGAAGCGATCTCGACGGAACGAGCTGCCGCAAGCGGCGTCTCTTATCCTCTGAGTTCCCTTCCTCCTTTCCAAACCGCAAGCCAAGCTTGCGGTTTGGGCGCTATATAAAATTTACCCTCTGACACATTGCTGCGTCAGAGGGCGTTTTGTTTTTTATCGTACCTGCTCTGCTTCCTCGTTTTTGCCAAGGCGGCGGAGCATCGTCTTTTTGACGGCGCGGAAAATGTTCTGGTAGCCCGTGCAGCGGCACAGGTGGCCGGAGAGGAGCTTGCGCAGCTCGTCGTCGGTGTATTCCTTGCCGGCGTTCACGATCTCGGTCGCCGTCAGGATAAAGCCGGGGATGCAGAAGCCGCACTGGATGGAGGTCTCCTCCATGAAGGCCTTCTGCACGTCGGAGATCGTGCCGTCGGGGTTCATGAGACCTTCGAGCGTAATGATATGCTTGCCCTCGGCCCAGACGGCGAGGTACAGGCAGGTGTTGATGGCTTCGCCGTCGATGAGCGCGGTGCATGCGCCGCACTCGCCGACCTCGCAGCCCTTTTTGACGGACGTGAGCCGGAAGTCATTGCGGAGCATATCCGTCAGACTGGCGCGGACGTCGACAACCTTTTCCACGTCCTTGCCGTTGATGTTGCATTTGACAAGTGCATACTGTGCCATCAGATCTCACCTCCGCAGCGTTTGACAGATTCGATGAGCGCCCGCTTGGCCATCTCGACCGCGATATGCTTCCGGAACGCCTTGCTGGCACGCCAGGAATCACGGGGATTGATGTCCTCCAGGACGGCCTTGGAGAACGCAATGGCGTTTTCCATCGTGACGGGCTGGCCGTTCACAACGGCCTCCGCGCTCGGCGCGCGCATGGGGACGGGGCCTGCGACGCCGTAGGCAATGCGGACGCGGTCGAACGTCTTTTTATCCTCGGACAGGCGGACGTTGACGGAGCAGCCAGTCGTGGCGATCTCCATGGCGTTGCGCATGCCGTACTTGATGTAGAAGCCCTTCGTGTTTTCCCACGAGGCCTTCGGGATCAGGATCGCGGTCTGGATCTCGCCCTCGGCGACGTTAATATCGACCGTACCGGCCTTGATGTAGGAGTCCTTGATGGGCAGATAGCGCTTGCCGTTGACGCCGGTCAGCTCGACGATCGCTTCCCACGCGTGGAGCGTGGACGCGGAATCGGCGGAGGTCACGCCGTTGCAGGTGTTGCCGCCGATGGTACCGGCATTGCGGATCTGCGGGCCGCCGACCATATCGACGGCTTCGCCCAGCACGTTGATCTTTTCGATGATGATGGGGTTATGGGTGATATGGGAGAAGGTCGTCAGCGAGCCGATACGGATGTTCTCCTGCTCGTCCATACAGATGCCGCGGATCTCGTCGACCTTCTGGATGGAGATCAGCTCCTTGCCGGCGCGGCGGCCTTCGCGCATCTGGACGAGCACGTCCGTGCCGCCGGCGATGATCTGCGCTTCGGGATGCTCCAGACGAAGCTTTACGGCTTCTTCCACGCTGTGCGCTTCATAGAGCGCTTTCATATCATACATTGTCTGCTTCCTCCTCTCAGTCCTGGATCAGGCCCGCTTCGGTGAATTTCGCGAAGAGGACGTGCGGCGTGATCGGCGCCTGATCGATGGCGACGCCGGTCGCCTGATAAATGGCGTTGCGGATGGCGGGCGCCGGAGAGCACGCGGGCGGTTCGCCCAGCGCCTTGGTGCCGTAGGCGGACGTCGGCTCGTAGTTTTCCACGAACTCGGCCTCCAGATTCGGATGATCCATGAAGGTCGAGAGCTTGTAGTCGAGCAGGTTATTGTTGAGCGGTCGGCCGGTCTTCTCATCGAACAGCAGCTGCTCGGACAGGCCATAGCCGATGCCCATGGACATGCCGCCGTGTACCTGCGCTTCGGCAAGCGCGGGGTTAATGAGCTTGCCGCAGTCGTGGACATTCACGATGTTCAGGAGCTTGACCTTGCACATCGGGATATCGACCTCGACCTCGGCGAACGTGCAGCCGAAGGAATAGGCGTTGTTGCGGATGGTATACGTGGATTCCGCGGTGATATGCTCGGAATGAACGGGGTTATACTGCGCGGTCATGGCCAGCTCGGACAGACTCATGAGGACGCGGCCGTCGGTCGTGCGGACGATGTTGGAGTCGATGATGTCCATATTGAACGTGGCCTGCCGCGTCAGCTCGCACGCGTAATCGAGGATCTTCTTCTTGATCATCTCGGAGGTCTGCCGGATGGAGAAGCCCGCGACGTAGGTCTGGCGGGAGGCGTAGGCGCCAAGGCCGGTCGGAGTCACGTCGGTATCCTGACAGGACAGGACGTGGACCTTTTTATAATCGGAAAGCCCCATGATCTCAGCGCACATCTGCGCGTAGGCGGTGTCCGCGCCCTGACCGATCTCGGTCTCGCCGACCTGCAGGTTGATGGTGCCGTCGAGATTCAGCTGCAGACGGCAGGATGAGGTCTCCAGCGAGATGGGATAGACGGCGGTATTGTACCAGAACGTCGCAAAGCCGATGCCGCGGCGGATGGGGCCGGTCTGGTTCTGATAAGCCTTGAGCTTTTCCTCGTATCCGATGGCCTTCATGCCCTTTTCCATACACTGCCGGTAGGAGTCGGTGTAGAGCTCGTTCTTGGAGAAGCCGTCAACATAGCCGGGCTTCATGAGGTTCTGCCAGCGGTAGGCCAGCGGCGTCATGCCGACAGCCTTTGCGCATTCCTCCGCGTGGCACTCGTCGGCAAATGAAGCCTGCGGCATGCCGTAGCCGCGCATCGCGCCTGCGACCGGGCGGTTGGTGAAGACGGTATAGGCATCGCCCTCAAAGTTGGGGCAGGGATAATGCTGGTTGAAAGAGCCGAGGCACTTCGCGACGATCGAATGTCCATGGGAGGCGTAGCCGCCCTGGTTGGAGAAGCATTCGACCTTCTTGGCGGCGATGGTGCCGTCCGGATGCAGCCACGAGATAATGTGGGTGCGGATGGCGTGGCGGACACGGTTGGAGACGAAGGTCTCTTCACGCGAGCAGTCGAGCTTGACGCAGCGCCCGCCCACCTGCGTGCAGCACCATGCGCACAGCGGCTCATACAGCGCGTCCTGCTTGTTGCCGAAGCCGCCGCCGATGTACGGCTTGATGATGCGGATATCGCCCCACGGGCGGCCCAGCGCCTGACCGACGATACGGCGGACGATGTGCGGGATCTGCGTGGAGCTGGTCACGACCAGACGGCCGTTTTCCTCGTAGCAGAAGCAGCCGTGGTTCTCGATGTGGCAGTGCTGGACCATCGGCGTCTCATACCAGCCCTCGACCCTGATGAGACCCGGCTCCTTGATCGCTTCGGCGTAATTGCCCGCGGCGGCGGTCGTGTGCTTGAGGATGTTGTTGGGGAACTTCTCGTGCAGCTGGGGCGCGCCCGGCTCCATGGCCTTCTGCGCGTCCAGAACGAACGGCAGCTCCTCATATTCGACCTCGATGGCGCGCACGGCCTGCATGGCCGCGACCTCGTCCTCGGCGATGACGGCGCAGACATCGTCGCCGTAATAGCGCACGTGCTGGTTGAGCAGGTGCCGGTCGGCAATGTCCTGATGGGACGGATCCATCGACCACGGGTGGCCGGAGGTCGGGAACGGGAGATCCGGCACGTCGAAGCAGGTCAGGATCTTCACGACGCCGGGAATTTTCTCGGCCTTGCTGATATCGACCGACTTGACAAAGCCATGGGCGATGGTGGAATGCTTGATCCGGACGAGCAGTGCGTCCTTCGGGGCCAGATCATCATAGTATTTTGTCCGGCCGGTCGCCTTGTCAAAGGCGTCGACACGAACCTCGCTTCTGCCTACGATGTTCATTCGGATACCTCCATTTTTACTTGTCCGCGGCGGGAGGCGCACACGATTCGGCACGATTCCCGGCGGGTTTCCTTTTTTATTGCCCTTATTGTAACATATCGGGTTTTAGAGAGAAAGCAAATTCATTATCCTACTTTATGAATAACGAATATTTTCGCGACTGTCGAAAATCCGGCATGAACCTTGCGCATTTTTGGCAGAATAGCTATACTGATTGTCAGAAATCTGCAAGGAGCGTCTTCTATGTCAGGATCCAACCTCCGTTCCATCGGCTGTCTCGTGATGGCGGCCGGCAATGCCTCCCGCTTCGGCGCAAACAAGCTGGAGGCCAGCTTCGCCGGAAAGAGCCTGTTCTCGCTCGCGCTGGCCGCGATCCCCGCGGGCGTATTCTCCCGCGTCACCGTCGTTTCCCAGTATCCGGAGCTTCTGCTGCAGGCGCGGGAGGCCGGTTTTGCCGCCATTCTGAATGACCGGCCGGAGGACGGCATCAGCCGCACCATCCGCCTCGGGACCGAGGCAATGAAGGATTGCAGTGCGATTTTATACATGGTCTCCGACCAGCCGCTGCTGCGCGCAGACACTGTGCAGCGCCTCGCGGACTTCTGGCTTCAAAATCCCGCCTGCATCATAAGCGCGGCGCACAATGGTCACCGCGGCAATCCGTGCCTGTTCCCGGCGCGGTTTTTCCCGGAGCTGTGCGCGCTCGAGGGCGACCGCGGCGGCTCGTCCGTCATCCGGCGGCACGAGGATGCGCTGCGGCTCGTCGAAGCCGATGAGCACGAGCTTTTCGACTGCGACACGAAGCAGGCGCTGGAAATTCTCCGCGGGCAGGCGTAAATATCCAAAGCAATCCGGCTTCCGGGCTTGACCCCGGAGCCGGATTTGTTATATAGTATAGACAGCTATGCCCCCGCAGGGGGCGGCGGAATGCCCTTCCGCGTATTCCGCCGGCGGCGGTGCAGCACGTTATACGAAAGGAACAGATCACATGTACGAAATCACCTTCCAATTTGAAAACGGCGCACAGGAGGTCAAATTCTCCGCCGCACCCGGCAGCACCATTCTCGAAGCCGCAAAGTCGGCCAACGTCGCCATCGACGCACCCTGCAACGGCAACGGCTCCTGTGGCAAGTGCCGCGTGAAGCTCGTCTCCGGCGAGGTCACCGGCATACAGACCAGCCATATCTCCGATGAGGATTACGCCGCAGGCTGGCGCCTGAGCTGTTCGACGAAGCCCGCGGGAGACATCGTTGTCATGGTCCCGGACATTGCCTCCGCCTACCAGAGCCGCATGAAGACGGCAGACCTCTCCTCCGGCGAGGAGATCGCGATCTTCAACCAGCTGCAGGAGGATGTGCAGGCCGCGGGCGTCGACTTTGCAAACGACTTTGTGCAGGCCGTCATCACGCTCGACGAGCCGACGCTCGACGACACCATGCCCGATACCGAACGCCTCGCGCGCTTCGCGCAGGACGCGTTCGACGGCTGTACGGACGTGAAGCTCACCTATCATACGGTCAAGAAGCTCGCGAAGACGCTGCGCGAGGCAAACTTCACCGTTCTCATCACCGGCACGCTGACGGACGGCGTGCTGACCATTCTGGACGTCACGGAAAAGCAGGACGCGCCCGCCTACGGCTGCGCCATCGACATCGGCACCACGACCGTCACCGGCGTTCTGATGGATCTGAAGACCGGCACGCTCACAGCCAAGGCCTCTGCCGGCAACGGCCAGATCCGCTACGGCGCGGACGTCATCAACCGTATCGTCGAGCAGCAGAAGCCCGGCGGCACAAAGCGCCTGCAGGACGCGATTTTGAAAGAAACGCTCTTGCCGCTCGTGGCCGCGATGTGCAAATCGGCGGGCATCTCCGTGTCCCGCATTTTCCGCGTCTGCATCGCATCCAACACGACGATGAACCATCTGCTGCTCGGCGTGGATTCCAACCCCGTACGCATGGAGCCGTATATCCCGACGTTCTTCCAGTGGCGCGGCATGACGGCCAAGGATCTCGGCTTCCCGGCCAATCCGGACGCGGAGATCCTGCTGGCGCCGAACATCGGCTCGTATGTCGGCGGCGACATTACCGCGGGCGCGTTCACGAGCCTCATCTGGGACAAGGATGAGTTCTCTCTCTTCATTGACCTCGGTACCAACGGCGAGCTGGTCTTCGGCAACCGCGATTTCATGATGTCCTGCGCCTGCTCGGCAGGCCCGGCCTTTGAGGGCGGCGATATCTCCTGCGGCATGCGCGCGACCGACGGCGCAGTGGAATCCGTCGTCATCGACAAGGACACCATGGAGCCCACGCTCGGCATCGTCGGCCCCGAGGGGCAGAAGCCGGTCGGCATCTGCGGCTCCGGCATCATCGATATCATCGCGGAGCTGTACCGCACCTCCATCATTTCGTCCAAGGGTCAGTTCGTCCGCGAGGGCAAGCGCATTGCCCACGACGAGCACGGCATGGGCCGCTACATCCTCGCCACCGCGGCGGAATCCGAAACGGGCCGCGAGATCTCCATCACCGAGGTCGATATCGACTCGTTCATCCGCGCGAAGGCGGCTATCTTCTCGGCCATCAACATCATGCTCTCCAGCCTGGACATGGACGTGAGCGTGCTGTCCCATGTGTACGTCGCGGGCGGCATCGGCTCCGGCATCAACATGGAGAACGCCGTGCGCATCGGCATGCTGCCGGATATTGACCGCGACCTGTTTGAGTATCTCGGCAACACGTCCCTCTCGGGCGCATACGCCATGGCGCGCAGTGACAGCGCCGTCGATAAGGTCGACGAGTTGGCCTCCAACATGACCTATATGGAGCTTTCCACGAACCCCAGATACATGGATGAATTTGTCGCGGCCTGTTTCCTGCCGCACACCAGCCGGGAGCTGTTCCCGTCGAGCATTCAGGAGTAAATAAAGTATGCAGGTACAGAACAACAAGGAAGAAGTCCCGTTCGCCCACTATGAAGAAAAATTCGCCGCCATCGATCCGGCGGAGGCCTCCGGACGCTGCGGCGTGCCGTTTGAAGACGGCAGGTTCACCGTGACGCTGCTGGGCACAGCATATCAGATCGCGTGGCCGGACTACGCCATCACCTCGCAGGCGGAGAATGCGTTCGCGCTTAAAAACCTCCCCTGCCAGACGTTTCTGCTGCGGTTTCTGATCGAGGGCCGCGTAGCCGCGCCGTCCGCCGCCTACAAGACCTTCCGCGAAATGCCGTGGGGCGAAATGTACATCGGGCCCTATACCGGCCGCGTCCTGACACGTGCGGCGTTCACCTTCGGCACGCGGGTGGAGAAGTTCCGCGCGGCATGCGAAAAGATGGGCGCCATGGAAATCTGCCACGGCGACGCGGGCTTCCAGTTTGACTTTCTGGGCGGCTACCGGATGCAGATCATGGTCTACGCCGGGGACGAGGAATTTCCGCCCAGCAGCCAGGTTCTGTACTCGGACAATTTCGAGACCGGCTTCGCCGCCGAAGACCGCGTCGTTGCGGGGGATATCCTCATCTCTGCGATCAAGGCAGTGATGTGATCCAATTTATAGATACAGGGAGAAACAGCATGGAATTTCAATATCGCGGTCTGCGCGCCCGGCTTGAGCACGTGGACGTCACAGAGGAAGAGATCGACCGTCAGCTGACGCGCCTGCAGCAGCAGAGCCAGCGGCGCACGCCCGTCTTTGACCGGCCCTCGCAGAACGGCGACGAGCTGGTGCTCGACTACGCCGGATTTGCCGATGGCAGGCAGTTTGACGGCGGCACGGCGCAGAAGCAGACGCTCGTGCTCGGCAGCGGCACGTTCATCCCCGGCTTTGAAGAGCAGCTCGTGGGCAAAAATCCCGGCGACGACGTGACCGTCCACGTAACGTTCCCCGTCGCCTACCACGCGCCGGAGCTGGCCGGCAAGGACGCCGAGTTCCGCTGCCACATCCACGAGATCCGCACCGTCGCCCCGTATGAGCTGGACGATACGTTCGCCAAGGAGGTCGGCGAGTGCGAAACCATGGCGCAGATGCGCGAAAAGATGCGCCAGAGCCTTGAGAGCTACTACGCTGAACGCGCCGAGCTGGAGCTGCGCGACCGTCTGCTGCGGCAGGCTGCCGCCACGATGGACTTTACGCCCGACGCAGCCGCGGTCGGCAAGGCGATCGAGGAGCAGCTGGACACCATGTCCGCACAGCTGGCGCAGCGGAATCTGACACTCGAGGACTACTGCAAATTCTCCAACTCCACGCTTGAGCAGATGCGCGAGGACGCGCGTCCTGGCGCGGAGGAGGCCGTCCGCATCAAGGAGCTGGTCCGCAGAGTGTCCGAAGCGGAGGACCTGCACGCGCAGGAAGAGGATGTCGCGCAGGCGCTGAGCGAGATCTGCAGGGCCAACCACATGACCATGCAGGAGCTGCAGCCGTACTACGATGACGAATTTGCAAAGGCTGTGGAATACAGCATTCTTCTGGCCAAGGTCACCAAGCTGATCCGCGAAAGTGCGGCGCTGGAGAGCTGAATTTCAGCAGATTGACGGGGTATGCCGGTGCATACCCCGTTCTTTTTATGCGTTTTCCCACTAATTTATATCATTTTTGATATGTCAGTATTAACGGTTCGAGTATATCATCGTTAAGATGGCAAATATGACAATTTTGACATATGAATTTCATACAATTTTCTGCTGCTCTTTGGCCGATTTGCGCCCCCGGTCATGTTGACAACCCAGATTCGGCGTGGTAAACTTTCACTGTAACCGATAAAACAATATCGATTACGATCATGGCGTTGGACGCTGCAGTGATGGACCTGCACAGCGCCGAAAATACCAGGCGACGGGATAGTTAAGGCCCCAAGCCTGCAAGGAGGATACTTTATAATATGGCAATCGAATTTAAGGATGGCAAGTACGTAGACCCGAAGACCGGCCACGTCACGCTCGACCCGACGATCTACAAGGATTGGCAGATCGCCGAAGAAGCAGAGAAGAATCTGCCCCCCGTCGACTATTTCCGCGAGAAGCTCGGCCTGCTGCCCGAGGAGATCATCCCCTACGGCAAGACCCCGAAGATCGACTTCATCAAGGTCATGAAGCGTCTGAAGGATAAGCCCGACGGCAAGTTCATCGAAGTCACCGCTATTACCCCGACTCCGTTCGGCGAAGGTAAGTCCACCGTTTCCCTGGGCCTGATTGAAGGTCTCGGCAAGCTGGGTCTGAATGTCGGCGGCGCTCTGCGTCAGCCCTCCGGCGGCCCGACCATGAACGTCAAGGGTACCGCAGCAGGCGGCGGCAACGCCCTGCTGATGCCGATGACCGAGTTCTCCCTCGGCCTGACCGGCGATATCAACGACATTATGAACGCGCACAACCTGGCGATGGTCGCCCTGAATGCGCGTATGCAGCACGAGCGCAACAACAATGACGAGTGGCTGGCCAAGAAGGGCCTCAAGCGCCTCGACATCGACCCGAAGCGCATCGAGATGGGCTGGGTCATGGACTTCTGCGCGCAGGGCCTGCGCAACATCATCATCGGCATCGGCGGCCGTCTGGACGGCTACATGATGGAGTCCAAGTTCGGCATCGCCGTCGGCTCCGAGCTGATGGCCATCCTCGCTGTCGCACGCGACCTCAAGGATCTGCGTGAGCGTATCGGCAAGATCGTTGTCGCGTACTCCCGCAGCGGCGAGCCCGTCACCTGCGAAGATCTCGAAGTTGCCGGCGCCATGACCGCCTGGATGCGCAACACCATCAACCCCACCATGTGCTACTCCGTCGAGCATCAGCCGGTCCTCGTTCACGCCGGCCCGTTCGCCAACATCGCCATCGGCCAGTCCTCTGTCATCGCTGACCGTCTGGCTCTCAAGCTGTTCGATTACCATGTTACCGAGTCCGGCTTCGCTGCCGACATCGGCTTTGAAAAGTTCTGGAACGTCAAGACCCGTCTGTCCGGCCTGACCCCGAACGTCTCCGTTCTGGTCGCGACCGTCCGCGCGCTCAAGATGCACGGCGGCGGCCCGAAGGTCACCCCGGGCGCTCCTCTGCCGAAGGAATACACCGAGGAGAACCTCGAGCTTCTGGAAAAGGGCACCTGCAACCTGTTCCACCATGTGAACACCATCAAGAAGTCCGGCATCAACCCGGTCGTCTGCATCAACCGCTTCTATACCGACACCGACGCTGAGATCGCTCTTCTGAAGAAGCTCTGCAAGGAGCATGGTGTCCGCTGCGCGGAGTCGAACCACTGGCGTTATGGCGGCGAAGGCGCCATCGAGCTGGCCAAGACCGTTGTCGAAGCCTGCGAAGAGCCGGTCAAGGTCAAGTTCCTGTACGACCTCGACATGCCGCTGCGTCAGCGCGTCGAGCTGATCGCCAAGGAAGTCTACGGCGCTGACGGCGTTGACTGGGCGCCTCTGGCTGTGCAGAAGGCCGAGCGTTTCGAGTCCGACCCGAAGTACAAGGATTACTGCACCATGATGGTCAAGACCCACCTGTCCCTGTCCGACGACCCGACCAAGAAGGGCGTTCCGACCGGCTGGCGTCTGGCGATCCGCGACATCCTGGAGTACGGCGGCGCGAAGTTCCTCTGCCCGATGGCCGGCACGATCTCCATGATGCCCGGTACCGCCGCGAACCCGGCTTACCGCCGCATCGACGTCGACACCGAGACCGGCAAGGTCAGCGGCCTCTTCTGATTCTGGCATCAGGTTTATAAACACCAAGACAACCGGGAGGCGGCGGATATCCGCCGCCTCCCTTTCTGAAAATAAGGAGTTATCATGGATTATACGACAAAATCCTGCCGCGAGTTCGTTACCGTCCTCGCGTCCTCGGAGCCCGCGCCCGGCGGCGGCGGCGCTTCCGCACTGGTCGCCGCGCTCGGCACGGCGCTCGGCAATATGGTCGGCTCGCTGACCGTCGGCAAGAAGAAATATGCCGATGTCGAGGAAGAGATCATCGCTCTGAAGGCCAAGTGCGACAAGCTGCAGAATGAGCTGCTCGATCAGGTCCCGGCAGACGCCGAGGGCTTTATCCCCCTGTCCAAGGCCTACGGCATCCCCAAGGATGACCCCAGCCGCCCCGAGATCATGGAAAAGGCCACCATCACGGCCTGCCAGGTCCCGATGCACATCATGGAGCTGTGCTGCGAAGCGATCGAAGCCATCTCCGTATTCGCGGCCAAGGGCTCCCGCCTCGCCGTTTCCGACGCGGGCTGCGGCGCAGCCATCGTGAAGTCTGCCCTGCAGGCGGCTTCCCTCAATGTTTTCATCAACACCAAGACGCTCCAGAACCGGACAGTCGCAGAGGAAATGAACGCGAAGTGCCTCGGCATGCTGGACAAATACGGCAAGATTGCAGACGAGATCTTTGAGACTGTCAAGGCCGGGTTTTTTAAGTAAGAAGGAGAACGATCATGGCTAAATTACTGCTTGGCAAAGAAGTTACCGCTGCAATGAACGAAAAGCTGCAGGCAAGAGTTGCGGCTCTGAAGGAAAAGGGTGTCAGCCCGAAGCTGGCCATCGTCCGCTGCGGCGAAAACCCCTCCGACCTGTCCTACGAAAAGGGCGCGACCGCCCGCGCAGAGCTGATCGGCGTCGAGGTACAGAAGTTCGTTCTGCCCGAAGACGTGACCAAGGAAGCGCTCATCGCGCAGATCGAAGCGATCAACGCTGACGATTCCATCCACGGCTGCCTGATGTTCCGGCCGCTGCCGAAGCATCTGAAGGCCTATCAGGATGAGATCTGCAACCATCTGGCCGCCGCTAAGGACGTCGACTGCATGACGGACCTCTCCAACGCCGGCGTTTTCACCGGCAAGAAGCTGGGCTTCGCGCCCTGCACGCCGCAGGCCTGCATGGAAATTCTCGATTACTACAGCATCGACTGCAAGGGCAAGAACGCCGTCGTCATCGGCCGCTCGCTCGTCGTCGGCAAGCCCGCCGCGATGATGCTGATGGCCAAGAACGCCACCGTCACCGTCTGCCACACCAAAACTGTCGACGTGGCCGGTATCGCCCGCAAGGCTGACATTCTCGTCTCCGCGGCAGGCGTTCTGAACAGCCTGACGAAGGAGTATGTCTCCGAGGGTCAGATCGTCATCGACGTCTCGATCAACTGGGATCCCGAAAAGGTCAATGCCAAGGGCGGCAAGGGCGCCATCGCAGGCGACGCCGTCTTCTCCGAGGTCGAGCCGATCGTGGGCGCGATCACGCCGGTTCCCGGCGGCGTCGGCTCTGTCACGACGTCGGTTCTGATCGGCCACGTGGTCGAAGCAGCTGAGCGCACGCTGTAAGCATCAACAACGCGCTGCCGCCGGTCTGCTTCCGGCGGCAGTTTTTTGAAGGGAGCGAGGATCCAATGAAAGAAAAGTTCAAAAATCCCCAGACTGCGATCCGCTGGCTGTTTGCGGGCTTCACCGTGATCTGCCTGCTGGCAGCCGTGATCGTATCGGATCGCAGCGGCATGCTGGACGGTCTCGTGCGCATCTGTACGCAGTCCGGCCAGACAGTCAAAAGCTATTTCGATCCCAGTTACGGCGGCTTCTCCGGGACATTTTTGAATGCCGCGCTGGTCTGCGCGGTCTGTCTCGGGATCTACTGCCTGCCCGGCAGCAAACCGGACGGCGTATCCGTGCTGGCCTTCTTCCTGACGGCGGGCTTCTGCTTCTGGGGCACGACGATCCTCAACATCTGGTTCTCGTTTGCAGGCGTTCTGGTCTACTGCCTCGTCACGAAGAAAAAGCCCGGCGCGATGGCGAACGCCTTCCTGTTCTCCACAGGTCTGGCGCCGCTCATCACGGAGATGCTCTTCCGCTATCCGGGCGAGACGTGGCACGGCTTTACGGGGCTTGGCGTGATCCTCGCGCTGGTCGTCGGCTGCTTCATCGGCTTTATTTTCCCTGCCGTTCTGCCGCACAGCCCGCAGATGCACAAGGGCTATGACCTCTACAACGCCGCCGTCCCCATCGGCCTGCTGGCGTTCTTCCTGCGCTCGCTTCTGTACAAGGTCTTCCTGCCCGCGCCTCCGGCGTCCGAGGGTGTCGGCCTGGGCGACAGCTTTACAGCCCTGAGCCTCATTTTCTGCGGTGTGGTCTTCGGCCTTGCGATCATCTGGGGCCTCGCCATGGGCGGCGGGAAGGAATACGGAAAGCTGCTGCGCGATTCCGGCTATAATGCCGATTACGGCACGAGATACGGCTCCGGCGCGGCGATCCTGAATTTCGGCATCTACGGTCTGTTTATCGTCCTGTATTATATGCTGATCGGCGCGAACTGGAATGCCGCGACGCTCGGCTGTGTGTTCTGCATGGTCTGCTGCTGCTATAAGGGCAGCCATCCGGCAAACGTCTGGCCGATCATGGTCGGCTATGTGGCGGCGAGCTATATCGCAGAGTTTGTCTGCGGGCTGACCGGCGCGGAGCACACGCTCATGGCCAACGCGCAGGCGATCGTCATCGGCCTCTGCTTCGCAAACGGCCTGTCGCCGGTCGCGGGCGTCTACGGCTGGTGGGCCGGTGTGCTGTTCGGCATGATCCATTACACGTTCGTGACCTGCGTGCCGCTGCTGCACGGTGCGTTCTGCCTGTATAACGGCGGCTTTACCGCGGCGTTCACCTGCTTCCTCTTCATCCCCGTGCTGGAGCATTTCTGCAAGACGAAGCAGCAGCGCAAAGAGCTGAAGGCCGGAAAATGACCGGCAGAAAGGAGCTGCGCCATGTATTACTGTGAAAACTGTTACCTGCTGAACGAGGACGATGTCTGCGCCTTCTGCGGAAGCAGACTGACGCGCGGGCCGAAAGCGGACGATTACTGCTTTATCGGCAATAAGTGCTCACCGTGGGCGGAGATGTTCCATGGCATTCTGGAGGATGACCACATTCCGGTCATCGTCCGCCAGTGGAGCCCGCGCACCGCGGCCTACACCGGCGAGGTCGGCACGCGGACGGATTTCTTCGTCCCCTACCGCGAGCTGGAGCACGCAAAGCAGTTGGAGCAGGCACTGATGGACAGCAGCTTCGACCAGCCGGAAGACTGAAAAATAAGCATAAAAACTCCCGAGCCATTTGGCCCGGGAGTTTGTTTTGGAATTACATGAGCGGCTCCAGAGAGAGGACCGGGTGGTTCTTTTCCTGCAGGAACTCCATGAGGGCGTCGCAGTCGGTGCAGATGGTCTCGTCTGCGACCATGTCGATGAAGTTGTCGATGCCGTACAGCTCCTTCGCTGTCTTGTTCAGGCGCTCGCCGACGTCGTCCTTCAGTTCCTTCGGCATCCAGACGATACGCTCGATACCGCCCTCGGCGTGGATGAACTTCTTGGACGAGATGAAGTGACGGCCATGGCCCATGTAGCCCGGGGTCTGGACGCCGCCGCCGGTGCAGGAGGCCAGCTCGCCGAAGGTCATACCGGCGGGGGTCATGCCTGCATACTCTCGGTTGACGACGATGAAGCCGTTGGACATCGGTTCGATGCCGGAAATGCACTCGAAGCAGCCGCAGGATGTCATCGGGTCCTCCATGATGGAGTACAGCGTGACTTCCTCAACAGCACCGTGGGTCGCGTCCTTGATGGCCTCATTGACCGTGGTGTAGCGGCCGGTGCGCTCATCGAGGCAGCCTTCCTTCATGATCGGCTGGGACGGGCCGTTCGGGTTCAGCTCATAGGTCGCCTTGGCATCCAGCCACGACACTGCGCCGCACAGACCAAGACGTTCCGGCGTAACCACGCAGCAGTGCGCCGGTGCGAAGGACTGACAGAGGATGCAGGTGAAGAAGCGGTCGACGGATTCGTCGGTCATGGAAGCCAGACGGTCGTCACGCATGTTGTAGCGCGGGATGGCGACGTCGTTCAGGAATGCGGTGGCCTTGACCGGATCGGTGATCAGGTGGACTTCGCACTTGTCAACAACAGCGTCAAATTCGTCCGTGATCATGTGGTACAGGACTTCGGCAAAGTGCGTCAGGCGCAGGCCCTTGTCATAGGCATCCTTGGAGATACGGATACGGAACTGGTTGCGCTGGCCGGTGTGCATGACGCCTTCCATGTAGTTGAACCAGGCGTGGATCTTACGCTCGATGACAGATTCAAAATCGGCCTGCATCTTCTTGCCTGCGACATAGACGCAGGTGGCAAGCGCATATTCAAGATCGCCGGAGTCGATATCCGGGCCGTCGATGACGAGCTTATGATCCTCGACCTCGTCTGCTTCCTTGGCCAGAACAAGCTCGCAGGTGGTGTTCTTGGCGGACCAGAACTCGACCTTCATATCGGCCTTACGGATGATCTCGCCCTCGAAGGCAGCCGCGAATGCAACGGGGATCGGCAGCTCCTTGGACTTGATCTTGATGCCGCGCAGCTCGAGAGACTTCTTGACGGTCTCGTTGTGATCGGTACAGGATTCCAGCGCGCCCGGGACCTGATTTTCGCCGAGGTCGATATCGACCACGACCGGGAAGCCCAGCGCGATCGCGCCGGCACCGGCGGAAACGACGACATTATCGATGGCGCCGAAGGTATTGACGAACGCGGGAACGCGCTCCTTGGTATAGCTCAGCAGGCCAGCCAGATCGCCCGGCTGCACGTTGCCGAAGATCAGCGCCGCACGGATGGCGACGGTAACGACATGGATAACAGCGGTCACATCATGACCCAGCGGGATAACACGCAGCTCAAGACCCATCTTGACGCCCGCTTCCGCGCACTGCTCGATGACATCGCCGACCATGAAGGTCATGATGCCCTTGGACTGATAGTCCTTGACGACCTTGGCGACGTCTTCCGCGTTTTCAGCCTTGCCCAGAACGACGGCCACACCGGGGATATCGCCCGTGACCAGCGGAACGCCGAGGGAACGGATGATGGGATCGGGCACGAAGCCGATGCCGGGGACCGTCGCCTGCTCATAGGCGTCCTTCGGCTCAACAAATTTCAGGCCCTCGATGATCTCCGCGCCGACCGCGGTAGCAAGACCTGCATTGAGTGCCTGGCCCAGATCCTCCTGATCGGTGATCAGGCTCTTGAGAACGCCCACACAGGCGGGCAGATCGCCCAGCGTCTTGACCTTCACGCCAGTCGCGGCATAGATGGTGGGGAAGAAATAGGCCGTATCCGGGAAGGCGATGGGATGGTCTGCGCCATACTTTGCGATGGCGTCATTGACTGCGCCCTCGGTCAGGCCAGCCACGGCATGCGAGCCGCCGTAGATGAGATCGGTTAATACGCTCATAAGTACCTCCTGCAATGACTTTTCATTGAATTTCTGAGAAAACACAAAACCGTCGGTGGTTCCTTTTCTGCATATCCTGTTCAGTCTGGCAGCTTCGGTCTTCTGTCTGTTATTCTAGCACAGTGTGTCCCGTTCTTTCAAGAGAAACAACAGAAAAAAACAGATCCCCACCGCAAATGCGGCAGGGATCCGGGAAAAATGCTGTAGATCAGGCCTCCAGATAGGAGTCGGAGTACAGCTCGTGGTTCTTGAAGATATCGCAGGTCTTGATGGTCTCCATCAGACGCAGGTCGTTCGGGTTGACGATGGCGGAGGTCAGGCCCTGCATCATTGCCATGGCGACGAGCGCGGAGTCCATGATCGGACGCAGCGTCTTCGGCGCGCCGTTGGAGTTGTTGGACAGACCGCCGGTGGACTTCAGGCCTTCGTCGGCGAACAGCTTGATGGCGTTCAGAACGTCCATCTGCTTGTCCTGCATGCCCTTGACAACGAGGAACAGCGGGTCAAACCACAGGTCGGTCGCTTCCATGCCGAGAGACAGGCCGCGCTCGAGCATGTTGTGGCAGTGCATCATGCGCTCTTCATTGTCCTTCGCGATGCCGTCGGCGGAGCAAAGCGCAACGCAGATCGCGTCGTTGGCGGCAGCGAGGTCAATGTAGGAGATACGGGAGCCTGCGTCAGCGGAGTTGACGATGGGCTTGCCGTTCGAACGGTTGTAGACCTTGATGCCGGCTTCGATAGCGCGCTTGTTGGCGGTATCGAGGGCCAGAGGCACGTTGTTGAAGTTCTCCTGCAGCAGCTTGACTGCCCAGGTCATCAGTTCCGGACCGTTGGATTCTGCCGGGCCGATGTTGACGTCCAGATAGGTCGCGCCGGCCTTGATCTGCTCGGCGGCACGCTTCAGGATGGGCTCTGGGTTCATGGTGTTCATGGCCTCGCGGATGACCGGGGAGATGCAGTGGATACGTTCGCCGATGGTGACGAACTTCGGGGATTCCGGATCACGCTGCTTGTAGTGCACACCCATGTCGACGACCTCGATGGCCGGGATGGAAGCGGCGATCTTCTCGAAATCGAGCGGCGCATCTGCGTCGGCGACAGCCTTCTTCTCTGCAGCGGGCGTCTTGGAAGCGGCAGCAGCCTCGGCAGCCTTGATATGCTCGCCGTCGCGCAGGTACTTGACCAGCTCGACCGCCTCGCGGGTGCCGACGACGACGTTCCACTCGGGCAGCTTGTCCTGGATCTCGCCCTTCATGACAGCGACCTTGCCCGGAATGATGAGGGTGCGGTTGTTGATCTTGGAGGCGAGGTCGAACTCGTCGAAGAACTTCTTGACGGAGGTGGAGGAGAACTTGCCTGCGGCCCATGCCGTCAGGACGGACATGCCGGAAGCGTCAGTGATGAGCAGGTTGATAGGCACCTTGGAGCGCTCGAGTTCGCCGGAGACCAGGAAGTAGGTCAGCGCGAAGTCGACCGTCAGGGCGCAGGGATCATCGGGGGTAGCGCCGTTGATGGGGTAGATGCCCGGGGCGACCTTCATCGGCTTCTGCGGGTCGGTGAAGATGTTCTGGCGCAGGCCATAGAGCGGCAGTGCCTCAGCATAGCCGACCTTGTCCATGACGATGATGGAGCCGTACTTGATGACGAACATGGCGGCCAGAGCGGTCTCGAGATGCTCGTCGTGGTTGCACAGGGTGCCAAGATTGACGATGGAAGGATAACCGAAGGTCCGGTCGCCGTCCTTGATGGCGGTACGGCGGACGAGAACGGTGTTTGCAAAGGTCTCCTTGATGGTAGGAGCGGTGACGTCGAGGATCAGGTTCTTGTTGCCGGCCTTCTCAAGCTCGGCAACGGTGTCGTGCAGCTCGGACAGATCCGTGCCGCGGACGCCCAGAACGATACCGGCAGCCTTGGCGATCTCGTTCATGGCTGCGAAGTTGTCCTTGTTGGCGCCGTCCAGAATGGGCTTGTTGTCCTTGATCGCTTCGACAGCAGCCTTGGCCGTCTCAACGTCCTGCGTGTCGATGATGACGGTGCGGTCAGCCAGAGCGGCTGCCTTCTTGCACAGCTCAACGAACTTTGCGCTGTCGCCAGAGTCGTGAACGAACACGCACTCGACCATTTCGCGCTCGCCGATACGCTCGTAATCGACCTTGTTGATGAGGGCGATCCGCTCTTCGACCGCTGCATCGTCCATAGCGGTATCCAGCGTGGCTGCGAACAGGTTGCGGTTGACGAGGGTCTTCTCGTGACGCATCATGACGGTCTCACCGCCGAGCTTATGCGTGCCGACCTCGATGGTCTTCATGGGAGGCGCAGTAGCCTCGGACAGGAGGGCGATGGCCTCTTCGGACATATACGGGCACTTGGTGATGGGAACAGCACCCTGTGCAACCTTCATGCAGAATGCCATACAGGTGGGGCTGCCGCATTCCTTACAGTTTTTCTTCGGAGATAATTTGAAAATGTCAAGACCTTTAACTGCCATAGTATTCTTCCCCCCTGCTTACATGAGCGCGTTGATCATCTGAGCGATGGTCTTTACTGCTTCCGGATGGCGCAGAATGACTGCGTCGGAGCCGCCGGCCAGAACTGCTGCCGCGGTCGTGATCTCCATCTCGATGCCGCGCTCTTCCTGGCTGCCCCATTCGGGCATATCTTCTTCAGACATGACAGCTTCCTTGACGCCCCAGGTATCCGCGGAGACCGGGGTCATAATGGGCATCTGGAGCATACCGTCGGCCTGCTTCAGAGCGGCGTCCTTCACGCGGTCGAGCGTGGAAGCGACGTACTCGTAGCCGTAGCCGGCAGCAGCGGAGCCGATGTTCATGACGATGGACTGTGCGCTGACGCCCAGCTGGGTCATGACGGTATTGAGCTGCTTGGCAAGGTTGATGTCAACGGCAGACTCCGCGCCGACCTTCTGGCCGTAAGCCAGGCCTGCGGATGCGCCGACCGTCTTGTAGTTTTCGTCACGGGCGGACAGGACGAGGATGTTCTTGCCGGCAAGCGCTTCTGCGATCTTGTTGAACAGCTCGGTGTCCTTTTCGATGTTCTTGCAGCCCATGATGACGAGCGGCAGCGTGGTAGCCTCGGCAACATCCTTGGCGAGCTGGACGCACTCTTCCACGGGCTTGTTGAGGCCGTTGGGGTCGGCACCTTCAAGGTGCAGGCAGATAAAAGAAGCACCCTCGAGCGATTCTGCACGCTTTGCCATTTCGGGCACCGTGGTGCAGCCCTCGTAGAAGGCCTTCTCGCCGGGCATGGTGTACTCCGCCATGCCGAGGTCGGTCAGCTCGACGCCGATCTTCGGAGCGTTCTTGATCTCAGCGTCAAACGTGTGGAACGGGAGCACGTTCTGGCCGCCGATGGCCGTGGCTTTGTCGCCGACGCCAAGCACAACTTCATTGATGTGTGCATTGAACGCCTGTTTCTTGGGAACGAAAGGCATAGTTTTAATCCCCCTAAAATTATATAAAATCTTTTGCCTACAGATGGAGCTCCTGCATGACGGCGGCGAGCGCCTTCTTGACAGGAGTGGTGTCCGGCACCTGAGAGCTGGGCTTTCCTTCGCAGTCGTACTCGTAAACAGTCTCGTCCTGCGGAAGGACCCCGGCCAGCTCAAGGCCGTACTTATTTATCTCTTCCATGACGCCGGGATTGAGCTTGCCCTCCGGCGCACGGTTGACGATCAGCTTCATTTCGCCGGGATTGAGACCCATCTCGCGGATCATCTCGGCAATGCGGCCCACGGCCTGAACGCCGCGGCGGGAGCAGTCGGAAATGAGAAGCATGGTGTCGACATGCGGAAGAAGCCCGCGGCTGATATGCTCCAGACCAGCCTCGTTGTCCACCACCATGTAGCGGTAGTTGCCGACGTACTTGTCGATCTGCGTCTTGAGAACGCCGTTGACATAGCAGTAGCAACCCTTGCCCTGTGTGCGGCCCATGACGAGCATGTCATAGTCATCCTCTTCGATGAGCGCGGAGTTGAACTTCATCTCGGCATAATCCGCTTTGGTCATGTTGGCGGGCACGGAGCCGGTCAGCTCTGCGTGCGCCATTTCCTCACGGATATCGCCCAGCGTCGTTTCGACCTCGACGCCAAGGACCTCGTTGAGGTTGGAGTTGGCGTCGGCGTCCACCACAAGGATGGGGCCTTTTTTCTGCTTGCACAGATAATCGACGATCATGCCGCAGGTCGTCGTCTTGCCGACGCCGCCCTTACCGGCAACTGCAATAATATGGGTGTTCGCCATAAAAAACACTCCTCGGAAAAGCCCGACAGACAGGCGGGCAAAGCCCGCCTGCTGTAGGATCATTAATTTCAGATCAGGTCGATGAGGCCGGATTCCTTGGCGATGTAGGCGACGTCATCGTACTTGTTGAGCGCGTACAGATGGATGCCGTCAACACCGCAGGCGCGGTATTCGTCGATCTGGTTGATGGTGTATTCGATACCGGCCTTCTTGAAGCTCTCCTTCTTGCCGGCGACGTCGGCGTCGAACGGCTCCTTGTCGAACGGGTTCGGGAAGATCCAGTTCTTCGAGATGATCTCGCAGAGCTTGCGGTCCATGACGCAGCCGTTGCGGCTGAGCGCCATGTTGATGGTAGCAGCCTGGTCGAGGATCGGCATGATACCCACGTCGACGGGCATCCAGATGCCTGCGGCGCGGATGGCGTCGAGCCACCACTTGAACTGATCCATATCCCAGCACAGCTGCGAGATGATGAAGTCAGCGCCGTTGTCCTGCTTCTGCTTCAGGAACGCGATGTCGGCTTCGATCGAGCGGCACTGAATGTGGCCCTCGGGAGAGCCCGCAACAGCGATGGTGAACTTGTCGCCGAACTCCTTGCGGACGAACTTGACGAGCTCGGTCGCATAGTGGAGATCGCCGTTCGTGCCGGTCCAGCCGAAGGGCAGGTCGCCGCGCAGGGCGAGCATGTGGTCGATGCCGTGATCCAGGTAGTTCTGCAGCTTTTCCTTGATGTCTTCCTTTGTATTGCCGATGCAGGTGAAGTGGGTGACAGGGGTGCACTTGCCGTCCTTCTGGATCTTGTCAAGGACCTCAAGGTTCTTGCCGACGTTGGTGCCGCCGGCGCCATAGGTACAGGAGATGTAGTCGGGCTGCAGCGTGTAGAGCTTTTCCAGCACGCCGTCCTTGCCGCAGAGCTTTTCCATGCCTACGTCCGTCTTGGGCGGGAAAACCTCAAAGGAGAAAGTCGCTCTTTTTTCGTAAATTTCTGCTACGCTCATAATTGCCTCCATATCCATAAATAGTGATAAATGAATTGCCTGAGTGGCTGCGTGCCCGCAGCGTGCGGGCATGGATTCGATACAAAATTATCGTAACACACTTCCCGCGCAATTACAAGTACTTTCGCATACGTTTATATGAAAAAAAGCATTTCTTTCTCCATTTTAGGCATGGCTGCCGGAGGCGTCCAAAAAAAACGCGGCCATGCGGCGGCGGAAGCCCTCAGATCTTCGTCATCAGGATCTTCTGGCCGACGCCGCCGGACTCCACGTACACGGTCAGATCGCCGTTTTCCTTTTCGTCCACGGTCAGATTGACCGCCTTACCCTTGATGAGACTGCGGACCCAGCCGACCGGGTCGTCCGTCTCGATCTCCTCAAAAAAGACGTCGCGCATCTGATTGTTGCCGCAGAGGTTCTGCACCTCGCGGACGACCTCATATTCCTGCATCGCTCAGTCCTTGACGATGATCGCCGTGTTGCCGACAAGATCGATGGTCAGAAGTCTGCCCTCGACGCGCGTCTCGCGCTCAAACAGATCGACCAGCACGACGAAGCCGTCCTTGCAGTCGATGCGCTGCACGTTCGAAAGGATCAGGTTCTTCTGCTCTACGCTGTTTTCATAAACATTGGAAAGGCACATATTTTCGCTCCTTTTATGCCTGCAGGGACGCGAGCACCGTGGACAGGCGCAGGTTGCCCTTTTCAAAGTCGCTGACGGCCAGCATGATCTGGTCGTAGGCAGCCGTCTCCCCCAGATCCTGCAGCTGTTTGGCGAGATTCGCCAGTTCGTTGGCGTGGGACGTATTGTGGCCGACCATGTATTTCATCAGCGCCATCAGCTCTTCCTTCGGGCTGTGCTGGCCGCAGCCCTCGCAGCTGCCGCAGTGGGTATGCGCTTCGCAGGCCTCGTGGGAATGGGTATGCTCATTCTCGTGGTCATGCTCGTGCACGTGGGAATGGGTATGCGTCGTGCCGTCGGCGTGGGTGTGGGTATGGGTGTGGACGGTTTCGTCGTGATCATGATCCAGATGCATGGTTGATCCTCCATTTTTTCGTTGTGGTCTGTTGCCTGTATTATACCGGGGATGTGCGCTTTTGTAAAGCGGAGCGGCACGTTCCTGTCTGTTTTTCCAAAAACTTTTTCTGCTTTGACGGCTTTTTAAGTGGAATTTCCATGCCGGATATGATACATTATACACACTTTCTGATATAAGGAGCCTCCACGATGGATCACGAACGCGCACATGACCATGCATACCTGCATGAACACAATATCCCCCACCTGCACCATGACGGCGACGCGCATGACGAGACGCACAACCACGACCATCCGGGCGGCGCGCACGGCCACGTCCACGAGAACACGCAGGCCGTCCTGAACCGCCTGTCCCGCGCCATCGGACATCTGGAATCCGTGCGTCGGATGGTCGAGAGCGGCCGCGACTGCAGCGAGGTCCTCATCCAGATCGCCGCTGTCCGCTCCGCCATCAACAACATCGGCAAGGTCATCCTGCAGGACCATATCCAGCACTGCATCGTCGACGCCGTCGAGCACGACGACGAACAGGCGATCGACGCGCTGTGTCAGGCGATCGACAAATTCGTAAAATAAGACGTTTCCGCCCGCTCTTCCTGCATGGAGGGCGGGCGAACGTCAGGAGCGTGTAAATATTTTCCCAAAATCGATCAATTTTTATTGATTTCCTCTTGCTTTTTTCGCCGGGACACTCTACAATGAGTTCGAAGGAGCGAAATCTAAGGGCAGGAAGATGTGAGCCTGTCAATTTAACAGTGCAGGCATGCGTACCCGAACGTTGCATGAGTAGAAATGGCGCGTCAAGTACCGGTTGGATGGGAGGTTGCCGCCGGGCGAAGGAAGTTTTTCCGCGGTGCCATTTCGCATCCGCTATAGCAAACTGAAATTGTACTGCAGTTTCTTTCTTGTTTGAAAGTCCATATTGTACCAAACCTCCTCCCATTGACAAAATAGGAGGCTTTTTTATGTCCAAAAACACCACTACCGCCGCTGTCCAGGCTGTCCCGCGCCGCGGGCTGCAGAATGTCCGCACGCTCGTATCCTGCGCGCTGCTGGCCGCCGTATCCGTCGTTCTTGCCCGGTTCATCATCCCGATGCCGAACGAGACGACCCGCTTCTCCATTGAGGCCGTGCCCATCTTCATTGCCGGTATGCTCTTCGGGCCGCTGCCCGGCGCGCTGGTCGGCTTCGTCGCCGATTTCGTCGGCTGCCTGTTCTCCGGCTACGGCTATAACCCGATGTTCTGTCTGCCGCCCATTCTCTACGGGCTTGCCGCAGGTCTGTTCCAGCCGCTGCTCATCAAAAAGACAAGCATCTGGACCATCGCCCTTGCGTTCCTGCCGGCCATCACGCTCGGCTCGATCCTCTGGCAGAGCTTCGCGCTCGCCTTTGTCTACGGCGGCGACGCGAAGACGGCGTTCTTCCTCACGAAGCTCGCGGCGCGCTCGGTCCAGTTCGGCGTCACGTTCATCATTGATGTGCTGCTGGTGTGGCTGCTTTATAAATCGAAGGTATTCACCGCCGCAAAGCTCTGGCCGCCGGTGAACCGTGCAAAAAAATCCGACGACGATCGTTCCTGATCCGGAGGCGTTATCATGTCGAAGCATAAGAAATTTTCCACAAAGCGCATCGTCATTGACGCGCTTCTCATTTCGCTGTTTTTCGTGCTCTCGCTGTTTTCTGTGGAGCTTGGCGGCGTGAAGATCACATTCGTCTCCCTGCCGACCGTCGTGTGCGCCATGCTGTATGGGCCGGTCGACGCGTGCATCGTCGGGTTTCTCGGCGCGTTTCTGGAGCAGATGATGAAATACGGCTTTACCGCCACCACGGTCCTGTGGCTCCTGCCGGCGGCGATCCGCGGGCTCGTCATCGGGCTCGGCGTGGTGCTGTTCCGTAAGCAGATGTCGCTGGAGGCCATCGCCGCAAGCAAGAAACCGTTCGTCTATTATGCCGTGTGTCTTGTCGCGGGGCTTCTGACCTCCTGCGCCAATACGCTCGTCTACTATGTGGATTCCCTGCTGTTCCACTATTATTCTTACGCGCTGATCTTCGGTGTGTTCTGGGTCCGTCTTGCCAACGGCCTTCTCACCTCGCTCATCACCGCGACCATCGCGCTGCCGGTCGTGCTGGCGCTGCGCAAATTCCACCTGACAGATGCCGGACAGAAGCCCGCCGCCATATCCTGAACGCATAATTTTATAGATAAAAAGGAAGTCGGAAACCATGACGCTTGATGAAGCACTGTATTACATCCATTCTGTCTGCTGGAAGGGCAGCGTCCCGGGTCTCGAGCGCATCAGCGCGCTTCTGGACAAGATGGGACACCCGGAGCGCAAGCTGAAATTCATCCACGTGACCGGCACGAACGGAAAGGGTTCGACCTGCGCCATGCTGGCAAACATGTTCACAACGGCCGGATACAAGACCGGACTTTATACCAGCCCCTATCTCATCCGCTTCAACGAGCGTATCCAGATCGACGGCGTCCAGATCCCGGACGAAGAGGTCTGCCGGATCACCGAGTACATCAAGCCCCTGGCCGACTCCGTTTTCGAGCAGCCGACCGAGTTTGAAATGGTCACGGCGCTGGGCTTTGAATATTTTGCCCGGCAGGGCTGCGACCTCGTCGTGTGCGAGGTCGGCATGGGCGGCGAATTTGACGCGACGAACGTCATCCTGCCGCCGGAGGTCGCCGTCATCTGCAACATCGGTCTCGACCACACCGAGGTGCTCGGCGATACGCTGGAAAAGATCGCCGCAACGAAGTCCGGCATCATCAAGCCCGGCTGCGACGCCGTCATCTACCGCGAAAAGCCGTCCGTCGAGGCCGTCATCGAAAGCCGCTGCAAGGAAGTCGGCGCGAAGCTCCACAAGGCGGATTTTGCCGACATTCACCTCCTTTCCCACGATCTGACCGGTCAGATCTTCGACTGGGAGCGCTTCAAGGCGCTGAAGCTGCCGCTTCTGGGCGACCATCAGCTGCACAACGCGGCCGTCGCTCTGACCGCGGCGACCGTCATGCAGCAGCGCGGCTGGAAGCTGACCGACGAGCAGATCCGCGAGGGTCTGGCCACCGTCCGCTGGCCCGGCCGGTTCGACGTGCGGCGCAAAGATCCGCTGTTCATCATCGACGGCGGCCACAACCCGCAGTGCATTCAGGCGCTCGTCAAGAACATTCAGGATTATCTGCCCGGCCGCCCGCTGACCATCCTGACCGGCGTGCTGGCCGATAAGGATTATAACTGCATGTACCGGGACGTCGCCCCGTATGCAAAGGAGTTCATCACCATCACGCCGGGCAACCCGCGCGCGCTGAACGCGCATGAGCTGGCCGCATATCTGGCCCGGTTCGGCAAGCCCGCGACCGCCTGCGACAATGTCGCGGACGGCGTAAGGCTGGCCGTGGAGCATGCGGGTAAAGACGGTGTCGTCCTGTGCTACGGCTCACTCTACATGATCGGCGAGATCGAAGCCGGTCTTGCACAGCTGTAAACAATGCCGCCCTGACGCAATGCGTCAGGGCGGCAGCTTTTCATATCTCGCAGAGTTTGCGCCCGCAGGCGCAAAAGAATGTAGATTTATTTTTTCCGGGAGCCCCCGCTCTCGAAAAAAATACTTTACGCCGACAAACGTGAATTTTGTGCGCCTTCAGGCTTCCATGCAGACCCAGCAAAGCGGTCTGCATGGAACAGGGAGGAACAGAGCGTCAGAATAAGAAGCCTTGCTTCGCAAGGATTCGTTTCGTAAGCTCTGATTCCGACGCGCGCTGCAGCCGGCGCAATCCCCTTTGGGAAAAAAGCCGCAGCTTTTTTCCCAGCAAAAAAGAAACCCCGCAAACAAGTGACCGGCTTGTCTGCGGGGGATCCTTTATCAATATGAGGGGAAAATGAAAAAGTGCATATCGCTTCTTGCATGATTATCATAGCAGGGCTTTATTAAATAACTTAGGGGGCAGTTATTAAATAAGTATGAAATGGGTGTTATTTTCTCGATCAAACGTTTACAAAAATATCACAATTTCCCTGCCCTTCCCCTCTTGACAAATTCTGCGGACAGGACTATGATGAAGCCAAAATAAAGTTAGCACTCGAATGTAGAGAGTGCTAATCCCCGAATCAGAGGTGTTAGATATGAATGCACAGAACTATACGCAGAAATCTCTGGAGGCCATCCAGAACGCACAGAAGCTGACCATTGACCATGCCAACCAGCAGATCGAGCAGGTCCACCTGCTTGCCGCACTGCTGAAGCAGGAAAACGGCCTTGTGCCGCAGCTGCTCAAAAAGATGGGCGTCACGCTCGAAAGCTTTGAGGCCGCCGTCGACGCGGAGCTGCAGAAGCTGCCGCGCGTGACCGGCTCCGGCCGGGAAGCCGATAAATATTACGTTGCCCGCGCGGTGGACACCGCCCTCAATCAGGCGGAAGAGATCGCAAAGCAGATGAAGGACGAATATGTCTCGGTGGAGCATCTGTTCCTGTCTTTGATCGAGAACGCCGACGCGACACTCAAAAACCTGTTCCGCCCGTACGGGATCACGAAGGAAGCGTGTCTGCAGGCGCTGCAGTCCGTCCGCGGCAACCAGCGCGTGACCTCCGACACGCCGGAGGATACGTATGAAGCCCTCGCCAAATACGGCACCGATCTTGTTAAGCGCGCGCGGGAGCAGAAGATGGACCCGGTCATCGGCCGTGACGATGAGATCCGGAACGTCATCCGCATCCTGTCCCGGAAAACGAAGAACAACCCCGTCCTCATCGGCGAGCCGGGCGTCGGCAAGACAGCCATCGTCGAGGGACTTGCGCAGCGGATCGTCTCCAATGAGGTCCCGAAGTCGCTGCAGGATAAGACGATCTTCTCGCTCGATATGGGCGCGCTCATCGCGGGCGCAAAGTACCGCGGCGAGTTTGAAGAGCGCCTGAAAGCCGTGCTGGCCGAGGTCAAAAAGTCCGAGGGCCGCATCATCCTGTTTATCGACGAACTGCACACCATCGTGGGCGCAGGCAAGACCGAAGGCTCGATGGACGCGGGCAACCTCCTGAAGCCGATGCTCGCCCGCGGCGAGCTGCACTGCATCGGTGCGACCACGCTGGACGAATACCGGCAGTATATCGAAAAGGATCCCGCGCTCGAGCGCCGGTTCCAGACCGTCCTCGTGCAGGAGCCGACCGTCGAGGATACCATCGCCATCCTGCGCGGTCTGGAATCCCGTTATGAGGTCTTCCACGGCGTCAAGATCACCGACAACGCGATCATCGCCGCCGCCACGCTCAGTAACCGCTATATCACCGACCGCTTCCTCCCCGACAAGGCCATCGACCTCATCGACGAGGCCTGCGCCATGATCCGCACCGAGATGGACTCCATGCCGACAGAGCTGGACGTCATCAACCGCAAGATCATCCAGATGCAGATCGAGGAGGCCGCCCTCAAGAACGAGGACGACGAGCTTTCGAAGGCGAGACTGGCCGAGCTGCAGAAGGAGCTGGCCGAGCAGCGCGAGACCTTCAACTCCATGAAGGCAAAATGGGAAAACGAGAAGAACGCCATCGGCCGCGTCCAGCAGCTGCGCGAGCGCATCGAGCAGCTGAACCGCGACATCGAAGCCGCCGAACAGAGCTACGACCTCGAAAAGGCTGCAAAGCTCAAATACGGCGATCTGCCCGAGGCAAAAAAGCAGCTCGAGCAGGAGGAAAAGCTGGCGCAGAACGGCAAGGAAACGAGCCTGCTGCGCAACAAGGTCACAGAGGAAGAGATCGCCAGGATCATCGAGCGCTGGACGGGCATCCCGACCGCGCGCCTGATGGAGGGCGAGCGCGACAAGCTGCTGCACCTGGAGGACACGCTCCACAAGCGCGTCGTCGGGCAGGACGAGGCTGTGCGCGTCGTCTCCGAGGCCATCCAGCGCAGCCGCGCCGGTATTCAGGACCCGAACCGGCCGCTCGGCTCGTTCCTGTTCCTCGGCCCCACGGGCGTCGGCAAGACGGAGCTTGCAAAAACGCTGGCCGAAGCGCTGTTTGACGACGAAAAGAATCTGGTTCGTATCGATATGTCGGAGTACATGGAGAAATTCTCCGTGTCGCGCCTGATCGGCGCGCCTCCCGGATACGTGGGCTATGAGGAAGGCGGCCAGCTGACCGAGGCTGTCCGGCGCAGACCGTATTCCGTCATTCTGTTTGACGAGATCGAAAAGGCGCACCCGGATGTGTTCAACATCCTGCTGCAGGTGCTCGACGACGGCCGGATCACCGATTCGCAGGGCCGCACCGTGGACTTTAAGAACACCATCATCATCCTGACCTCGAACCTCGGCTCGCAGGCCATCCTCGACGGCATCACGCCGGAGGGCGAGATTTCGGAGGACGCGAAGAACGAAGTGCAGACGCTCCTGCGCCGCAATTTCCGCCCGGAGTTCCTCAACCGGCTCGACGAGATCGTGTTCTATAAGCCCCTGTCGAAGGAGAATATCACCGGCATCATCGATCTGCAGATCGCCGCGCTCAACAAGCGCCTTGCCGACAAGCAGCTCACATGCGAGCTGACCCCGGCGGCCAAGACGTTCGTCATCGACGCAGCCTATGACCCGCAGTTCGGCGCGCGGCCGCTGCGCCGGTATCTGCAGCACACGGTCGAGACGCTGCTCGCCCAGCGCATCCTGCGCGGCGACGTACTCCCCGGCCAGACGCTCGTCTGCGACGTACAGAACGGCGAGCTGGTCATCAGCGCGAAATAACCGCAATTTCTTAAGATCTCCCGCGGATTTCTTAAAAATCCGCGGGAGACTTGTTTTTTCCACCAATTCTGCTATGATGTCGGCAGAAAGGAGACCCCTATATGAAATTAACTCATAGATTCTTATCTCTGCTGCTGGCTCTGCTGCTTGTTGCCGCGCTGGCGCTGCCGATTGGCGCGGCGCAGCCGCAGGACTGCGGCGCGAAGCTGCTGGCGATCACCTTTGACGACGGCCCCGGCAAATACACGGGCGAGCTGCTTGACGGCCTTGCCGAGCGCGGCATCCACGCCACCTTCTTTGTCAACGGTGTCAACGCCGCAGGCTGGCCGGAGACGCTGCAGCGCATCGTCCGCGACGGGCACCAGCTGGCGAACCATACATACAACCATAAAAATCTCAATACCTGCTCCGTGCGGACCGTGCAGGCGGAGATCGATTCCGTCCAGACCCTCATCACCGCCGCGGGCGGCGACGAGAACGCCTATATCCGCGCCCCTTACGGCAACGCGAACAAAACCGTCCGCTCGGTCGTCAAAGCGCCGCTCATCTACTGGTCCGTCGACCCGGAGGACTGGAAATACCGCGACAGCGAGACCGTCCGCAAGAATATTGAAGCGGGCGTCTTCGACGGCGCGATCATCCTCGTCCACGATATTTACAAAACGAGCGTGGACGGCGCGCTGGCCGCGATCGACGATCTGATGGCCGAGGGCTATGAATTTGTCACCGTGCGCGACCTGCTGCTGCGCCGCGGCGTGGCGCCCGAAGCCGCAGTGGTCTATTACTCGGCCAAAAACAACGGCATCAATCTTCCGGCGGACGCCGTCGGCCCGCAGGCCTTTGACGAGAGCCAGCTGCAGAGTCACTGGGGCTACAAGGCCATGAAGCTCTGTCTGGAGCACGGCTGGATGACGACGGCGGACACCGGCGAATGGAAGCCGAACGCCTACGTGACCCGGGCGGAGTTCGCCGCGGATCTGGCCCGCTTCGCCGGGATCCACGCGTTTTATCCGACAGTCGGCGCCGCGCAGTTCTCCGACGTGGATCTGTCCGCGGAGGACGCACCCTATCTCGCCTGGGCCGTCGACTGTGGGATCGTCACCGGTTTTGACGACGGGACTTTCCGCCCGGAGCGGACGCTCACACGCGAGCAGATGGCCGTCATGCTGGCGCGCTTCTGCACGCTCTCCGGCATGACGGCGGACGGCAGCGCGGACGGCTACGCGGATGCCGGTTCCATTTCCGGCTGGGCCGTGGATGGGGTCGCACTGTGTACGGCGCTTGGTCTTGTTCAGGGCGACGCGCAGGGCCGGTTCCGCCCGCAAACCAACCTGACCCGCGCGCAGATCGCCGCGATCCTGAGCCGGATGGCAAAATAAAAGACGCCCGTGTTCTCCGGAACACGGGCGCTGTCTGTTTTCACTTCTTTTGCGTCATTTGACAAGGGCACACGCGGTTTTTCGCGGGGCAAAACAACGTCTGGCTGCGTTATCCTCGTTGGTGGGCGTCAGCCCACCTGCCTCGTCTGCCTTACCAGCCGCCGTTTATCCTCCGCGAAAAACTCCGAAGGACTTGCCGGCACGGCTGGGGCGTTGCCTGCAAGGCAGAGGACGCAGGCTTGCTGGCGCAAGTCAAGGACGATAACGCCGCAGGCGGCGTTCCAGCCGCGCCCGCAAGCGTGTGTGCCCTTGTCAACTGACGCTTTTGTCAGCGCATACAGGCTTGCCTCGTCCGAGATCTTATCCAGCCGGACGGCCTGCCGGAGCGTCTGCTCTTTGATACTCCACAGCTCCCCCAGCCACAGCTCCGCGTCAAGCCGGAACAGGGCGTAGTTCCCTTCCAGCCGCCGCACCTGCCGCAGGGCATAACGATCGATCGGCGGCGCGTTCTCCGGCGCAGGAAAAAGGTCCTCCCACGCGGGCGCGCCCGGCGTGTCCAGATCCATCCACGACGAGGTGCTGTCATACGAGCCTTCATACCCGCTCTCGTCGTCCACCACGGTCAGCCGCAGGTGCTCGCCCCAGGTGTCCGTATCGGACTTCAGAAGATATGATTTTCCATCGTCGCCGGACGGCGGAAGCACGCTGCTGAGTGCGCTCATGTAATGCGCTTCGCTCGTCCGGTAGGTGCCGGTCGGGTCGGCAGTCTGCGCCTGCCCGATCTCGTCCAGCCGGTCGATGAGCGCCTGCAGCTGCGCCCCTCCGACGGTCACGCGCCAGAGGCTATCATCAACGGTCAGGATATACGCGCTGGCCGCGCCGCTTTCGATCTGCAGAAGCTCCCGGACAGGAATTTGCCCGCCGGTCTCATCCGGAAACGAGAGTAAGATCATCCACGTGACCCTCCCGGACGGCAGGCGGCCGGTCTTCTTCACCCTCACGCCGTCCAGCATCGAGGCAAGCGGCAATCGCGCGTGCTGCACGCTGGCTTCTCCGACCACGACACAGCTGTCCGCCTCCGTTTCCCACGCGCAGTCCGGCAGGATCGCCTGCACCGGCTTGTCCGCGCCCGGCTGCAGCATCATGCACACCGCCAGCACCGCCGCAGCAACCCCCGCCAGCAGTGCCATCCAGACCCACGGCCGCCGTTTCTTCCGCGCCATACCGCACCTCCTGTCTGTTCTCTGATCCCAGAGTATCCTGTTCCGACAGGGTTTGTAAAGCAAAAATGGCCTCGCAGAGTTTGCGCCCGCAGGCGCAAAACAATGTGAATTATTTTTTCCGGGAGCCCCCGCTCTCGGAAAAAATACTCTACGCCGGCAAACGTGAATTTTGTGCGCCTCCGGCGCACAAAACTTTGCGCTGCAGCCGGCGCAGTCCCTTATCCCAAAAGCCCTGCTTTTGGGATAGTCAAAACGGGCGCTTCCGCGCCCGTTTTGACTTGCTTATTTCCACCCGAAGGTGACCATGCCGTAGATATAGATAAAGATGATCGCCGCTGGGACGACGTATTGGAAGACCGGCTTCATCCAGCTCTTTACCTTCAGGCCCTTGCCCTCGTTGGCTTCGGCGAGGAAATTCTCCCAGCCCCAGCCGAACTTGTTGCTGCAGTACAGTGCAAAGACGAGCGAGCCGAGCGGCAGGATGTTGTTGGAGACGAGGAAGTCCCAGAAATCGAGCCACGCCGTGCCGTCCGCAAACGGCTGGAACTTAAAGACGCTGTAGCCCAGCGCCGTGGTGATGGCCAGCACGAAGATGCCGATGCCGCACACGAGGCAGCCGAGCGGCCGCTTCCAGCCGGTCATTTCGCGGACCATGGCCAGAATGTTCTCACAGACGGCCAGCACCGTGGACAGGGCGGCGAAGACCATGAACAGGAAGAACAGCGTGCCCCACCAGCGGCCGCCCGCCATGTGGGTAAAGACGGAGGCCATGGTGTCAAACAGCAGGCTGGGGCCGGCGTTGACCTCCAGCCCGTAGGTGAAGCAGGCCGGGAACATAATGAGGCCCGCCACGATGGCGACGAACGTATCAAGGAGAATGACGTTGACCGACTCGCCGAGCAGCGAACGCTCTTTTCCGATATAGCTGCCGAAGATCGCCATGGAACCCATGCCGACCGAGAGCGTGAAGAACGCCTGATTCATCGCGCCGACGATGACCGTGCCGTTGATCTTGGAGAAATCCGGGACGAGATAGAACTTCAGACCCTCCGCCGCGCCGGAAAGCGTGGCGCTGTGGATGGCAAGCACCACCATGAGGACCATGAGAAGCGTCATCATATACTTCGTGATGCGCTCCAGACCGCCCTGCAGGTTAAAGCACAGGATGCCGAAAGCCACGATAACGGTGACGGCCAGATAGGTCACGTTGACGCCCGGATTCTGGATCATGGTCACGAAGCCGAGATCCTGCGTCTGACCGGTCAGGAAGCGGACGAAATAATAGATGATCCAGCCCGTGACGACAGTATAGAACGCCATCAGCGCGATATTGCCGAAGAAGGCAACATAGCCGTGGATATGCCATTTCTGTCCCTTGCGCTCGAGCTTCTGATACATGCGGATGGGGCTGGCCTGCGCCGCGCGGCCGACGGCAAACTCCATCGTCATGACAGGCAGGCCGAGGATCAGCAGGCAGATGATATAAAGCAGGACAAATCCGCCGCCGCCATACTGGCCGCACATCCACGGGAACTTCCACACGTTTCCGCAGCCGATCGCGCAGCCGGCCGACAGCAGGATAAATCCCAGCCGGGAACCCAGTCTTTCTCTTTCCATTGGTTACTCTCTTTCTTCTATTAAAGTAGTGTGGCATTAAATCATTGCATTCGCAAACAGCACCCTGATGTTATATCAGATGTAGACTGGAAAGTCAAGGGAATCTGTAATTTTTCACGCACAAATGACGCCGGTAAACGGACAGTTTCCCGAGCGAAAGCGCCGTCTTCCATCCGTTTTCGTCAAAACGCCGACGCCGCTTGACAAGCGTCCGCGCCTGTGCTAAAAGTAAGATTCCCAGGGTTCTGACCCGGGCAGGAAAAGAGGAATCAGCATGCAGACACGACCGCGCACCTCCCATCGCAGCGCACTTCTGTGCGGCATCCGCGATGGCATCCCCATCGGCCTCGGCTATCTGGCCGTCTCGTTCTCGCTCGGCATTGCCGCGCGCAGCGCCGGGCTGAACGCCTTTCAGGGGTTTCTTATCAGTATTCTCAACAATGCCTCCGCCGGCGAATACGCCGCGTTCACCGTCATCGCCGCGGACAGCGGGTTACTTGAGATGGCGCTCATCACGCTCATCACCAACGCGCGCTATCTTCTCATGAGCTGCTCGCTCAGCCAGCGGTTCTCGCCGGATACGCCCATGCTGCACAGACTTCTGGTCGGCTATGACGTGACGGACGAGCTGTTCGGCATCGCCATTGCCCGTCCGGGCTATCTCGACCCGTTTTATTCCTACGGCGCATTCATTCCCGCCATCCCCGGCTGGGCCATCGGCACGGCGCTGGGCGTGACGGCAGGCAGCATTCTTCCGGCGCGCGTGGTGAGCGCGCTGTCGGTCGCGCTGTTCGGCATGTTCCTTGCCATCATCGTGCCGCCGGCACGAAAGAGCAAGGTCGTCTGCGCCTGCGTGCTCGTCAGCTTCGCGGCGAGCGGACTGTGCTCTATTCTGCCGCTCGTCAGCACACTCTCCGAGGGTACGCGCACCATCATTCTGACCGTCGTGATCGCGTCGGCCGCCGCGCTCGCCTTCCCGGTGAAGGACGATCCGGTGGAAACGGCAGAAAAGGAGGAGACCGGACATGAGCAGTAGGATCTATCTTTATATTCTCGTCTGCGCGGTCGTGTCGCTGCTCATCCGCGAGCTGCCGCTGACGCTCATCCGCAAACCGATCAAAAACCGCTTCCTGCGCTCGTTTTTATACTATGTCCCCTATGTCACGCTGGCCGTCATGACCTTCCCGGCCATCCTGCACGCGACCAGCTCGCCGGTCGCGGGACTGGCCGCCCTCGTGCTCGGCATCGTCGCCGCGTGGTTCGGCGCGAATCTGTTTCAGGTCGCCGTCGGCTGCTGCGCCGTCGTGCTGATCCTGGAGTTTTTCCTTGTGTGAATATAAAAAACATCCTCTGCCGCGGCAGAGGATGTTTTTTTGCATGAGATCCGATTACTTTGCAAATACTTTCTTCAGATTTGCGAACCGGGGCAGGCCGCTGACCTTTTCGAGCTTCGTCTCGCCCTGAATGAGGGGCATTGCATACTTGACGAACGCCTCAGTGACGTTGTTGCCCTCGGCGTTGATCCACTCGCGCGGGAACTTCTTCTCGAAGTTCGCAACGTCGGAGAGGTTGAAGAGCTTGGCCTTGCAGGTGTAGCCGTTCGTGCGGTCGCACTCGAAGCCGACCATCTTGTCGGTCTGACCGGCGATCATTTCCTCGACAGCGGTCTTGCCGGACATATAGGCCTCGTCAATGTCGGTGCCGGACGCGCAGTGCGCGGCGCAGCGCTGCAGAAGGCTCAGTTCGATGCCGCGGACCTTGGCGCCGGTGCGCTCTTTCATGACGCTGGCCAGCATGGAGGCCAGACCGCCCAGCTGGGCATGGCCGAAACCGTCGGTTGCCTCGGTCTTCGCTTCGGAAACGAAGCGGCCGTCGGCGTAGTGGACGCCCTCGGAGACGGCGACGATGCAGTTCTTCTTCTCTTCATAGCGCTTGGAGACGTCGGCGACGAACTTGTCCATGTCGAAATCGACCTCGGGCAGGTACACGAAATCGCAGCACGGCTCGACCTCGTTGGCCAGCGCAGCGGCGGCGGTCAGCCAGCCCGCATGACGGCCCATGCACTCGATGATGGTGATCATGCCGGTGTCATAGACGTGCGCGTCGCGGGAGACCTCCATGATGGACGTCGCGATATACTTGGCAGCGGACGCGTAGCCCGGGCAGTGGTCGGTGCCGAAGAGGTCGTTGTCGATGGTCTTGGGGATGCCCATGACGCGGCACTCATAGCCGACCTTCTTCATATACTTGGAGATCTTGTTGCAGGTATCCATGGAGTCGTTGCCGCCGTTGTAGCAGAAATAGCGGACGTCGTACTTCTTGAAGATCTCGAGGATGCGCTTGTAATCGCTGTCGTCCTCATCGGGATCCTTGATCTTGTAGCGGCAGGAGCCGAGGGCGGAAGACGGGGTATAGGGCAGGCGGTCCAGCTCTGCGCGGTCCTCTTCGTCCATGCACAGCAGCTCGTCGTTCAGAACGCCCTTGATGCCGTGGTACGCACCATAGACCTTCGTGATGCAGTCCGCGTCGAGCGCAGTGCGGATCGCGCCGTAGGCACTGGAGTTGATGACGGAAGACGGACCGCCGGACTGGCCGATGATCAGCGCGCCTTTCAGGGGAGCAGACATAGTAAATTACCTCCACATAAACAGTTTCACATCACTTGCGTGATCATTATGAACAAAGAGAATATACCACATTTTTTCGAAATTGTAAATTCGTCTATTGCAAATATTACTGAAATTTGCTAGAATCTTTTATGTAATTTGAATAAAAACAAGGAGATGTCATTATGCCTCTGGTAACTACAACCGAAATGTTCAAGAAGGCTTACGACGGCGGCTACGCCATCGGCGCTTTCAACGTCAACAACATGGAAATCGTTCAGGGCATCACCGAGGCCTGCCAGGAAGAGCACGCCCCTGTCATTCTGCAGGTATCCAAGGGCGCCCGCGCCTACGCCAACCACAACTATCTGGTCAAGCTGGTCGAGGCCGCTGTCATCTGCTGCCCCGATATCCCCATCGCTCTGCATCTTGACCACGGCCCCGACTTCGAGACCTGCAAGTCCTGCATCGACGGCGGCTTCACCTCCGTTATGATCGACGCTTCCTCCAAGCCGTTCGCCGAGAACATCGAGATCACCAAGAAGGTCGTCGAGTACGCCCATGACCACGGTGTCGTCGTTGAAGCTGAGCTCGGCACGCTGGCCGGCATCGAGGACGAAGTCAAGGTCGCGGCTCACGCTGCCTCCTACACCCGTCCGGAAGAGGTCGAGGAGTTCGTCTCCAAGACCGGCTGCGACTCTCTGGCCATCGCCATCGGCACCAGCCACGGCGCATACAAGTTCACCGCTGCCCAGTGCACCCGCAACGAAAAGGGCATTCTGGTCCCGCCTCCCCTCCGCTTCGACGTGCTCGAAGAGGTCTCCAAGCGTCTGCCCGGCTTCCCGATCGTTCTGCACGGCTCTTCCTCCGTCCCGCAGGAATACGTCAAGATGATCAACGACAACGGCGGCAAGATGCCCGATGCAGTCGGTATCCCCGAGGAGCAGCTGCGCCACGCCGCTGAGCTGTCCGTCTGCAAGATCAACATCGACTCCGACCTGCGTCTTGCCATGACCGGCACCATCCGTCAGTTCTTCAACGAGCATCCCGACAAGTTCGACCCGCGCGAGTATCTCAAGCCCGCCCGCGCCAACATCAAGGAGCTCGTCCGCCACAAGCTGCGCGACGTCCTCGGCTGCGCCGGCAAGGCTTAATTTCAAACAAAATCTCCTCTGCTGAAAAGCAGAGGAGATTTTTTATCTATTCCGGCTCTGAGGCTTCATCCGCAGCTTCGCATGTCTTCCTTCCGGCAGCCGCGCAGCCTGCTTCAAATGCCGCCCGCGCCAGTGCGCGCAGGGCGGCGCTCGCCTCGTAAAACTCCGTTTCTTCCAGAAAGGCCGCAAAGGCCTCTTCCAGCTCATTGCCTTGCATACGCTCACCTCCCCGGCCAATATAGCCCGTTTGCGGGCAATTGTCAATTGCAGGGCATCCTAATACGATGACTGTATTGTATTAGGGAGTGTTCTGTATGATCGTTTTTGACCGCTTGTGGGATACCATGAAAAAGAAAGGCGTCTCGCAGTACCGGCTGATCCAGGAGTATAAATTCAGCACCGGTCAGCTCGACCGGCTGCGGAAGAATGAAAATGTCAATACCTACACGCTGAACCAGCTCTGCCGGATCCTGGGCTGCGGTCTGGACGAGATCGCGGAATACAGGCCGGACAAAGGATAAAACAGCACATATCTATATCACTTTCATGTTGTAGTCTTTTTGTGTTTTAATTGTAATATATCTTGCATCTTCTTGTCAATCTATAATCAACTACAGATTGAGAGGTGCCATGCAATGAAAAGTGAGCCTTTGAAGATCCAGAAGCGCGGTGAGGACGGCAGCCGCGTCATTACCGTCCGCATCCGGGAGGAAACGCTGGCCGAGCTGGATCGCCTTTCCGCGGAAACCAACCGTTCTCGAAATGAACTCATTAACCTGATTCTGGCGCACGGTGTTAAGAACATTGAAATAGAATAAGCAAACGCTGCAAACCCGCCATCAGGTCTGCAGCGTTTTTTCTATTACCGTTTCCCGTTCAGCAGGCGGTCCATCAGGCCGGTCTTGCGGAAAAAGAGCAGCAGCGGCACGCCGAGGGCATACAAGACGGCCGCTTCGCCCAGCAGCACCTCGCCGCCGTTGATCAGGAAGCCCTGCAGCAGCGCGTTCGGCGTCAGCACATAGGCCAGCATCGCGCCGACGAGGACCGCGTTCGCGAGAATGACCGGCACCGGCACGAGCCAGTCCTTCCGGACCTTCGCCGCGAGCAGGCAGCCCAGCAGCGTCCCGGCGGTACCGATAACGATATCGAGCGCCGACACCGTCGAGAAGATATTGGCGATCAGGCAGCCCAGCGTCAGGCCGATCGTCAGAGACGGCTCCAGCACGACGAGCACGCACAGTGCGTCCGCGATGCGGAACTGGATATTCCCATAGGCGAACGACGCGGTCAGGATGGTGACGGCCGCGTACAGTCCGGCGACGACGCCGTTCAGCGCGATCTGGCGGGTGGTGAGTTTTTTCATGGTTTGTTCCTCCTTCTGCAATTGCCGGAGGGATAAAAAAGATGGACGCAGCGCGCCCATCTTTTGCTTTTCAGCGTCCCTAGTTTTATTTTAAGACAGGATGGTCACGAACTGTCTGCGCCGGTATTATTTCTTTTCGGCGCTATGCAATTGCGGCTGTATTTTACAAAAGAACCGGCCGTTTGTCAACCGAGAATTTTCTGCCCCGCGACAAACTTCGCCGTGAGGTTCCTATCGTCGGCCAGATAGGCCGCGCGCTCGAGCCGGGCGCGGACGGACAGCTCCTGCGGGTGGTCGAGCGACGCGTCATCCAGCACGACAGCGTCAAATTCATACCCCTCGAGGAACGAGCCGACCTTGCCGAAGAACGCGCCGCCGCCCATGGTGGCAAGACAGAACGCACGCTCAAAGGACAGCGGCTTCACATCCTGATCGTACAGCCGCCAGCGGAGCTTGGACGCCTGAATGGCGTGGGTCATGGCGCGGAGCATGCTCTCGTGGCTGCCGCCCGCGACATCCGTCGCAAGGCCGACGCGCAGGCCGTTATCGAGGAATTTATTGATCGGCGCGACGCCGGAGGCCAGATTCATATTCGATTCCGGCGAATGCGCAATGAACACGCCGTTTTCCTTCATCAGCGCCTGCTCGTCCTCATTCGAGTGGACGCAGTGCGCCATGATGCACGGGTACCGGCCGCCGAACATGTCAAACTGGGCATACGCGTCGCCGTAGTTCTTCGACCGCGGACACAGCTCGCGGATCCACGCGATCTCGGAGTAGTTTTCCGACAGATGGCTCTGCGCCGGAAGATCGTATTTTTCGCGCAGCCGCGCAAGGCCGTACATAAGGTCGTCCGTGCAGGACGGGATGAAGCGCGGCGTGAGGATGGGCTTGACATGCGCATAGCGCTCCTTCGTCTCGCAGATCCACCGCTCGGTGTCGCGCAGGGCCTGATTGGTCGAGATCTCGCGCAGGTATACGGGCGAATTGCGGTTCATATTGACCTTGCCGACATAGCAGCCCAGCCCTGCATCCTCCAGCTTCTGCATGAGAAGCTCCGTAGCCGGGACGTGGATGGTGGCGAAGATGGCCGCTCGCGTGGTCGTGCTGTGCAGCAGATGGCTTACAAAGCTGCCGTAGGCGCGTCCGGCATAGTCCAGCTCCTTATATTTGGATTCTTCAGGGAAGGTATACGTGTTCAGCCACTCCAGCAGCTCCATATCCATGCCAAGGCCGCGGAAGGAAAACTGCGGTGCATGTACATGCAGGTCGGTCATGCCCGGCAGGATCAGCCGATCGCCGTAATCCAGGACCGGCAGCGCGGCATACCGCTCCGGCAGCGTATGGAATACGCCCGTGACGCGGCCATTCTCAATGACGGCGCAGGCATTTTCCTCGCAGACCAGCTCGTCCATGCTGCGGCTGTAGCAGAAATTTCCCTTTACGATATAATTGTTCACGTTCTGTGTGCTCCTTTTCGGCGGGCGCTCTCATGGCCCGTTCAGAAATATCATATCATAATGGCCCGCAGAATTTCCACTTATGTTCTTGGTCGTTCTTCACGAAATCCTCCGGCTTCATTTCTACAAATATAACAAAGCCTCCAAAAACCTAAAAATTTTTCAGGTACTCGTTCCGTTTTTTCATAATCTTGTACAGAAATATCTAAAAAACGGATTGCATTTTGCAGCAGAATCGAGTAAAATACAGGCATCCGTTTTGTTGTGCGAACTTTCCGCACGGCATTGCTGTGACGTTTGTCACAAATTTTTTTAGGAGGAACGAATACATGAAAAAGATCATCGCTCTGCTTCTTGCGCTCGTCATGGTCTTCGCTCTGGCAGCCTGCGCTTCCAGCACGAAGGACACGACCCCCGCAGCTGACGAGACCCAGACGCCCACAGCCACCGAGGACACCGCAGAGGCTCCCGCTGACGAGACTCCGGCGGACGAGACTGCTGAGCCTGCCGGTGACGCTGTCGGCACCGACATCAAGATCGGCGTTGTCCTGATCGGCGACGAGAATGAGGGCTATACCTATTCTCACATCAAGGGCATCCAGGAAGCCGCCAAGGCTCTGGGCATCAGCGAGAGCAACATCGTCTGGAAATACTCCATCGGTGAAGACGAAGCCTGCTATGACGCCTGCGTCGACTGCGTCGATCAGGGCTGCCAGATCGTCATTACCAACTCCTATGGCCATCAGTCCTTCTGCCTGCAGGCTGCTGAGGAATATCCCGACGTGCAGTTCGTCGCTATGACCGGCGACACCGCCAGAGCTTCTGGTCTCGACAACTTCCACAACGCTTTCACCGGCATCTATGAAGCCCGCTACGTCGGCGGCGTTGTCGCCGGCATGAAGCTGCAGCAGCTCATCGACGAAGGCAAGGTCGAAGACAAGAACAAGACCGCTGACGGCAAGATCAAGATCGGCTACGTCGGCGCTTATCCGTACGCAGAAGTCGTTTCCGGCTACACCGCATTCTTCCTTGGCGTGCAGAGCATTGTTCCCGATGTCACCATGGAAGTCCAGTACACGAACTCCTGGTTCAACATCACCGCTGAAAACGAAGCTGCCAAGGCTCTGATCGCTGACGGCTGCATCATCATCAGCCAGCACGCTGACTCCACCGGCGCTCCGTCCGCCTGCGAAGAAGCTCTGGCCGCCGGCACCACCGTCTACTGCGTCGGCTACAACGTCGACATGCTCGCAGTTGCTCCGAACGCAGCTCTGACCTCTCCGACCAACGTCTGGGAAGTCTTCTATGAGTATGCATTCAACGCTGTCATGAACGGCGAGTCCTTTGACACCAACTGGTGCCAGGGCTACGAGGCTGACGCTGTCACCCTCACTCCGCTTGGCCCGTCCTGCGCGCCCGGCACGCAGGAGAAGGTCGACGAAGTCATCGCTGCTATCAAGGACGGCAGCCTGCATGTCTTCGATACCAGCAAGTTCACCGTTACCGGAGATAACTTCGAACTGACCAATACGCAGAAGTGCAAGATCGAATGTGATGATGAAGGCCATGTGACCTCCGCCATGATGGTCGACACGGATGCTGACTGGGTTGCCGACAGTGAAGAAGGCATTGCCGATGGCTACTACCATGAGTCTTCCTATCAGTCCGCTCCGTCCTTCCAGATCCGGATCGACGGCATCACCGAGCTGAACTAAGACTTAACCAATCCCATAAAAAAGCGGCTGCTTCGGCAGCCGCTTTTTTTATGCCTTTTAAGCTTTGTAGGGGCGGACGACTCTGTCCGCCCCTACAGTTCTTCTGTTCGCAGTTCAGTAATTCTCTTCCCGCAGCTCGAAATAGCTCTGCGGGTGGCTGCAGGCCGGACAGACCTCCGGGGCCTTTGTGCCCACAACGACATGGCCGCAGTTGCGGCATTCCCAGACCTTGACCCCGCTCTTTTCAAAGACCTGCGCCGTCTCCAGATTGTGCAGCAGCGCGCGATAGCGCTCCTCGTGGTGCTTTTCGATCTCGGCAACGAGACGGAAGCGCTGCGCCAGCTCCGGGAAGCCCTCTTCCTCGGCAGTTCTGGCAAACTCCTGATACATGTCCGTCCACTCGTAGTTCTCGCCCGCGGCAGCCGCGGCCAGATTGGCCTTTGTGTCGCCGATCCCGGCCAGCTCCTTGAGCCAGAGCTTCGCGTGTTCCTTCTCGTTCTCCGCTGTCTTCAGAAACAGCGCCGCTATCTGCTCATAGCCCTCTTTCTTTGCGACGGAAGCAAAGAAGGTGTACTGGTTCCGCGCCTGCGATTCCCCGGCGAAAGCCGCGCGCAGATTGTTTTCCGTTTTTGTGCCTACGTATTTGTTGTTCATGTCCATGCTCCTTTGATCGTAGTTTGTCTTATTCTTTACGTGTCTATTATATCACAAATATTTTAATAACAAAAGTCATTATTGTTTTATTTTTCTGGACTTTCTCCTTCCTGCCGTTTATACTGTTTCTCAAAGGAGGCGGTTTTATGCAGACACTCAGACAGGACGCACAGACCATCATTGACAGGGCGCTGGCCGATGCGCTGCCGGATGCTGCGGTGCGCCGCGCGCTGGCGCAGTTCCATGCGCCGGAGGGCCGTCTGATCCTCATTGCCGCCGGGAAGGCTGCATGGCAGATGGCCAGCGCCGCCTATGCCGCGCTGGGCGCACAGATCACCGGCGGCGCCGTCATCACGAAATACGGCCACAGCCGCGGGCCGGTCGGCCCGCTCGAGATCTTCGAAGCCGGACATCCTGTCCCCGATGAAAATTCCTGCCGGGCGACGGCCCGCGCGCTGGCGCTGGTGGGCGGCCTGCGGGCGGAGGATACGGTTCTCTTCCTCCTTTCCGGCGGCGGTTCGGCGCTGTTTGAAAGCCCGCTCGTCCCGCTGGAGGAACTGACGGACATCACGAAGCAGCTGCTCGCCTGCGGCGCGGATATCGTGGAGATGAACACACTGCGTAAGCGCCTGTCCGCCGTCAAGGGCGGCCGGTTCGCCGAACGCTGTTTCCCGGCGAAGGTCTTTTCCATCGTCCTGTCCGATATTCTGGGCGACCCGCTGGACATGATCGCCTCCGGCCCCGCCTGTCCGGACAGCTCCACCTGCACTCAGGCGCTGGCGATCGTGAAGAAATATGACCTGCATCTCTCCGCGCATGCGCTTGCCCTTCTGGCACAGGAGACGCCGAAAGCGCTCCCCAACATCGAGACCCACATCACCGGCAGCGTGCGCCAGCTCTGCGCCTCCGCGGAGGCAGCCGCGCGCAGCCTCGGTTATACGCCTGTCGTGCTGACCCATTGCCTGCGCTGCACCGCGCGCGACGCAGGCAGCTTCCTCGCCTCCATCGCGCAGTCCCATCAGGACTGCGCATCCTCGCTGGCCTTCATTGCCGGCGGCGAGACCGTCGTGCAGCTGACCGGTGCCGGACTTGGCGGGCGCAATCAGGAGCTGGCGCTCGCCGCTGCGCAGGAGATCGCCGGGTGCAAAGACACCGCCGTCTTCTCCTTCGGCTCCGACGGTACGGACGGCCCGACGGATGCCGCCGGCGGCTACTGTGACGGCGGGACCCGCGCCGCGCTGGCCGCGAAAGGCATTTCGATCCCGGACATCCTGCGGCAGAACGATTCCTATCACGCATTGCAGGCCTGCGGCGGACTGATCGTGACCGGCCCCACCGGCACGAACGTCAACGACCTGTCCGTGCTTCTTATCCGGAGATGAATCGGACCCAATGCAGGCCGGAGCCATGCGCGGACGCAAACTTATCGCAAAAGTATCGCAAAATTATGTAAATTCTCATTGCACTGCTCCACGCTTTGTGATACGATAAGGTTATCTTGCCGGGCATGTGTGCCATGTGTCTGCACGCTCACATTTCAGCATGGCAAACCGCCCGCGTTTTGGAACTCTGCAGGCGGGAGGCAGCTCCCGCAGGCTTCTGATCGTTCAATATTTTTAGGAGGATACATATGAAAAAGAGGGTTTTCAGTCTGCTCACCGCACTGATCCTGCTGGTGACATCGCTCCAGATCACCGCATTTGCGGCTCCGGTCAGCGATGACATTCATCCGCAGTATACTTACAGCAACAATGGCTACACGCTGGAGAAGGTCTCGCACGCGGACGTAGCGCCCCGCCAGACCGACGGCTTCGTGGACTACTATCAGTACACGGATCCCACCGGCAAGATCTGCACCGGCGTGATCGAGCACATGTATGAAAAGGGCGCTGATACGCCCACTGCCGATACGGCTGCCGAACTGGCCAAGCTGGAAAGCCGGCTGAAGGCGAAGTATCCCGACGCTTCTGAGGATAAGATCGCCAGCATGATGGCTGAGATCACGCAGAGCCTGACCGGTGATGCCTGCCAGTCCTACGCATTCTCTGCGCTGGGCTATAAAGATTGGGTCTACATCGGCACAATGTACGGCGGCACCGGCATTACAAAAAACAACGCGAAAACGATGCTCCAGTCCCTTGGCCTGCTGAAGGACGAGAAGAACGAAGACAACACGACCAATCAGGAGGCCGTGGAGTACAACCAGAAGATGGTTGACAGCGTTGTCGGCCTGCTCTACGGCGATAACTATTACACCGAGCATCCTGTACCCACGCAGGGTATCCTGTTCAAAATGAACATCAAGACCGGTGAAAGCAAGATCCTGATGGCCGGTTCTGTCAACGGCAATCAGGTCACGCTGCGCAACGCCGTTGCATACAATGGCCGCTTCTATTTCATCGGCACGCAGGTCGGCACAGAGGCTGTGGCGGACGCCGCCACCGGCATCCCCTCCATCTTCGAGGTCAACCCCGAGGACGATTCCTTCCGCACCGTCTATCAGGCTGTGACGATGGAGGAGTACCGTGCCATGCAGGCCGCCCATGTCTTCCCCATCCCCCGCGCCATTGCGGTCTACAAGGGCTCTCTGATCGCCTCCGTCACGCAGGAGGATGGCGCGCACATCATTGCTTACACCCCCGACGCTGACGACTTTACCGCCGACGGCAGCTTCAAGGGTATCAAGGTCGAGGGCAGCAGCGCGCTGCGCAACTCCGAGTTCACCGAGATCGCCGAGCAGAGCAAGGAGCTTCTCAACTACCCCGCTTATCATATGTATGACGCCAACTACGGCGGCACGGTCTATCAGATGATCGAGTACAACGGCAAGCTGTACATGGCCATCAACGCCGGTCAGAAGGCGCTGCACTCCACGCTGAACCCCACCGAGGGCGTTTACACCGCCGTCGATCCCGACACGCTGGAGGAGACCAAGTGCTTCGCGGGCTATGCCATTCTGGAAGGCACGCTGAAGGACGGCGCTTCTCCCTCTGACCGCGATGCATGGACCTGGACGCCGATCATCGGCAACACCAAGGACGACCAGTGGGACAACAGCGTCAACCATGCCGTTGAGGCTCCTGCCAAGTACACCTTCAATATTGATCCCAACCGCTTCGCGGCCGCGATCTGCACCATGGAGGTCTATAACGGCTACCTCTACATCGGCGACTACAACGATGTCACACAGGCGACATATCCCATGCTGAAGATGGACTTTATCCATCTGGCAACGACCCTGTCCCAGTCTGTGAACCTCTACCGCATGGACGGTGATCACAACATTGAGCTTGTCGTGGGTGACGCCACCAGGACCTTCCCGGACGGCTCCCTTTCCGGCTTGGAGAGCGGCTATACCGGCAAAAACGGCCATGGCAGCCGCATCAATCAGTACACCTCCATGACCCAGATCTGGGATACGGATAAAACCGATGACAACGACGGCGTGATGCTGCTGGGTACATTGGACGATGGCTCCCTTCTCCGTCCACTGGTGCAGATCACAAATGGCGATGTGCTCAAGATGGATAAGAAGGAATGGGTTGAGAAGATCAACTACCTCAAGGTTCTTATTCAGCTGCTGCTGGAAAGAGATCTCACATCCAGCGGCAGCCATACAACTTCCGCTGCCCTTAACGAAGACGCGGATGCAGCAAGCAGCGCCGTGGCCGCCCCCAATGCATTGACGGAAGAAGCGCTTGTCCAGCAGGCACTCAACGCCGCAAATACTTACGAACAGGTGTCCGGTGCGGAAGCCGCCTCCGTCTTCGAGGAAAATAGCGCTGGCAGCGTACCAAGCACCTCTGAGACGGTTACGCTTACAGCTGAACAGACTGCTTCTTTGATTGCAGACATCAAGAATGGCAAGATTCAGCCGCACTCCATGCCCTCGGAACACGCTACAGAAGTCCTCTCTCTGCCCTATGGCATGGGTGAACTCACAGATCTGGTGGACGCCAATGGTCAGGAAAAGATTGACGAGTTCTCCGCTCTTTATAAAGAGATTGTCGAGTATTACCTGGCGCTCAAGGAGCAGGGCGATGTCGTCTTCCCGGAACCTCTCCAGAATGTGCTTGATCAGCTCCTTACCGAGGAAAACGCCAGACAGCTCAAGGCGCTTTTGACCTGCCTGAATGCTGTGAAGGACTCCGTCATTGGCTGTGATACCTATGCGATCACCACTGCCGCTGACGGCAGCAACATCAAGATCGATACCATTACGCTTGATGGTCTCGGCGATAATTCCAACCAGACGATGCGCAATTTTGCCCTCACGGATGATTATGTCGTCTTCATTCCCGGCAATGCCATCCGCGGCGGTTCCGTTTACCGTCTGGCAGACTGGCCCGGCAAGACGGATCCCACGCCCGATCCCGAACCTGACAAATACGAGGTCACGCTCCGCAATGCAGGTGACGGCGCGACCGGCGCAGGCAAATATGCCGCGAACGAAACGGTAACGATCACCGCCGGCACCAGACCCGGCTATGTCTTCCGCGGCTGGACCTCCGACGATGTGCAGATCTCCGACGCCAAGAGCGAGACCGCCAGCTTCACCATGCCCGCACAGGACGTGACCGTTCAGGCCAACTGGGCCCGCAGAAGCTCCGGCGGAAGCAGCAGCTCCACGCTTTACAACGTCATTGTGAAGGACAGCAAAAACGGCGAAGTGACCTCCAGCCACAAGCAGGCAGGCAGCGGCACCACCGTCACGCTGACCGTGAAGCCGGATCAGGGCTATGTGCTTGGCACGCTGACCGTGCTGGACAGCCGGAACAAGGAAGTCAAGCTGACCGCCAAGGCGGACGGGACCTATACCTTCACCATGCCGTCCAGCGACGTCACGGTCCAGGCCGTGTTCAGGGCGAAAGTCCACTTCCGCGACGTTCCCAGCGGCGCTTACTATGAGGACGCCGTAAACTGGGCCGTGGCAAACGGCATCACGAACGGAATGACCGCAGATCTCTTTGATCCCAACGGCATCTGCACACGCGCGCAGGCCGTGACCTTCCTGTGGCGCGCCGCAGGAAGCCCCGCGCCCAAGACCAGCGCAATGCCCTTTACCGACGTCCCCGCCGGCAGCTACTACTATGACGCCGTCCTGTGGGCCGTCGAGAACGGCATCACAAAGGGCACCAGCGATACGACCTTCAGCCCCAGCGCAACCTGCTCCCGCGCACAGATCGTTACGTTCCTGTGGCGCAGCCAGAGCTCCCCGGCCGCAGGCAGCAGCAACCCCTTCACGGACGTTTCCGCAAGCGCCTATTATGCAGACGCCGTCCTGTGGGCCGTGAAGGAGAACATCACCAAGGGTACGGGCAGCACCACCTTCAGCCCCGCTGACAACTGCACCCGCGCCCAGATCGTGACCTTCATCTGGAGAACGCTGGCATAACGCTTCTTTGGAAACAGCACAGCCCGGACGCCCCGCCGTCCGGGCTGTTTCACCCCGCGCCGTTCCGGGCTTGGAGGCTTTTGAAAGGATTCACAGCAATGACAAAAATTTTATTCATCTGCCACGGCAGGATTTACCGGGCATGATGAAAAGTCTCAAATCGTCTCATAAGCC
>ERZ1673752.385-NODE-385-length-77780-cov-10.473014_pt1 | contig 77780 bp, 67 predicted proteins | sample MGYA00580195_ERZ1673752 | MGnify/ENA primary metagenome ERZ1673752 (study PRJEB41218, sample SAMN15661744) | gut metagenome | host: Homo sapiens | place: Canada: London | collected 2015-08-20/2019-03-30 | study: EMG produced TPA metagenomics assembly of...
ATCTTCGGGCCCGTCGCCCGCGAGCTGCGCGACAAGAAGTACATGAAGATCGTGTCTCTGGCACCGGAAACGCTGTAGGGGAGGTGTCAGAATGGCTCAGAACAAGATGACGATCCGCAAGGGCGACACCGTCAAGGTCATCGCCGGCAAGGACCGCGGCAAGACCGGCAAGGTGCTGCGCTCGGTGCCCGAGAAGTCCCGCGTTGTCGTGGAGAAGGTGAACATGGTCAAGAAGGCCATGCGCCCGACCCAGGCCAACCCCCAGGGCGGCATTTCTACCGTCGAGGCGCCCATCCACGTGTCCAACGTGATGCTCGTGTGCCCCAGCTGCGGCGAGGCCACCCGCGTGGCCCGTCGCCGCGAGGACGGCAAGCTCGTCCGCGTCTGCAAGAAGTGCGGCAAGGACATCCCCGCCGTCGAGGCCTAAGATAAGGCACTCAAGGCTCTGAACAGACCGCCTGCTACCGAATTTGTGTAGCGGGCGGTTTTTACTTGGAAAGTATCTCGTTTTGTGGGACAATTTCCAATCGCGCGCAAGCGCCATGGCCCTGGGAAGGTCCCAGGGACGCCGGGTCGGAAATCCGGCGTTTAATCCATCGGAGAAAGGTTTGAAGAAAGATGGCTGATACCCCCCGCCTCAAGGTGAAGTACCAGACCGAGATCGTCCCCGCGCTCGTCGAGCAGCTCGGCATCAAGAACATCAACTGCGTGCCGAAGCTGGAGAAGATCGTCGTGAACATGGGCGTCGGCGCTGCCGCCGGCGATTCCAAGCTGCTTGATGCCGCCATGAACGACATGCGCATCATCACCGGCCAGCAGCCCTGCGTGACCCGCGCCAAGAAGTCCATCGCCGGCTTCCATGTGCGCGAGGGCCAGGCCATCGGCTGCAAGGTGACCCTGCGCGGCGACCGCATGTGGGAGTTCCTCGATCGCCTGCTGGCTACCGCCCTTCCGCGCGTCCGCGACTTCCGCGGCATCTCGCCGAAGAGCTTCGACGGCCGCGGCAACTACACCCTGGGCATCACCGAGCAGCTCATCTTCCCGGAGATCGAGTACGACAAGATCGATCGCACCCGCGGCATGGACATCACCTTCGTGACCAATGCCGGCGACAACGATTCCGCGTTCGCTCTTCTGTCCGCCCTCGGGTTCCCGTTCAAGAGCAAGTAAACCGACCGGGGCCCACTTATGCCCCGCGTCGCGCAACCTCGGTCACAAGTCCGCGATAAGGCTGCGGGCTTAAGGACATAAAGAAAGAAGGACATGCATGGCTAAGAAATCGATGATCGCCAAAGCCAAGCGCGAGCCGAAGTTCTCTACGCGTCAGCACAACCGCTGCACCCGTTGCGGACGTCCCCGCGCCTACTATCGCAAGTTCGGCCTGTGCCGTATTTGCGTGCGTGAGTTGGCTAACAAAGGCGAGCTGCCCGGCGTGACCAAGGCTTCCTGGTAGAAGACGCGGACGCTAAGGGTGTGCCGACGTTAAAGGCGGAGGCGCTATGGGCGCCGACGAACCGAACGCCGGTTCATCACGGATCAAAGGAGAAAACAAACATGACAATGACCGACCCCATCGCAGACATGCTTACGCGTGTGCGTAACGCCCAGTCTGCCGGCAAGGACACCGTGTCCATGCCGACGAGCAAGAAGCTCGTCGAGATCGTGCGCATTATGGAGCAGGAAGGCTACATCCAGCGCTTCGATGTCATCGACGGCGAGCCCCGCGGCACCCTTGAGATCACCCTCAAGTACGGCCCGAAGAAGGCCAAGACCATCCGCGGCATCAAGCGCATCTCCAAGCCGGGTCTGCGCATCTATGCCGGCAAGGACGATCTGCCCCGCGTGCTCGGCGGCCTCGGCACGGCAATTATCTCGACCAGTCGCGGCGTCATGACCGACCGCGATGCCCGCAAGCAGGGCATCGGCGGCGAGGTCATCGCCTATCTGTGGTAGGAAAGGAAGGTATCTAGTATGTCTCGTATCGGCAAGATGCCCATCCCCGTTCCTGCCGGCGTCGATGTGACCATCGACGGCCAGACGGTGACGGTGAAGGGCCCCAAGGGGGAGCTTACCCGCACGTTCCTGCCGTCCATGACCATCACCCGCGACGGCGATGAGCTTATCGTCACCCGTCCCGACGACACCCGTGAGTCCAAGAGCGCCCACGGCCTGACCCGCACCCTTCTCGCCAACATGGTGGAGGGCGTGTCGAACGGCTTCTCCAAGAAGCTGCAGCTCGTCGGCGTTGGCTATCGTGCCGCACTCAAGGGCAAGGATCTCGAGATGCAGCTCGGCTACTCCCATCCCGTGCTGGTGGAGGCTCCCGAGAACATCACCTTCGAGGTGCCCTCTCAGACCGAGATCGTCGTGTCCGGTCCGAGCAAGGAGCAGGTCGGCCAGGTTGCCGCGAACATCCGCAAGTGGCGCAAGCCGGAGCCCTACAAGGGCAAGGGCATTCGCTACGAGGGCGAGCATGTCCGCCGCAAGGCTGGCAAGGCCGGCAAAGACTAAGTGCCTATTCGGTAGCTGATTGAAGGGATTAAACCTATGAATAAGCAACAGGAGAAGCAGGCCCGTCTTGCCCGTCGCCATCGTCGCGTGCGCGGCAAGATCTCCGGCACTGCAGCTCGCCCGCGTCTGTGCGTGACGCGGAGCAACAGCAACATGTACGTGCAGGTCATCGATGACGTGGCCCACACCACCATCTGCGGCGTCTCTACCCTCGGGGAGGCCTTCAAGGCCACCGGCAAGAGCGGCGCGACCGTCGAGGGCGCAGCCGAGCTCGGCACCATCGTTGGCAAGTTGGCTCAGGAAAACGGCGTGACGGAAGTTGTGTTCGACCGTGGCGGCCACCTGTATCATGGGCGCGTGAAGGCTCTGGCCGAAGCTGCCCGTGAAGCAGGATTGAAATTCTAGAAGGGGTTTTAGCTTATGGCTCGTAACAACAACCGTCAGCAGGAGAGCACGACTCCTGAGCTTCAGGAGCGCGTGGTCTTCATCAATCGCGTCGCGAAGACCGTCAAGGGCGGCCGTCGCATGCAGCTCTCGGCCCTGGTCGTCGTCGGCGACGGCAACGGCCGCGTGGGCGTGGGCATGGGCAAGTCCGCCGAGGTGCCCACCGCCATCAAGAAGGGCGTCGAGGACGCGAAGAAGAACATGTTCACCGTCCCTGTGACCGCCGAGGGCTCGGTGCCCCACGAGATCATGGGCGAGTACGGTGCCGGCCGCGTGCTGATCAAGCCCGCTGTTCCCGGTACCGGTGTGCTCGCCGGTGGCCCGGTTCGCGCCATCATGGAGCTGGCCGGCGTTCAGAACGTGATCACCAAGTCGCTGGGCACGGACAACGCCATGAACATCGTGAAGGCTGCCGCCGAGGGTCTCAAGAACATGGAGAGCCCCGTCCAGGTCGCCGAGCGCCGCGGCATCTCCGTGGCCGAGATGTTCGGCGGGAAGGAGAACTAATGGCTGAGACGAACAAGACGCTGCGCCTCACCCAGGTGAAGAGCGCCATCGGCCGCAAGCCGAACCAGGGTCGCACCCTGCGCGCGCTGGGCCTGCACGGCATCGGCAGCACCACCGAGCAGGTGGACAACGAGAGCGTCCGTGGCATGATTTTCACGGTTAAGCATCTCATCACCGTCGAGGAAATTTAAGCCTCGTCACACTTTTGATGGACTCCGGCGTGTTCCCAGAGGGGAGCACGCCGTTGCCATGATAGATGGAAGTTTGCTAGCGGCGAGCTGCTAGCACTGACTGAGGGAAGAGGAATTCCCCGTTCAGAGAGCGAAAAGGAGATTTACTTACATGGAACTCAAGGATCTGCGCCCGGCCGAGGGCTCGACGAAGAACCGCAAGCGCGTGGGCCGCGGCCCCGCTTCCGGCACCGGTAAGACCGCCGGTCGCGGCATGAACGGCCAGAAGTCCCGTGCCGGTGGCGGCAAGGGTGCCGGCTTCGAGGGCGGCCAGACGCCGCTCGCCCGTCGTCTGCCGAAGCTGCCCGGCTTCCGCAACTTCAACCGTGTGGAGTACCTGCCCGTGAACGTCAGCCGTCTCGATGCCAAGTTCGAGGCCGGCGACGTGGTGGATGGCGAGTCCCTGAAGGCCAAGGGCATCATCAAGCATGCCGACGCGCTGGTGAAGGTGCTCGGCGACGGCGAGATCACCAAGGCTCTCACTGTCCGCGTCGATAAGGTGTCCGCTTCCGCCAAGGCGAAGATCGAGGCGGCCGGAGGAAAGGTCGAAGAGCCTTGCTAAGCTCAATCATTGACGCATTCAAGGTTCCGGAGCTGCGCAAGAAGATCCTCTTCACCTTGGCTATTCTTGCGCTGTACCGCTTCGGTGCCTACGTGCCGGTGCCGGGCATTCCCTTCCATGAGTTTGCCACGGCCTTCCAGGACACGGGCGTGGCTATGACCATGCTCGACCTGTTCACCGGTGGCGCGCTGTCGAACTTCTCGGTGTTCTCGCTCGGCATCATGCCCTACATCACCGCATCCATCATCATGCAGCTGATGCAGGGCGTCATCCCCGCCGTGGGCCGCTGGGCTCGCGAGGGGGACACGGGCCGTCGCAAGATCACCCAGGTGACCCGCTACCTGACGCTGGGTCTCGGCCTCATCAACGCGGTGGGCTACCTGCTGCTGTTCAAGTCGCCGGCCTACGGTGTGCAGTTCTCCACGGAGGTGCCCGAGGCGCTCACGAACATCATCATCGTGTTCACCTTGGTCGCCGGTACCGCCTTCATCATGTGGATGGGCGAGCTTATCACCCAGCGCGGCATCGGCAACGGCATGTCGCTCATCATCTTCGTGAGCATCGTGTCCCGCGTGCCGTCGGCCATCTTCTCGTCGGCTACCCTGACGAGCGATCTGGGCACGGGCATCGCGCTCACCATCGTGATTTTGGCCGTGGTGCTCGTCTGCATCCCGCTGATCATTTTCGTGGAGCGCGCCCAGCGCCGCATTCCGGTCAACTACGCCAAGCGCGTCCAGGGCCGCAAGATGATGGGTGGCCAGTCCACCTACATTCCGCTGAAGGTGAACGCGGCCGGCGTTATCCCGATCATCTTCGCGAGCTGCATCATCTACTTCCCGGCGCAGCTGGCGGCGATCTTCAACGTCGATTGGCTGACCACCTTCGCGAACTGGTGCTCCACCGGCTGGCTGAACTGGCTGCTCACCGTTGCCCTTATCGTGTTCTTCGCGTATTTCTACACCTCCATGGTGTTCAATCCGGAGGAGACGGCGGACAATATCCGCAAGCAGGGCGGCTTCATCCCTGGCGTGCGTCCGGGTACCGCCACGGTGCAGTACATTAAGAACGTGATCAACCGCGTGACGCTGCCCGGCGGCATCTTCATCGCTTTGATCGCCGTGGTGCCCACCATCATCTTCTACTTCACCAACAACCAGCTCATCCAGGCTTTCGGCGGTACGTCCATCCTCATTATGATCGGCGTGGCGCTTGACACCATGAGCAAGGTGGAGAGCCAGCTGAAGATGTACAACTACGAAGGCTTCTTTAAGTAAGGCGGACGCGCAGTCCGAATAGGAAAGGATGTTTGCTATGAACATCGTGCTTTTGGGGGCGCCGGGTGCCGGCAAGGGTACTCAGGCCGCCAAGCTGGTGGAGGAGTTCTCCACGCCCCATATCTCCACGGGCGACATGCTGCGCGCCGCCGTGGCCGCCGGCACCGAGCTGGGCCAGAAGGCCAAGTCCTACATGGACGCCGGCGACTTGGTGCCCGACGACGTCATCATCGGCCTGGTGACCGAGCGTCTGCAGGACGACGACACCGCCGTCGGCTTCATCCTGGACGGCTTCCCGCGCACCTCGGCCCAGGCCGTGGCGCTGGACGCGGAGCTCTCCAAGCTGGGCCGCCCGCTGGACGCCGCGCTGCTCATCGATGTGGATCCCGAGGTTATCGTGGCCCGTCTCACCTCCCGTCGCATGTGCCGCGACTGCGGCTACATCGGCAGCGCCGCCGACGGCGACACCTGCCCCAAGTGCGGTGGCGAGATGTACCAGCGCGACGACGACAACGAGGCCACGGTGCGCAACCGTCTCGACGTGTACGAGACGTCCACGAGCCCGCTGATCGACTACTACCGCGGCTGCGAGCTGCTCGTCACCATCGACGGCGACCGCGACCCGAACGTGGTGTACGCCGACGTCAAGGAGGCCCTCGACCTGTAGGCCGGAGGGCGTGCAGCCAAACCCATAGGGGGCGACCTTGGTCGCCCCTTTTTTTGTCGTGCGCTGCCGTTCTGCTTGCGAGGGCTGACCAAGGTCAGCCCCTACGGTATAATCTCCCTCATGCCCACCGTGCGCGAGAACATAGCCTACACTTTCGAGCATTTCATGCTCGTCTACCGCGGCACCTTGCTGAAGGTGGCCCGGGCGGTGGCGGTCATTGCTCTTGTCGCCCTGGCGTTGGAGGTCTTCGTCTTCAATATCAACTTCTTCACTTCGTCGGGCTATCGAACCATCAACTTGGACGACCGCATCCAGCTTCAGCGCAACGATACGGGCGCCTTTCTGCTCACCGACGTGGATCACACGCTCGAGTTCTCCAGCCTGAACACCGAGGTGCGCAACATCCGCATCGATTTTGCCACCGATCAGCCGGCCCAGAACATCGCCGTGAAGATCCAGTTCACCGACTCGGCCCACCAGACCTATTTCGACACCACCGAATACACCGTCGGCATCCCCGATGCGAGCGTGTCCACCGTGGTGGATCCGAGCAAGTTCATCAACCTGCAGACCGCCGGCTACGTGGAGAACCTGCGCATCGAGGTGGTGGGGGAGGATGTCTCCTATCCCATCCTCTTGAACGGCGTCTCCCTGAACGCCCATCGCCCCTTCGCCTTCAACCCGCTGCGCTTCGTCGCCGTTTTCGGACTGCTGCTTCTGGGCTACGCCTTCCGTCCCAAGTCGGCCATCTACCGCATCCGCATCGTCGAGAACCCGCGCAAGTCGAAGGCGGGCATCATCTTCGCCGTGGCCATCGAGCTGGCGCTTACGACGACGTTCCTCTTCTACGGCTCGAACCTCGTGGGCGTGGCCACCTCCTCCTACAACTACGGCGCTTGGAACGGTACGTCGCTCGTGAACACCTTCGAGGTGGGCGGCGACAACGCCCAGCAGTACGCCATGCTGGCCCAGGCCATGGCCAAAGGCCAGCTGTATCTGGAGGAGGAGCCGCCCCAGTGGCTCAAGGACATGGAGGATCCCTACGACAAGGGCGCCCGCGACGAGGCCCAGAAGGAGACCGGCGAGCCCTACCTGTTCGATGTGGCCTACCACGACGGGCACTACTACGTCTACTTCGGCGTGGTGCCGGTGCTGCTGTTCTACCTGCCCTTCTATCTGCTCACTGGGGCCAATTTCCCCACGGCCATCGGCGTGCTCGTCATGGCGCTGCTGTTCATCTTGGGGGCCACGGCCCTTCTCGACCGATTCGCCCGCTACCATTTCCGCTCGGTGAGCCTCGGCGTGTACCTGCTGCTTCAGATACCGCTCGTGTTCTGTTGCGGCATCATGTACCTCGTGAAGTTCCCGACCTTCTACTCCCTGCCCATCATGTGCGGCCTGGCGTTCTCGGTGTGGGGCCTGTATTGCTGGATGCGCTCGCGGCTCGCCGCGCACAAGTGCGGTTGGCTGTTCGCCGGATCGCTGTGCATGGCGCTCGTGGCCGGCTGCCGTCCCCAGCTGCTCGTGCTGTCGCTTCTGGCCTTCCCGCTGTTCTGGCGCACCTACATCACCGAGCGCCGGTTGGCCACCCGCCGGGGCATCGTGGAGTTCGCCTGCCTGGCGGCCCCCTACGTTTTGGTGGCCGCGGGCATCATGGCCTACAACTACGCGCGCTTCGGCTCGCTGACCGATTTCGGCGCGAACTATAACCTGACGGTGAACGACATGACCAAGCGCGGCATGAACGTCGGTCGTCTGGCCCCGGCGTTCTTCACCTACTTCCTGCAGCCGCCCTGCATGACCGGCGTGTTCCCATTTTTGCAGCCGGCGCCCTTCGAGACCACCTACATGGGGCAGACCATCAAGGAAGTGACCTTCGGCGGCATTCTCGCCTGCCTGCCCATTTTGTGGGTGCTCGCCTTCACGCGGCGCATTCTGGGGATGCGGGCGCGCCAGGCGGAGACGCGCACCATCTTCGGCATCATTGTGGTGCTGGTGGCCTCCGGCGTGCTCGTGGCGCTGCTCGATGCGGAGCTGGCGGGCATCCTGCAGCGCTACTACGCCGATTTCAGCTTCATGTTCCTGGCCGCCGCCGTGCTTCTGTGCTTCGTGGTGAACGAGTCGCTGGCCGAGCGGGCGGCCCTCCATGACCTCATGCTGAAGCTCTTGCTCGTGCTCGTCGGCGTATCGGTGGCCTACAGCGCCCTGCTCTGCCTCGCCCCGGAAACCGGTTGGTACTCCGATGTGTACCCGTGGGCCTACCAGGGGCTGCTCGACGCGGTGGTCTTCTGGCGCTAAATGGGATCGGCGTCGCGCATGGGCGTCGTGCCGAGGAAGTTGAGCCCCGTGGCCGAAATGGGATCGTAGTCGTCCAGCTGGGCCGTCCACCAGGCCGTGGCCGTCTCGCGGTGGAACAGCGGGTAGAGGGGCACCTCGGCGGCGATGATGTCGAAGCATTGGTTCCACAGGGGCTGCTGCTCGTCCTCGGAGGTCTTCGACCGCGCCTCGGCCAGAAGTTCTGCCATCTCCGCGAAGGCCGGGGTGGTGGCCCAGCGGCTGCGGGCGCGGGTCCATACGTTGTCGCCGTACCACCAGCTGATGATGAGGTCGGCATCGTTTCCGAAGCACGACGGGTCGCCGGGGGAGAGCACGACGTCGAAGGGCAGAAGCGTCCCCGGCTCCGGTTCCGTGGATAGGTCAGCAAACAGGGCCGTCGTGTCCAGGAGCACCACCTCGGCGGTGACGCCCACGGCCTTCCAGTCCTCTGCGATGGCGGGGGCGAGCGTGCTCACCCAGTTGTCGTTCGCGCGCAAGGTCAGCGCCAGCTCGTCGACGCCGGCCTCGGCCAGAAGCTTGCGCGCTTTCTCCGGGTCGTAGCTGTAGACCGTGGCCGCGCGGTGGTAATGCCGGAAGTAATCGGGCAGAAGGGACGTGGCCGCCCGCGCGTGGCCCGCCATGTACGTGCCGATGAGCGAGTCGACATCGATGGCGTACAGCAGCGCCTGGCGCACGCGCACGTCGTCGAAGGGCGGCTTCTCGCAGTTGAACATGAGGAAGGGGAGGTTGAACCCGGGCACCCATTCCACCGTGGCCCCCGCATCGGCCAGCTCCTCGGCGCGCACGACCGGGGCGGCCTCCATGACCATGACGTCTTTGTCGATAAGCTCGTCGGTGCGGCGCGTATCGTCCAGCAGCACCGACCATTCCATGCGCTCGCAGGTGGCTGGCCAGGGGCCGGTGTAGCGGTGGTTCGCCGTGAAGGAGATGCGGCCCCCGTCGGCGGCGCTGATGGTCTCGTAGCACCACGGGCCCGAGCCGATAGGCTTGGTCGCCAGCTGCTCGTCGGTCAGCGCGGCCGGGAACACGCGAACGAGGGCCAGGCGCTCCTGCAGCACCGAGCCCATGGGGGCGTTCAGTTTGAAGCGCACCGTGCGCTCGTCGGGGGCCGACACTGCCGTGATGAACGAGAGGAACGCGCCGTACAGGTCGCTTTCGCCGTTGCGCTCGAAGGCGTTCACGACATCGGCGGAGGTGAGCGGCGAGCCGTCGGAGAAGACGGTGCCCTCGCGCAGGGTCACCTCGTATTCCAAGTCGTCTATCTGAACGGGCGCGTCGGCTGCCAGGCCGCACTCGGCCCGATAGGTATGCATGTTCAGCTCGTAGAGCCCCTCGAAGACGTGCCAGCCGGCCGCGAGAAAGACGCCGGAGCTCGTGCCGATGGGGTTCGGATCGCTCCCCTCGTAGGCCACGGCGGCCGTGAGCGTTCGGGCCACGCCGCTCTGCGCGGCCACGGGCTCGGTGGGCGCGTTGTCGTCGGCCGGATCTGCCGGTGCGGGCTCGATGGGCTGCTCCACCGAGCAGCCGACCAGCGTCAACGCGCCTCCGGCCGCCAGCGCCGCCGTCCCGGCCACAAAGGCCCGCCGCGTGAGGGGGAAGTTCAGCATCGTAAAGGCTCCTTCTTTGTTTTCCGCAGCCTATTATATAGAAAGTTGGAGCAGCTCGAAGAAAGCCCATGACAAAGCTGCAGGTGCCCCGCCGACCGACGGGGATAAGCCTAGCGCGGCCCGCCCGTGCGTTGACGGCGCGTTGGCGCGCGCGGGCTGCTAATATCGGACAGGTATTTCTGTTCGCAGAGCAAATCCGACCCGCATCGTCGGACGCGCTTCGTCCCTCCGACCTCTCCGCGACAGTACCACCCGCGCGTTGAGCGACGAGGCCGCAAGCCGGCCGATGCCGTGCGGGCCAGATAAGGAGAGGAACATGACGAGAGAACTCAAGTCGATGGACGGCAACAACGCCGCAGCGCATGTCTCGTATGCGTTCACGGAGGTTGCCGGCATCTACCCGATCACGCCTTCCAGCCCCATGGCCGACTTCGTCGACATCTGGGCCGCCCAGGGCCGCAAGAACATCTTCGGCACCACGGTGAAGGTGTGCGAGATGCAGTCCGAGGGCGGTGCGGCCGGCGCGGTTCACGGCTCTCTGGCCACCGGCGCGCTGACCACCACCTACACGGCCAGTCAGGGCCTGCTCCTCATGATCCCCAACATGTACAAGATCGCCGCCGAGCAGTTGCCGACCGTCTTCCACGTGTCGGCCCGCACCGTCTCCACCCAGGCGCTCAACATCTTCGGCGACCACTCCGACGTCATGGCCTGCCGCCAGACCGGTTTCGCGATGCTGGCCGAGGGCAACGTGCAGGAGGTCATGGACCTGTCCGCCGTGGCCCACTTGGCTGCCATCAAGGGCCGCGTTCCCTTCCTGAACTTCTTCGACGGCTTCCGCACCTCCCATGAGATCCAGAAGATCCAGGTGTGGGACTACGAGGACTTGGCCGAGATGTGCGACATGGATGCCGTGCGCGCCTTCCGCGAGCACTCCCTGAACCCGGAGCGCCCGGCCATGCGCGGTTCCCACGAGAACGGCGACATCTTCTTCCAGCACCGCGAGTCCTGCAACCCCATCTACAACGACCTGCCGGCCGTGGTGGAGGAGTACATGGAGAAGGTGAACGCGAAGCTGGGCACCAACTACCAGCTGTTCAACTACTACGGTGCCCCGGATGCCGAGCGCGTCATCGTGGCCATGGGCTCCATCTGCGACGTGGCCGAGGAGGTCATCGACTACCTCACCGCCCATGGCGAGAAGGTGGGCCTCGTGAAGGTGCGCTTGTACCGCCCCTTCGTCACCGAGAAGTTCGTGGCCGCCCTGCCCGAGACGGTGAAGAAGATCGCCGTGCTCGACCGCACCAAGGAGCCCGGCTCCATTGGCGAGCCCCTGTACATGGACGTCGTGAACGCGCTGTCCGTGGAAGGCCGCGAGGGCGTCACCGTCATCGGCGGCCGCTACGGCCTCGGTTCCAAGGACACTCCGCCGTCCTCCGTGTTCGCCGTGTACACCGAGCTTGAGAAGGACGCGCCGCGCCGCCAGTTCACCATCGGCATCGTCGACGACGTGACGAACTTGTCGCTGCCGGAGGTTCCCGCCCCCAACACCGCCGCCCCCGGCACCATCGAGTGCAAGTTCTGGGGCCTCGGCGGCGACGGCACCGTGGGCGCGAACAAGAACTCCATCAAGATCATCGGCGATCACACCGACAAGTACGTCCAGGCCTACTTCCAGTACGACTCGAAGAAGACCGGCGGTGTGACCATCTCGCACCTGCGTTTCGGCGATGCTCCCATCCGCAGCCCCTATTACGTGAACAAGGCCGACTTCGTGGCCTGCCACAATCCCTCCTACATCACCAAGGACTTCCCGATCGTGCGCGACGTGAAGCCCGGCGGTGCCCTGCTCATCAACTGCCAGTGGACGGCAGACGAGCTGGAGGAGCACCTGTCGGCCGCGGCCAAGCGCTACATCGCCGAGAACGATATCAAGCTCTACCTTATCAACGCCATCGACCTGGCCATCGAGATCGGCATGGGCAAGCGCACCAATACCATCCTGCAGTCCGCCTTCTTCACCCTGGCGAAGGTCATGCCGCAGGAGGAGGCCATCCAGTACATGAAGGATGCCGCCACGAAGTCCTACGCCAAGAAGGGCCAGGACATCGTGGACATGAACCACAAGGCCATCGACGCCGGCGCCACCGCCTTCGTGCAGGTTGACGTGCCCGAGGCGTGGAAGACGGCCGAGGATGCGACGAAGGCTTCCGGCATCGAGGGCCGTCCCGAGACGGTCTCGCTCGTGGAGAACATCATGTTCCCCGTGGGCCGCATGGACGGCGACTCCCTTCCCGTGTCCGCGTTCGTCGGCTACGAGGACGGCCAGTTCCCGCTGGGCGCCGCGGCCTTCGAGAAGCGCGGCGTGGCCGTGTCGGTGCCCGAGTGGACGCCCGACACCTGCATCCAGTGCAACCAGTGCGCGTTCGTGTGCCCGCACGCCACCATCCGTCCCTTCGCGCTGACCGACGAGGAGCTGGCGGCGGCCCCGGCTCAGACCAAGCATGTTCCCGTCAAGGGCAAGGTGGGCGCTGACATGCAGTACGTGCTTGCCGTCTCGCCGCTCGACTGCATGGGGTGCGGCCTGTGCGTCATCCAGTGCCCGACCGACTCGCTCACCATGAAGCCCATCGCCGATACGCTCGACGAGCAGCCGGTGTTCGATTACTGCGTGAGCAAGGTCGCCCGCAAGCCCGAGCTCGAGGGCACGTCGGTGAAGGCGAGCCAGTTCAAGCAGCCCCTGCTCGAGTTCTCCGGCTCCTGCGCCGGCTGCGCCCAGACCTCCTATGCCCGCCTGGTCACCCAGCTGTTCGGCGATCGCATGTACATCGCCAACGCGACGGGCTGCTCCTCCATCTGGGGCGGTCCGGCAGCGACGTCGCCCTACACGGTGAACGCCGACGGCCACGGCCCGGCCTGGTCGAACTCGCTGTTCGAGGACAACGCCGAGCACGGCATGGGCATGCTGCTCGGTTACGAGGCCGTGCAGGACAAGGTGGTCGTTGATTCCGAGGCGCTCATCGAGTGCGGCGGTGCGGCCGGGGATCTGGCCGACGCGGCCCGCGCGTGGCTCGAGGCCCGTGCTGACGCCGAGGCCTCCAAGGTGGCGGCCGAGGCCTATGTAGCGGCCCTTTCGGCGGCGGCCGAGGGTACCGGCGAGGTGGCCGAGCTGGCGGCCGGCATCCTGGCCAACAAGGAGTATCTGACCAAGAAGTCCGTGTGGATCTTCGGCGGCGACGGTTGGGCTTACGACATCGGCTACGGCGGACTCGACCACGTGCTCGCCTCCGGCAAGGACGTGAACGTGTTCGTGTTCGACACCGAGGTGTACTCCAACACCGGCGGCCAGGCCTCGAAGGCCTCCAACCTCGGCCAGGTGGCGCAGTTCGCCGCTGCCGGCAAGGACGTGAAGAAGAAGTCGCTGGCCGAGATCGCCATGACCTACGGTTACGTGTACGTGGCCCAGGTGGCTATGGGCGCCAACCTCAACCAGACCATCAAGGCCATCACCGAGGCCGAGGCCTACCCGGGTCCCTCGCTCATCATCGGCTACAGCCCGTGCGAGATGCACTCCATCAAGGGCGGCATGACCAACTGCCAGACCGAGATGAAGAAGGCCGTCGACTGCGGCTATTGGAACCTGCTGCGCTTCAACCCCGAGGGCGCTCCGGGCAAGAAGCTCGTCATCGACTCGAAGGATCCGGCCGAGGGCGAGTACCAGAACTTCCTCATGAACGAGGCTCGCTACAGCCGCTTGACCCGCGAGTTCCCCGAGCGCGCCGAGGAGCTGTTCGCCGAGAACGAGCAGGCCGCCATGGCCCGCTGGTCGCACCTGCAGAAGCTCAAGGACCTCTACGCCGCCGAGTAGCGCGAGCGTACGCCAGAGCTTGTCGGCCGCCTTGAGCCGCAACCGAAAAGGGAGCCTCCGGGCTCCCTTTTCTTTGGTTGTCACCGCGTTTGCGATAGTAAGAGCGTCAACTGCGGAATCTCTGAGACAGCGAGATCGCGGCTGCGGCACTTCTGCGACAGCAAGAGCTGGTTTTCTCGATGCTCTTCTCTTGATTTGGAGCGTTTCAGCCTCTGGGGGTCTGTCGGTCAACTCAACCCTCGGTTTTTGCATGAGATCGACGGTTATGAGCGTCTCGGGGGTGCGGACTCCAAATTGGCCAGCCGACACTTTCGCAAAACCCCAGGTCGTTAGTATTGGTTAGCCGCGTTATACAAGATTCCCTCCACTCGAGACGCTCATAAGCGGCGATCTCATGCAAAAAGGAGGGGTTTCGCTGACGAACGCAGCTACAAAATCTTCCTGAAGAACCCTCGGCAGCGTTTGTTATGCAAGGAGCCGGGCGGCGCGTATGCTTTTCCCAGGGAAACAGGCAACGACGAAGGAGGGTTCCCGTGGAAAAGAACACGAACGCGATGGAAAAGGCCAGCTGCGCGATGGAAGATGCAGCGCCGATGGGCGAGGGCATCTCCCGGCGCTCGTTCCTCGGCCTTGGCGCCTTAGGCGCGGCGGGGCTGGCGGCCTTAGGGCTTGCCGGCTGCGCCCCTCAAGCGAACAATGCCGCGCAGGCCGGTTCGGCCGATGTGGCGGCCGAGGCGCCGACAGCGGAGGAGCTTCCCGCCGCCGATACCGAGGAGAGCTGTGACGTGGTCGTGGTGGGCCTGGGAACGAGCGGGCTGGTGGCGGCCTCTGCCGCGGCTAAGGAGGGCGCGAAGGTCATCGGCCTCGATCGCTCGGCCTCCATGGGCGCCACGAATGCCGCGATGGTGTCTGGCGTGTGGGCCGTGGAATCCAGCCCCGAGCTTCAGTACGACAACCACCTGACCACTAAGGATATGTTCGACTTCATCTGGACGTCGACTCACTACCAGACCAACGCCCCGCTTCTGCGCAATGTGCTGCCGGCCTCAGGCAAGGGCATCGATCTTATGATCGAGGGCGGCGTGCCCTTCATGTTCGCTTTCGAGGGCGCTGACGAGAACACGCTTATGCTGAACCGCGGCGGTCACATTTATGCCACCAGTGGGGCGGAGCGCGCCGAGGCGCTGCAGGGCATGCTCGACAAGTTCGGCGTCGATTCCCGTTGGGATGCCGAGGTCACCAACCTGCTCATCGAGGACGGCGCTGTGGTGGGCGTACGCTATGAAAGCGGATCTATCGTGACCGACGTGCGCGCGAACAACGTCATCATCGCAACCGGCGGCTTTATTCAGAACGAGGACATGCTGCGCGACTACTACTCCGGCTCGGTCATGTACGGCACGGGCAACCAGTACAACGACGGCGCGGGCATCAGGCTGGCCCAGTCGGCCGGTGCCCAGATGGGCAAGAACTTCAGCACCTCCATCAATGAGTCCGGCGCCTGCAACATGAAGTCCGCCGACCGCTTCGTGAGCCTGTCGGATTGCAACGACACGCCGGTGTTCAGCCTGCCTTTGTTCGGCGGCCTCATGGTGAATAAGCACGGGGCGCGCTTCATGGACGAGGGCACCATGGCCAAGCACACCATGTACTGCGGCGAGCCGCTTCTGCGCGAGGGCGTATACTACATGGTGATCGACGACGGGCTCATCGACGAGCTGGCCACCACGCCTATTATGGACTTCATTTCCGAGGACGCTTTCGGCAACATGGCGCCGGGCGTTCAGATGGGCTTCATGGGCAAGACGCTGACCGCGCTTCCCGAAAAGGTTCAGCAGGGCATCGACGAGGGCTGGATTTGGAAGGCGGATTCGGCCGAGGCGCTGGCTGAGGCCTGCGGGATGGAGAACCTTGCCGACACCCTGGAGGCCTACAACGGCTATTGCGCCACTGGCGTGGACGAGGAAATGTTCAAGGAGGCCCAATTCCTGCGCGCCGTGGACACCGGCTCGCTGTATGTAGTAGAGCTCGACATCGCGGCTTGGGTGACCTTGGGCGGCATCAAGACTGACGGATACTGCCGCGCCGTGGATGCCGATGCCAATCCCATCCCTGGTCTGTTCGTGGCCGGCGTCGACGGCGATTTTTGGGCCGTTCCCTACTTCGAGGGCGGCTCGGCCCAGGGCTTCTGCGTGGGCTCCGGGTATCTTGCCGGGGTGACGGCCGCCCAGGGCTAAGAATCGGGGTTGTCTTGGCGGCAGTTGGTTTGCGCTCTTCCCGAGGGCGCGATCTGCGAACCAGCGCCGATTGCTATCGCCTCCCCACGGGCGGGCGCCGTTTGCGCGGCGTCCGCTCTTTTGCGCGCTGGAAATCGGTTTACTAGCCGCTTTGGGGTATGATGGGGACAAGGGAAAGGGGAGCAGCGATGGATGTGCGGCAAATTGAGTATTTCGTTCTGGCGGCAAAGGCCGGCTCGTTCTCTGCAGCGGCGAAGAGCGCCTTCGTCACTCAACAAACGTTGTCGGCTTCAGTGGCGTCCCTTGAAGGCGAGGTGAAGACGCCGTTATTCCATCGCCGGCGTCAGGGTATCGAGTTGACCGACTTCGGCGCCCGCTTTCTGCCGAAGTGCGAGCGCGTTCTGGAAGCCGTGCGGGAAGCTGAGGGGTTTGCCCTCCAGTGGCATGAGAGCACGCGCCATACGGCCACTTTTGCCTACGCCACCGCAAGCTTGCGGGAAAGCGGCCCCGGTTTCACCCTGGCGACCCTGCGAGGGTTCTGTGCCTCCTACGACGATGCGGATCTGCGGCTGTTCGAGTTGACGAGTGATGCTTGTCTGAAGGCGTTGGAGCGCGGGACAGTGGATATGGCGTTGGTTGCGGGTCGTCCCGATTCTGCGGTGTTCGAATTCACGCCCCTGATGGAGGGGCGCCTCCTTGTCGCTGTGCCTGAAAGGCACAAGCTTGCAACGCAGGAGGCGATTAGTTTCTCCGATTTGGCCGAGATTGACTTGTTTCCCACGCCTGATCTGGATGTGACCTACCGGCATATTGTCGAAGGGTTTGCCCGTTATGGCCTCACGCCCCGTTACGCCCCCGTCCCCTTTAGTTTGGAAGCAGCTCAGGAATTCGTACGATCGGGCCAGGGTGTCGATTTCTCGCCAGCGCACAATGCCGAAAGACCTCATGAGGGAATTGCCTATCGGCCCCTTGCGAGTGAAGATGATTTCACGCTCACTCTTGGGCTGGCCACTAAGCTCGGCGTTCCGGAAAAGCCCCTTGTGGCCGCTCTTAAAGAAGCCATTGTTCAAGCCGTTTCCGCGTAAGCAGTCGCAGTTTTCTGCGTGAGGCATATTTTGGAGAAAAACTAGCCGTTTTAGACACAGTAGTGATTTCAGACTGGTGGTTTGACGCTAAGCTGCAACGGCCTCCAGGTCGAGGTCGGGGGTTGCGGCGGTGGCCTCGGTGCGGCGGTCGGCGAGGGCTTTGCGGAGGCGCAGGACCACGTAGGCGCCCATGACGATGGAGTATACGGTGATGCTTAGCACGGCCACATCGTTGCCCGCAAGGGCGCTTGGCATGAGCAGCAGCGCCAGGTGCACGTAGGTGAGCACGTAGAAGGGGTAGGCGAGTCGCTGCACGCGTTTCCAGCTGGCCGCCTTCATGGCGTGCTTTACCACTGAGAACGACGTGACCCACAGCACCGCCATGAGCGCGGTGATCAGCGCCGCAAGTCCTAGCGAGAAGGCGAGATTGCCCGTAAAGGCGCTCGTCAGGCGCGGCACGTAGGATGCGGCGTAGAAGGCGATGTGGCCCACGGCGAAGATGCAGGCGAGGATGGACAGCTGTCGACGAATGGGCATGAGGTGGGTGCGCAGGGGGTTCTTCTCGCCGAGCACGCCCACGAACATCACGATGGAGAATAGCAGAAACGCCAGAGCGCACCGCTGCATGAGCGGCTGGAAGTACGACCATGCCTCGTTGCGCACGCCGGCGGCCGACCCCCAGAAGTACAGCCCGAGAAGCGCGACGGCACCCAAGTAGAAGGGCGCGGGGTATTTCTTGAGGGGCTTGGCGCACAGCCAGACCAGCGCGAAGGAAACGACAAGGGCGATGACAAATCTCATGAGGCCTCCTCGGATCGTTCGATCGGGATCGAACTTTTCTCTTCTGATTGTCACAGTAGCATAGGATAGAATTTTTCTCAACACAACATTGTGCATTTCCGTCAACAAGTAGGCTGATTGGACGAGGGAAGAGGAGAGGGAAGGAAAGGAGCGGAGAACCCGGGATAGGACACTTTTAAATACGTGGCACTAAGTGATGTAGAAAATAGTGCGTCAAGGAGACCTGGAAAAATATATTCTCAAGATAGATAGACGAGTTTCGAAAGTGTCATTGACTGTCCTACGGCAGCATGATAATATGCGGCTTGTAGCCGTCATACAAGTTTAGGACGGTTTCACCTATGCATGGGTCGTATTAGAGGAGAGGGGGAAGCGACCTAGCCCGGGAGCTTTCCCGTACGATCAGAAGAGGGAGGGTCAACCATGAGCAATGATTTGACTCGACGCAGCTTCGTAAAATGGGGTACCGCCGCCGCAGGTGCCGCCACCCTTGCCGGTTTCACCGGCTGCGCCCCGTCGGGGCAGGAAAACGCCCAGAAAGAGGGGCTCTCGGACACGGGCGATGCACCTGCCGAGGAGACGGGCGCGTGGCTAACGGGCGCGTGCATGAACAACTGCAGCTGTGGATCATCGCGTTGCCTGCTAAAGGTGTATGTGGAAGATGGTGTGCCGCTGAAAATCCGCACCGACGAGCAGGACGAGGATTCCATCGAGGTGCCGCAGCGCCGTGCCTGCCCGCGCGGCCGCGCCCAGGTCAGCAACATGACCTCGCCGGCGCGCATCAAGTACCCCATGAAGCGTAAGGGCTGGAGCCCCGACAATCCCAACGGCGGAATGCGCGGCAAAGATGAATGGGAACGCATCAGCTGGGATGAGGCGCTCGACTACATTGCCGCCGAGATGAAGAAAGCTTACGACAATTACGGCCCTCGCTCCATTTTGTGTGCCGGTTATGATGACATCGGAGATACCTATTTCGATCCGGTTGTCTGCCTGCTGAATGTTATGGGCGGCGCAGTGCACCACGACATGGGCACCGTCTCGCTCGGCTCCTGGCCGCTGCCGGAGATGCTCATGACCGGCGGTATGCTGGCTGCTCCCGATTCGCTTGCCATTCAAGATAGCCAGCTACACTTCCACTTTGGCAACAACTGGATGGCCAACAAGGGTGGCAATACCGCCTATCAGCTCGACTATGCCAAGCGAGAGGGTGGCAAGGTCATCATCGTGGAGCCGTGGCTGAACCAGACGGCCCAGGCTGTAGCTGATGAGTGGGTGCCCATTGTTCCTGGTACCGACGCGGCTTTCTGCATCGGCATGGCCTACCATATGATCGAGAACAATCTGCAGGATCAGGCATTTCTTGACAAGTACTGCGTGGGCTTCGATGCCGAGCACATGCCCGAGGGGGCCGACCCGAAGGATAACTTCAAAGACTATGTGCTGGGCACCTACGACAAGGAGCCGAAGACCCCCGAGTGGGCTGAGGCTATCTGCGGCGTGCCGGCGGCCGACATCCGTCGACTGGCCGAGGAGATCGCGGGTACCGAAAAGGTGAATTTCTTCGCTGGCCAGTCCACCACCAAGATTCCCGCAGGCGAGATGTTTGCCCAGGCCTTCTACACTCTGGCCATGATGCACGGCGGCCTCGGCACGCCGGGCAACTATGCCTCGTGGGTGGGCCTGCATGAAGGCATGTCTGCCACGCCCTACTGTATGGCCGGCGATTCGTCCAACGGCGCGGGCAAAAACCCCGTAAACCCGCTGACACCGCCGCTGCTCATGTCCACCCCGAACTGGGTCGAGATTGAGGATCCCGCCTCGTGGGAGAAGATCGACCATTCCGAGTGCTGGCAGTCGATTCTGGAAGGCGCTTACGGCCGCGACGTGTGGCCCGGCGGCAAGAAGCCCATCGATATCCACGTCATTTACTCGGGCGCCTATCAGAGCTCCCTGAACTCGCTGCCCAACGCGAATGCGGGTATCGAGGTGTTCCGCAAGGTGGACTTCGTTTGGGGCGCGAATCCCTTCTTTGATCCCTCGCGCCAGTACTGTGACATTGTGTTGCCCGTGGCCACCTGGTGGGAGAAGGGGAATATCGCCTGGATGAACAACTCCGATACGGTGTACTGGGCCGATCGCATTATGGAGCCTCTGTTCGAGTCGCAACCCGAGGGTTATATCGCAGAGGAGCTGGCGAAGCGCTTCGACGTGGATCCCTCAGCTGCCAATACCATGACCGATGCCGAGCGCACCTATAGCTCGCTGTCCGGGGCAATGTACATGACCGATCACGACACTATGGCTTATGCCCCACTGCTCACCGTGAGCCAAGCTGACATCGATGAGCTCGGCGTGGACGGCGAGCCTCAGGAGGGTCTCATGACCGTGGCAGAGTTCAAAGAGCGTGGCTTCTTCAAAATCCCGCGTACCAAAGGCGATGCGCTCACCAGTGTGCCCTATAAGGCGTTCTACGCCGATCCTGAAGCCAATCCGCTGGCCACATCCACCGGCAAGTTCGAGATCTACTGTGCTGGCCTGGCTGCTTACATTAACTCGGTGGGCTTCTCTACCATTTCGCCCATTGCGAAATGGCAGATCGGCGACCCGGAGCAGGGCGCCGGCACTCAGACTGAGGAGTTCCCGCTGCTGCTGTGGACACCTCACTCCCTGCGGCGCGCTCACACGGTGAACGACAACGTTGTCTCGCTGCGTGAGGCCTTCCCGCAGGAGTGCTTCATGAGTGTGGTGGATGCAGAGGCTCGCGGCATCGAGACGGGTGATTTGGTGCTCATGACAAGCCCCCATGGCAAGGTGCTGCGTCCCGCTAAAGTGCTGCCCACCATCGTTCCGGGCGCGGTTGCGTTGCAGGATGGAGCCTGGCTGCGCATCGACGAGGAGTCGGGCATTGACTTGGGTGGCGATCCGAACATTCTTCAGGCTCCCAAATCCTCTGGCGAGGCGTCTCAGTCCTGGACGGGCACGCTCGTGCAGGTGGAGAAGTACGACGGACCGCTTACGTTAGACCCCGATAAGAACACGCCTATCGTCATGCCTGTGGGCATCGAGGAATAGGGGAGGTGCACTATGACTCAGTATGCATTTCATTTCAACTCCGATGTGTGTACCGGCTGCAAGACCTGCCAGGTTGCGTGCAAGGAGACCTATAAGCTGCCGGTGAACAATCTCTATCGTAAGGTATACAACTACCAGGGCGGTTCCTGGAAGCCTACCGAGGCTGGCCACTACGTGCCTGAAGGCGTGTTCGGCTACTTCGTCTCGCTGGCCTGCAACCACTGCACGAACCCGGCTTGTGTGGCGAACTGCCCGACCGGCGCCATGCAGAAGGACGAGGAGACCGGCATCGTGTGGACTGATCACGACGTGTGCATCGGCTGCAAGACCTGCGAGACGGCCTGCCCCTACGGCGCCCCCACCTTCGGGGAAGAAGAGGGCTACATGCTCAAGTGCGATATGTGCAAGGACGAGATTGCTCGCGATAGGCTGCCTATCTGTGTGGCTGGCTGTCCCATGCGCGCGCTGGACTTCGGCACCCGCGAGGAGATGATCGAGAAGTACGGCGAGGGCGACGTCGAGGTAGAGCCGCTGCCTGCCGACACGACGGAACCTAACCTGATTCTGACACCTCATCGCAATGCGCAGAAGTCGGGATCGGGCACCGGTTCGGTGGTCAACCTCGAAGAGGAGCTGTAGCACTTCTCGGAAAGCGGTCACCTCGGTTCAAAAAGGTTACGAGGGGCGCAGATCAATGCGCGAATCAACCCGAAACGGTAGGATCTGTGCCCCTTTCATGAACCTTTCCAATACCGAGAAGAATGCTCTCCAATTCTGTATAATCCCACGTTGAGGCGGGCACCGGACAGATTCACCCCCCCCTCCCTCCCGATTTGCCCGGTGCCCCGCCCTTTCTTTTTTGAGGTGTCTCCCATGAACACTCCCTTCAATTCCGATGAGTTGGCACGGGCCGAAGTGTGTTTCGCCGTCGCCTCCCAGTTGCTGTACGTTGAGCCGAATGTCATATCGGTGGCCGAGCAGGTTGCAAGCCGCCAGTTCGCCAGCGCCCCCTTCGGCGAAGACGACGAGGACGTGCGAGAGGGTCTGAGTCTTTTGGACGGGTGGTGCGCTGATGCCTGGCGTGCGGCCGAGGTGACCGGCGGCGCCGACGAGGCCGATGGGGTCGATGCGGCTGCGCTCCTCGCGGAAAGCCCCGCATTCGCCGAGTCGGTCGACGAGCTGCGTCGCGAATGGCTGCGCCTGTTCGTCGGTCTGGGTACACCCGAGGCGTCGTGCCTGGAATCCTTCTACGTGGAGCCTAACAGCCACATGTTCGGCAAGAACGTCATTGCCGTGCGGGCGGCTTACCGGCGCCATGGCCTTGAGATCGAGCGGCTGCATCGCGAGCCCGACGACCATTTGGGGCTCATGCTGGGCTTCCTCTCGCGCCTCGTGGCCGAGGAGCGCGAAGCTGCAGAAGCCGGCGACGAGCAGCGGGCTGTCGCGCTCGCAGACGAGCAGGACGCGTTTCTGACCGAGCACGTCCTTCCCTGGTTGGCCCCTTGGCGCTATGCTGTCGAGAAACACGCGCGCACCGATTACTATCGCGGCGTCGGAGCATTCGTTTTCGGCTTGGTTGCCTGCTATGCCGGGCGCTTCGGCATTCGCTTCGACGGAGGGGCCTGCGCGTTCAAGCGGAGGAAGTAGCGTCGGTGCCTTTGAGGGGAGGTGCGTATGCTGGGGACGTTCGTGGTGCTGTACCTGTTTCTGGGCGGTGCGGGCGCCGGTGCGCTGTTTGTGGCGGCCGTGTGGTCGCTGCTGTTCCACCGCACGGTGACGCGCACCTTCGAGCAGAGCCGTGCCTTCCGGGCTTTGGCGGGAAGGCTCTACCTCGTCGGCTTCGGGCTCCTAGCGCTCTCGGCGTTCTGCCTGCTGATTGATCTGGGCAGTCCGCACCGCTTCTTCCTGCTGTTTTTGCGGCCGACGGCATCGCTGCTGTCGGTGGGATCCTTCGTCCTGCTGGCGACGCTGCTCGCCTCGGGCCTCCTGGCCGCGTTCCACGCCCTCGGCTGGTCGGCGCCCTCTTGGGCGCGCAAGGGGCTGGAAGTGATTTGCGCGGTGCTGGCGGCGGTGCTCATGGTGTACACCGGTCTGTACCTGGCGTGGATGGAGGCGGTGCCCCTCTGGAATAACGCGGCGCTTCCGGCCTTGTTCGCTCTTTCGTCGTTCTCCTCGGGAGCGGCGATTGTGCTTCTGCTCGTGCCCTATGCGCGCGATTGGGCGCTTCTGAGCGGCTGGATCGACGGCCTGCATCGGGCGCACCTCGCGGCCCTTGGGCTTGAGTTTCTGGCGCTTGTCGCCTTTGTCGCCCTGGCCGCGACGAACCCGTTCGCGGGCTCGAGCCTCGTGCGGCTCGTCTCGCCTGCGGGGCAAGGCCCCTGGTTTATCGCGGGCTTCGTGCTGGGAGGCATCGTCGTTCCTTTTGGAGCCGAGGCAGCGCGCCCCTTTACGGGTAGAACTGCGCCGGTGGCCGCAGCTGAGGTTCTGTGCCTCTTCGGAGGGCTGATTCTGCGGTTCTGCCTGGTGCTGGCCGGAAGTCATTGGCTCGGGTGATACAATGCGAGCCGACGTAAAACCAGCGTGCTCGTTGGGCGCGCAAACAGGAAGGCAGCGAACGGTTTATGGCCCTGTTCGAGATAGACGAATCAAGCGGACTCCCCGTATGGGTGCAGCTGCGCAACCGGTTCGTATACCTCATTAAGACGGGCTACTACCAACCCGGCGACCAGCTGCCCAGCGTGCGCACCTTGGCCGCCGAGGCCGCCATCAACTACAACACCGTGAGCAAGGTGTACGTCAATTTGGAAAGTGACGGCTACGTCGAGTCCGTGCGCGGCCGGGGCGTGTTCGTGCGCGATATCGGCGGGAAGGCCGACGACGTGCGTTCTATCGCCGACACTGAGATCGAGGGCTGCATCCGGCGCTGTTTGGCCTTGGGCATGACCATAGACGAGGTCACCCTGCGCATGATGGACGTGACCCACCGTTTGAAGGACGAGAAGTCCTGATCCTCGAAGAGGGGGAGAGTTCCATGCTGAATCGCACTGCGAAGACCGAGCGTGAGGGCCGCGCGCGCCGCGCCACGGGTATCGAGAAGTACAATTCCAACGTCGATCGCCGCACCTCCCAGAACGGGCCGCTTGTTTTCTCGGCCTTCGTCGCCGTGGTGGTGTTCGCCTGTGTGCTGGGAGGCGGGTTCGCGCTGACAGGGGAGTTCAACGTCTGGTGGCTTTTGGGGGCGCTTGTGGTAGCTTGGGCCGCCACGATGTGCGCGCACATCGCCATGCAGTGGGAAAAGGTGGTCATCTTCCGCTTCGGCAAGTTCAACCGCATGGCGGGGCCCGGGCTATACCTCACCATTCCCTTCATCGAGCAGACGGCGCTCAAGGCTGACCAGCGCATCATGGTCACCGGCTTCGGCGCTGAGGAGACCCTGACGAGCGATCTGGTGCCCATCAACGTGGACGCGGTGCTGTTCTGGATGGTGTGGGACGCGAAAAAGGCGTGCCTAGAAGTGGAGAACTACTACAACTCCGTGTCGCTGGCGGCCCAGACGGCCCTGCGCGACGCCATCGGCCGCGCCAGCGTGTCGGAGGTGGCCATCCGCCGCAACCAGCTCGACCAGGAGCTGCAGGAGGTCATCGAGGAGCGCACGAGCGTGTGGGGCATCACGGTCATGTCCGTGGAGATTCGCGACATCGTCATTCCGCAGGATCTGCAGGAGGCCATGTCCGCCGAGGCTCAGGCCGAGCGCGAGAAGAATGCCCGCATGGTCCTGGCTGAGGTTGAGAAGGACATCTCTTCGATGCTGGTGGACGCCGCCAACGTATACGACGAGAACGAGCTGGCCGTGCGCCTGCGTACCATGCACCTGCTCTACGAGTCCGCGAAGAACTCCGGCGGTACGGTGGTCATCCCGAGCGCCTACTCCGAGGGCTTCGCCGACGCCGGCCTCGACCGCTCCCTCGACAGCTTGAAGACGGGGAAATAGGACGTTCGAAACCGGTTGTCTCACGCGGTTGGGGGGGGCAGACCAAGGTCTGCCCCTACGGGTTGTTGCGGTAGGCTGTCCTGTGCTGCGCGAGCCCCCTAGAGGGGACGGATGTTCGGGAGATCATGCTTAAGCGAGTCGTTCTGGATCGTGCGAACCCCTCTCCGTAGGGGCGGACCTTGGTCCGCCCTTGAGGCGTGGGAGATATTCAGCCGAAGTACTGCTCGTGCCAGATGAGGAAGCAGTAGGCCGACCAGATCTTCTTCATGTGGGAGCGAGGGCCGCGCTGGTGCTCGTCGAGCAGGGCGTTCAAACGGTCGGTGCGGAAAAAGCGCCGGGCCCGTTCGCTGTTCAGCACCTCGTGCACCTGCTCGCGCCATGGGTCTTCGCGCAGCCATTGGGCGAGCGGGGTGACGAAGCCCTGCTTGGGCATGGCGGCCGTGGCTTGCGGCAGCGTGCGGGCTGCGGCGGCGCGCAGGGCGATTTTCGTCTCGCGGCGTCCGACGCGATGGGAGGCGGGCAGCGTGCTCGCCAGGGCGAACACCTCGCGATCGAGGAAGGGAACGCGCAGCTCCAGCGACGACGCCATGGACATTTTGTCCGCTTTCAGCAAAATGTCTTGCTGCATCCACGTGAGGATGTCGGCGGTCTGCATGGCGGTGATTTCATCCGCCTCGATTTCCGCGAACAGGGGCGCTGCAAGTTCTCAAGGAGTCGGAGCCGCGGCGCAGCGCGCGCCCAGCTCGGGCGCCAGAAGATCGAGCGCCTCGGCCCATGGGAAGTTGTACTCCAGGCGGATATAACGCTCGGGAAGCGGGTGCGCTCCGCGCATGAGGAAGCGCCGCCCGTGGGTGCCTTCGGGCAGGTGTCGGGCTGCGGCGGCCAGGGCGCGGCGGGCGGGCGCGGGCACCATCATGTAAGGCGCAAAGGCAAGGCACTCCTGGTAGTAGGGATAGCCGCCGAACAGCTCGTCGGCCCCTTCGCCCGACAACACCACCTTCACCGACTCGGCCGCCATCGCGCACAGGTGGTACAGCGGCACCGCCGAGGGATTCGGCAGGGGCTCGTCCATGGCGTACTGCACGGCGGGCACCGAGGCGAAGAACTGCTCGGCGTCGAGAATGCGCCCCTCGTTCGGCAACCCTGTGGCCCGGGCGAAGGTTGCGGCGGCTTCCAATTCTGAAAAGCGTCCCTCGCCCCAGCCGATGGTGAACGTGCGCGCCTCCATGATGCGGGCGGCCTCCCGGGCCACGAGGCTGGAATCCACCCCGGCCGAGAGGAAGCAGCCCACATCCACGTCGGCGATGGCGTGGGCCGCCACCGACTCCCGCAAGGCAGCCTCGATGGCCTCGGCGCTCTCCTTTAGACTGCGCCCCGCGTCGGGGGCGAAGCGCGGGACGAACCAGCGGTCGCGTTCCGCGCGCCCGTTGCGCCAGCGCAGCCAATGGCCGGCGGGCAACTTGCGAACGCCTTCGAAGAGGGTCTCCTCGTCGGGCAGGTATTCCATGCACAGCCAGTGGGCGAGCCGCCGCTCGTTCAGGCTCCGGCGTGCGTGCGGGTGCGCGAGAAGCCCCTTGATCTCCGAGCCGAACAGGATGCGGTCGCCTTCCGCGGCGTAGTAGAGCGGCTTGATGCCGAAGGCGTCCCGGGCGCAGAAGAGCTCGCCCGTGGCGGTGTCGTACAGGGCGAAGGCGAACATGCCGCGCAAGCGGTCGAGCACCCCTGCGCCCCACCGCTCGAACCCGTGGAGCACCACTTCCGCATCGCCCTGGGTAGAGAAGGCGTGGCCCGCAGCGATCAGCTGCCGGCGCAGTTCCCGGTAGTTGTAGATCTCGCCGTTGAAGACGAGCACGAGCGAGCGATTCTCGTTGCAGAGGGGCTGGTTCGCCCCGGCGAGATCGATGATGGCCAGACGCCGGAAACCCAAGGCGGCCCGGCCGTCTTCGAAATACCCTTCGGAATCGGGGCCGCGGTGTGCGATGGCATCGGCCATGGTGACGATGACGGCGCGGTGGTCGTAAGTCTGGTCGTTCTCGTCGATAAAGCCGACAAAGCCGCACATAAGGGATCCTTCCTGAAAGCTCGTGTCAAAAAACGCGAAAAACTTGCCAAGCTTCTGACCTGGTAATATCGAAGGAAATCGCAGGTCAAATGGCTAGTTTTGAAGTGACAAGTTTTTCGAGGTTTTCGACGGCCGGCCGGCACGCATGATGACGCAGTCGGCTAGTACGTCCAAGGCGTCTACCACGGGAAGTCCTGCCGCCCGCGTCACGCCGCCGAAGGCCAAAGACAGCTCGGTGCACCCGAGCACGACGCCGTCGCAGCCCGCAGCCCGCAAGGGAGCCGCCAGCCGCTCGAGTGCCGCCGCATCCACGGGCCGTCCTGCTTTCACTTCGTCGAAGATGACGCGGTTCACCTGCCCCTGGGTCGTCGCGTCTGGATAAAGGTAGTCCACGCCGAGCCGTGCGGCCTCGCGCCCGTACAGGTCGGCGGCCACGGTGCCGCTCGTGGCCAGCACGCCGATGCGCGCCAAGCCCACAGCGGATGCGGCGGCGGCAGTCTCGCGCACCATGTGGACGACGGGGATGCCCAAGGCGCCCTGCAGTTCGTCGAAGAAGCCGTGGGCCGTGTTGCAGGGCAGCGCCAGAAGATCGCAGCCGCAGGCTTCCAGAAGACGCCCATCCTCGATGAGCGCCTCGAGGGGAGAGCGGTCGCTCCGTCCCAGCAGAAACGCCGTGCGGTCGGGGATGGCCGTGTCGTTGAAGGCGAGGGTGCGCACGTGATCCTGGTCGCAGCGGGCCTCGGTGCGCTCGACGAGCCGCTGCAGGAAGTAGGCCGTGGCCGCAGGTCCGGTGCCGCCGAGCACGCCTACTAAGCGCCCGCTCACGATGCCGCTTTCGCACAGGCCGCCAGCCCGTCTGCCAACGGGAGCTCCGGCGAGGCGGAGGCAACGTGCTCGTCGTCTTTGCCGGAGGCAGTCCCCTTCGTGCGGTGATCGGTTGTGGCCCCGGCGCCTTCCAAATCCTCCGCCGCCTTCTCCCGGGCCCGCTTATCCGTCATGGCGGCCCGGCAGGTCTTCCATTGGCGGAACGCGAAGACGAGGGGGTACAGGCGCCGGCGCAGGCTCTTCTCGGCCGGATAGTCCAGCGGGTCGGCATCGCGACCAAGCGCGTACAGCCCCCGCACCTCCCGACGCAGGGCGTCGTCGCGGATGTAGCTAAGCAGCGTGGCTTTGGGCGCCACCGTGTACAGCGACTCGCTGCGGGCCACGGTGAGCCCCTCGGGCAGGGGTCGGCCCAGCACGAGGTCGTCCATAAGCCAGCGGGCCACGTTGTCGCCGGCGGCGGTCACGTAGTAGTTGCTGCGACCCAGACGCGTGTTTATCTCGAAGAAACGGTGGCTGCCGTCGCGCGGATCCACCTTGATGTCGAAGTTCGCGAATCCGGTGTAGCCGACAGCCTCCAAAAGGCGCGCGGCCTCGGCCACGATGGCCTCGTCGGTGCGGCTCACGATGGCGAGCGGATTGCCCACCCCCATGGGCCGCATATCCTCCAGAAGCGTCTGGCCGAAAGAGGCGAAGCGCACCTTTCCGTTACGGTCGGAGTAGGTGGTGAGAATGCGCATGCTCGTGTCGTCGCCGGGAATCATCTCCTGGATGAGGAATTTCCCCTCGTAGCGGCTGGCCTGCACCGCCGCAAGCGTCGACTGCAGCTCCGCCGCGTCGCGCAGGAAGAACACCTTCTGCTTGCCGGGAAAATCGGCATAGTGGTAGGCCGCCGAGGAAGCGGGCTTGGCCACCACGGGGAAGGGGAAGGGGAGTGCCACGCCGGCGGGATCGTCGCCGTCCGTGCGGGCGTCGAACACCACGGTGCGCGGCACGGGCACGCCCACTTCGGCGCACAGCGCGTAGAAGCGATCCTTCTCGGTGAGCCGGTTCAGCAATTCCTCGTCGATGTAGGGGATGATGAAGGACTTCTCCAACACGGAGCGGTTCTCCACGATGAGGCGCACGTACCAGTCGCCGCAGCCGAGCAGAAGCAGCGGGCGGTCGCCGAAGCACTCGGCAGTGTTGGCCAAGGTGGAGAGGAGGACCGCCGGCCGCTCCAGGTGCGGCACCACGCGGTTCGCGAGGATGGAGGAGTCGCCGCACAGGTGGCACGCGGCCTGCGAGAGCACCAAGGGCACGATGCCGTAGGCCTCGTGGAAGGCCCGGGCGATACTGTAGGCGCCGATGTCTCCGCCGAGGATCACCGGCAGCACGTCGGGGGCGTCCGTCTTCTCCATGAAACTCATCTCCTGAACATCGCTCGTTTTCGTTCAGGAGAAATGATAGGAAAGCCCTCCATTACGCTTCCCATAGCAAAAGCTGACGAAAGCGTAAGGAGGGCGTAACTTTTCCTTACGGCGAGCCGCAGCACGAGCCCGTTCGGGGCCGAAAGCCTTATTCCTCGACGAGCTGTTCCAGGGCGGCCAGTTTCACGCAGCAGGTGAAGACATCCATGGCGGCGTCAAGCTCTTCCAAGGGCGGCAGCGAGGGTGCGATACGGATGTTGGAATCGGCCGGATCGTCGCCGTAGGGCCAGGTGGCGCCGGCACCCGTCATGGTAACACCAGCGTTCTTCGCCAGCTCCACGATGCGGCGCGCCGTGCCAGCGGGCCCCTCGAAGCTCACGAAGTAGCCGCCGCGCGGGTTGGTCCATGTGGCGATGCCGGCCTCGGCAAGCTCCTCGGCCAGTTTCTTTTCGACGAGCTCGAACTTCGGGCCCATGAGCGCGCCGTGAGCGGCCATATGCTCGGGTAGGCGCGCGCCCTCTTCCAGGAAGCGGGCGTGACGCAACTGATTGAGCTTGTCGTGGCCGATGGCCTGAACGCCCAAGTGCCGCTTGATCTCGGCTATGTTGGCGGGGCTTGCGGCCAAAGCGGCCACGCCCGCGCCGGGGAAGGTGATCTTCGACGTGGAGCCGAACTTCAGATAGCGATCGGGGTTGCCCGCCTCGCGGCAGGCTTCGGCGATATCGAGCACGATGTCCTGCTCGGCCGGATCGCCGGAGAAATGGTGCACGGCGTAGGCGTTGTCCCAGAAGATGCGGAAATCGTCGGCGGCGCACTCCATGGCGGCGAGGCGGCGCACCGTCTCATCGGAGTAGGTGATGCCGGAGGGGTTCGAGTACTTCGGCACGCACCAGATGCCCTTGATGGCGTCGTCGGCGACGACGAGGCGCTCCACTTCTTCCATATCGGGGCCGTCCTCGCAAAGGGGGACGGGAATCATCTCGATGCCGAGATCTTCGCAAATAGAGAAGTGACGGTCGTAGCCGGGGACGGGGCAGAGCCATTTCACCTCGGGCAAGCGCCCCCAGGGCGTACTTCCCAGGGCCCCGAACACCAGGTAGCGCACCATGGCGTCGTACATGGCCGTGAGGCTCGCATTGCCGAGCACGATGACGTTCTCTGGCTCATCGTCCAGAAGCGCCGCCATGAGCCGCTTCGCCTCGGGGATGCCGTCGAGCACGCCGTAGTTGCGGCAGTCGGTGCCGTCCTCGGCGGCAAGGTCGGCTTCGGAGTCCAGCACGTCCAGCATAGGCAAGGACAGCTCCAGCTGTGCGGCCGAGGGCTTGCCGCGGGCCATGTTCAGCTTGAGGCCCCGGGCCGCCATCTCGCCGTAGCGGGCGCGCACCTCGGCGAGCTCGGCCTCCAATTCCGCCTTGGACATCTCTGCATAGCGCGGCATATTCCGTCCTTTCGCCGTAAAACTGCTCGTCTGCATAAGATACGGAGTGTCACTCCATCGCGGTAAAGTATAATCCCAAAGGTCAATGAAACGACACGGAATATGGCGCTTCGCAAGAATGGCTGGCCATACGGTGTCGGTTTCGGCAGGGCGGCGTTGGGGGCTGGCCCGCTGGCGCCTCTTGCCGAAACCGACCCTGGGAGTTCCAAACGTGTTGCAAGGATTCTCGCGGAAGGGGAAACATGATCGAAAGCGATATGCAAGTCGTACTCGCCATGCTGCTCTACTTCGTCGTAGTAGTGGTCATCGGCTTTGTGTACGCCAAGCGCTCCAACTCGTCGTCCGAGGAGTACTTCCTCGGCGGCCGCGGCCTGGGACCGTGGCTCACGGCTCTGTCGGCCGAAGCGTCGGATATGTCGGGGTGGCTCCTCATGGGCCTGCCCGGCGTGGCCTACTTCACCGGCGCGTCTGATGCCATGTGGACGGCCATCGGCCTGGCCATCGGCACCTATCTGAACTGGAAGTTCGTGGCCAAGCGCCTGCGCAAGTACTCCGAGAAGGCCGGCAACGCCATCACGGTGCCCGACTTCTTCTCCAACCGCTTCCACGACACCAAGCACATCCTCATGACCATCGCCGCGGTCATCATCCTTCTGTTCTTCACCATCTACACGGCCTCCTGCTTCGTCACCGTTGGCAAGCTGTTCGCCACGCTGTTCGGCTGGGACTACGGCGTCATGATGGTCATCGGCGCCATCATCGTGTTCCTGTACACCTTCATGGGCGGCTATCTGTCGGTGTGCACCACCGACCTCATTCAGGGCATGCTCATGTTCTTCGCGCTGGCCACTGTGTTCATCGGCTCTGTCACGGCGGCCGGCGGCGTGGAGAACACCGTCGCCTTCCTGCAGAACATCCCCGGCTTCCTCTCGGGCACCGAGATCGCCACGCCTTTGCTCGATGAGGCGGGCAACCAGCTCATCGAGGGCAACGAGCCTATGTTCGGCCCGGCCGGCACCTACGGCATCATCACCATCGTGAGCGGCCTGGCCTGGGGCCTCGGCTACTTCGGCATGCCCCAGGTGCTCATCCGCTTCATGTCCATCCGCCATTCCGACGAGATCAAGAAATCGCGCATCATCGCCATGATCTGGCTCGTGGTTTCCCTGTCCTCGGCGGTGTGCATCGGCCTTATCGGCCGCGCGGTCATTCCCACCGAGTTCCTCACCCAGTCGGCCGCCGAGTCCGTGTTCATCGTACTGTCGAAGATGCTACTGCCGAGCTTCTTCTGCGGCCTTGTGGTCTCGGGCATCTTCGCCGCGGCCATGAGCTCCTCTTCCAGCTACCTGCTCATCTCCGGCTCCGCTGTGGCCACCAACATCTTCAAGGGTCTCATCAAGCGCGATGCCACCGACAACCAGGTCATGATCGTGGCCCGCATCACGCTGACGGTCATTCTGCTTCTGGGCATTTTCCTGGCCATGGACCAGAACTCCTCCATCTTCGACATCGTGTCCTACGCCTGGGCCGGTTTCGGCGCGTCCTTCGGCCCGCTCATGCTGTGCTCGCTGTACTGGCGCCGCACGACACTTCCCGGTGCGGTGGCCGGCATGCTCACCGGCGCGGTGACGGTGGTGGCGTGGAAGAACCTCATCGCCCCGCTCGGCGGCTGGTTCGCCGTCTACGAGCTGCTTCCCGGCTTCGTGCTGGCGCTGCTCGTGATCGTGGTGGTCTCCAAGCTCACGAAGGAGCCCAGCAAGGAAGTCACCGACGACTTCGACACCTACATGGAGCTTGACGTGTAGCGCTGCGCGGCAACGATACGTTTTCTCAACGGAGCACTCCGAAGCGGGGTGCTCCGTTGCTGTTTCGGGCTACGATGCGAACGTCAACCGTGAGACAAGGAGAGCGATATGTTGAAGGCCATCGAGATCAAGCCGGACGTGTTCTGGGTGGGCGGCATCGATTGGAACGAGCGCAACTTCCACGGCTACACCACCGAGCGCGGAAGCACCTACAACGCCTATCTCATCCTCGACGAGAAGATCACACTCATCGACACCTGCAAGAAGCCCTTCACCGGCGAGCTCATCGAACGCATCGGCACCATCGTGGATCCGGCCTCCATCGACTATATTGTGTCCAACCATGTGGAGATGGATCATTCCGGAGGCCTTCCGGCTCTGGCCGAAATCGCTCCGAAAGCCACTATCGTCACCGGTGCGCCCAAGGGCATCCAGGGACTTCGCGCTCATTATGGGGACGGCCTCGACCTCACGGGCGTGAAGACCGGCGACACCCTCGAGATCGGAAAGCGCACGCTCGCTTTCGTACAGACGCCCATGGTGCACTGGCCCGATTCCATGGTCACCTACGACGAGTACGACCAGATCCTGTTCTCCAACGACGCCTTCGGCCAGCACTATGCCTCCTCGAAGCGCTTCGACGACGAGGTGGGTCTGCCCGAGGTGCTCGTCCAGGCCCAGAAGTACTACGCCAACATCGTCATGCCCTACGGTAAGAATGTGGAAGCGGCCCTAAGGGCGCTCTCCGGCCTTTCCTTCGATATGATCGCCCCGGCCCACGGCATCATCTGGCGCAGCCATGTGCCGGAGATTCTGGCGATGTATGAGAAGTGGAGCAGCGGCATTCCCGAGGAGTACGCGCTCGTGGTCTACGACTCCATGTGGCATACCACCGAGGCCATGGCCACGGAGATCACCGAGGCCTTCATCGAGATGGGCATCCCCGCGCGCCTGCTCGACCTGAAGGTGAACCACATTTCCGACATCATGGCCGAAGTGCTGAATGCGCGCTACATCGCTGTGGGCTCGCCGACGCTCAACAAGACCATGATGCCCACGGTGGCGTCGTTTCTCTGCTACATGCGGGGCTTGGCGCCGGCCGGCCGCGTGGGCATTCCCTTCGGCAGCTACGGCTGGGCGCCCATGGGCCCCAACGAGGTGTACCAGGCTCTGGAGAGCTGCAAGTTCACGCTGCCGGAAGCCCCGCTTACCCACCAATGGGTGGAAGACGAGGAGGGCCTGAACGCTCTGCACGATGCCATCGTCGAGTACGTGAGCCTCTTCCACGAGGCGAAAGCTTAGAAGCGGGTCTTCGCGCGCAGAAAAAGGGCTCCCAACGGGGAGCCCTTTTCGTTCGTTGGCCGATGCGGCTTAGTAACGGGTGTAGATCATGCCGGAATGCACGGCGGAGATCTTCACGACGTCGCCGGTGCGCGGCGCGTGGATCATCTGGCCGTCGCCGATGTAGATGCCGCAATGGTGGTCGTTGCAGCAGATGTCGCCCGGCTTGGGGTTGGAGACGCGCGTGTAGCCCATGAAGCTGGCGGCGGTGCCCAGGCGGCTGTGACGGCCGAGCAGGCAGTAGCTCACCAGACCGGAGCAATCGTAGGAATCCGGTCCCACGGCGCCCCAGGAATAGGGCTTGCCCAGCTCGCCGTAAGCGCGGTCGACGGCCGTGCCGCCGACGGTCTGGGGCTTCGAGTTGTTCGACGAGCCGCCGCCGGAACTGGAGCCGCCGCTCGAGCTGCCGCCGGAATTGCCGCCGGAGCCGGAGCCGCCGCCCGAGTTTCCACCGGAGTTGCCGCCGGAATTGCTCTGCTGACGGCGCTCTTCCTCCTCGGCCTGGCGACGGGCCTCTTCCTCGGCCGCCTGGGCGGCAGCCAAAGCCGCAGCCTCGCGGGCCGCCTCTTCCTCGGCGAGCAGCTGGGCCGCTTCCTCGGACAGGGAGTTGTAGGTGTCCTGCATCTGGGAGACGAGGCTCTCGGCCTCCTTCTTGACGGCCTCGGCCTCCTCGGCCTTCTGGGCGGCGACGTTGCGCTGCTCCTCGTAGACGGCCTTCTCGGATTCCACCTCGGAGCGCAGGGTCTTGGTTTCCTCCACCATGTCGGCGTCGTTCTGGTTCATATCGTTCAGGAGATCCCAGTTCGAGGCGAAGGCCTGGAACGTGGTGGCTCCCAGAAGAAGATCGAGGAACGTAGACGAGCCGGAACGGTACATGGAGCGGGCGCGGTTGCCGAGCTTGTCCTGCAGCTCGCTGATGCGCGAGGAAGCGGAATCGATGCGACCCTGAGCCTCGTCCATGCGGGCCTGGGCATCGTCGCGCTCGGTTTCAGCCGCATAGAGGGAGACCTCGGCGCGGTCGAGCTTCTCCTGCATGGCGTTGAGCTTCTCAAGTGCCGCGTTGGCCTCGGCCTGCTTCTCGGCGGCCGTGACGGCGTGAGCCTTGGCGGGCATGAGCGGGGGCAGGCACAGCGAGATGCCGAAAGCAGCCGCCGTGCCGACGAAGGCGCGTCTGCTGAAGGGACGTGTATGCTCACTCATATAAAAGTATCCTCCTGGTTGAGCATCTGGTGCGTTGGGGCAAACTAGCTTCGTATCATAGCACGGATGCCGCCTCTTCACGACCCCCACAGAAGGGATTCACAAGCCGACCTCAGCCCATCCGCGCGGGAATTCGCGCCGTTCGCGGCCGAAAAAAATCATGAGTGAGGGAGGGTTTCCATACCTTGGGGGAGAGGTGCGCTTTCTCATCCAACATATGGTGTCCAAGTGTCTCTCTATATAGTAAGAAGAAAAGACGGTCGCCGGGTTCCTCGTTCGAGGTTGGGGAGGAATCGTGGAGACACGCCCGGGGGCGTGTAAATGGTTGACACGCTTGTTGCCGTAGCGTATTATTCCGTTCGCTCGCTTTTCGCGGAACAACGCGAAAGACGGGTGGCAGCTTGAAAAGTACACATGAATTAAGCGCCGAAATGGGCGTGTGCCCGAGTGGTTAAAGGGGACGGGCTGTAAACCCGTTGGTTATGCCTACCTAGGTTCGAATCCTAGCGCGCCCACCATTTCTGCCTGTGTAGCTCAGTCGGTAGAGCACTTCGTTGGTAACGAAGAGGTCACCGGTTCAAGTCCGGTCGCAGGCTCCACTTGGCGGTGTAGCTCAGTTGGTCAGAGCACACGGTTCATACCCGTGGCGTCACTGGTTCAAATCCAGTCACCGCTACCATTTAGATTTACCGCGTCCTTTCTGGGCGCGTTTATTTTGTTGCAATTCGTTTCGCAATCACCCTTGAAGGAGGATGAAACATGGCTAAGGAGAAGTTCGAGCGCTCGAAGCCGCATGTTAACATCGGCACCATCGGTCACGTCGACCACGGTAAGACGACGCTGACGGCCGCCATCTCCAAGACTCTGTCCGAGAACGACGGCTCCCACGGCACGGCGCACGCTGACTTCACTGCCTTCGACATGATCGACAAGGCCCCCGAGGAGCGCGAGCGCGGCATCACCATCTCCATCGCTCACATCGAGTACGAGACCGATACCCGTCACTACGCTCACGTCGACTGCCCCGGTCACGCCGACTACGTGAAGAACATGATCACCGGTGCGGCCCAGATGGACGGCGCCATCCTGGTTATCGCTGCTACCGACGGCCCCATGGCCCAGACCCGCGAGCACATCCTGCTCGCCCGTCAGGTGGGCGTGCCCTACATCGTGGTCTTCCTGAACAAGTGCGACATGGTCGACGACGAGGAGCTCATCGAGCTCGTCGAGATGGAAGTTCGCGAGCTGCTCGACAGCTACGAGTTCCCGGGCGACGACACCCCGATCATCCGCGGCTCTGCTCTGAAGGCCCTGGAGGGCGACAAGGAGTGGCAGGAGAAGGTTTGGGAGCTCATGGACGCTGTGGACTCCTACATCCCGACTCCCGACCGCGACGTCGACAAGCCGTTCCTGATGGCCGTCGAGGACACCATGACCATCACCGGCCGCGGCACCGTTGCCACCGGCCGTGTGGAGCGCGGCGTGCTCCATGTGAACGACCCGCTGGAGATCGTGGGTATCCGCGAGACCCAGAACACCGTTTGCACCGGCATCGAGATGTTCCGCAAGCTGCTCGATGAGGCTCAGGCCGGCGACAACATCGGCTGCCTGCTGCGCGGCATCAAGCGCGAGGAGATCGTCCGTGGCCAGGTTCTCTGCAAGCCCGGTTCCGTGACTCCGCACACCGAGTTCGAGGGCCAGGTCTACATCCTGACCAAGGAAGAGGGCGGCCGTCACACCCCGTTCTTCGATGGCTATCGTCCGCAGTTCTACTTCCGTACCACCGACATCACCGGTGTGGCGCACCTCCCCGAGGGCACCGAGATGGTTATGCCTGGCGACAACGTGACGATCAAGGGCGAGCTCATTCACCCCATCGCCATGGAAGAGGGCCTGAAGTTCGCTATCCGCGAGGGTGGCCGTACCGTGGGCTCTGGTCGCGTGACCAAGATCTTCAAGTAAGTCCTTCTTACTGAGTGATTTCGCGGGGCCTGTCTTTTGCGAGGCAGGCCCCGCCCCCTGCGCTTCATGTGTATGATCAACCCTGCGTTTCGCTTTATAGGTAAAAGGAGAATTCATGCGTACTCTGGTCACTCTGGCCTGCACCGAGTGCAAGCGCCGCAACTACACGACCAAGAAGAACAAGCAGAACAATCCTGACCGCATCGAGCTCAAGAAGTACTGCAAGTGGTGCAACGCCCACACGGTGCACAAAGAGACCCGATAAGAGGTTAAGGAAGAAACAGGCATAGGCCAGTAGCTCCAATTGGTAGAGCGGCGGTCTCCAAAACCGCATGTTGGGGGTTCGAGTCCCTCCTGGCCTGCCAGCTTGTTTTCGTGAGCAGCCTAGAGGCTGCTTTTTTGGCGATTAGACAAGAGACTTTCCATAAGGAATTCCATGGCAAAGAAATCCAAGACACAGAAGGCCAAGGCCTCCGCCGCCCGTCAGCAGCGCAAGGCCAACCGCGAGCTGGAAGAGCAGAGCCCGACCCCCGTTGCCGAGGCGACGGAGGAGAAGAAGGGCGGCCTGTTCAAGAAGGGCTCCGAGGACAAGTCTGCGTCTTCCAATGATACCGCGAAGTCCTCCAAGAAGGAGGACAAGCCGAAGAAGAAGCGCTTCCAGTTCTTCCGCGACGTGAAGTCCGAGATGAAGCGCGTGACGTGGCCGACCCGCACCGATGTGCTCCGCTGGAGCGGCGTCGTGGTGGTGGCCCTGCTGTTTTTCGGTATCTTCGTGGCGTTGCTGGATAACGTGATTATCACGCCGCTGCTCGTGTTCATCTCTGGGATTGGGGCGTAATCGATGGCTAAGAAATGGTACGTGCTGCACACCTACTCGGGCTACGAGAACAAGGTGAAGTCGAATCTCGAGCAGCGCATCGAGGCCATGGGTCTCGAGAACAACGTCTTCGGCATCGAGATCCCCACGGAGATGGTCACCGAGATCAAGGAGGGCGGCCGTCGCGTGGAGAGCGAGAAGAAGGTGTTCCCGGGCTACGTGCTCGTCCGCATGGAGCTGGACGACCGCAGCTGGGCCGCTGTTCGCAACACGCCGGGCGTCACCGGTTTCGTGGGCAGCCAGGGCAACCCCCAGGCGCTGACCCGCGACGAATACAACAAGATCATGAAGCGCACGAGCCGCGAGGCTCCGAAGAAGACCTCCACGAACCTCGAGGTCGGCCAGTCGGTGAAGGTGACCCACGGTCCTCTCGCCGAGTTCGACGGTACGATTTCCGAGGTCATGCCCGACGCGGGCAAGGTCAAGGTCATGGTCTCCATCTTCGGCCGCGAGACCCCCGTCGAGCTTTCCTTCGACCAGGTGGCCAAGATCTAATTTTGCAAGCACTTTGACTCGATCGTCGCGCCCGCGTGGACCGGGGCTTCTCGCGGCCTTCGAGTTTTGAGTGATAGAGAAGTAAACGTCGATTCATCTGAAAGGTAGTCACAGATGGCTGACAAGAAAGTCACTGGATTTGTAAAGCTGCAAATCCCCGCCGGCGCTGCCAATCCGGCCCCGCCGGTAGGCCCGGCCCTCGGCGCCCAGGGCGTCAACATCATGCAGTTCTGCCAGGCGTTCAACGCCCAGACGCAGGACCAGGCCGGCACCATCATCCCGGTCGAGATCACGGTGTACGAGGACAAGTCCTTCACCTTCGTGTGCAAGACCCCGCCCGCGGCCGTGCTCATCAAGGAGAAGCTCGGCATTAAGAGCGGCGCCGCCATTCCGCAGATTCAGGTGGCCGGCACGCTGACCGAGGATCAGCTCCGCGAGATCGCCGAGATCAAGATGCCCGACCTGAACGCCAACGACATCGAGGCGGCCATGGAGATCGTGGCCGGCACCGCCCGCTCCATGGGCGTGCGCATCGAGGGTCGCGAGATGAAAAAGAAGTACGTGCCCAGCCGCAAGGTTGCCGCGATGCTTCAGGGCAAGGCCGTCGACTAAGTTTGATTCAACAGTGGAAGGGTGAGAAGCGCCCGCCATTACCACGAAAGGAAATGCAATGACTAAGCACGGAAAGAAGTACGTTGAGGCCGAGAAGCAGATTCCGGCCGAGCCGGTGAGCCCGCTCGCCGCTATGAAGCTGCTGAAGGAGATCTCCGTGGCCAACTTCGACGAGACGGTGACCGGCGACTTCCGCCTGGGCATCGATACCCGTCAGGCCGACCAGCAGCTGCGCGGCACCGTGAGCCTGCCCAACGGCTCCGGCAAGACCGTCCGCGTGGCCGTCTTCGCCGAGGGCGCCGCTGCCCAGGCCGCCGAGGAGGCCGGTGCCGACATCGTGGGCACCGACGAGCTCATGCAGCAGATTCAGGCCGGCGAGTTCAACTTCGACGCCGCTGTGGCCACGCCCGATCAGATGGGCAAGGTCGGCCGTCTCGGCAAGATCCTCGGCCCCCGCGGCCTCATGCCCAACCCGAAGCTCGGCACCGTCACCAACGACGTGGCGAAGGCCATCAAGGAGCTCAAGGGCGGCCGCGTGGAGTACCGCGCCGACCGTTACGGCATCGCGCACGTCGTCCTCGGCAAGGTGAGCTTCACCCCCGAGCAGCTCGCCGAGAACTACGGCGCGGTCTACGACGAGATCCTGCGCATGAAGCCCGCCGCGGCCAAGGGCAAGTACGTCAAGTCCATCACCGTGTCCGGTACCATGACTCCCGGTGTTTCCGTGGACTCCTCTGTGACCCGCGCCTACACCGAGTCCGCCGAGTAAATCGACGATTCTCTATCGAAGAGCAAGGGCCCCGCTTCGGCGGGGTCCTTTTGCGTGTTAGGACATTCTGCGAGCGCCATGCAGGTTGTTCCGTAGGGGCCGACCTTGGTCGGCCCTCCCGACAGGATTGATCTTGCTTGCGGCGAGGGGAGACCGAGGTCGCCCCCTACGGGTCAGCCTGCGAATGCTTCTTTACTCCCCGAAGAAATCCGTGCTGATGCGCTCGTAGAAGGAGGCGCCGTCGGCGCGCAGGAGCGTGACGTCGAAGGGCGCGCACTGCACGTATATCTTCCGCAGGGGCGCGTCGAACGGAACGATATCGCCGTCGACGAACAAGGTCGCCTCGCGGAACTCGTCGGTGTCGTCGAAGCCTACCTCGATAACGTCGCTGGCATCGGTGACCACGGCGCGGGAACGCAGGGTGTGGGGCGCAAGCGGCACGGCGATCATACCCTTGAAGCCGGGGGAGACCAAAGGGCCGCCGGCCGAGAGCGCGTAGGCCGTCGAGCCGGTGGCCGTGGAGACGACGAGGCCGTCGCCGCGCATGCGGGCCACGTCCACCCCCGAGACGTTCAGGGTCAGCTCGATGATGCGTCCCATGGCACCGCGGGTGATGGCCGCCTCGTTCAGGGCGAAGAACTGCCGTGCGCCGGAGAGCCCCCGGCCGTTGACGCCGAAGCGGCCCGGGACGGGCGTCCAGGGGGCGCCTTCGGTCTCCCCGGGCCTGCGAACCGAAGGAGGGGTGGCGGCGCTCGGCTTCGCGTTCACGTCGGGCCTGTCCCAGGCGGCGCCTTCTCCGGCCCCGTTCGCCTCCCCGTACGGATCGTGCTCGCCTTCGCAAACCACCTCGATGGAGAGAATGCTGCGGCGCTCGGCGCGCAAGTCGCCGGCCAGGGCCTCGGCCACCAGCGGCACCACGCCATCGGTATCGGCGTTGGCGAGAAACCCCAGCCGTCCGAAGTTGATGGGCAGGATGGGAACCTGGCGGTCATGGAGCAGGTGTACGGTATGCAGCACGGTGCCGTCGCCGCCGAGCACGACGACCAGCGCCAGCTGCCCGGGCAGCTGCGCGCGCACTTCGCGGCGTCCCGCATCGGTGCCCAGCGATGAGGAATCGACGAGCAGCGCCTCGATTCCCTGGCTCGTAAGATAGGCGGTGAGCAGCAGCGAGGCGTCAACAGCTTGCGGGTTGGAGTTATTGCGTACGACAAGTATGTGCATGGGGCTCTGCTTTCCGAGTTTGCTATGATAGATGAATTATACCGCTCATCATCGAAGAGTTCGCCCATGTCCGACAAGCTCCAACGAGCCCGTCATATACGCCCGAATCCGCCCGACCCGACGGATAGGAATGCTGCGCCTTTGGGCCGCCACGGCCGGCCGTCGGCGAGCGGCGACGGCGACGCGCCCCAGGCCCAGGGAGCCCCCCGCAACAACCCGCGGGCGAACGCTGAGGCGCGCATTCCCGCCCGCGGTCGCCATCGCGGCGCGGACAAGACGCTCCTGCGTCCTCCGACCGACCCGGGCGCCACAGGGCTCATTCCCGTCGTCGGCTCCCATGCGGGCCTCGACCGCACCATCCCCGGCGCCACCGCCGAGGGGTCCATCCGCCAGCAGGAGGTGATCGTCGCCGAGGCCGCCGAGGATGAGGTCGCGAACCGGCGCAGCGAGGGCAGCGGCGCGCTGTCGGCCGAATCGGTGGGGGCGAGCGCAGCCCTCATTTCCATCTGTGTCATTATCTCCCGCATCACCGGCTTCGCCCGCACCTGGGCCATGGCCTTCGCGTTGGGCTCAACCTTCGTCTCCAGCTCCTACCAGGTGGCGAACAATCTGCCGAACATGCTCTACGAGCTGGTCATGGGCGGCATGCTCATCACGGCGTTTCTGCCGGTGTACCTCTCGGTGAAAAAGCAGCTCGGCGACAGGCGGGGCAACGAGTACGCATCGAATCTGCTCACCATCGTCGTGGTGCTGCTCGCTATCGTCTCGGTGCTCTGCATGGTGTTCGCCGGGCAGATCATCTATACCCAGAGCTTCTACTCGAACCAGGACGAGATGGCGCTCGCGGTGTTCTTCTTCCAATTCTTCGCCATCCAGATCGTCTTCTACGGCGCCTCGTCTATCGTGTCAGGCCTTTTGAACGCGAACCGCGAGTACTTCTGGTCCTCCTTTGCGCCGGTGTTCAACAACCTCATCGTCATCGCCTCGTTCATCTTGTATGCCATCATCGCCCAAACCGACCAGAATCTGGCCTTCCTCGCCATCGCCATTGGCAATCCGCTCGGCGTCTTCGTGCAGATGGCCTTCCAGATTCCGGCCTTGAAGAAGGTGGGCATCCGTCTGCGGCCGCGTATCGATTGGCACGACCCGGCGCTGGCCGACACGCTGCGCCTCGGCGCGCCGGCGGTGTTCGTCACCGTGTGCTCGTTTGCCACGGTGTCCGCCCAGAACGCCGCCTCCTACGTGTTCGCCGACAACGGCCCTTCGGTCATCGCCTACGCGCGGCTGTGGTTCACGTTCCCGTACTCGTTCCTCGCGGTGCCCGTGACCACGACGCTGTTCACGGAGCTGTCGGACATGCAGGCCGATGGGAACACCCGCGGTGTCATCGCGGGCATCATCGACGGCACGCGGCAGATTCTCTTCCTCATGATCCCCATGGCGCTCTACCTCATGGTGTTCGCGACACCGCTCGTGACGCTGTACCATATCGGCGCGTTCACCGCCGATGCCATAGGCCAGATCGCGAGCTATCTGGCCGTCATGGCCGTGGCGCTGCCGTTCTACGGGGTGAACGCCTACTTGAACAAGATATTCAGCTCCATTCGGCGCATGGGAGTCTTCTCGGTCATCAACTTTGCGGCGGTGGCGGCCCAGGTGGCGGTCACGCTGGGGGCGGCCTGGGCTTACCAGCAGGGACTGGACGTCACGTTGGAGTCCATTGCGGCCTCGACCATCGTTTCCTACGTTATCGGCGACGTAATCGCCTTCGCGTACCTGCGGCGGCATTTCGGGCCCATGGGGCTCGGCGCGGTGATGCGCTCGTTTATCGTGGCGCTCGCCCTGGGCGGCGCCGGAGCCGTGGTGGGCTACGGGGTGCTCGTGGGGCTCACGCTCGGCTTCGGGCCCATGGACGGCAGCGTCGTCCGCGCCTTCGCCTACGTGGTTGCCGGCGGGTGCGCGGCCCTCGTCGTGACGTTCGGCCCCGCCGTGCGCGGCGACTGGCCCGAGGCGTCCTTCATTTCGGGCGCCGTCCGCAAAGTCGCCCGGAAGCTGAGGCGATAACGCGATGCGTCCGCGCGCACGGTGCGCGCCGTGCGAGGTCGCAGGGCCTCGGGCAGATAAGATCAGCAAGCAGAAAGCGTGATTCCATGGCAGTGAAGTTGAAGTCCCCGGCTCAGATCGAGGCCATGAAGGAGGCGGGCCGCGTGTCGGCGCTGGCGCTGCGGCGCGTGGGCGAGGCGGTCGAGCCCGGCATCACCACGGCCGAGCTGGACGCCATCGCCGAGAAGGTCATCCGCGCCGAGGGCGGCGTTCCGGCCTTCAAGGGCTACGGCGGCTTTCCTGGCTCCATCTGCGCCTCGGTGAACGACGCCGTGGTGCACGGCATTCCCTCGAGGAAGCTCGTCCTGCGCGAGGGGGACATCATCTCCATCGACACCGGCGCCATCGTGGACGGCTGGGTGGGCGACAACGCCTGGACGTACCCGGTGGGGAAGGTGGCGCCCGAGGTGCAGCGCCTGCTGGAGGTGGGGGAGCGCTGCATGTGGGAGGGACTCGACAACGCGCGTCCCACCAAGCGCCTCGGCGATATCGGGCACGCGGTGCAGTCGCTGGCCGAGGCGGCCGGCTACTCGGTGGTGCGCGACTATGTGGGCCACGGCATCGGCCGCGAGATGCACGAGGATCCGAACGTCCCGAACTTCGGGCGTCGTCGCACGGGGTTGAAGCTTCTGCCGGGCATGGTGCTCGCCATCGAGCCCATGGTGAATGCGGGCACTCGCAAGGTGAAGCAATGCTCTGACGGCTGGCTTGTGCGCACTCGCGACGGGAAGCCCTCGGTGCACTTCGAGAAAACCGTCGCCATCACCGAGGACGGCCCGGTCGTCCTCACCACCGAGGAAGGCCATCCGCGGCCCGTGTAGGGACGCGTCTCGGTCTGTTGGCGCTCTCGCCCTGCTATTCCATCCTGTCATTCCGCCCGTAGGGGCCGACCTTGGTCGGCCCTCCTCAACGGGGTCAACCGCCCTTGTGACAAGGGGGCGACCAAGGTCGCCCCCTACGGGTCAACCTACGTGCGGGCCCGCTTCTACATGTTCTTGTTGAGGGACTCCAGAAGCTCCTCGCGGGAGGTGACGCCGAGCTTGCGGTAGATATTGCGAATGTGCGTGCGGGCCGTGTTGGGGGAGATGAACAGCGAGTTCGCGATATAGGTGGAGTTGTAGCCCCGGGCGATGAAGTCGAACACTTCTGTCTCGCGCTTGCTCAGGTTCGCGGCCTCGGCTACCTCGGTGATCTGCGCGCTCTTCAAGATGGTGCGGTTCTCGGTGCAGCTCTTTCTTTGGGCGATTGTGAGCTAAAGGTCTTTAAAGAATTCGGAATAGGACATATCGAAGCCTCTAATGATTTTATCGAGGGTATCGATGCCGAAGTTACGGTTACCCTTCTCGATATCGGCTAAATAACTTCTATTCAAATGCGTCATAAGCGCAAAACGCTCTTGGGTTATGCCATGGATCAGACGTAGTTCTTTGATGCGCAAGGCAATTTTGTTTCTTATATCAGACTGTGCCATGGTGCAAGACTACGGCTTCATATATAATGTTATGTATGCTATCAGAAACAAATGAAGGAGATTACTATGACAGAAGGTAATGAGAGTCCGTTGAATTCCCTTGTTGGGCAGCCGCAAATGCCCGATTCTACGGTGCCATCTCCCCCTGTGGGCGGATCGGCTCCAGGCGCTCCTAGGCCTTCCGTTCCTCCTAAGAAAAAAGGCAAGGGAAAGATAGTTGCCGTGGTTATCGCGATTCTCTTTGTTTTAGGCGCCATCGGATCATGCTCAGATAAAGGGGAAGACGCGACGACTTCCAAGCCAGATGCAGTAAGTCAGCAGGAAACGTCAGGGGAGGTTCCGGGAGAAGAAGGGACAATTGAGGAGACACAGCCTGATCCGGAGGTCGTTAAGGCGGATAAGGGCACATTGACAGAATACCTCAGCACTTACTCTGTGTCTGATCCCTCTGCTTTTACCGATGAGACTGCTGCGAAGTATCAGAATGCATTGACGCAAGCTGAGGCGGTGGCAGCCAATGAGGCGGCCACTCAAGAGGAGGTAGACGCAGCGGCCGAAGCTCTGAAGACCTCCTATGATGGACTGCAGATCAAATTCAATGAGGCGAATTACGAGGAACTCTCCTACAAGAGCGTGGCTCGTGACCCCGATTCTTACGTGGGAAAGAAATTGATGTGCACGGGCAATGTGCTGCAGGTGTTAGAGGGAGATGGCGAGACCGATGTACGTCTTGCCACGGATGGCGAGTACGATGATGTTGTATTCGTGGGGTTTGACCCGAATATTCTCGATGTGCGTGTGCTGGAGGACGACTCGATTACCGTTTATGGGACGTGTCTTGGTCTGTATTCCTACACGGCCACACTGGGCCAGGAGATCTCTTTGCCAGCTATTTATGCAGACAAGGTCATCATTAACGAATAGCGGCAGTTGTTCTTTCTCTGCTTGTCGTAAGTGGCGTTTTGGGGTGGTGCCGAAAAGCATAAGCGCTGCTCGGGTATTGCAGCCCAGCGCCAGCTAGAGCGAGCCCGCACTTCGCCAGTGCGGGCCCAACGCTTTGCATCTCCATTGTTGCAGCCATGTTGGCGCGCGCCCCCGAATCTGGCAAGTTTTTCGAGCTTTTCGGCATGCATATCGGATGCTGGCATCTGACGCGATACCAAATCGCCCGTTTCTGGCAATTCGCATGCCGTTTTTACCCCTGCGGGCCTGCGGGAGGCTCATCCGGCTTCGGGCCGTGTCGAGAAGCTGAGAAAACTTGCCAGAATCGGGGGTTCTACGTTGCACGCTGCTCTCGCGGCCCTTTCCCTGCCGCTGCGTGTCGGCTTATGCCCCCTTGCGCTCGTTGGCGGCCTCCACGAAAGCGCGGAACAGGGGATGGGGGTTGGTGGGGCGGCTCTTGAACTCGGGGTGGGCTTGGCTGGCGACGAAGAAGGGATGGTCGGGCAGCTCGATCATCTCCACCAGGCGCTCGTCGGGGGAGAGGCCCGAAATCACGAGACCCCCTTCCACAAGGGCGTCGCGATAGGCGTTGTTCACCTCGTAGCGGTGGCGGTGGCGCTCGTAGACGATGGGCTCGCCGTAGGCCGCCGCCGCGCGGGTGCCGGGCACCACCTTGCAGGGATAGGCCCCGAGGCGCATGGTGCCGCCCTTGTCTTCCACGTCCTCCTGCTCGGGCATGAGGTCGATGACGAGGGGCGTCCCCTCCGGTGCCGCGTCGGCGAACTCGGCGGAAGTGGCGCCTTCCAAACCGCACACGTCGCGGGCGAAGGAGCAGACGGCCGCCTGAAGCCCCAGGCAGATGCCTAGAAACGGCACATTGTTCTCGCGGGCGTAGCGGGCGGCGGCGATCTTGCCCTCGAAGGCGCGGGCGCCGAAGCCGCCCGGCACGAGGATGCCGTCCATGGCGCCGAGCACTTTCTCGGCGTTCTTGTCGGTGAGCTCCTCGCCGTCGATGAGGTGCACGTTCACGTGGCGCCCCGCCGCGATGCCGGCGGCCACGAGCGCCTCGTTGATGGAGAGGTAGGCATCCGGCAGGCTCACGTACTTGCCCACCACGGCGATGTCCAGATCGCCCGAACAGGCGTCCTTTGCCTTCAGAAAGGCGCGCCAGGGAGCGAGCTTTATCTTGCGGGGCGCGAGTCCCATCTTCGCCAGGGCCGAGATGTCGAATCCCTGCTCGTAGAGGCTGACGGGTACTTCGTAGATGGACGGCGCATCGGGGCAGGCCAGCACGTCGTCGGTATCGACGTCGCAGAACAGCGCGATCTTCTCGCGCACGCCGTCGGTGATCTCGTGGTCGGACCGGCACACGATGAAGTCGGGCTGCACGCCTAAGGATCGCAGCTCCTTCACGGAGTGCTGGGTGGGCTTGGTCTTCACCTCGTGGGCCGCGGCGATATACGGCACGAGCGTCACGTGGACGAACAGCACGTTGCCCGGGCCAGCCTCCTTCTTGAACTGGCGCGCCGCCTCGATGAAGGGCAGGCCCTCGATGTCGCCGATGGTGCCCCCGATCTCCGAGATGACGATGTCGGCGCCGGACTGCTCGGCCGCGCGGCGGATCCGCTCCTTGATGGCCTCGGTCACGTGCGGGATGACCTGCACGGTGCCGCCGAGGAAATCGCCGCGGCGCTCGCGGGCGATGAGCGTCTGGTAGATGGAGCCCTGGGTGAAGTTGCTCTCGCGGGAGAGGTTCTCGTCGATGAAGCGCTCGTAGTGGCCGAGATCCAGATCGCCCTCGTGGCCGTCTTCGGTGACGAACACCTCGCCGTGCTGGAAGGGGCTCATGGTGCCCGGGTCAACGTTCAGGTACGGGTCCATCTTCTGCATGGTCACCTTGTAGCCGCGCGCCTTCAAAAGCTGGCCCAGCGAAGCGGCGGTGATGCCCTTGCCCAGCGACGAGACGACGCCTCCGGTAACGAAGATGTGCTTGGCCATACGAGTCTCCTTATCATTGCGAGCGAATCTCTTGCCATGGGGCAGCGCGTCTGTTGCGGGCTCCGGGCATAAAAAATGCGCCCGAAGCCGCGCGCCCGCGCAACTTCCCAACGCTTATCCAGCATAGCCCCGAAATGTTTCCAACAGGAAACGGATTTTCACGGAAGCTGCCTGTCGCGAGTTTTCTTGCAGGTAGAGACTGACGAAACTTCGGGAAGCAGCGGAAGAATCTGTCTGGAAGGTTGGAAATGTAGGTGAGCAACGTTCTTTCATATTGCGGTTACTTCGCAACGGTTGAATTCGACGACGACACCAAAATGCTTTGCGGCACCGTGGTGGGTATGAGTGATGGAGTCTACTTCGAAGCTGATAGCGCCTCCTGCATCGAGCAGGCCTTTCGCGATGCCGTCGACGACTATTTAGCTTTTTGCGCAGAGGAAGGCAAGAAGCCCGAAAAGTCCTACAAGGGGACATTCAACGTGCGCATCAACCTCGATTTGCATCGTGCCGCCGCCATGGCCGCTGCGGCACGCAACGAATCTTTCAACCAGTTCGTCGCCGACGCCATCGCGGCCGCTGTCTAAGTGTTTCCGTTGGAAGTCTCAATGAAAAAGCGTTCTCGGCTACACTATCGAATCCTGCGAGGTACAGCGGGCTCTGAGCGAGATTGACGACTACCTGGCCGACGTGTCGGCCCAAGAAACTACAATTATCGAAACGGTGGCTAAGGGAACCTATGATGAAAGAGGGCATCGACGGGTGCCGATGCCCTGGAACAGTCCTGCGCTTGGGGAGGGGGCGGGCGCAGGGTGCGGGAATGTCCGAAGATGCTACTTCGCCAAATGCTGGCCAAGGAGCCATCCGAAGGTGAGGGAGCGGCCGATACTGATGCCGGGCACGGTGACCTCATTGTAGTCAGTGCCGAACAAGCCACCCGCGGCATTGCCGACGGCGAACAGACCGGGAATGACACGACCCTCTTCGTCGAGGCATTCGGAGTCGGCGTTGGTGGTCAGGCCTCCAACGGTCACCGCAACTTCTACCGGCATGCGCAGGCAGTAGAACGGGGGCTGCGCGATTTTGGACATGAGCTCGGGACGTTTGCCAAAGTCCTCGTCGCCGGTGTCGCACAGTTCGTTGTAACGCGCCACGGTGGCAAGGAAGGTATCGAGAGTTTCGCCCTCATACCCCATGATGGCTCCCAGCTCTTCCAGCGTATCGGCAGAGAAGAGGCTGGGCGTTCCGTAACTGTCGTCCATTTCCCACGACCAGGTGCCGACCTCCTCGCGTTCGGCGGTCCAGGGATCTTGAATTCGACGGAAGTCCTGATCGTAGGCCATGCCTCCGGCGTAATCGAGGGAGCCAGGAATCTCTTCGCGCCACTTGTCGTCCCAGATGGCCCAGGAGATGGCCTGGGGCTGCAGCAGCTGGGCGGCCACGGTGCCGCAATATCCGGAGTCCTCGTTCACATAGCGCTCCCCTAGCGCATTGGTGCGTAGGTAGTGGTAACAGTAGCCGCGGAACAGCATGAAGGGAGCTGCGGTCTTCTGCATCTGCGCTCCGACCCACAGGCCCATTTTCTGTCCATCTCCGGTGCCGGTTCCCATTTTCGTGAGGAAGTCCGGGTGAATGGCGTCGAAATCGATGTCGCTATAGTAGCTCACCATTTCCTCGTTGGCCGAATAATCGCCCGTAGCCATCACAACACCTTTCTCGGCGTTGATTTTCGTGTATCCATCGGTGTTTTTGCAGATGGCGCCCGTCACGCGGCCTCCCTCGTTGCGGATCAGCTGCACCGCCTCTGTCTCGGGAAGCACTTGACCGCCTGCTTGTGCCACTTCTTCGGCGAGACCGGCGAGGATTTCGGCCATAGGTTGGTAGCAGTCCTCCTCTTCGCCGAGGTTCACGCCCTTGTGCCAAAATTCGACGATGCCGGGATTGTTCGCGTAGTGATCGCTTTTCGATGCGTAGGCCATGATTTGCGGTTCGAGACCCCATGCGTCCACTTTGCCGACGAGCCAGTTGCCTGCTTCTCCCGAGCGGGTCATGAAGCGGTAGGTTTTGTCGACGCGGCATGCGTGCATCGACTTCTCGACATGGTCGCGCGTCAGCTCGTAGGGATCTTGCTCGGGAACGCCCGCGTCGAGGGCGCACTGGGGGTTGATGAGTCCGAAGTCGAGGCCGACGGCACGGGGCGTCTCGGCTTTGTCGACCATGATGACGGAGAGGCCGTTTTCCACTGCGCTCGCTGCGGTGCTTGCTCCCGCGATGCCGGCTCCGAGCACGAGTACGTCGCAGTCCATTGTGGCTGAAATGTCCTGGTCGGCGATGGGCTCGGGGGCAGTAAGGAATGCCGGCCCGTCCGTCGCCGCTAGGTTGTCTTTTGTCGAAGTGGTTCCGGTTGCCGCCTGCGGGCTGCATCCGGCCATGACGGTAACGCCGATCAGAGCGCTTCCGTTAAGCGCGGTTGCCTTGAAGAAGCTGCGGCGCGAGAGGGTCGCGTCGTTGACCGATGTCTGCATATCTGTTCCCTTTCTCGAGGATGCGTTGCGGCCGTCAATGGCGGTCGGTGGGGTCATCCTAAGCGGCCTTGGAGAAACGTCACAGACCGCAAAACTGATGAAAAGGCTCCAAAGAGCGTAATGACCCTCCCCACTTTCTGGTGAAATGAGAAGAGGGGGTTTCGTTCTTTGGCATAATGGCGGTGAGGAATGGAGGAAGGTATGAAGAATGCAATTCGCACCTTCGTTGAGGTGACGACGATGCCGCTCGTATGGGCGCTTGCCTTCATCATCACCGTAACGGAGATCCCCGCTGCTTTTCTATCCACTTCTGCTGTGGGCGCCGTGGCATCTGCCATCGGGCTTCCTGCTGAGATGGTGCCAGAGCTTTGTTCGGCAGTTGTTTTCTGTGCCGTATTGCTAAACCCCCCACGTTTTGCATCGCTCGTGCAGCGCGGCTGGCTCTTCGTGGTCGCTCCTGCGCTGGGCATCTTGGGATTGCTCATATGCTGCGTACCAGGTCAAGAGAGCCTTCATCCTCTTGCGGTCATGGGAGGAGTGTTCAGCCTGCAAGTAGCTTTGTCGCTTCTATTGTTGATAGGTCTTGAGCTTCTCAGCGGGTTATCTTCGCTTGAGGTGCGCCGCGTGGTGGTGGGAAGTTCGATAGTTAATGCTATCGCCATGGGGGCGGCGGGGGCGGCACCGCTTTTGTTCGCGTTTGGCTCGCTGATTCTGGGATCGAGCATCTTAGCTGTTGCGCGTAAGACCACGCCAGCTTTACGCGAAGGGGAGCTGAAAAGCCTGCAGGAGCGCCATGTGGAGTTCCCCTACGTTCTGGCGGTGGGCCTCATAGTCGTTGTCGCGAGCTTTGGATTTCTCCAGGAACTGCTCTATCAGCAGGATGCATTGGCTGTATCGTGGGTTATTTTCGGAACCAAATTGGCAGCAGTAGCTGTTTTCGTCGGTGTGTTGACGCTGATGGGCGACACGAATTACTCGACACTGGCCCGTCTCATCGTTACGCTTGCCGTTGCGGCTTTCCTTGTTTTTCTGGCCCAAGGTAGCTATTCGCTGCTTCCTAGTATTGTTATGAATATCGGTTACTCGCTTCTGGAGATGACCACGCTCGTTATTGCCGCCGAGTTGGCCGCTACTGCACGTCTAAGACCGCTCCGCCTTTTCGCAGCTATCTACCTTGTCGAATCGATTGGTTATATCGTCGGATGTGTAATGGCGCAGCTATCTTTTGGGGCGGCGGGGCTCGGACTGCGGTCAGGTGCAGTTCTTTTGGCGCTCGCGTTGGTGGTGTGCGCCGTGTGGGTGTTCACGGAGAAGCGTGTGAACGAATTTCTGTGGGGCGCGTCGAACGGCATTAGTGACGTGGACGTGCAGTTCTTGGATGCGGGCGAGGGGGCGCTGGCCGACGGCGGATCGGGCTGTGATGGACAGGAGGGCTTTTCGCCGGCGAAGGGGGAGGGGCTCTATGGGCGCAAGGTGGCCGCTCTGGCTGAAAGCTACCGACTCTCTCCCCGCGAGGTGGAAGTGCTGGAGTTGTTCGCGGCGGGGCGTTCGGCCGCCTTCATCGCAGAACTGCAGTTCGTGACAATCAACACGGTGCGCTCCCATATCAAGCACATCTACAGCAAATGCGATGTCCATTCCCGGCAAGAGCTTATCACCTTAATCGAGCACCAGATGGCTTAGGACTCCAAGTTCGGACATAGGTGAGAGCTGTCTCGTGGATGCGCAAAGTTCCCTTGGGGGTGGCGAAGCTTTTCCTTTGTTCCTTATGCACTGTCTTCTCGTCCCCTGATCTCGCGCAGGAAATGCCAGTTCGGCCCAGTAATGGTAATGAAGAAGACGCTGCATGGGCGAAAAATGCCAGTTGAGGGGCGTTATGGCAAGAAAAGTCCGTCGACCCGCGCCAAAACGGGGTCGAAGTGGCATTTTCTAGCGGAAACTTGAAAACGGTGAGCGGGAGAGTCTCGTTCTCGCGGTTCAGTGCTGCCGAATCGGAGCAGGCGCTTGAGCTGCCGCTGTTTGGAGATGGTAGAATGACGCTATTGGTGGCGAGCCGGCGGAGGATGGGGGGAACGAGCCAGCTGTTTGCGGTGCGGGCGATAGGCGATGGAGGGTTGATGGCCAGTCGACAATATGATGGGCATAGGCTTGGTCCAGGGGCATTGGGACTCGCGTCGTGCTGCTTCGGGGCTCTGATAGCCGCGCTGGTTGTGGCGACCCACCGGACGGGCGCGATGGTGCTCGCGGCGGGGCTGGCCGCGTGGAAGCCGTTTGCGGGTGCGTGCTTCGCGGGTCTTTTGGTGCTCGGGGGAGGCCTCGTGCTGCTTTATGTCCGCGAAGGGTTCGATCGCTCCTCACGGTGTCGTCGGCGGCGCAGGGTGATCGGAGGCATCGGCGCTCTCGTCGCTGTTGCCGGGTGGCTGGTGCCTCTCCCGGCGCTTGCCGGCGGCGCGACCGAAGGTCTTGGCGCGTCGCTACTGCTTCTTGCCTGGCTCGACTGGTTCGCCCGGCGCACCATGGCCGAGCGTTTTTTCTGCACGGGCTTGGCATTCGCGACGGCGGCTGTGGCCAGCGCCCTACTGTTCTATGCGCCGCCGCTTGTGTCGTTGGGAGCGACCGTTCTCGTTGCGCTGGCGTGGGCCGGTTTGCTGCTGCCCTTTTCCGATGAAGCCGCCGGCGCCCTTGCGCAGCCTGAAGGGGAGGGCCTGTCGCCGAAAGAGCGCTTGAGGTCATTCACTGCGGGAACCTGGCGTCCTCTCGTTGGCGCGCTCATCACGATGTTCGTATTCGGGTTTACCTGGGACACTGATCTGATGAGCATCGCCTTGAACTACGGCGCGTCCCTCGCATTCGAAAAGGTGGTCGGTATGGCGCTGGGCGCCGCGCTGTTCGCTGGGCTGAGCCGTTTCGCCCGTAAGGGCGGCGATGCCCAGCGCGTGCTTTTCAACACGGTGCTGCCGCTCATGGTGCTCGTGTTCGTGATAAGGCCCTATTTCCTCGATGTGCCCATCGGCGCCCTTGTTCTCACGGTGTTCGGGGTGCTGCGGGAAGCCGGCTTCGCCCTGTTTTTCGGCGCGGCGTGGATCGCCGTATCCGATGCGGCGCGCGAGTCGGATGTGTCGACGGGATTCGGAGCCGGGGCTCTTCTCGCGGGTTTTGGAGGCTGCGGTCTTGCGGGGCTGGGGATCGCCTATGTTTTGGGGTCGATCGTGTCCTACATGGGGGCGATCTTGTTCACGTTCTACATCGTGATCATCGCCATCGTGAACGCGCCCATCGTCGACGGGGCTGCCGCCAAGGCCTCCGCGGATGCTCCGAAAGACGATTTGGAAGCGGTCATCGCCCGTCGCTGCGAGGCGCTCTCGAACACGTGGGCCCTCACGCCCCGCGAGCGCGAGGTGATGGCGCTGCTCACCCGCGGCCACAGCTATCCCTACATTGCCAAAGAGCTCGTGGTGTCCGAGAACACCGTGCGCACCCACGTGCGCAATGTGTATCGGAAGGCGAAGATCGGCTCGCGCGAGGAGCTGATCGCGCTTATTCACCAAGATGCCTCTGTTTAGCCCCGAGCTGTTCGCTTCTGGGCTTTTTCGGAATTTCACATGGATTGACGAGGGGTTTTGTCCTCAATTCACATGGTTCGTTGATTCCCTTTCTGCGGTTGAGAGGCCATGATGGCAGTGCGTCCGGCGAGCGCTGAGCGGCCGGACGCGACAGCAGTCATCGAAGTCACAGGAGGGACTATCATGAAGACGAACATGAATCGCCGCAGCTTCCTGAAGGGCGCCGCCATAACGGGCGCCGCCGCTCTGGCCGCCGGGATGGCCGGCTGCGCACCCAAGACCCAAGCAGAGGCGCTCGCGGAAACCGGAGGAAGCGAGTTCGGCACCTTCGACGCCGACGGCGTCTACACGCCCTCGTTTCTGATCGCGCCCGACCCGGTGGACGAGTCGACGCTCGCGGAGACCGTGGAGGCCGACGTGGTCGTCGTGGGCATGGGCTTAGCCGGCATCTGCGCCGCCCGCGCCGCCTTGGAGGAGGGCGCGAGCGTGATCTGCCTCGAGAAGGGCGCCGAGTACCATCTGCACTCCCATCAGATCACCGCCATCAATTCCAAGATCGCCAAAGAGCAGGGGGTGGAGTTCTCCGACGAGCAGCTTGATCGCATTTTGCGGCAGATGGTGGCCGACGGCCGCAGCCGCGGCAACTACAACCTGCTCAAGCACATGGTGTACCACTGCGGCGAGGACTTCGACTGGTACCTGGAGAAATGCCCCAGCTACACCGTACTCGACGCCCAGCAGACGGCGGGGGAGACCGATTTGGACTACGAGGCCATCCTGAACATCTGCACGGCCGGTCTGGCCGAGCGCGCCGGCCGCCATTTTGACGACGTGACCCCCGAGCGCGAGGAGGCCGCCCGTGCCGCCGCTCCCTACATCAACCTGTTCAACCATCCGGTGAACCCCAACTGGAACGTCGAGGACGAGCTGTACCCCATGTTCGCCTCGGTCATCGCCGTGGAGCCGGAGCACACCTACGTGGGCAAGTACTCCGCCGAGTTCGTGGAAGAGGGCGCCGATGTGCGCTATGCCGTGTGGGCGCGCCAGTTGGCCAAGGACGGCGAGGGCCGCGTGACTGGCGTCTACTTCGAAGACGAGGCCGGCGACATGCATAAGGCCGTGGCGAAAAGCGGCGTCATCCTGGCCACGGGCAATTTCTCCAGCAACCCGGCCATGATCGACTACTACGTGCGCTCGGCCGCCGAGCTCGATCCTACCGGCTGGCCAGAGGTGGACGCCAAGGGCAACGTGACCAACGTGGGCGACGGCATCAGCTTGGCCGCATGGGCCGGCGCCGCTATCGACCGCTCCGAGACCATGACCTATGTGTGCGACTCCTACGGCGGCGCCATGGGCTGCAACCCCTTCCTGCTCGTCGACGGTTTGGGCAACCGCTTCATGAACGAGGATGTGGTCGGCGAGGTGTTCGGCGCGAAGTCGATGCGCGTGGCCGGCAAGGTCATGTGGCAGATCTTCGACGATGATTTCCCGGAGCAGGTGTCGCACATGCCCGTCGGCCACCGTTGCTACTGGCGCATCACCGAGAACTACGACGACATCCCCCTGGGGCACCTGTTCGATCCCATCGGTACCATGACGCGCGCCGAGGTGGAGAAGATGAGCCAGTTCAAGGCCGACACGTTGGAGGAGCTGGCCGAGCAGATGGGCGTGCCGGCTGACACCTTCGCCGCCACCATCGAGCGCTACAACGAGCTGTACGACAAGGGCGTCGACGAGGACTTCGGCAAGCGCGCCGATCGCATGGCCCCGGTGCGCAAGGCCCCCTTCTACGCTACGGCCATCACACCGCCGAAGTTTCGCAACACCGTGGGCGGCGTGATGAGCGACGAGCATGTGCATGCACTGGACGCCGATAATATGCCCATTCCCGGGCTGTACTTGGCCGGCTCCATGGTGGGCAACCGTTTCCACGGCTGCTATCCCAACACCAATATGGGACAGAACCACGCTGGGTGCATCGTCTACGGGCGCCTGGCTGGTCAAAATGCCGCCAAGGGGATATAGCGCATTTCTTTGCCCTCCCTATCTGGCCCGCGACGCCTCTCCTCCCCGGCGTCGCGGGCCTTTCCTGTGTTGGAGAGAGCTTGGTCCTCCATTTTTTGGATTTCCTGAAGTAGGTGCCAGTTGAGGGTCGAAATGGCAAGGAACAGCTGCCAGTTGGGGGCCGAAATGGCAGAAATTGCCAGTTGAGCCCAGAAATGGCCGGACGAACGAGGGGGGCTTCGTGCCATTTCGGGGTCGAACTGGCATTTTCTCACGGAGATCCGAAAACGGCTCGGACGAAGGGTGAGCTCCGCTCTCGGGGCTTAGAGCCGCGGGGCATGGAGGGATAGGTGACGCGGCGTTGACTGAATGGGGGAGGGGCGGCAACGGCGAGCCCTCCGCGCGAAAAAGGCGAGCGGGCTTTCTTTACAGTGAGGGAGTCGCTGATACATCAGAGAAAGGACGCGCTCATGTCAACTTTGCTTGTTCTGGGGTATCCCACGGAGGATAAGGCCAAGCAGGCCTACCAGGAAGTCTTGAATCTCGACAACGATCTTATCGTGAACCTGCAGTCGGTCGCCGTGGTGGCCAAGCGCGACAACGGCAAGTTCGATGTGGTCACGCCCGGCCAGCCCATTGGCAACTCCACCGTGTGGGGACTGTTCTGGGGCATGCTGTTCGGCCTCATCTTCCTTATTCCCTTCTGGGGCGCGGCCATCGGCGCCGGCCTGGGAGCCATCACCGGGTTCTTCGTGAAGCGCGGCGTGGACGAGGATTTCCAGAACCGCGTGCGCAATCTGCTGACCGAAAAGGACGAGGCCGCCGTGTTCATGGTGGTGAACGAGATGACCGAGGACAAGTTCGTCGACGCCATGCGCCCCTTCGGCGGCGACGTGCTGCAGACTTCTCTTTCCATCAAGGACGAGGAAGAACTCAAGTGCGAGCTGGGCAAGTGCTAACCACTTCCTTCCGCGTGAATCGTTGATTCGATGCGCCGGCCCCGTGCCGGCGCTCTTTGTATGTGCCCGGCCGGGGCCTCTCTGCGGTGTCTGTGCAGAAGCGGCGAACGTGGTGATTTCGCGGCGACGGCGATGGGCCCTGCGCTATACTGAATCGGTTATCGGGGCGCTGCCAGCGAGTGGCGCCGGTGGTGGGATCTCGGTCGTCAAAGGAGTGTCGCCCATGCGCGAAGGTTTCGACAACGACAAGTACATCGAGTTGCAGGCGGAGCGCATCCGCGAGCGCATCAACCAGTTCGGTGGCAAGCTGTACCTGGAATTCGGCGGCAAGCTCTTCGACGACTACCATGCCTCCCGCGTGCTGCCCGGCTTCAAGCCTGACACGAAGATCTCCATGCTGCAGTCGATGAAGGACGAGGTGGAGATTGTCATCGCCATCAACGCCAACGATATCGAGCGCTCGAAGGTGCGCGGGGACTTGGGTATCACCTACGATGAGGACGTGCTGCGTCTCATGGACATCTTCCGCTCCATGGGATTCAAGGTGGGCTCGGTCGTCATCACCCGCTATGCCAACCAGCCCAACGCCGACCTGTTCCGCCGTCGTCTTACGGCCATGGGCATCACGAGCTATCTGCACTATCCCATTCCGGGATACCCCAACGACATCGATCACATCGTTTCGGATGAGGGCTTCGGCAAGAACGAGTACATCGAGACCGAACGTCCGCTCGTGGTGGTGACGGCTCCCGGTCCGGGCTCGGGCAAGATGGCCACCTGCCTCTCGCAGCTCTATCACGAGCACAAGCGTGGGGTCACCGCCGGCTATGCGAAGTACGAGACGTTCCCCATTTGGAATTTGCCGCTCACCCATCCGGTGAACATCGCCTATGAGGCGGCCACGGCCGATCTGGACGACGATAACATCATCGATCCCTTCCATCTGGAGGCCTATGGCGAGACCACGGTGAACTACAACCGCGACGTGGAGATCTTCCCGGTGCTGCGCGCCACGATGGAGCGCATCTCCGGCGCATGCCCGTACCAGTCGCCCACGGACATGGGCGTGAACATGGCGGGGCTTGCCATCTCCGACGACGCCGTGTGCCGCGAGGCGGGCAACAACGAGATCGTGCGCCGCTATTTCCAAACGGCCGAGGAGATCAAGCGCACGGGCGTGGGCGAGGCGGCCCTGAAGAAGATCGAGCTTCTGATGAACCAGGCGGGCATCAACCAGAACCTCTCGCCGGCCCGCTCCGCGGCGCTGCTGAAGGAGGAGACCACCGGAGGCCCCGCCGGCGCCATGGTGCTGCCTGACGGGCGCGTGGTCACGGGCAAGACGGGCAATTTGCTCGGCGCGGCGTCGGCTCTGCTCATGAATGCGCTCAAGGGTGTCTCGGGGGTCGACGACGAGCTGTACGTCATCTCCGACGACGTGCTGGAGCCCATCTGCCACTTGAAGACCGCCCATCTGCGCAGCCACAATCCGCGCCTGCACTCCGACGAGACGCTGCTGGCGCTGTCCATCTCCTCGGTGCACAACCCGCTGGCGGAGAGGCTCATCGACAACGTGGACAAGCTGCGCGGCTGCGACGCCTACTTCTCGGTCATCATTTCGGCGGCCGACGAGAAGCTCTACCGCACGCTCGGCATCAACGTGTGCTGCGAGCCGAAGTACGAGCAGCATCGCTACTACCACAAGTAAGCCATGGAGCAGCTCTTCACCGGGGGAGGCGCCCTGCAGGTGCCCTTCGGGGCCGACTTCTTCAGCGTCGCCGTGGGCGTTCTCACCGGGGCCATCTTCGCCTGCGACCGCAAGCTGGACATCGTGGGCACCATTGTGCTGGGCCTCGTGACGGCCTACGGCGGCGGCATCATCCGCGATCTGCTGCTGCAGGATCACGGGGTCTACTTCATGGAATATCCCGAGGTCATCCTCATATGCATCTGCCTGGCGGTGTTCGTGTTCTACTTCCGGGGGCTGTTTCGCCACACGGGCCAGGTGCTGTTCTTCGCCGACGCGCTCTCGGTGGCCTTGTTCGCCCTGGCCGGGGCCAACAAGGCCTTCGCTTGCGGGGAGGGCTTCGTGATGGTGGTCATTTTGGGCGCGCTTACCAGCGTGGGCGGCGGCGCTCTGCGCGATATCTCGGTGGGGGAGACGCCGGGCGTGTTCCAGCGCTCGAACTTCTACGCGGTGGCCGGATTCGGCGGCGCGTTCGTGTTCGCGGCCATGGCTTTCGCGAAGGCGCCGCTTGTGCTGGCGGCCGCGGCCTGCGTGTTCACTGTGGTGTTCCTGCGCTACCTGTCGGTGTACTACGATTGGAAGACCTCCGACGAGGCCGACCTCACGCCGAAGGTGGCCCGTGGCGCGCGAACGGCCAAGCACTTCTGCGCCGAGCTGTTTCGCCGCGCCACCCTGCATCGCAAGAAGGAGCCCGCTACCCGCGCCTCGTGGTTTCGCCATCGAAAGGATTAGCTTATGCAACCGCGCATTCTCATCGTGTACACGGGGGGCACCATCGGCATGACCGAGGATCTCTCCACCGGCGCGCTCGTGCCCTTCAGCTTCGATCATCTGATGAAGAACGTGCCGAAGATCGGGCGTCTCGGCTTTAACCTCGATCACGTGGAGATGAACCCGCCCATCGATTCCTCGAACATGAACCCGGCCTGCTGGGCTCGGATAGCGTCCGTGATCGCCGACCGTTACGAGGACTTCGACGGCTTCGTCGTGCTGCACGGCACCGATACCATGGCCTACACCGCCTCGGCGCTCTCGTTCATGCTGCCCGGTCTGGCCAAACCGGTGGTGCTCACGGGAAGCCAGCTGCCCATCGGCGAGATCCGCGAGGACGGCACCGAGAACCTCATCACGGCGCTGCAGATCGCCGCGGCCCGTACCGATGCCGGCGCGCCCATGGTGCAGGAGGTGGCCATCTCCTTCGGGCGCCATCTGTGGCGCGGCAACCGCGCGACGAAGGTCAGCTCCACGAACTTCGGCGCCTTCCAATCGTTCAATTATCCGCCCTTGGCCGACATGGACCTGCACATTGTGTTCCGCGAGCGCCTGCTCGCCCGGCCCGCTGCGGGAGGGTCGCTGGCACCGGCGCTTTCCATGGACGATGCGGTGTCGGTGGTGTTTCTGTATCCCGGCATCACCGAGGCGGTGCTGCGGCCCCAGCTGGAATCGAAGGCCGTGAAGGCCGTCGTGCTGCGCACGTTCGGCGCCGGCAACGCGCCCACCGAGTCGTGGTTCACCGAGCTTATTGCCGATACGGTGCGCGCGGGAAAGGTGGTCGTGAACGTGACCCAGTGCCCTGCGGGCGGTGTGGAGGAGAAACGCTACGCCACCGGCGACGCTCTGGCGCGCTCCGGCGTCGTGTCCGGTTACGATATGACCTGCGAGGCGGCCCTCACCAAGCTCATGCATTTGTTCGGCCAGGGCCTCACGGCGGCCGAGGTGGCCGCCGCCGTGGCGCGTCCCCTCGCCGGGGAGATGACGGTCTAGATATTCATTTTGTCGCGGGGATGGGCGTGGGCGTATTCCTCGTGGAGGTGGGTGCGGTCGAGGTGCGTGTACACCTGCAGCGTGGACATGTCGGCGTGGCCCAGAATTTCCTGCAGCACGCGCAGATCGGCGCCGCCCTTCAGCATGTGGGTGGCAAACGAGTGGCGCAGGGTGTGGGGGTGCAGATCGTAGCGGCCGATGACGCGGCCGGCCTTGCGCGCCAGGTTGAAGACGCTCTGGCGCCCGAGGCGGCCGCCCCGCTGGTTCAGGAACACCGCAGCCAGAGCATCGGCGGTCGGGTTGGCGGCCGCGCGCGCGAGGGCCGGGCGCCCTTCGGCCAAATACCGGCGCAGCGCGCGCTCGGCCGCGCCGGCAATGGGCACGATGCGCTCCTTGGATCCCTTGCCGAACACGCGCAGGAAGCCGTCGTCGAAGTTGACGGCCTCCATATCGAGCCCCACGGCCTCGCTGGCGCGCAGCCCGCAGCCGTAGAGCACTTCCAGAAGCGCCCGGTCGCGCAAGTCGCTCGGCCGGGTGCCCACGAAGGCGTCCAGCATCTCGCCCACTTCCTCGATGGAAAGCACGTCCGGCAGCCGGTCGGCGGCCTTGGGAATGTCCACGGCGTCGGCCGGGTTCGCGTGCGCGAGCCCCTCGCGCACGAGGAACCGGTGGTAGCCGCGCACGGCGGAGATGCGCCGGCGCACGGTGGTGACGGCGAGGTTCTGCTCCATGAGGCTGCGCTCGAAGGCGGCCACCTTCTCGCGGTCGATGTCGCCGAAGCCCTCCACGCCCTCGCCGTCGAGGAAGGCGAGGTAGTCCTCCAGATCGCGTCGGTAGGCCTCGGCCGTGCGCGGCGATGCCCCGCGCTCGATGCGCAGATGGGACAAGTATTCGTCCAGGGCGTTCTCTAATTCGAACACGGGGCTCCTTCTCTCGGGAGATCTTCCGACTTCTCGCTGCGCCTCCGGTCGGGGCGGCGCAGGACTCGGCGCAGGGTGCGCGGGCCTCATTGTAGCCGCTCGGCGCCCGTCTTGGCGCGCCTCTTCAAATCTCGTTCACAGGTGGCGCGTGCGCGGGCACATGCCCCACCGCGCCCCACCATCCCCATGGGTCGGGCATATCTAGTGGCCATTGTGCGCAATACCTCAATACGAATACAAGATATGGGAAATACTCTCATTTTCCTTTGGTTACCCTTCCATATCTTGAGGATGACAAGTGGGGCGAAAATAGGGCAAAAGTGGGAGAAAATGTTGCGAAGTGGGGCATTGTGGGGTAATATGCGTGCTGTGGAAAACGACCGAGCGGGATTTCGAAACGCACTCCAAACGAAATCAAATCCCCCTCAAAACGCAGCACGGAAAGGAACACGTGGCCGCCACTGCCGACACCGAAGGGACAAGCGAGCTGCCCCAACATGGGGTAGATCTCAACGGCGAGTTCCATTTCAAGGTCGACGGCAAAGGTCGCATGGCCCTTCCCGCGAAGTTCCGCAAGGTTCTTTCCAAAGATCTCGTGGTGACGCCGGAGCTGACCAACGAGTGCGTGTACGTGTTCGAGACGCCCGATTTCAACGAATGGGTCGAGAAGCTGTTCATCGATCGGTTCGGCGAGTACAAGGAGTCCGACCGCGAGCATGTCAAGCTTCGCCGCGTGCTGAAGAGCCGCGCCCGCGATGTCGAGGTGGACGCCTCGGGGCGCATCATGCTGTCCCCGGAAGTGCGCGCCGCCGTCGGCATCGACAAGGAAGTCGTGGTCGTGGGCAACACGGGCCGCTTCGAGATCTGGGACGCTGACCGCTTCAAGGCCATGAGCGACGAAGTCGATCTGGGGCTGTTCTACAGCTAGGCGGAAAGCGAGCGAACCGTGACAAGCGAATACCGGCACATACCCGTTCTTCTCACCGAATGCATCGACGCCCTCGACCTTCCGGACCATCCGGTGTTTGTGGACGCCACGCTCGGCTTCGCGGGGCACTCCTTCGAGGCGGCCAAGCAATTGGGCCCAGGCGGTCTGCTCATCGGCATCGACCAGGACGAGGTGGCGCTCACCGAGGCCGCCGCGAAGCTGGAGTCGATACCTGCGGGCGATCGTCCCGAACTCGCGCTTCTGCGCGGCAACTTCGGCGACCTCGATGAGCTGCTCGCGAGTTGCGAGATCCCCGGCATCGACGCGATACTGTTCGATCTGGGCGTCTCGTCGGTGCAGATAGACACGCAATCACGTGGCTTCTCCTTCAAGGAGAACGGCCCCCTCGACATGCGGATGGATCCGGGGAAACAAACCCTAACCGCAGAAGAGATCGTCAACACCTACAACGCAGCAGATCTCACTCGGATCATTCGCAGTTACTCGGACGAGAAGTGGGCGAGCCGCATCGCGGACTTCATCGTGAAGGCGCGGGCGGACGCTCCGATAACCGAGAGTGGTCAGCTGGTCGATGTGATCAAGGCGGCCATACCCGCCTCGGCGAGGCGCGCGGGGGGACATCCCGCCAAGCGCACCTTCCAAGCCCTTCGGATTGAAGTCAACTCGGAGCTGACCGTTCTGCGTCGCGGCCTTGATGCGGCGGTCCGCTGGCTCAATCCGGGCGGCATCATCGCGGTGATCAGCTACCACTCTTTGGAAGACCGCATCGTGAAGGACGCCTTCGCGGCATTCGCGAACCGATGCACCTGCCCGCCGGACATCCCGGTGTGCGTGTGCGGAAAGCAGCCGGTACTCGATCTTATCACCCGCAAGCCTCTGCTGCCGACGGCAGAGGAAATCGAGCGGAACCCCCGCTCGCGCAGTGCCAAGCTGCGCGTGGCGCGCAAGCGCTAGGGGAGTCGCCCGACAAGAGAACAAAAGCAAGCCCGAGGACGCTGTCATCGGGCTTGTTAAGCCTTAATGGACGCTTGAGCCGCAGAATGAGTGAGGAGGGCCAAGATGAGCGCCGCATCATATTCGCGCACGTCGCGCCCCCGCACCGACCGCGTCTCTTACGGTCGCCCCTCCGCCGGACGCGCCGGCGCTGCCTCCGGCTACCGCGGCGCCCGCTACGTCTCCTCGTCTCTGGCCGAGGAGCTCTCCTTCGAAGAGGCGCCCTCCATCTCGGTGGTGCCCGGTGCCGGTCGCCGCGCCCAGAGCGAGGGCATCTCGACGGCCGCGCTTTCCCTGGCGAAGGCCTGCGCCGTCATCTGCATCGTCATAGCGCTCATCGCCATGGCCCGCGTGGCCATCACCTCGGCTGCCGCTTCCTGCGCGCTGGAGACGCGCTCGCTGCAGACGAGCATCGAGACCGCCCGGGCCGAGGGCAACGAGCTTGAGGTGTCCCAGAGCGTGCTGGCGAACCCCTCGCGCATCAAGGCCCAGGCCACGGCCCTCGGCATGGCGGCCCCGGCCCCCGAATACAGCGAGCAGATCACGCTGTCTCCCGATATCGTCGCCACCGATGGCGCCGGCAGCCTGTCGCTGTCGGAGTCGGTGGCGCGCATGAAGGGGCTCTAATCCCATGGAACGCTACCGCTACCCCGACAAAAGCGGCCGCGGCGGCCGCGCCGATGCCTCGCGCACCGGGCGCGTCCGCGGACGCGCCTTCGACGAGCCCCGGCGCGCCTCCTCGCGCACGGGTCGGGCCTCGGCCTCCTCGCAGGGTCGTGGCTTTGCGGGCGGCAACCGGTCCGGCCGCCCCTCGGGGCGTGCGGGCGCCGCTCGTCCGGGCCGCCCAGGCGTGGGCGCCGCCATCGACGCGGCCATGCCGACGGTCTCCGGGCGCGCCAAGGTGCTGCTGCTGGCTTTCGCCGCCATAGCGGCCGTGTTCTTCCTGCGCTTGGTGTTTCTGCAGGTCATCGTATCGGATCAGTACTCGGCCATGGCCGAGGAGTCCCGCACGGTCAGCTTCGAGACGACGCCGCGCCGCGGCACCATCTACGACCGCAACGGCATCGTGCTGGCCACCTCGGTGGAGGCCACCACCATCTACGCGAATCCCGTGGAGGTGACCGATGCAGCGGCCGAGGCGGCGTCTCTGGCCTCGGTGCTCGGGGGAGATGCGGCCGACTACCGCGAGCTTCTGTCCACTCCTTCCACCACCTTCGTCTACATCAAGCGCCAAGCCGACGTGGAAGTGGCCGATAAGGTCAAAGAACTCAAGCTGGACGGCGTCTACTTCATCGCCGACACCCGCCGCGAGTACCCCAACGGCTCCATCGGCGGCCAGGTCATCGGCTACTGCAACGTCGACGGCGAGGGCATCACCGGCCTCGAGCTGCAGTACAACGACATCCTTTCCGGCACGCCGGGCACCTACACCGCCGAGCGCGGCGAGCAGGGATTCCCCATTCCCGGCGGCGTGAAGGAGGAGACGCCGGCCGTCAACGGCCAGGACATCATGGTCTCCCTCGACATCAAGCTGCAGGACACCGTGGAACAGGCGCTCGCCGAGGGCGTGAAGGATCTGGAGACCGAGGAGGGCTCGTCCATCGTCATGGATGGCGCCACCGGCGAGATTTACGCCGCATGCTCGTTGCCCTACATGAACCCGGCCGACATGTCCTCGTCGCAGGTGGGCAGCGAATCGGTGAAGGCCATCACCCAGGCCTACGAGCCCGGGTCTACCTTCAAGTCCGTCTCGGCGCTCACCATCCTGGAGCAAGGCACCATGGGCCCCGAGGACACCATGTTCTGCCCGAGCTCCATCTCCGCCGACGACTACGACGTCTCCGACTCCCACGAGCGCGACGGCGAGACCTACTCGCTGCGCGAGATCCTGAACCACTCGTCGAACGTGGGCATCTCGCTGGCCACGGAACAGGCGGGCTTCAGGGCGCTCTACGACAACATCAAGCGCTTCCACTTCACCGAGCCCACCGGCGTGGACTATCCCGGCGAGGCGGCCGGCAACGTGCTCGACTTCGACAACTGGGCCAAGATCACCGGCTACAACGTGAGCTTCGGCCAGGGCATCGCGGTGACGCCGTTGCAGATGGTGCGCTTCTACAGCGCCATCGCCAACGATGGGACGCTCGTGACCCCGCACTTCCTCATCTCGAAGCCCCAGAGCGGCGACGTGGCCGAATGGGAAAGCGAGGAGACGGGCGTCGACGAAACGGTGCTCGCCGATATGCGCTCGATGCTGCGCTCGGTGGTCACCGACGGCACGGGAGCCGCCGCCGACATCGAGGGCTACGAGGTCTGCGGCAAGACGTCCACAGCGGAAATCGCCTCGGAAGAGGGCGGATACAAGAAGGAAGTCTACAACATCGGCTTCTGCGGCTTCATTGACAACTCGTCAAGCAATTTAGTTTGTTTTGTAGGAGCCAACGAGGTTTACGCCATGCGCCAGACCACGCAGATCTTCAACGATATAATGGAGAACGCTGTCAAGCAGTACAACATTACTTCGATGCCGTCGAATTAGAGGAACGATACCGTTATGACCAAGACCTGCTCAGAGCTCTTCCAAGGGATGGATTGCACCATCATCGGCAACGGGAACGAGGAGGTGGCAGGGCTGGCGTTCCGCAGCGACGAGGTCGCGCCGGGCGATATGTTCTTCTGCATCGTCGGCACCGTCGTCGACGGCCACTCCTTCGCCCAGGACGCCATCGACCGCGGGGCCACCTCCCTGGTGGCCGAGCGCAAGGTGTACCTGGCCGACGCCACCGATGTCACCGAGGTCGTCGTCTCCGACTCGCGCAAGGCCATGGCCTACGCCTCGGCGAACTACTACGACAACCCCTCCCGGGCCTTCTCGCTCGTGGGCATCACGGGCACCAACGGCAAGACCACCACGACCTACCTGGTGGAGCACATCGCGAGCGTGGCCGGCAACCGCTGCGGCGTCATCGGCACCGTCGGCAACAAGATCGCGGGCGTCATGGAACACGCCGAGCGCACCACGCCGGAGTCGCCCGACCTGCAGAAGCTGTTCGCACGGATGCGCGACGCGGGCTGCACCGTGGTGGCCATGGAGGTGAGTTCGCACGCGCTCGATCTGCGCCGCACCTGGGACACCGACTTCGCCGTGACGGCGTTCACGAACCTCACCCAGGACCACCTGGACTACCACCACACCTTCGACGACTACTTCGAGGCCAAGGCGCTTCTGTTCTCGAAGGACTACCCGGCTCGCCGCGTCATCTCCATCGACGGCTCCTGGGGGCGTGAGCTTTTGCGCCGCTGCACCGCGGCCGGCGACGAGGTCATCACCACGGGATTCGACGTCTCCGCCCAGATCCATCCAGTGGAGGTCACCTACGAGGCCGCCCGCACCAAGGCGGTGCTCGAGGTGCGCGGGACGCGCATCGCGGTGGAGTACCCGCTCGTGGGGCGCTTCAACGTGGAGAACGTCATGACGGCCTTCGGCTGCGCGTTGGCCTTGGGAATTCCGACCCAGATCATCGCCGAGGCCCTGGCCACCATGCTGGCGGTTCCCGGCCGCCTGGAGCGCGTGCGCCCTGCGGTGGACGCACCGGTCTCCGTCTACGTGGACTACGCCCACACCCCCGATGCGCTCACCAAGGCCATCGCCTCCATCAAGGAGCTCTCGGGCGGACGCACCATCGTCGTCTTCGGCTGCGGCGGCAACCGCGACGCCACCAAGCGCCCCATCATGGGAGCTGCGGCGCTGGCCGCCGACTACGCCGTGGTGACGAGCGACAACCCGCGCCACGAGGAGCCCGATGCCATCATCGCCGATATCGTGGCGGGCATGGAAGACGCCGAGCGCTTCACCGTGGAGCCCGATCGCCGTAGTGCCATCGCGGCCGCCATCGCGCTCGCACGCCCGGGCGATGCCATTCTCGTGGCCGGCAAGGGCCATGAGGACTACCAGCTCGTGGGCGATGAAGTGCTCTCCTTCGACGACCGCGTTGTGGCGGCTGAGGAGTTGGAGCGCGCCTTCGGCGGTGCGTGTTCGGACTAGGCGAAAGGACTCGGCGTGCGCCTCAACGCAAAACAAATCGCAGCATACACCGGCGGCCAGTTCCTTGTAGACCCCATCGACGCCAGCGCCCTCATGACGGGCATCACCTGGGATTCGCGGGAAGTGCGCCCGGGCTGGCTCTACGTGGCCCTGCCCGGCGAGCGCGTCGACGGCCACGCGTTCGTGGAAGCCGCCCTGCGCGCCGGCGCCGCGGGCGCGCTGGTCACCGACGCCCCCTCGCAGTCCTGCGCCCTTCTGGCCCGGGAGCTGGGGGCGGCCATCATCGAGGTGCCCAACACCGCCTCGGCCATCACCGATCTGGCCCGGGCCTGGCGTTCCCACTTGCGAGGCCGCGTCATCGGGCTGACCGGCTCGGTGGGCAAGACCACCACCAAGAACCTCACGCGCGATGTGTGCGCCGCCTACGGCAGCGTGGTGGCCACCAAGGCCAACCAGAACAACGAGCTGGGCGTTCCCCGCACATTGCTCAACGCCGATCCGGAGACGGCCGTGGTCGTCGTCGAGATGGGCATGCGCGGCCGCGGGCAAATTGCCGAGCTGTGCGATTTCGTGCGGCCGGTGTGGGGCCTTATCACCAACGTGGGCGAGAGCCATATCGAGCTTCTGGGCAGCCGGGAGAACATCGCGCGGGCGAAGTCCGAGCTCTTCGAGGCCCTGCCCGCCGGCGTGGGCCGCGCCTTCGCCAACCTGGACGACGACTTCGCCGCCTTCATGACCGAGCGCGGACGCCTGTCCGAGCGCTCCGTGGCCCTTTCCGGCTTCGCCGGGCATCCCGATGCGGCCCTCCGCGGGGCGCTCGAGCGCGAGAGCGCCGCTTGCGATCAGGCGGTCTGGGCCGAGGACGTGTCGCTGGACGCCGAGGGCCGCCCCCGCTTCACCCTGTGCGCCCGCGATGCCGCCGACCACGACGACGGCGCCCTGTTCGCCACCGTGGAACGCGTGCCCTGCGCGCTCTCCCTCACCGGCGCCCACAACGTGGACAACGCCTGCGCCGCCGCCTCGGTGGGCTTCGCTTTGGGACTCGATTTGGCCACCATCGCCGCCGCGCTGGGAGATTCGGTGCCCGAGCCCGGCCGCCAGGAGGTCATCGCCGCCCGCGGGGGCTTCACCGTTATCAACGACGCCTACAACGCGAGCCCCGATTCCATGCGCGCCTCGCTTGCGACCTTCGCCGCCACGGATGTGGCCGGCCGGCGCATCGCCGTGCTCGGCGACATGGGCGAGCTCGGCAGCTTCGCCCCCGCCTGCCACGAGGGTGTCGGCGCCGCCGCTGCCTCGCACCATCTCGATAAGCTCATCTGCATCGGCGAGCTGGCGCGGCATATCGCTGCAGGCGCCGAGGCCGCCGGCATGGACGCGGCGCGCATCAGCCGCGCCGACACCGTCGCCGACGTGCTGGAGGAGCTGGACGCGCTGCTCGAGCCGGGCGACGCCGTGCTCGTGAAGGCCTCGCACTTCATGGGCCTTACCCGTATCGTCGAAGGATTGGTCAACTGATGTTCTCTCTGTTCTCCGCCTACCCTACGTTCATGATCTTCCTCGGCGTGGCCATCGCCATGGTGATCACCATGGTGCTCATGCCCGCCTGGATCCGCTTTCTGAAGACGAGCCACATCGGCCAGCAGGTGCGCGCCGACGGCCCCCAGAGCCATCTGGTGAAGCAGGGAACCCCCACTATGGGCGGCGTCATCATGCTCATCGCCGTCATCGTCTTCACCCTGCTCGCCTCGGTGGGCGCCCCTACCGCGGAGCTGTGGCTTCTGCTCGGCGCCACGGTGGCCACCGGCATCCTCGGGCTCATCGATGACGCCTCGAAGGTGGCCCACGAGCGATCGCTCGGGCTCACGCCCAAGGCGAAGCTGATCGGCCAGTTTCTCATTGCCGCCGTTTTCGTGCTGGTGGCGGTGAACCTGCTCGGCATCAAGCCCACCGTGGAGATCCCGTTTGTGGCCACCCTCGATTTGGGCGTGCTCACCACGGTGGTGCCCGTGGGCGACGGCATCGCCATTCCCTGGCTCTACCTTATTTACTGCCTCATCCTGCTCGTGGGGCTCTGCAACGCCGTGAACCTCACCGACGGGCTTGACGGTTTGGCCGCGGGCACGGTCATGGTGGTCATGCTCGTCATGGCCGCCATCGCCTTCCGCGCGGGCGTGCTGGAGCCGGCCCTGTTCGCCGGGGCGCTCGCCGGCGCCTGCATCGGGTTCCTCTGGTTTAACTCGCACCCGGCCGACATCTTCATGGGGGACACCGGCTCGCTCGCCCTCGGCATGGCGCTGGGGTGCCTTGCCGTGGTGACCAAGACGGAGTTCGTCGTCATCATCATCGGCGGTCTGTTCGTGGCCGAGGCCCTCTCGGTCATGATCCAGGTGTTCTACTACAAGAAGACCAAGAAGCGCATCTTCCTCATGGCGCCTCTGCACCATCACTTCGAGAAGAAGGGCTGGTCGGAGACGAAGGTGGTCGTGCGCTTCTGGATCGTTTCGGGCATGCTGGCCGCCTGCGGCTTTGTGCTGTACTTCGCGACGACGTTGGGGGCGTAAGGGCTATGACGGTGGAAGGCATGGAAAACGTGGAGATGATCGCCGGCAAGAAACACGCCCCGAAGTTCCTCGGGCGCGTGCTTATCTTAGGGCTGGGAAAGTCGGGCACGGCGGCGGCGGAGTACTGCCTGGATGTGCTGGGCAGCCGCGTGGAGGCGCTGGCCGTGGCCGCCGGCGCGCCGGGCGAGGCGGCGCTGGCCTGGGCCGAGGGCGCCCGCGAGCGCGGGGCCGTGGTGCTCTTCGATCACGAGACCATCGAGGGCGCCTACGATCTGTGTATCGCGAGCCCCGGCATTTCCGAGAATTCTCCGTTCTATCGGAGCGCCGCTGCGGCCTCCGCCGAGGTGATCAGCGAGGTGGAATTCGCCTGGCGCGAGAGCGACGCTTCCTCGAAGTGGGTCGCCATCACCGGCACCAACGGCAAGACCACTACGACGGCGCTCACCTGCCATTTGCTGCGGGAGGCGGGCGCGAACGCGGCCGCCGTGGGCAACATCGGCGAGACTTGCATCGATGCGGTGGCCGCCGGGAACACCGACGTGTACGTGGCGGAGACCTCCAGCTATCAGCTGGCCTCGACGCGCTTGTTCGCGCCGGATGTGGCCGTGGTGCTCAACATCACGCCGGACCATCTGTCCTGGCACGGCAGTCTTGAGGCCTACGCCGCGGCCAAGTGGAAGGTGCTCGCCAATCTGGGCGCCAGCGGCGGTGTGGCCGTGCTCGATGCCTGCGACGACGCCGTGCGCGCGAAGATCCGCGAGCTGCGGGCCCGAGGCGGCGTTCCCTTCCGCTACATCCCCATCGGGGGCGCTGCCGGTCTCGGCGCCGACATGCGCGCCACCTGCGGCGCTGATGCGGCTGCCTTCCGCGGCGCCGGCGGTCAGCTCGTCGTGGCGTGGGACGGCCACGTCTCCGACCTCGTCTTCGTGGACGATCTGCAGATCAAGGGCGGCCATAACCAACAGAACGCCCTGGCCGCCGCCGCATGCGCGCTCGTGCTGGGCGCCACGGACACGGCGGTGGGCGAGGGCCTGCTCACCTTCCGCCCCCTGGAGCACCGCATCGAGCCGGCGGGGCTCGTGGACGGCGTGGCCTGCTACAACGACTCGAAGGCCACCAACGTGGACGCCACGCTGGTGGCGCTCACCGCCTTTCTGCCGACGCGCCCCATCGTGCTGCTCGGCGGCCGCGACAAGGGCACCGATTTGGCCCCGCTCGTGGCGGCCTGCGAAGAGAACGCCCGGGCCGTGGTCTGCTTCGGCGAGGCGCGCGAGCGGTTCCTAGCGGCTTTCGCGGACTCGGCGGTCTCCCCGGTGCTCTCCGCCGGCACGATGGAGGAGGCGCTGGACGCGGCCCTCTCCATCGCCGAGGACGGGGACGTGGTCGTGCTCTCGCCGGCCTGCGCCTCCTTCGACGAGTTTAGCTGCTTCGAGGAGCGGGGCGACGTGTTCAAGCGCCTCGTGGCCGACCGGGCCGGGAAGGTCTAGGCCTTTGAGCCGCTCCTCCCGACATAGCGAGACGTCCGCGGGCCCCTCCAGTCAGGGGCCTCGCGTTCTGCTGCTTCTGTGCGTGCTGGCGCTCGTGCTGGTGGGGCTCGTCATGGTGTACTCCGCCTCCATGGTCAAGGCGCTGGATGCCGGCAAGCCGGCGACGGACTTCTTCACCGACCAGCTCCTGTATGTGGTTTTTGGCGCGGCTTGCGCCCTTTTCTTGTGGAAGGTCGTGCCCTACCGCTTCTGGGTGGGGCCGATTGTGTGGGCCGTGTGGGCCGTGGCCGTGGCGCTCATCTTCGCCGTGTGGCTCGCCGGTACCGACCATTACGGCGCCCAGCGCTGGCTCTATATCGGGCCCATTGGGCTGCAGCCCTCGGAGTTCTGCAAGATCGCCTTTATTCTGGTGGCGGTGCGTCTCGTCGTCGATTGGCGGGCGGGGCTCGTGGAGAGCCGCGCCACCATGGTGCGCGCGCTCATCTTCATCATCGCCCCCATCGCGCTCATGTACCGCACCCAGTCCGATTTGGGCACCACGGCCATCTGCTTCGTGGGCATTCTCGCCGTCATGTGGATGGGCGGGGTGTCGCGCCGGGTCATCTTCGCCTGTTTGGGCGTGGCCGTGCTCGGCGGACTCGTGGCCATTTTCGGCACCGGCTACCGTTCCGACCGCCTCGTGTTCATGGATCCGTGGAACGACGGGGAGGGCGGCTACGGCACCGGCTACAACATCATCCGCTCCTACTACGCGCTGGCCGAGGGAGGCATCTTCGGCGTGGGACTCGGCAACTCCCACGAGAAGTTCCAGTACCTGTTCGCCTCGGAGAGCGACTTCATCTTCGCCGTCATCGGCGAGGAGCTGGGGCTCGTGGGGGCGCTCTTCGTCATCGGGCTGTTCTTCTGCGTGCTGTACGCGGGGCTCGCCATCGCCGAGCGGGCCTCCGACGACATCGGTGCCATGATCGCCGGCGGTGCCACGGTGATGCTCGTGTTCCAGGCGTTTCTGAACATCGCCTGCGTCATCGGCGTGTTTCCCACGACGGGAAAGCCGCTGCCCTTCATCTCGTCGGGCGGCACGTCCATGATCGCCTCGTTCATCTTGGTGGGGCTCGTGCTCTCCGTGTCCGCGGCGCCGGCCGCCCCGTCCGTTTACGAGCAGCGCCGGGCCGATCTGCGGCTCGTGCGCCGGGAGCCGGCGCCCCCTGCGCCGTCGGGCCGGGCGCGGTCGGGGGAGTCTTCGCGCTCGCGCTCCGCGGCCGCCTCGGGCCGCGGCGGATCCGGCCGCATCGATGCTTCGGCCCGATCCCGCTCCGCGCGCCCATCTAACCGTTCCAATTACAGGAGGTAAGCCCATGTTGGCCGTTCTTTCCGGCGGAGGCACCGCCGGGCATATCAACCCCGCCCTCGCCCTGGCCGACGAGCTGGTAAGCCGCGGCTGGGACGTGCGCTTCGCCGGCACCCCCGGCGGGGTGGAGTCGCGCCTCGTGCCCGCCGCCGGCATCCCGTTCACGGCCTTCGAGGCCTCAGGGTTCGACCGGTCCCATCCGGCCTCCCTCGCGAAGGGCGTGGCGAAGATCGCCGCCTCCACGGGCAAGGCGAAAAAGTGGTTCGCCGACATCAAGCCCGACGTCGTCGTGGGCTTCGGCGGGTACGTGTGCATTCCCGTGGCCCGAGCGGCCGAGAAGACCGGCGTGCCCGTGGTGCTGCACGAGCAGAATTCCGTGGCGGGTATGGCAAACAAGTATCTGGCCCGGCGGGCCGACGCCGTCTGCGTGACCTACGAGTGCTCGGCGGAGAGCCTGGGCGCGGCCGCGCCGGTCACCGTGACGGGCAATCCCGTGCGCCGTTCGGTCATCGAGGCCGATCGCGCCACGGGCCGGGCGATGTTCGACCTTGCCGAGGATGATTTCATGCTGCTCGTCTTCGGCGGCTCGTTGGGCGCGCGCCACATCAACGAGGCCGTTGTCGCCCTGAAAGACGAGCTGCTCGCGCGCCCGAACCTGCACATCGTGCACATCACGGGCCCCAAGGAGCTGGATGCGGTGACCGAGGCGCTGGCTCTCACGGATGACGAGGCGTGCCGCTGGCACCTTCTGGGCTACCAGGACCGCATGGGGGAGACTTTGGCCGCGGCCGACGCCATCGTGTCGCGCGCCGGGGCCACCTCGCTCGCGGAGATTTCCGCGCTGACCATTCCGGCGCTGCTCGTGCCCTATCCCTTCGCCACGGCCGACCATCAGACCACCAACGCCCGCGCGTGGGTGGAATCGGGCGCCGCGTTCATGATGCCCGACGACGAGCTGGGAAGCGACGAGTTCAAAGCCAAGCTCTTCGCGCTCATCGACGACGCGTCGGTGCGCGAGGGCATGGTCGCGGCGGCCCGGGCCCAGAAGACCGGCGAGGCGGCGGCCGCCTTGGCAGATGTTGTGGTCGGCGTCGCCACGGCGCGCTGATGCTTTACAATAGCGGGATTGCAACGAGGACGAAAGGCGAGGCGACGTGAATAGCGAACAAGAGCAGCTTCACTTTATCGGGGTCGGCGGCGTCGGCATGAGCGGCATCGCCCGGGTCGCCCACGACCAGGGCATGGCCGTGTCGGGCTCGGACATCAAGGAGAGCCGCTACACCAAGCAGCTGCGCGATGCGGGGGTCACGGTGTTCATCGGCCAGGACGGCGCGAACATCCCCGACGGCGATGTGACGGTGGTCGTCTCCACGGCCATCCTGGAGAACAACCCCGAGCTCATCGAGGCTCGCCGGCGCAACCTTCCCATCGTGCACCGCGCCCAGATGCTCGCTCGCCTCGGGCGCGATCTGGACACGCTGGCCGTGGCGGGCACCCATGGGAAGACGACGACCTCTTCCATGCTCGCCAGCACGCTGGACGCCATGGGCTACGATCCCACCTTCCTCATCGGCGGCATTGTGCGGGCTTACGGCACCAACGCCCATTCCGGTCGGGGGCGTTCTTATGTGGTGGAGGCCGACGAGTCCGACAAGTCCTTCACCTACCTCTCCCCGGCGGCGGCCATCGTCACGAACATCGAGGCGGATCACCTGGACCACTACGAGGGACTCGAGGAGATTTACGCCCAGTTCGCCGCGTTCCTCTCCGGGGTGCGAGAGGGCGGTCCCATCGTCGTGTGCGGCGATGACCCGAAATTGGTGGAAGTGGCCCGCGGCACCGGGCGCACCGTGACCACCTACGGCTTTTCCGAGGACTGCGACGCCCGCATCCTGGCCACGGAGGCCCAGGGCGTGGGCACCCGCTTCACCCTGCGGCTGCCCGACGGGCGCGTGGTGGCCAGCCGCATCAAGCAGAACCCGGGCCTGCACAACGTCTCCAACGGCGCCGCGGTGCTGACGCTCATCTCGCTTCTGGGCCTCGATGTCGATCTGGCGGCCGAGAAGCTGCAGGAGTTCGCCGGCGTTCGTCGCCGCTTCGACCTTATCGGCGAGGCCGGCGGGGTCACGGTGGTGGACGACTACGCCCATCACCCCACGGAGATCGCCGCCACCATCAAGGCGGCCAAGGCCCTGGATTTCAACCGTGTGCACGTGCTGTTCCAGCCGCACCGCTATTCCCGCGTCGCCCTGTTCACCGATATCATGCGCGACGAGTTCGGCAGCGCCTTCGACGAAGCGGACACCGTCACCTTCATGGACGTGTACTCCGCCGGCGAGGCGCCGGTGCCGGGCGTTACCGGCAAGACCTTCCTGAACGTGGTCACCGACCATGGGCATCCCCATGCCGTCTTCGTGCCGCGCCGCATCGACACGGTGCCCCATATGCTGGAAGTGGCCGAGCCCGGTGACCTCGTCATCACCATGGGCGCGGGGGACGTGACCGCCATCGCGCCACAGCTTGTGGACGAACTGGGCCGCTAAGGGAGCCCCATGGCCCGTCACGCCTCGCCCGTACAATCGCTGCTTGTGGACGACCGCTTCGACGGCGACGTCTACGCCCACGAGCCCTTAAGTCGCCACACCACCTACCGCATCGGAGGCCCGGCGCGCTTCTTCGTGCGCGCGAATTCCGTGGGGGCGCTCGCGGGGCTGGTCGATGTGTGCGCGGCCGAGGGCACGCCTTGGGTCGTGCTCGGCCGCGGCTCCAATGTGCTCGTGGCCGATGCGGGATTCGCCGGCGTGGCCATTGTGCTCGGCCGCGACTTCCGCACCCTGCGCTTCGATGATGACCGCTTTATCGTGGGCGCGGGCGCCTCGCTCTCTGCAGTGGTGCAGGAGGCCTTCAAGCGCGCTATCGGCGGTTTCGAGTTCGCCGTTGGTACTCCGGGTACCGTGGGCGGCGCCCTGCGCATGAACGCCGGCACGGCTGACGAGTGGATAGGCCAGCGCGTCGTCTCCGTCACCACCTACCGGCCCGGGCGCGGCCTGGCCCGACGACGCGGCGACGAGATCTCCTGGGGCTACCGCGCGAGTTCCTTTGCGGCGGACGAGGTGATTCTGGAATGCGAGCTGGCCGCCGAGGCCGCCGATCCCTATCGGGTGCGCGACAAGATGGAGGGCAACCTCGCCCGGCGCAAGGGCTGCCAGCCGCTTTCCGAGCCCACCTGCGGCAGCGTGTTCAAGAACCCCGAGGGGGGATCGGCCGGACGCCTCATCGAGGGGGCGGGATGCAAGGGCGCCGAGGTGGGTGGCGCGAAAGTGTCCGAGCTGCACGGCAACTTCATAGTGAACCGCGGTGGCGCCACGGCCGCCGACGTGCGCGCGCTCATGGAACAGGTGCGCGCGACCGTGCTCGCGAGCGCCGGCATCGAGCTTGTGCCCGAGGTGCGCATGCTGGGCTTCGACGAAGATTTCCCGAGTGCGCGCGGTGCCGACGAGGCATTTGGCGACGAGGCATTTGGCGACGAGTGCGCGCGCGGTGCCGCTGGCGGCACGTCTGCTGGCACGGGCGCGAGCGTTGCCTCTACGGCGGGCTCCGCGCCTTCTACCGGCGAGCGCGGCACGCCTTCCGCTGACGCGGCTGCTGGCGAGACTGCTGGCGAGGCTGGCGCGCTTTCCACAGGTGAGGGGCGCGACGAGGACGGTCGCCGTGGCTAGGAGATCGAGCAACCGCAACGTCTCGGTTCCCCGGGGCTCCACCTCGCGGGGGAGTGCGCGCGGAGGCGTTTCGCGCAGCGCCTCGCCGTCGCGGCGCCCCGCGTCGGCCCCGATGCGCCCGGCTTCGTCCCGACCTGCCCCGTCCGTGCGCCCGACCTCGCGCGCACATTTCGGCTCGGCGGCATCTTCGGCGGCCGGCCGCTCTGCCGGCGGTCGCGCCTCGGGCGCGCGCCCCGCGCCCCGCACGGTGACGACCTCGGTGCGCCTGGGGGACTTGCCCGCGTCTCGTGGCGACCGCCGCGCGCCGGCGGCCCGGGCCATCGCCCGCCCGAAGCGCTCCGGCGCCTTCAAAGCCTTTATCGTGGCGCTCGTGCTCGTCTGCGTGCTGGGCATCACGTATGCGGCCCTCTATTTCAGCGGGGCCTTCGCCATCACGTCGGTGAAGGTCAACGGCGCCGACCACCTCACCAACGACGAGATGGCCATCCTCGCCGCCGTGCCTCAGGGTACGACGCTTCTGAACGTGGACACGTCTTCGGTGGCCAACAGCGTCGACCGCGACGCCTGGGTCGCCGACGTGTCCGTGAGCCGCATCTTCCCCGATACGCTGGAGATCAACGTCACCGAGCGCGAGATCGCCGCCATCGTGGAAGTGGCGGCCGACAACGCGAAGGTCACCCAGATGTGGGCCATCGCCTCCGACGGCATGTGGCTCATGGAGATTCCCGCCCGCGATTCCGAACTGGGCGCCACCATTTCTCCGCAGATCTACGAGGACGCCGACCGGGTGCTGCATATCACCGGCGTGCCCTTCGGCCTCACGCCCGAGGTGGGCACCTACTGCGCCGACGGCAACGTGAACAACGCCCTGGCCATCCTGGACGGCCTTTCCACGGAACTTGCCGAGCAGGTAAAGACGGTGACGGCCACCGACGCCGCCTCCACGTGCCTGACCTTGGACAACGGCATCGAGATCGCCTTCGGCACCGCCGAGGATATCCGCGACAAGGAGCGCATCGTCCTGCAGATCATGGCCGACAACCCCGGCAAAGTCTCCTACATCAACGTCCGCGTCCCCGACCGCCCCACCTGGCGCGCCGTCTAGGAGGTTTCGCTCGTCCTACGGGACGAACGTCCCTGCCGATGCTGCGCGCCCGACAGGCACCGGTTGGCTTCTCCCTGACTTTCTCGGGCGAAACCGTGAGCGATCTTTCCCGTAGGGGGCGACCTTGGTCGCCCCTCCCAACCGCGTCTACCGAGCAGGCGTCGCGGTCTTCGGTCGGCGAACACCCCCGTTTTTGCAGCAAATCGCGAGTTGTAAGCGTCTAGGGGGTGCGGAACTTTTTGAAACCCCCGCAGCGAATGCTCACGACCTGGGGTTTTGCAAATATAGAAACTCCCGCGGGCCTTCTCTCCCGCATCGAGGGGGGTGCGGACAGTTACTTGGACAGCGGCCTACGCCGCCAGCCCCAACCG
>ERZ1673752.390-NODE-390-length-77267-cov-47.636365_pt1 | contig 77267 bp, 74 predicted proteins | sample MGYA00580195_ERZ1673752 | MGnify/ENA primary metagenome ERZ1673752 (study PRJEB41218, sample SAMN15661744) | gut metagenome | host: Homo sapiens | place: Canada: London | collected 2015-08-20/2019-03-30 | study: EMG produced TPA metagenomics assembly of...
CTTGACTTTTAATAGTTAGTCTTTCACACTATCCTTCCCTCCGAAACTTTTGGCTGGGCAGGTTTTTTTGACAGTCTGGGCGGCTCCCGCTTTAGGTTGACGCGGCTGCGGAGACGTGTTACAATAAGGCATAATCAAGGGCGGCACCGCATGATGCAGTGAGAGCATTCGGTGAAAAATATCCGGCGAAGGCCGAAGCTGCAATTGTGCGGTGTTGCCCCCCAAAGAAGCCGGAGGAACGAAATGCAGGAGATTCTGGAAGTAAGCTGCCGCCCCGTACACGACGGGATCTGGACACCCGCAGAGCTGATGGGCGCGCTCGAGCGCGCCGCCACGGACCACGCAGACGCGCTGAACATCGGCCACGACCGCATGGTCGCGGACTTCGGCAGCCTGTGGATGCTCGTGCGCAGCCGGTTGGAGCTGACGCGTCTGCCCGCTGCGGACGAGGCGCTGACCGTGCGCACCTGGCTGCGCAGCCCGACGCCCGTGATGAGCGTGCGCGACTATGATTTCTGTGCAGACGGCGAGGTCATCGGCTCGGCCGTGCACTGCTGGGTGCTCGTGAATGCCGAGGCGCGGCACATGATCGACCTGCGGCAGATCCCCGCTCTGTGGGAGCTGCCCGTGCATGTACCGGAGCGGAAAACGCGCCTGCGCCGCCTGACGCTGCCGGAGACGATGACGGCCGCCGGGACTGTCCGCGTGACGGATGCGGAGATCGACGACAACGGCCACATGAACAACGTGGCCTATGTGCGCCGCGCGCAGGAGGCTGCGCCCGGCCTGTTCCGCGGGCTGGAGGTCGTGTATGACCGCGAATGCTTCCGCGGGGCCCTGCTCACGCTTGAGCACGCCGCCGACGCGGACGCGCAGTATGTCCGCGGCGTGCTGGAAAGCGGCGAGGAGAGCTTCCGCATGCGCTTTTTCGGCGCGGAGGCCGCGCAGTGAGGCGGGCCGCCGCAGCGCTGCTGTGCCTGCTGCTCCTGTGCGCCTGCGCCGCGCCGGAGCAGGCGGACGCCCTGCCGCAGGAGCTGGTCGGCAGCTGGGTCAGCGCCGGAAACGGCGATCTCATCGAGACCATGACGCTGGCGCAGGACGGCACGATCAGCGTGCAGTGCACGTTCCGCGGCAAGGACACCGGGACCATCCGCGGCGTGTGGCACGCAGACGGGCAGACACTTTTCACGGACATTCAGGAGGGCACCTCGCCCTATCAGGCCGAATTTATCTGGACCGTTGACGGCCAGGAGCTGACGCTGACGGACGACTCCGGAACGGCGCGCTATGTCCGCAACGACTAGGAGGAATCTTTCATGCGGGATCAACACGATATCCCCGTGCTGCTGACCGGCTGTCTGGCCGCCGGAGGCGCGGGCATGTTTCTGATCATGAGCGTGCTCATCGGCTTCGGCGTCAGCACGCTCATCGGCCGCGAGGCCATGTATCTCTGCCTGCTGCTGGAGCTTGTCAACCTGCTGGTGCTCCATGCCCGCGCAGGTGCGCTGCTGCGCAGCGGAAAAGCGCCGCAGCCCTCTCCGAAGATGCGCCTTCTGCGCCGTGTGAGCGGCATCGGCTGGCTGACCGGCGCGGTGCTGCTGGTCGGCTCGCTCGCGCTGCTCCTGTTCGGCCTGCCGCTGGCGAACATCTGGGTGAAGCTTGCGGCCTACATCGGCGTGCCGGTCATGATGCTCAGCTGGGCCGGCTGCCTGATCGTATTCCGCCGCCTGCGCATGTCCGCTGCGGCCTATGCGCAGGAGAAAGGACCGGTGCAGCTGCCATGATCCGCGATCTGTTTCTGGACCTCGACGATACTCTGCTCGACTTCGGCGAAGCGGAGCGCCACGGCATCCTCCGCACGCTGCGGGAGCTCGGCATCGCCCCCACGGAGGAGACGCTCGCGCTCTACAGCCGCATCAACCAGCAGCAGTGGGAGCGCTTTGAGCGCGGTGAAATTCCACGCGAGCAGGTGCTCATTGAGCGTTTTTCCCTGCTGTTTCAGGCCCTTGGCTGCGCCCACGACCCTGAGGATGCCGAAAACCGCTACCGCCGCTATCTCGGCATCGGCCACTGGTTCGTGCCCGGCGCAGAGGCGCTGCTCAGTCGGCTTGCCCCGCGCTACCGGCTGTATCTGGCCTCGAACGGCGTGGCGGACACGCAGTACAGCCGGCTGGAGAGCGCCGGGATCTCCCACTATTTTCAGGAAATTTTCATTTCGGAGGACACGGGCTTCCACAAGCCGGAAAAGGGCTATTTTGACTACTGCTTCGCGCGCATCCCGGACTTTGACCCCGCGTTGGCCATGATCGTCGGCGACAGCCTGACAAGCGACATCCTCGGCGGCAAGAACGCCGGGCTGCGCACCTGCTGGTTCAACCGTACCGGCCGTCCTCCGCGCCCGGACATCGTGCCGGATTTTGAAATACACCGTCTGGAAGAGCTGCCAGATATTCTGGAGCAATGCTGAAAATTTCCTGCTCACACAATCTTGACAAGCGTCTTCGCATATGTCATACTGAAAGCAGCGAAAGGAGGAATATGCCATGCGCATGGAGTTCCTGTGGCTTGCGCTCATCGTGGTCTTTGCCGTGATCGAGGGCGCCACAACGGCCCTGACGACCGTTTGGTTCATCGGCGGCGCACTGGCCGCTCTGGCAGCCGCCCTGCTGCATGCCGAGCTCTGGCTGCAGATCACGCTGTTCTTTGCCGTGTCTGTCGTACTGCTGACTGCGCTGCGCCCGCTCGTGAAAAAGTACCTGCGGCCACGCACCGTCCGCACGAACGCCGCCGGGAACATCGGCCGCGAGGCCATCGTCACGGAGGCCATCGACAATCTGCATGAGACCGGCGCGGTCCGCCTGTCCGGCGTGGAATGGTCGGCCCGCAGCGCCGACGGCAGCCCCGTCGCAGCCGGGACCGTCGTGCGGATCGACGCCATCGAGGGCGTCAAGCTGATCGTCACCCCCATCCCCGTGTCCCACAAATAAGCAAAGGAGAGAGTATTATGGAAAAGATCGTTCCCTATCTCATCATCGGCGCCGTTGCCCTGCTGATCCTCATCATCCTTATCAAAAACATCTGCATCGTGCAGCAGTCCCGCGCCTACGTCATCGAGCGCCTCGGTGCGTTCTCGCAGGTGTGGGAGGTCGGCATCCACTTCAAGCTGCCGTTCGTCGAGCGCATCGCCCGCCGCGTCAGCCTGAAGGAGCAGGTGCTGGACTATCCCCCGCAGCCCGTTATCACGAAGGATAACGTCACCATGCAGATCGATACCGTCGTCTACTTCCAGATCACGGATCCGAAGCTCTATACCTACGGCGTCGAGCAGCCGATGGTCGCCATGGAAACGCTGACGGCCACGACGCTGCGCAACATCATCGGAGATCTCGAGCTGGACCAGACGCTCACGAGCCGCGACGTCATCAACACGAAGATGCGCGCCATCCTCGACGAGGCGACCGACCCCTGGGGCATCAAGGTCACCCGCGTGGAGCTGAAGAACATCCTGCCGCCGCAGGACATCCAGAACTCCATGGAAAAGCAGATGAAGGCCGAGCGCGACCGCCGTCAGGCCATCCTGCAGGCAGAGGGCACGAAGCGCTCGCAGATCCTCGTCGCCGAGGGTGAAAAGGAATCCGCCATCCTCCGCGCCGACGCCGAAAAGCAGTCCGCCATCCTGCGTGCGCAGGGTCAGGCCGAGGCCATCCTCGCCGTGCAGAAGGCAACGGCGGAGGCCATGCAGATGCTGAACGACGCCTGCCCGAACGATCAGGTCATCAAGCTCAAGGCGCTCGAGGCCATGCAGAAGGTCGCCGACGGCAAGGCCACGAAGATCATCATCCCCTCGGAGCTGCAGGGCCTTGCAGGCCTTGCGGCCGGACTGGTCGAAACCGTCCGCGAGCCGAAGCAGTAAAGAAAACAGGCCGGCCCTGAAAAGGGCCGGCCGTTTTTGCAGGAAGAAAACCACTGGCCCGGCCGGTGGTTATGATTGGAAAGGTAGGGCGCTATGTCCAGAAGATCCCGCGTGCTGCGGCGCATTCTGCTCCTTGCGCTGGCAGTTTATCTCATCTGCTCCGTTGCTGCCGTGCAGGTCATGAACGCCGCCCTGTTCGGGCGCGCAGACGAGCCGGACGGGCTGACCGTGCGCTATGCGGACGTCGCGGCGGACTATCCTCGGCAAACGGTCACGTTCTCCTCCGGCTCCGCCCAGCTCACGGGCTGGCTCTATCCGGCGGAGGATGCGGCGGCCCTTGTCGTCATCGCCCACGGGCTCGGCGCGAACGCGGAGACATACCTGCCGGAGACGATGCACTTTGTGGACAGCGGCTACAGTGTCCTGACCTACGACGCGACCGGCACCGGGGCCTCCGGCGGCAGCGGCACGCGCGGTCTTGCGCAGTCCGCCCTTGATCTGGATGCCGCCCTGACCTGCGCAGAACAGGAGGGCTTGTCCATTTTGCTCTTTGGCCACAGCTGGGGCGGCTATGCCGCCGCGGCTGTGCTGGGCGGCAGCCACGACGTGACAGCCTCCGTCTGCGCGGCAGGATTTGATACGCCGCTCGGCCTGATGCGGCAGACGGCGCGGCGCTGGTGCGGACCGGTCGCGGAGCTGGGCGTACCGTTCCTGTGGCTCGATCAGCAGCTGCGCTTCGGCACGGCGGCAAACGTCTCCGGCGCAGAGGCCGCGGCGGCTTCCGGCACGCCGGTGCTCGTGCTGCACGGGGCGGACGACGATACCATCCCGGCAGACGGACCGAGCCTGCTGGCAGCCTGTCAAAAAGAGAACGCGCCGAACATCCGGACCGTCCTCCTGCCCGGTGAAACACACACCTCCCTGCTGCACGATGCGCAGGGGCGCTGCAGCGAAGCCGTATTCGCACAGATCGATGCGTTCTACGCCGCCGCGCTGGCGGACGGCGCAGGCTGACGGGGAAATGGTACGCGCCAATTGCGTCTGTCGCGGCGCTCGTTGTGCAAGGCCGCCGCGCGAGAGAAAAATGTAGCGGCGCTCAGGGAGCGCCTTGCAGGCTGGCAATATTTGCTGGCACAACTTCATTGGCGCAACGCCTCCAAGTTTGTCATTGCGAGGAGGCCAAAGGCCGACGTGGCGCCCTGAGCGCGAAGCGCGAGGAAGTGCCCTTGGGGTGCAATCTCGCAGTACCCGGCTGAATCGTGGGAAAGCGATCGGCGAAATCGTAACTGCCTTCCCGGGATTGCCACGTCGCTTCGCTCCTCGCAATGACAATTCGGGGCGTTCACCGTTTTAACGATAGTCTGTTTATTCCGCAGGTGCATCACCGGGAGCGGCATGCCGCTCCCCTACAATGGTGTGTACGATCAATACCCCCAATCATACGCGGCGGCCCGGAATGGTCACATTCCGGGCCGCTGTGTTTTACTTTTGGTTATACCGTTCAATGGCGAGGCGCAGGAGCGTCAGGGAGCGCTCAAGCTCCTCAACGCAGCGCACATAGGCGATGCGGATCTCGCTCGTGCCCGCACCGGGCGTGGCATAGAAGCCGCTGCCGGGGGCAAACATGACGGTCTCGCCGTTGTCCTCGAACTCCTGCAGCAGATAGAGCTGGAAGCGCTCGGTGCTGTCCACCGGCAGCTTTGCCATGGTGTAGAACGCACCCTGCGGCTCCGTCGTGACGATGCCGGGGATCTCCAGCAGCTTGCGGTAGCAGGTGTCGCGGCGGCGGCGGTATTCGTTGCGCGTGGCGTCGAAATAGCCGGGATCCACGCCATAGAGCGCAGCCGCGCCGAGCTGATCGAGCGTGGCGACGGACAGGCGGGCCTGCGCCAGCTTCAGCGCGCCCTGCATGATGCCGCGGTTGCGGGAGATGAGCGCACCGATGCGCGCGCCGCAGGCGCTGAAGCGCTTCGAAACGGAATCGATGAGAATGAGATTCTCGTCGATATCGCGGAAGCTGCCCGCCGTGGCAGGCTCTGCGCCGTCATAGATAAACTCGCGGTAGACCTCGTCGCAGATGAGATACAGGCCATGCTCGCGGGCGATATCCGCCATGAGGCGCAGCTCCGCCGGGGTGAGCACCGTTCCGGTGGGATTGCCGGGGTTTGCAAGGAGGATGGCGCGCGTCTTTTCCGTGATGTGCGGCTCGATGCGGGCGCGCTCGGCGTAACGGTAGCCGTCCTCCGGCGAGGTCGGGATGGGATGCACCCGTCCGCCCGCCATGCGGATAAACGTGAAGTAGTTCGGGTAATAGGGCTCCGGGATGAGCACTTCGTCGCCCTCGTCCAGAATGCACAGCATGGCCATGAGCAGCGCCTCGCTGCCGCCGGTGGTCACGAGGATGTCCTGCGTTTCAAACGAGGCGCCGATGCGCGCATAATAGGCGCGGATGGCCTCGAGCAGGGCGGGGATGCCGGGGGATTCTGCATAGGCAAGCACGTCACGCCTGCCGGCCTCAATGGCTTCAAAAAAGGCGGGAGGCGTCTGGATATCGGGCTGGCCGATATTCAGCTGGTGGATGCGGATGCCTCGCTGCTGCGCAGCGACCGCGTAGGGGTAGAATTTACGGATGGGAGATTGGGCACAGTCGCAGATTTTCCGGGAGAGCTTCATAATCACACCTCTGGTCAATTAAAATTTTGCAGGGAGAGATCTTTCGATGCTCGGGGTCATGCTCGGGCAAGGATGCGCTCCACGGCGTCGGTCTTCTCCCACGGCAGGTCGAGGTCCGCGCGGCCGAAGTGGCCATAGGCTGCGACCTGCTGGTAGATCGGACGCCGAAGATCCAGACTGCGGATGATCGCCGCCGGGCGCAGGTCAAAGCACTCGCTGACCAGCTCACTCAGGCGGGCGTCGGACAGGCGGCCCGTTCCGAAGGTGTCGACAAGGACGGAGACGGGATGGGCAACGCCGATGGCATAGGCCAGCTCGATCTGGCACTTGGCGGCAAGACCTGCCGCCACAAGGTTCTTGGCGACGTAACGGGCCATATAGGCCGCGCTGCGGTCGACCTTCGTCGGATCCTTGCCGGAGAAGGCGCCGCCGCCGTGGGCCGCGTAGCCGCCGTAGGTATCCACGATGATCTTGCGGCCGGTCAGGCCGCTGTCCGCCGCCGGGCCGCCCACAACAAAGCGGCCGGTCGGGTTGACATAAAACTTCGTATCCCCATCGATGAGCCGCGCAGGGAGGGTCGGGCGGATGACACGCTCGATGACGGCCTCACGCAGGTCTTTGATCGAGACGCTGTCGGCATGCTGGGTGGAAACGACGACGGTATCGATGCGCTCCACGCTGCCGTCCTCGCCGTACTGCACGGAGACCTGACTCTTGCCGTCCGGGCGCAGCCAGTCGAGCTCGCCGGACTTGCGCACGGCAGACAGCTTCATGGCAAGCTGCTGGGCATAGGTGATGGGGGCGGGCATCAGCTCGGGCGTTTCGTTGCAGGCGAAGCCGAACATCATGCCCTGATCGCCCGCGCCGAGGGTGTCGGCATCGTCAAAGGAGCTGTTCACGCCCATGGCGATATCGCCGGACTGCTCGTCGATGGCGGTGAGCACCGCGCAGGTGTGGCCGTTGAAGCCGGACTCCGGCTTATCATAGCCGATGCGGCAGATGGTATCGCGGGCCACATGGGGGATGTCCACATAGCATTCCGTGGAAATTTCGCCCATGACCATGACCATGCCGGTCGTGGCGCAGCATTCACAGGCGACACGCGCCTTGGGGTCCTGCGCCAGAATAGCGTCGAGCACGCCGTCGGAGATCTGATCGCAGACCTTGTCAGGATGCCCCTCGGTCACGGATTCGGAGGTAAAGATTCTTTTTTGCATCTGGAGGTTCCTTCTTCCCTGAAATTTTTGCATGCTTCTAACCTTCTCGATACAAAAAAGCGCCCTGCTGTCGACAGGGCACAAGGTTTTTGTCCTCATCTGTCGATAAAATCGCTGGAATTGGCACCTTGCAAATGCAGGTTGTCGGGCTTCATCGGGCCAGTCCCTCCGCCACTCTCGATAAGGTTATTGCATTGTGTCACTATCATAGCAGAATTCCGGAAAAAGTCAACAGGCTTTCAGGTTTTTTTCCGCACGCCGCAGGTCTCGGATACGATAAAGCGCGGCCGGTCCTGAATTTCCATATAGATATTGCCGAGATAGTAGCCGATGATGCCGAGGCCGACCATGATCAGGCCGCTGAGGAACAGCAGCAGGATCACGGCTCCCGTCAGGCCGGTGACGACACGGCCCATGGCCAGACGCACGATCGACACGATGCCGACGATAAGCGCAGCCAGGAACGACGCCGCGCCGCAGCCCGTGATAAGGTGCAGCGGCAGGGACGTGAAGGCCGTGATGTTGGAAAGCGCATATTTGATGAGCAGCCATGTCGACCATTTCGACTCGCCTGCGGCGCGCTCACGCACCTCATAGGGCACCTCCGCCGTGCGGAAGCCGATCCAAGACGACAGGGCGCGGAAGAACGCGCGTTTCTCCCGCATGGACAGCAGTACGTTCACGGCCTTGCGGTCGAGCAGCTTGAAGTCCGAGGCGCGCGTCATGTCGATGTGCGTCGCCTCGCTGATAAGGCGGTAGAACGTCTTCGCGGCCACGCGGTGAGCCAGCGACTCCTCACCGCGGTCCGTCTTCACGCCCTCGACGACCTCGACGCCCTGCTCCCACAGCCGGTACATCTCCACGAGCTTCTCGGGCGGATGCTGCAGGTCGCAGTCGATCACGGCGACACAGTCGCCGTCCGCCGCCTGCAGACCGGCAAAAATGGCTGCCTCCTTGCGGAAATTGCGCGAAAAATGGACGCCGCGCACGGTATCGCGGCGCTCGGACTCGGCGCGGATCTCCGCCCAGGTGGCGTCGCGCGAGCCGTCGTCGATAAAGATCAGTTCATGCGGGATCCCGGCGCGCGAAAGAATGCCGTCGATCTGCTCGGCGGCCGCGGGGACCATTTCCTGCTCATTAAAGGCAGGGATCACAACAGAAAGCATCTGGCTCACCTCATTTTATAACTTCGATTATTTTACCGCGAAAGGGAGACTTTGTCAATCGCGCCGGTTGCGTCCGGCGATATTCCGTGATATACTAACAGCAGAATATTTCCCTCAAAATGTGCTTGTACTGCGGACAGGAGGCAACCATGAAGAAGGTTCTGATGCTCGGAACGGGCGGCACCATTGCCTCGGAGGTCACGCCGAGCGGCCTTGCCCCGGCGCTCACCTCGGCGGAGCTGCTGCGCTGCGTGCCGGAGATCTCATCTCTGTGCAGCGTGACCTGTGAAGAGCTGTTTTCCATCGACTCTACGAATGTGACTCCCGCGCACTGGCTGACGATCGCCCGCGCCATCCGCGCCCGCTATGAGGAGTATGACGGCTTCGTCATCGCCCACGGCACGGACACCATGGCCTATACAGCCGCGGCGCTGTCCTATCTCATTCAGTATTCCCCCAAGCCCATCATCCTGACGGGCGCACAGAAGCCCATCGTGTTTGAAAATACGGATTCCAAGACGAATCTGGCCGATGCGTTCCGCTGCGCCGTGTCCGACCTGCGCGGCGTGATGATCGTGTTCAACGGCCGCGTCATTCTCGGCACCCGTGCACGCAAAACGCGCACCGTCAGCCTGCAGGCCTTCTCCAGCATCAACTATCCGGAGCTGGCCGTGCTGCAGAACGGCTTCCTGATGGAATATATCCGCCCGTCCGCCCTTCCCGCGCCCGTGTTCTATGACAAGCTCGGTGAGCGCGTCGCGCTCATGAAAATGATCCCCGGCGCGGACTGCGGCATGCTGTCGTACCTGCTCGAGCATAACGACGCCGTCATCATCGAGAGCTTCGGCGTCGGCGGCCTGCCGTCCTATCAGGGCAGCGGCTTCGAGCGCGTCCTGCGTGAGGCCATGGAGGCCGAAAAGACCATCGTCATGACGACGCAGGTGCAGAACGAGGGCAGCAATCTGTCCGTCTATGACGTCGGCTTCCACCTGAAGAACGATCTCCACCTGCTGGAGGCCTATGATATGACGACCGAGGCCGTCGTGGCCAAGCTGATGTGGATCCTCGGTCAGACACGCGACCCGGCGGAAATTCGCCGCCTGTTCTGCACGCCGGTGTCCTATGATCTGCTGTATCTGAAGCGGGAGGACAAGGCGTGAACCGTGCCGCGGTCGAGGCGCAGCTGGCGGAGCTGCCGCTGGCGGAATTCGTCTGGTTCGAAACGGCGGAGCTGGAATTCTCCGAGCGCATCCGCACGGTCTGCCGCGAGAACTGTCCGCGCTATAACAAAACATGGGCCTGTCCGCCCGCCGTCGGCTCCGTGGAGGCGTGCCGGGCGCGCTGCCTGTCCTATCCGCAGGGCCTGCTCATCACATCGCTGACGGAGGTCGCGGACATCGCGGACACCGAGGCGGCACTCGCCACGCGCGGCCCGCACGAGGAGCTGACGCGGCAGGTCTCCGCCATCCTGCGCGCGCAGGGTACAGAGGTCTACGGGCTTTCCACGGAATCGTGCGCCATCTGCGCGCACTGTGCCTGGCCGGACGGCCCCTGCCGCCACCCGGACCGGATGTTTCCCTGCGTGGAGAGCCATGGCATCGTCGTCACGGCACTGGCCGAGCGCCACGGGATCGAATATCAGTACGGCGGCAATGTCGTCACCTGGTTCTCTCTGTTATTGTATCGTGAAACGCCGGACCCGGCATAAACCGGGCCCGGCTTTTTTGTAGATTTTCTGTTTGGAAAATTTCCTGATGAAAAGGCCGCAATGTCCTCCGCCCAGTCCTTCTTCGGAAAAAAGCGGTCCAGATACCGCGCATATTCGGCCGCGCTCTCCTTCGACGCGGCCTGATGCCACTCCCCGCCCTCCGGCACGGAAAAGACGCCGAAATGGACGAACAGGCCAAGCCCCAGCCGCTCAAAGCGGGCAATGTGTTCCCGCTGTGTCATCGGGTCCCCCCGATCTCTCTGCGGGTTCCGTCATCGCGGAACGTCTTTTTCAGGGCGTGCTCCGTCGGGAAGATCGAGGCGATCAGGACGAGGCACTGGACCGCCTCCAGCGCGAGGGCGAATTTCCCGATCGTTCCGGGATCGCTGTGATAAAACGGGAGATGCACCGCAGCTGACAGAAGCAGCAGGACCCAGCCCACACGCCACCAGAGCCTGCCGCTGTGCATATGTGCAAACCGCCATGTATCGTTATTTTTCATGGAGCGCGTCGTGCGATAACCCAGGAGACCGTTGATCTTTTTGGGGCAGTGCTTCCACATCATCCGTCCCGTAAGGATCATGATCGCCGGGATCAGCAGATCGCAGGCCAGCATAAACCACCAGAACCACATTGTCATTCCCTCCGAAAATTCAAATCGCGCGGTAGGCATGTCTTTCCAATACGACCGGGGTCACGGTGCCCCGGTAGAACGCGGCCGGCTCGCCCACGATCCGCCCGCCCATGCCGCAGACGATGCGGACCGTCGTCTCGCGGGCGTCCATGTGGATGCTGTCAACGCCCATCGCAAACAGGTCGTCAAACGAGAACCGCGCCAGCCGCGACCCAATGTGCCGCCCCCGGAAGGCCGGGAGCACGACAAAGCGGCCCCAGTGGGTCTCGCTCCCCTCCTGCCACGCCGCAGCCGCCGCGCACAGCACCCCGCCCGACCCGGCGCACCAGCAGATGGGTCGCTTTTGCAGGAAAGCCCCGACGTCGTCATCGGGGATGCCCTGCTCACCGTGGAAAATATCCGCCTGCATGGCAAGGATGTGCGGCAGGTCCGTCTTCCCCGCCCGGCGAAAGACCAGATCATCCATCAGGATTCTCCTCCATGCAGAATATGAGATCGTCGCCGTCCCGCTCCGGCAGCTGCCGGAAGCCCAGCGAGCGGTAAAGTCGCTGCGCCCGTGTGTTGGCAGCCTCCACGGCCAGCTTGACCGGCATATCCGGATCGGCCAGCCGGAGCAGGCGGAGCGCCAGCTGCGCCGCCCGCTTTCCGTAGCCCCTCCCCTGCTGCCGGACGTCGAGAAAATAGCTCCAGCTGTAGGCATCGGCCCATGCCGTGAAGCACAGAAAGCCGATCGGCTCCCGGCGCTCGTTTTCGATCAGGCAGGGATCGTGATCCTCCGGGGCCAGATAGGCCCGGCCGAGCGAAAACCACACGGGGTTCACAAATTCCCTCTGCTCATCCGTCAGGCGGCATCCGTCTCCCGCGTAGATCAGGTCGTCCCGCGTGGTCATAGGCCGGATGCGGACGAACTCGTTTTCCCATTCCTCCGGCGCGACCCGCAGCAGCTTTTCCCGCAGCGACATCCGATCACTTCCTTGCAAATTTTTCTCCAGTTTATCACAAAATGCCCTGCAGGGCAAGACGGAGCAGAACCAGTAAAACAGGACAATAGACAAAGTTCCCCTGATGTGGAGCAGCCCCATGTCTTTTTTGCGATTTTGGTGCGTGTGACCCCGGGACGTTGCCCGACCGAAAAGGTCCCGGAGATTTTCATCCCCTACCGGATTGACATGGAGAACCCCCGCGCTATAATGGAAATACCATAAGGAGTGCGCGAGGGACAGCCCCGTTGACCGCACAGCAACCTACCGGATGGCAAGGTGCTAAAGGCTGAACGATGGGTCATACAGATTTCAGAGACCCGTCGGACGATGGGTCTTTTCTTTATGGATCAATTGATCACGGGAGCCGCTTTCTGGATATAGAAACACCGAAATTGATACTATTTAATTATTGCTACTCTGATTTTGCCGCTTGAAGTGCAAGTTGTGAGAGCCAGGGTATCCCGGCTGTTTTTATCGGTAGAAATGTTCATACTTTGTCGGTATAATAGACGGCAGGAAAACAGGAATTTGTACAGATCAGGAGTAATTTAATGGATGTAAAAGAGTACCTTCAGAATCCATGTGGAACTCTTTCGATTCCATATTGGAAGGCCAAAACACTGGCCATTCCCGATTCAATGAGAATCATTCATTGTAGTAATTGGAATGGACAGTATGGCAATTTTCAAAGATTCTTCAGGATAAAGCATGATTTGAATGATCTGTCTCCGATAGATTATGATTACGACACCTTGTCGATTGATTATCAGGCAACACAACTGTGTGAGATGATAAATGAGTCTTACAAGCATGAGAATATCGTCGTGAGTGAACAAGACATTCTGCAGTGGAAGCAGCACAAGACCTTCCGTGAAGAATTATGTGTATATATAAATGCCGACAATGGAAAAATGGCCGCTTCGGGGATAGCTGAGTTTGATGAGGTTTGTCGGGAGGGTATCATTGAATGGGTTCAGGTGCTTCCAGAGTACAGAGGCAGAGGCCTTGGGAAAAAGATTGTGGATGTATTACTCAATAGACTCAAAAGCATCGGAGCGAGTTTTGTAACGGTTTCAGGGAATCTCGACAACACGTCCAAACCGCTGGAACTGTATAGAAAGTGCGGATTCACAGGTGACGATATTTGGTATATATGTCAAGTATGAGAAACCTCAAGTTATCATTCCAGCATAGAGAGGTAACCACCATGAAGCAAATCACAAATAAGGAATACGAAGAGTGGCAGAAATACAAAGCGGAGAAAGCGAAGGGCCGCATCCTGCTGCCGGATACCGTCCGGTTCATCTGCGAGGCCAACGGCTATGACGCAGAAAAGATCGGTCAGCACTTCCTTGAAATCCTCCCGAAGATCTGCCCGGCCTGTGGGGCGCTTACGGACCGCGTGCACGACTACCGGATGCAGACGATCAAGGACGTCCCGCTGGCCAGAACGACCTTCCTGCACCTGCGCAAGCGCCGCTATCGCTGCGAGTGCGGCAAGCGCTTCTTCGAGAAGAACACCTTTCTAGGCCGCTATCAGCGCGCCACCAAACGGGCCGTCGCCGCCGTGCCCTCCGGTCCGTGGTACTGCCCGACCATGGCCGTGTCCACGATGGAATAGATCGACGAGATCATGGCGCTGCCAAACGCAGCCCACAGGTATTTGAAGTACATTGGTTTGATCCTGCCGTTCAGAAAATCCATATCGCACACCTCCTTTTTTGCGCAAAAAAAGCCGGACAGGAAACAGACGTCTCAGTCTGCCTCTTGTCCGGCTGCTATTTCTTTGAACAGCTCGCCCTCCGAGCAGGGGATACTCTATCATACCCGCGCACCCGCGCAGGATTGTCAAGCATGGCTTTCCCGCCGCGGGGCATCAGGATCTCAGACGGTAGGTCCTGTTGCGATTTCCGCCCTCGGCGACAACGATATCCTCTGCGATCAGTTCATTCAGATAATCCCTTGTGCGTGATAACTTCAAGCCAATATATGCGGCGATCTCAGCGGTCTTCGCCTCTGCATGATCCGTAAGATATGCAATGATCGTTTCCTTCATTTTCTCGTTTATCACCGATTTTTTATCGCCGATTTTTATCACCGATTTTTTATCGCCGATTTTTTCGAATGTCAGCGATAAGATCGTCCGTTCCGGCTCAAGCTGTTCCGTAAATGTGGGGGCTGCCCAGCCCTGCTCGCGCCAGACGCGGAATATATTCGGGATGCCGCTTCCGGCGCGCTCACCGATATCGATCAGGTTGAACATCTTCAGCATCGTCCCGTTGCGGGGATCGGACACGCCGCCGCTCTTTGCCGCGTCGAGCTCAATGCGGAAGCTGCCGGGGTTGGACATGGTGATGCCGTCCCGCTTTTTGAGGATGACCAGCCCCTGCCTGCCATAATAATCCGCATTGACAAGGCAGTTGGCCAATGCCTCGCGGAGTGCCTGATGCACGGGCGTGTCGTCCACGCGGTTCCCGCCGTCCATCCGGAACGGCACCTTGATATCCTGGATCAGCCTGTTGTAAATGCGGAAATAGAAATCATACACATTGCCGCTCCAGTCGCCGGACGAGGAAATGATCCGGTCCGTCCAGCGGGTATCGGCATCATACTGCTCCTGATAATCGAGAAAATAGGCATTGAATTCCCGCACAATGTCGTATTCATTGCCAAACATGAGCAGGCCCGCAGAGGTCGGGTGCTTCTTTCCGTCGGAGCCGATGCCGACAGCGCCCAGCTTCAGGAGGAATTCCTCATCCTCCAATGACTCCCACACATGCCCGGGGCGGGACAGGCGCATTCTCTGGCGATAGCTGCGGACGCTTTCCGGATGAAACACGCCCAGGTCCATCTCGTTCAGCACCAGCATATCCTGCGTCCGCACGGAAGCGTCCCGCACCATGGCCTGATATTCCTCTCTGGTGCAGCGGTAGTCGCCCTCGCCGTTGCGGCGATAGGTGCACAGCGGGTTGCCGTCCACATAGACCGGCTTATAGGAGCGCTCGGCACGGGGCACGCGGATGACCACGATGTGCGCGCCGTCCACCTCCTGCACAAAAACATCCCTGGCAGACAGGATATTGACGCTGGTCTTATTGGGATTGTTGACGATATCCCAGAACTCCCGGATGAGCCGATCCGGATCGGGCAGATCGACCGGGTGCAGGGACTTGTCCGCCCGCTCCTCTACGCCCAGCAGGATGATCCCGCCATAGGTATTGGCGAAGGCAGAGTATGTCTCCCAAATGCTCTTCGGCAGGCCGCCAAGCGCTTTTTTTGCCTCAATGCGGTTATTCTCCCGATACTGTTCCAGTTTGGAAAAATCGATCATAGTCTTCGCTCCTTTCTGCGCAGAAAATGCGGTCACACAAATTGATTTTAGCATGGAACGCGCATCTTGTCCATCGAAAATTCGGCTTTCGGCGGTATCGGGCCGGAATGATTCTTCTTACTGCATCGTTTATCCGGCTCTCACCCCTGCGCAACGGTGAACAGGGCGTAAAAATACCCCTTTTTCTCCATCAGCTCGTCGAAGCTGCCGGATTCGGCGATACGGCCGTTTTTCAGGACGAGGATGCCGTCATAGCGGCGCAGGAGCGCGGCCTCCAGCGTGTGCGTCACGACGACGCGGGTCATACCGGTCAGGTCGAGGAGGTCGGACGAACTCGTTTTCCCATTCCTCCGGCGCGACCCGCAGCAGCTTTTCCCGCAGCGACATCCGATCACTTCCTTGCAAATTTTTCTCCAGTTTATCACAAAATGCCCTGCAGGGCAAGACGGAGCAGAACCAGTAAAACAGGACAATAGACAAAGTTCCCCTGATGTGGAGCAGCCCCATGTCTTTTTTGCGATTTTGGTGCGTGTGACCCCGGGACGTTGCCCGACCGAAAAGGTCCCGGAGATTTTCATCCCCTACCGGATTGACATGGAGAACCCCCGCGCTATAATGGAAATACCATAAGGAGTGCGCGAGGGACAGCCCCGTTGACCGCACAGCAACCTACCGGATGGCAAGGTGCTAAAGGCTGAACGATGGGTCATACAGATTTCAGAGACCCGTCGGACGATGGGTCTTTTCTTTATGGATCAATTGATCACGGGAGGATCATCCTATGGAAGAAAAGACATTGAAAATCGGTGGTGGGAAACCGGAAGCATTTCTCGTCTGTGATAAATCTTTGGCTGACTGCAAAGCGCCATTCTTCAAGTGGCTGCAGAGCGAGGACTTCACCTTCGGAGGTTACCACGGTAATTACGGGTGTTGGTGGGTACATATAAATATCACCCGCAAGCAGTATGCTTATGGTATGCCGGGGGTCAGTTTGGCTCTGCCGATTGGAAATCACGCAATCACGATTGATGAGTTCAAAACAATCTATGCCATCTTTAAGAGGTATGAAGGAAAGCAACTGTTCACATTCAGCAATGAGCGGTTTGATTATGATGCCTGATCAGCGGTCGCTGAGGTCGTGGTGGATCTCGGCCTGGCAGGATTGACAAAGGCTCATGCGGTTGTCCCTCGCGTGGGTACCGCCTTTGGAAACGGGCAGATAGACGCCGATATAACGCTTGTTGCTGAAATGAAAAAGCCCCGGTGCGGAGCAGGAAACCTGAAGCGCACCGGGGCAGAACGAAAATCCATAGATTCGATTCCTGTCACCGATTTTCTTACAATAAACGGTGACAATTCTCGTTTTCATGCTTTTCGGGTAGACTAATCAACTGCCGCTTTCTGGATATAAAAACGCCGAAATTGACACAATTTAATTATTTCTCCGCCGATTTTGTCGCCTGATGGGTAAGTTGCGGAAGTTGGGGTATCCCGGCTGTTTTTCTTGGTAGAAATGTTCATACTTCGCCGGTATAATAGACGGTTAGAAATCATGATTTGCAGAGGTGAAAGTGATGATAAGAATAGTGGATGATATTGAGGAGAAGCAACGAATTGCACGCAGCATTCTTACGGCACTGCCAGAGTGGTTTGGGATTCCGGAATCAACAGAAAACTATATTCGTGAAAGTGCGAATGAAATAATGGTTGCCTCTTTTGAAGAAGAAAAAGCCAATGGTTTTTTGTGTCTGAAGGAAACGGGAAAAGATACCGTTGAGCTTGCTGTTATGGGCGTATTGAAGACGCATCATCGTAAAGGTATTGGCAGAGATATGTTTGACGAGGCAAAGCGGATTGCTGCAGAACATAGCTATTCTTTTATTCAGGTAAAGACGGTTCAAATGGGCAAGTATCCGGAATACGATGAAACAAACCGTTTTTACCTGAGCCTTGGATTTAAGGAATTTGAATTGATGCCAAATCTGTGGGACAAATGGAATCCGTGCCAGATTTATGTTATGTCGCTTTGACAAATTCCTGTCTGACGAGATGCCCACTATGCTCCTTTATGCCGCAACAGACGAAGCAATTCAGCCGGATAATGTCTATCAGATGAGCGGCAATCAAATCAGTGTGAAAACCCTTGATTTAAACCAGGATTTCTCGGAGATTGCCGCACAGCTGAAGGCAATTGTTGATACGCACTTTGAGTAGGGATTATTTTTTAACGATCACCTTGGTAGTTTAACGAATATCACCAGTAACTCAACGACTATTCTGTTGTTTAACGATTACAACGGCACGGGAAGCCACTATCCTCCTAAAACGCACAAAACCCCGCCGCAGAATCGCTCTGCGGCGGGGTTCACTTATGTGCTGAAACGGTCGAAGAGCCTGATTCCAAGCGGTTTTCGGGCATAGAAAAAGTCCACCGTAATTCTATCAAAATTACGGTGGACTTATGGTGGACCTGAAGAGACTCGAACTCTCGACCTCTCGGATGCGAACCGAACGCTCTCCCAGCTGAGCTACAGGCCCATATTGAATTCAGCGGGGATATTATAGCACATTTCTCGGAAAAATCAATCCTTTTGAAAAAATTTTTCCGGTTTTGGGGCTGTGTGGCTCATGGATCGTGCGGGGGCGCGCATACTACATAGCGAAAACGAACGGGAGGCGCAGGGTATGGAGTCGATCTGGGAGAAAACGTGCAAGGGGCCGGCGCGGCCGCCGCTTTACGGCAAAGCGCAGGCGGACGTAGCCGTGATCGGCGGCGGGATGACGGGCATTCTGACCGCGCTGGAGCTGCAGGAGCGCGGCCTGCAGGTCGTCGTCGCAGAGGCCGGGCATGTCGGGGGCGGCCAGACGGGCCGCACGACGGCGAAGCTCACCGCACAGCATGGAGCCATTTACGCCGGGCTGATCGAGCGGCTCGGCCGGGAAAAGGCGGCGATGTACGCGCGGGCCAACCGGCGCGCCGTGGAGCGCTGCTGCGCGCGCATCGAGCTGGAGCACATCGACTGCGATCTGGAGCGCACGGACTCGTGGCTCTACTCCTACGACCGGGAGGACGCCCTGCTGCGCGAGGCAGAGGCGGAGCGGGCGCTCGGGCTGGACGCGTCGTTCGAGCCGGACACCCCTCTGCCGCTGCGCGTATGCGGCGGCGTGCGGCTGCGCGGGCAGGCGCAGTTCCATCCGCTGAAGTTCCTGCAGGCGCTGGCCGACCGGTTGACGATCTACGAGCGCACGCCGGTCGAGCACGCCGAGGGCGGCACGCTGTTCACCCCGCGCGGAACGATCGAGGCCGGGCGCGTGGTATTTGCGTCGCACTACCCGTTCGTGAACGTGCCGGGGCTTTACTTTGCGCGGATGCATCAGGAGCGCTCCTACGCCATCGCACTGGAGAACGCCGTCCTGCCGGCAGGCATGTATTACGGGCTGGAACCGAATGCATGGTCGCTGCGCAGCTACCGCGGGACGGTCATCCTTGGCGGCGGCGCGCATCGCACCGGCCGGAACGGCGGCGGGCACTATGCCGCCCTGCGCGAGGCGGCGCAGGCGCTGTTCCCCGGCAGCCGCGAGGCGGCGCACTGGTCGGCGCAGGACTGCATGACGGCCTCCGGCGTGCCGTATATCGGGCGGTTCTCCGCAAGGGACCCGCAGTGGTATGTGGCGACGGGCTTCCGCAAATGGGGCATGTCGAATGCCATGGCCGCGGCGGAGCTGCTGACGGCCCTGATCTGCGACGGCAGCCATCCGGATGCCGCGGTCTTTGACCCCGGCGATCTGCTGCAGCAGCGGCCGGGCCGCATTGCGAAGGAGGGCCTGCAGGCCGCGCGCGGGCTGGGCCGGCGCGTGCTCCACGGGCCGGTCCCGCAGGCGGACGAGCTGGCCGTCGGCGAGGGCGGCCCGGCGGAGCTGGACGGAAAGCAGATGGGCGTGTACCGCGCAACGGAAGAGCTGTATTACGCCGTGGAGCTGCGCTGCCCGCACCTCGGCTGCCGGTTGGAGTGGAACCCGGACGACAAGAGCTGGGACTGCCCGTGCCACGGCTCGCGCTTTGACGTGCAGGGCCGCTGCCTGACGGAGCCTGCGCAGACGGACCTGCCCGCCTGCTGCAGGAGAAGAAGCTGAAGGCAAGCAGAAAATTGTCATTCCGAAGAGCGAAGCGACGTGGGAATCTCGGGAAGGCACTGTCGTTCCGTACCGGCTGTCGTTAAATGGTGTGCACCACTGTAGGGGAGCGGCATGCCGCTCCCCTACAATGGCGTGTGCGGTCGGCGGAGTACACGGGAACCTGCAGCCAGCATGGCGCTCAGGGAGCGCCGCTACGGGCAAACACCGGCCCGGCGGGGATGCCGCCGGGCCGGGAACGGTTTTTGATTATTGGACGATGATCTTCCCGTCGGCGAAGTCCGTGATCACGCAGCCGCCTGCCGGGAATTGGTAGGTGTCACGCAAATCTTTTAAATGCAGCGTAACTTCACCGGGACTTTCGGAGACGATCCGGAGCGTATTGTCCTGCCAGTACACCCGCAGATCGCTCTCCTGCTCGCCGGTCAGTTTGTAATAGAAGTCGTCTGCACTTGGAAAAGCTGCTTGCTTAAAATGCCCCCTTGCATTGTATGAAGTTACTTTGCCCTTCAGACGGAAACCGTTCGCTGTCAGCTCCAGCCACTGATCATCGGCTTCATTCACCAGTTCTGCTATGAGATAAACCTCATTGGAATCCGCCCGTATCCCGGCATTTTTCGCCGTGACTTCAAAACGCAACTTTTCTGTATCTGGAATCAGATACTTTGGCATTGAAGCCGTAACGCCCATTGGCCAGGTACTCTCATGCAGAATTTCCATCGTAGAATCCGCTGTTACCTCACCGTCAGCTCCTGTATGCAGGTATTTGCCTTCCGCGTTGTATAGCCAATTACTGATGTAATAGGGGGAAACCCAGACTTTTGTCATTGGTTCCAATTTCTGCTTTGTGCAGCCGAACAGGAGGGAGGAAATGGCTATTGCAACAAAAAGTACGGTTGCTTTATAAGGCGTAAAATATTTCACGAGTGCAGCCTCCTCTGCAATTGATTATTGGACTTGGACAGTGATCTTTCTAGCTTTCAATTTAGTCCACCACCGAGTTCGGGTACTTGATCACAAAACCTCCTGGTGGCATTTCTCGTGGTTCGCCCATCATGTCCTCAATAGCAAGTTTCGATGTTTGTACCGTCGAAACATGCAGGCCATCTTCGCCCCAGGTGAGATGCACGCAGGTCTCGTCCTCGCCTCTAAGAGAGTTGAGTCTAAGCTGTATTTCTGAAGAAACTTGGTACGATACATCATAAGACATACCTTGTCCAACTATCTTGACCTCGTCTGCCGTTACAAGGATTTCCACCGTCTCCGAAGTGAATTCCACATTCAAGTGGAAAAACAGCTGTTCGCACTGCACGTTGACCCAGCCGCTCCCTCCGGTCAGGACAAAACGCAGTTGTTTGGTATCCGGAAGTCGCTGGCTGCTCATGCCGTTGATATCCGGTCCCTCTGCCTCCAGAACCTCCATCGTTGCGCCGTCAGTGCAGAGCCGATCGCCCTGTGCGTTATAAACGGCGTTCTCCGGATGGGCTTGATAGCATTCCGGCGTGATCCAAATTTTGGTCATAACGGGCAAATCCGCTGGCAGTGCCGTCTCCGTCGGTTCTGTTGACGAAGCAGCCGTTGGGGCGCAGGCCGATAGAAATACCAAAGAAAGAATAAGCAATATCGCCAATAAAACTAACATCAACCTTATTCGCATTGTCGCGCCCTCCTTTTTATCAGCCAGACAGCGTGTTGCCTTGTTCAACAAGATTGGGTGTGCCAGAGACTAGGCCGGTTATACAGAGGATTGTCCTGCTTTTTTTCTCAACGCCAAAATTAATAGAGCGAATGCCATACTGCACCGACCAGCATCGCACGACTGAGAAAGGAATTCGGTTCAAACTGCGTGGATGAAGTTCCGTTCATCAGGCCATTATCGGTTACATAGTTGATCGCGTCAAAGTAATCCGGAAAAGCAGAACGAGTCACATCGGAATAGGCCGAGGCCAGCGGTACGGTGAGAGAAACCAACAGCGCAGCGAGCAAAAGAATGCTGCAAAGACGAGCCAAACGGTGTTTTTTCATGTCTCTTCTTCCTTTCGTATATTCTACTTTCTATGGCGACAGAATCGTTCGTTCCGGGGACTCCCTTCCTTCCTAGGTAAGTCCTAGCATATCACCCCTTAACTTTTTTGTCAATATTTTTACAGAAAATATCCCGTAATTTTCAATAATATGCAGTGCGGTAAATGGAAAAAGTCCCGGCGGGGATGCCGCCGGGACGATGTGCGAAGGAATTTCGAATTCGCTGTGGGTAGCCTGTGATCCGGCCGGGCACTGCGAGCTTGCCACGGTCCCTTTGGACTCCTTTGACAAGCTGCTTTCAGAATTGCAAAATAGAATTTTGTAGCATGATTTTGCAATTCTGCCGCTGCGGCGGGTTATTTGACGCGAAAGGAAACCCTGACGGTTTCCTTTCACACTTTTCTTCCCTCCGTAACTTTTGGCTTGACAATTCTTTGACAGTCTAAATCGTAAAAAAACCGGTTGTCCAATGGACAACCGGTTTTTGGCAGCGGGTGAAGGATTCGAACCCTCACAAACGGAGTCAGAGTCCGGTGTGCTACCATTACACAAACCCGCTATTTGCCGTGCGTCAAAGCGCATATATAATTATATGCAAAATCGAAAAAAAGTCAAGCCCTGATTTCATGTTTTTTTCAATTTTTTCTGCGCCGGGCAGCGGGGAATATTGGCCGTTGCAATCGGTCCTGCTATCGGTTATAATAGAACATAAAAATAATGAGGAAAAATCGCTCGAATTTGGGCGGGAGGATACGCAATGGAACGTTGGACAATGGCCGTGCCGTGCCTGTTTGGCCTTGAGGGCCTCGTGGGCGACGAGCTGCGGCGAATGGGCATGGAGGATGTGCGCGTCGAGGATCGCCGCGTGTTTTTCACGGGCGGCGCGGCCGAGCTGGCGCGCGCGAATATCGGGCTGCGCATGGGCGAGCGGGTCATGATCCTGCTGGCGCGCTTCCCGGCGCGGTCGTTTGAGGAGCTGTATCAGGGCGTGAAGGCCATTCCGCTCGAGCGCTTCGTCCCGCGCGAGGGCGCGTTCCCCGTCAAGGGCTACAGCCTTGATTCTCAGCTGCACTCCGTGCCGGACTGCCAGTCCATCGTCAAAAAAGCCGCCGTCGACCACCTCGGCGCGCACTACGGCCTGACGTGGCTGCCCGAGACCGGCGAGACCTACCAGCTGCGCTTTTCCATCATGAAGGACCTGTGTGAGGTCTTCCTCGACAGCTCCGGCGTCAGCCTGCACAAGCGCGGCTACCGCGCCGTGGGCAACGAGGCCCCGCTGCACGAGACCATGGCCGCCGCCATGGTGAATCTGGCCCGCTATCGCGGCCGCGATTTCTTCTGGGACCCGTTCTGCGGCTCCGGCACCATCGTTATCGAGGCGGCGCTGGCCGCGCTGAACCGCGCGCCGGGACTTGCCCGCAAATTTGCGGCGCAGAGCTGGTCCTGCATTCCGGAGGATGTCTGGACGCAGGCCCGCGAGGCCGCGCGCGCGGCGGAGTTCCGCGGGGAATACCGCATTCTCGGCACGGACATCGACTCCGGCAGCCTTGCCATCGCCATTGCGAACGCAAAGAAGGCCGGGGTGAGCAAATACATCGAGTTCCGCGAGGCGGACGCCACCCGTGAGAGCCTGCCGTGCGACCACGGCGTCATCGTCTGCAACCCGCCCTACGGCGAGCGTATGCTCGAGCAGCGCAGTGCGCAGCAGCTCATGCGGCAGTTCGGCCGCCACCTGCGCTTTGCCGACGGGTGGAAAAAATATATCATCTCCTCCGAGCCGGAATTTGAGCACTACTTCGGCAAGCAGGCCACGAAAAAGCGCAAGCTCTACAACGGCCGCCTGCAGTGCAATGTCTATATGTATTTCTGAAAGGGGCGCAGACGCTTGCGGCATGTATTTCTGATCAATCCCGCTGCCGGAAAATATGACCGGACGGGCGAATTTACCCAGACGATCCGCGCGGCCTGCGAGGGGCTGGACTATGAGATCCTCGTCTCCCGCGCGCCCGGCGACTGCACCCATATCGCGCAGGCCGCCGCTTCCTCCGGCGAGCCGGTCCGGCTGTATGCCTGCGGCGGCGACGGCACGCTCAACGAGGTCGTCAACGGCGCGGCGGGCCACGCCAACGCCGCCGTGACGCATTTTCCCGGCGGCTCCGGCAACGATTTCATCAAGATCTTCTCCGATCCGGCGGCCTTCCGCTCCCTGCCCCGCCTGCTCGACGCCGAGGAGGCCACATTCGACCTCATCCGCTGCAACGGGCAGAATTTCGCCGTCAACATCTGTTCCATGGGCTTCGATGCCCGCATCGGAACGGAGATCGGGCGCTATAAGCGCCTGCCGCTTGTCAGCGGGACGGGCGCCTATCTGCTCTCCACGGGCGTGAATTTTATCCGCGGCATCCACGAGCACTATGTCGTCGACGTGGACGGGCAGCATTTTGACGGCGATCAGACGCTGATGTGCATTGCAAACGGCCGGTATTATGGCGGTAGCTTCAACCCGGTGCCCGATGCGGAGCCGGACGACGGCCTGCTCGACGTGCTGCTGGTGCGCGACGTGTCGCGCGCGACGGTGCTGCGTGTCATCGGCAAATACAAGGCCGGGCACTATGCCCAGCTGCCGGAGCTCATCCGCCACTTCCGCTGCAGGCGGGTGCACATCCGCTGCGACCGCGAAAGCGAGATCAATCTCGACGGTGAGCTCATGATGTCCCGCGACGTCACGTTTGAGATCGCACCGCAGAGCATCCGTTTTTTCTATCCGCGCGGCCTGACCTATCACGCCGCCGCAGAGCAAGGAGGCGAGCACATTGCAGCAACATGATATCCCGGAGCTGACGCCGGACGAGGAGCTTGACCGCACGCGCGTGCTGCCGGATCCCGTCGATCCGCTCGAGGGCTCGGCGCGCCTGCCGGAGCTGCGCCCGGAGGACGAGCCGGGACCCGAGGACGAGCCGGAGGTCCCGCAGAAGCCGAAGCGCCGCGGCCGGGTCGTCCGGAAGATCGTCAAATATTTCCTGTTCCTTGTGTTGGCCGTCGCCATCGTCGCGGCGGGCGGCATCGGCTATCTCACGGTCACGGAATACCGCCCGGCTTATGCCGAGGACGCACAGCGCGGCAACGTCCTGCGCGAGAGCAAGCTCACGGGCGGCCAGACCGTCCGCGTGCTGACGCTCAATACCGGCTACGGCGGGCTGGACGCCGGGGAGGACTTCTTCATGGACGGCGGCGAGGGCGTCAGACCGTCCGATGCAGAGACCGTGCGGCAGAATATGCTCGGCATCGAGGACCTCATCCGCGGTGCGGACGCCGACTTCGTGATGCTGCAGGAGGTCGACACGGATTCGAAGCGCAGCTACGGCTATGACCAGTGGCGGCAGTATGAATTCGATCTTGAGGACTATGAGAGCCGCTTTGCCCTGAACTATTCCTGTGATTATGTGCCCTATCCCGTCACGGAGCCCATCGGCCGCGTGCACTCTGGCGTTGCGACCTACAGCCGCTACGACATCACGGCCGCCACGCGCTACCGCCTGCCGTGCCCGTTCTCGTGGCCGGTGCGCATCGCCAATCTCAAGCGCTGTCTGCTCGTCACCCGCATCCCCATCGACGGCTCGGAGCAGGAGCTCGTGCTCGTGAACCTGCACCTCGAGGCCTATGACGACGGCGAGGGCAAGGAGGCCCAGACGGCTATGCTCCTGCAGCTGCTGCAGGACGAGTATGCCAAGGGCAACTATGTCATCGCGGGCGGCGACTTCAACCAGAGCTTCCCGGACGGCACGGACCGCTATCCCATCGCCTCCGGCGCGGACTGGACGCCCGGCACGCTCGGCGACCTGCCCGCGGGCTGGCGGTATGCCTGGGACAGCGCCGCGCCAACCTGCCGCCTGCTGAACCAGCCCTACAGCGCCGGAAGCTCCGGCACGCAGTTCTATGTCATCGACGGCTTTATCCTCAGCCCGAATGTCGAGCCGGTCAGCGTCCGCACGCAGGATGCCGAGTTCGCAGTGACGGATCACAACCCCGTCGTGCTCGAGGCTCGGCTCGTCAGCTGATATCCCGTCATTTCGACGAAAAGTGGAGAACATGTGAAAACTATTTTGGCTATTTTCATAGTTTGTTCACAATTTCCCGCCGCCGATATGGTATCATTTTCTTACAGAGACGGGGTACGCCCCGTTCCGCTCAGGCAGCCGGCGATGCCGCGGAAATATCTGCGGATAAGCCAACGCCGACTGCGTGCTTCATCTGGTTTCCATCTTGTAAGGCCGTGGCCCAAGGAACGGGTCACGGCCCTTTCCATATGATAGGAAAATCATTGTAGGGGAGCGGACAGCCGGGCCCAGCACAGCGCTGGCGACCGGTACAGACTGACGTTAAAAAGGTATGCACCGATTGCGTCTGCAGCGGCGTTCCCTGCGCGCCATGGGCAGTTACAAGTTTCCGGATACCCTCGCCGACCGCACCGGCTCCCAGATTTGTCATTGCGAGGAGGCCGCAGGCCGACGTGGCGCCCTGAGCGCGAAGCGCGAGGAAGTGCCCTTGGGGTGCAATCTCGGGAAGGCACTGCCGAATTGCACCGGCCAATGTAGGGGAGCGGCATGCCGCTCCCGGCGCAATGCTGCAGACTCGAACGGGCCACCGTTAAAATGGCAACGGCTCCCAGATTTGTCATTGCGAGGAGGCCGCAGGCCGACGTGGCAATCTCGGGAAGGCAGTTACGTTTTCGCCGGAAGTACCCAATTATCCGGCCAAGTACTGCGAGATTCCCCCGTCGCTTCGCTCCTCGGAATGGCAATTCTGATAGCCTTGCGCCGCCGAATCACCACTGCAATACGCGCAACTGCCGTAGGCGCTCACTGAGCGCCGTTACAGACGCAATTGGCGCGTGCCATTTTGACGATAGCCTTTCCGAATCGGCAGTGCCTTCCCGAGATTGCCACGGGCGCAAAGCGCCCTCGCAATGACAAATTTGGGGGCATTGCGCCACTGAATTTGTGCCGCAATATTGCCAGCCTCCAAGGCAGTCACTGACCGCCGCTACAAAGTTGTAATCAAATCAATTGGATCATTTTGAAATTCACCATACAGGAGTCTTTTCGGGAATGAACATTGTTATCATCGGAGCCGGCAAGATCGGTGCGACGCTGACGGAGCAGCTGCTCCGTGAGGGTCACGAGATCACCGTCGTCGACACGCGCACGGCTGCGCTCGACGCCATCGGCAACACGCTCGACGTCATGACCGTCGAGGGCAACGGCATCAGCATGGACACGCAGATAGAGGCCGGCGTGCCCTCTGCCGATCTTGTCATCGCCGTGATGTCCACGGACGAACAGAACCTGCTCTCGTGCCTCATTGCCAAGCGCCTCGGCGTGGGCAACACGATCGCCCGCGTGCGCAACCCGGAATATACGAGCGGGCTGCACCTCATTCAGGACGACCTCGGGCTGAGCATGGCGCTCAACCCGGAGCTGGCCAGCGCCACGGAGATCGCGCGCATCCTGCGCGCCCCGGCCTCCATCAAGATCGACACGTTCTCGAAGGGCCGCGTGGAGCTGCACAAGATGCGCATCGACCCCGGCTCCATACTCGACGGCATGAAGCTCTCGGACCTCGGCCGCCTGCAGTCCGGCGCGCTTGTGTGCGTTGTGGAGCGCGGGCAGCACGAGGTGTACATCCCCGACGGCAGCTTCACCCTGCTGGCGGGCGACCGCATCAGCGTGGTGGCAAGCCCGAAGCTCGCCGCAAAATTCTTCCACAAGATCGGTGTGCAGACGAATCCCGTCAAGCGCGTGATGCTGCTCGGCGGCGGGCGCATCTCCTACTACCTCGCGCGGCAGATGCTGGACTTCGGCGCGAGCGTGAAGATCATCGAGTCCAGCGCCGCCGTGTGCGACTCGCTGGCAGAGCGCCTGCCCGAGGCCACGATCATCCACGGAGACGGCACGAGCGAGCAGCTGCTCGCCGAGGAGGGCATTGCAAAGATGGACGCCGTGGCCTCGCTGACGGGCATCGATGAGGAAAACGTGCTGATGAGCCTCTATGCCCGCAGCGTCTCGAGCGCGAAGATCGTCACGAAAATCAACCGCACGACATTCTCCCACATCATCAAGGGCATGGACCTCGGAAGCGTGTTCCATCCCCGCTATATCGCGGCCGACCACATCGTCCGCTACGTCCGCGCCATGCAGAACTCGCTCGGCTCGAACGTCGAGACGCTCTATAAGATCGTCGGCAACAAGGCCGAGGCACTGGAGTTCCGCGCCACGGAGAAGTCCGCCGTCTGCGGCAGGCCGCTCATGGAGCTGCCCACGCGGCCGAACCTGCTCATCGGGGCCATCAACCGCGAGGGCCGGATCATCACCCCCGGCGGCCGCGACACCATCGAGCCGGGCGACACCGTCGTCGTCGTGACGGCAGCGACGGGCCTGGACGATCTGGACGACATTCTGGACAAGCGGAGAGTGAAAGCATGAATTACCGCATGATCCTCTCCCTGCTGGGCGACGTGCTGCTGGTCATCGGGGCCTTCCTGCTGCTGCCGTGCATCGTCGCCGTGATCTACGGCGAGCCGGAGCTGTGGGTCCTGCTTGCCTCGGCCGCAGGCAGCGGCCTGCTCGGCGGGCTTTTTATCCTGCTGCGGCCGAAGCGCCGCCGCGAGCTGCACGCGCGCGACGGCTTCGTGATGGTCGCGCTGAGCTGGATCCTCATCTCGCTCATCGGCGCGGTCCCCTTCACGGCCTCCGGGGCGATCCCGTCGTATCTCGACGCCGTGTTTGAGACGATGTCCGGCTTTACGACGACCGGCGCAAGCATCCTCCGCGCCGTGGAGGACCTGCCGAAGTGCCTGCTGTTCTGGCGCAGCTTCACCCACTGGCTCGGCGGCATGGGCGTGCTCGTGTTCATGCTGGCCATCGTGCCGCTGTCCGGCGAGAGCATCTATCTGCTGCGCGCCGAGTCCCCCGGCCCGTCCGTCAGCAAGATGGTGCCGAAGATGCGCACGTCCGCCGCGATCCTCTATGCCATCTACTGCGCCATGACGCTGCTGCAGATCCTGTTCTACCGGCTGGGCGTGCTGTTCGGCTGGGGCGAGATAACGTGGTTCGACAGTCTGTGCCTTGCCTTCGGCACGGCCGGTACGGGCGGCTTTTCCGTGCGCAACAGCGGCCTTGCGGACTACTCGGCCTACCTGCAGGCCGTGACGACGGTGTTCATGGTCCTGTTCGGCGTGAATTTCTCGGTGTATTTCTTCCTGCTGCGCCGCCGCTTCAGGCTCGCGTGGCACAACAGCGAAGTGCGCTGGTACTTTATCATCATTTTCGGGGCCATCGTCCTCATCAGCGCCAACCTGCTGCTCACGGGCGGGTTCTTCCCCACCGTGTCCCAGACGATCCACCATGTGGCCTTCTCCGTCGGCTCCGTCATCACGACGACGGGCTACGGCACGGCGGATTTTGCGAAATGGCCGGAATTTTCCAAAACCGTGCTGCTCATCCTGATGGCCATCGGCGCGTGCGCCGGGTCGACGGGCGGCGGCATGAAGGTCAGCCGCGTGCTCATCCTGGCCAAGACGGCCCGCGCCGAGACGCGCCACCTGCTGCACCCCCACTCCGTGGAGGTCATGACGATGGACGGCAAGCGCGTAAGCAGCGAGGTCATCCGCGGCACGATGGCGTTCTTTATCTGCTATGCCGCCATTGCCGTCGTGTCCATCCTGCTGGTCTCGCTCGATAACTTCGGGGCCGAGACGAGCGTGACATCCGTGTTCGCCACGCTGAACAACATCGGCCCGGGCCTGAGCCTCGAGGTCGGCCCGTTCGGCAGCTATGCGAGCTTCTCCGCCCTGTCGAAGGTCGTGCTGACGCTCGACATGCTTCTCGGGCGGCTGGAGCTGTTCCCCGTGCTGCTGCTCCTCAGTCCCGCAACATGGCGGAAGCATTAAAGGCCAAATGTAGGGGCGAGGCATGCCTCGCCCGTCCGCGAAGCGGCATAAGGACGGCCCATTCGGTGCAGAGCACCATTGTCAGCGCCGCGCTCCCAGATTTGTCATTGCGAGGCCCCAAAGGGGCCGTGGCAATCTCCTGCGACCGGTCACGTTTTCGCCGGAAGTTCCCTGTTATCCGGCATTGTACTGTGAGATTGCCACGTCGCTTCGCTCCTCGCAATGACACATCAGGGGAGTGCCGTGGTGCACCAGTGCCCTCCTGCCGTTGAATGTCTCTGTACAAGGCGCTCAGTGAGCGCCGCTACAGACGCAATTGGTGCATACCGTTTTATCGACGGCCGGTACGAGTCGGAAGTGCCTCCCCGAGATTGCCACGTCGGCCGTTGGCCTCCTCGCAATGACAAATCGGAGGCCGGTTTCATTTTAACGAAAGCCTGTACGGGTCGGCGGCGCTGCGCCGGGAGGGGCATGCCCCTCCCCTACAACGCACGACTGGAGATCGGCGTATTATTCATTCTTAAGTCTTCAGTATTCATTATTCATTTGTTTTTACATGCCCCTCCCCTACAGCACGCAAAAGCAGCCCGGCAATATCACTCAAAATCATTCAAAATTCGATCATTCTGGAGGCAACTGCGCCATGCAGGACTATTTTCACCCGCAAATGACCCAACAGGAGCTGCTGGCCATGTCGTCTCTGGCGCTGGCGCATATCGGCGACGCCGTGTTTGAGCTGCTCGTGCGCACAAAGCTGTGCGTCGAGGGCGGCACGACGAACGGCCGCCTGCATCAGGCGACGATCGCGCTCGTGCAGGCCCCGGCGCAGGCGCGCTTTGCCCTGCGCATCCAGCCCCTGCTCACGCCGGAGGAGGCCGCCGTCTATCGCCGCGGCCGCAACGCCCATCCTCACGGCATTCCGAAGCACGCCACGCCGGGCGAATATGCCCGCGCAACGGGGCTGGAGGCCCTGTTTGGCGCACTGTATCTCTCCGGGCAGACCGCGCGCATCGAGGCGCTGTTTGCCGCCATGATGGAGGAAGACCATGCCATTTGACGCCATGTTTCTCACGGCCGTCGCCGCAGAGCTGCGCCCCGCCCTCGTCGGGGCCCGCGTGGACAAGATCCAGCAGCCCGCGCGCGACACCGTCGTGCTCCAGCTGCGCGGGCGCGACGGCGGCGGAAGGCTGCTGCTGTCCGCCAACGGCAGCCGGCCGCGCGTCCACCTGACGCAGGCGCAGCTGGAAAACCCCGCGCAGCCGCCGATGTTCTGTATGCTGCTGCGCAAGCATCTGGCGGGCGGCAGGCTTGCCGATATCCGCCAGCCCGCGGCCGAGCGCATGCTCGACCTGACGTTCGACTGCACGGACGAGCTGGGTGTGCCCTGCCGCAAGCACCTGATCCTCGAGCTGGTCGGGCGCAATTCCAACCTGATCCTCACGGGGCCGGACGGCCGCATCCTCGACTGCCTGCGGCGCGTGGACTTTGAAATGTCCGAGCTGCGCCAGCTGCTGCCCGGCCTGTTTTACCACGAGCCGCCGCGGCAGGACCGCCGCATCCCGCAGGAGACGACGGAGGCCGAGCTTCTTGCCCTGCTCGCCCGGCCGGACGCGGCCATGCGGCTGGACAAATGGCTGCTGGCCCACTTTGCGGGCCTGTCGCCGCTCATCGCGCGCGAGCTGTCGTTCCGCTTTGCGGGCGAGACGGACGCGCCCATCCCCACGCTGGACGCCGCGCGGCTGGCGGCATTTCTGACGGCGGAGTTCGCCGCCCTGCCGCCCGTACAGATGCAGCCCATGCTGCTGTGGAAGGACGGCGCACCGACGGATTTCACCTATCGCGACATCCGGCAATACGGCGGCTATCTGCGCGCCGAGCCGTGTGAGAGCTTTTCCGCCCTGCTCGACCGCTTTTACACCGAGACGGACCACGCCGAGCGCATGCGGCAGCGGTCGCAGACGCTGCGCAAGGCCATTTCGAACCTGCACGAGCGCACGCGCCGCAAGCTGGAGCTGCAGCGGCAGGAGCTGGAGGCCACGCACGACCGCGAGCAGCTGCGCCGTCAGGGCGACATCGTCACGGCGAACCTGCACGCCATCACACGCGGGCAGACGCTGCTGCGCGCCGAGGATTTTTATGACGAGGATCTGCGCGAAATTGAAATTCCGCTCAAGCCGAACCTCTCCCCGCAGCAGAACGCCGCGCGGTTCTACAAGGACTACGCCCGCGCCAAGCATGCCGAGCAGGTGCTCACACAGCAGATTGCGCAGGGCGAGATCGAGGAGGCCTATCTGGGCGGCGTGCTCGAGGAGCTGGCCCGCGCCGAGAATGAGCGCGATCTGAGCGAGATTCGAGCGGAATTGGAGGCCGGTGGCTATGTCCGCCCGGCAGACCGCCGCAAGCAGGTCAAGCAGCAGCCCTCAAAGCCGATGCACTTCCGCTCGTCGGACGGCTTCGACATTTTTGTCGGCCGCAACAACCGCCAGAACGACCAGCTGTCGCTCAAGACGGCGCGGCGCGACGACCTGTGGCTGCATGTGCAGAAATTTCACGGCACGCACGTTATCATCGCGTGCGCGGGCGTGCAGCCGCCGGACGGGACGATCACGGAGGCTGCCGAGCTTGCGGCCTACTACTCCGAAGCGCGCGAGAGCCAGAACGTCCCCGTTGACGTGACGCCGGTACGCTGCCTGCGCAAGCCGAACGGGGCCAAGCCCGGCATGGTCGTGTATGACCGCTACCGCACGGTGCTCGTCACCCCGGATGCCGCCCTCCCCGCCCGCCTCCGCGTGGAATGAGAAATAACACGAACGGCACGCAAAGCGTGCCGTTCGTTGTTTTATGATATGGAATTTGCAGGGAAGGAGCATACCTCTCCCCGACAGCGCACAACCGGCGGATGTGCGCTGTTTTTTTCTGTTCCTTTCCCATTTTCAATTTGCTGTATGCCGTTTCCTACAGAGTATCCCGGATGGCGCGCAGGGCCTCGGGAGTATCGACATCGGCCAGCGCCTCCGGCGGGACGTCGACGGCAAGGTAGCGCTCCGGATACTGCCGGATGACGGCGCTGCCGCCGCGATCTCCCTCGAGCGCGCGCAGCGCCGGGAAAAATTCCCGCGGGAACACGTTCGGATTGCCCCGCCGCGTGCCGCAGGCCGCGCCCACGATGCACGACGGATGCTCCCGCCACTGCCGCACGACCGCGCGCACGGCCGATGCCGACAGCAGCGGCTGGTCGGCCACAAGGAAGACGATGCCGTCGCACTGCGCCAGCGCCTGCGTGCCGAGGCGGACCGTGCGGCTCAGCCCGTCGCCGGGCCGGTCGTTGCGCACCGGCTCGAAACCGAATTCCCGCGCGAGGGCTGCAACGGCGGGATACTGCGTGACGACGGCGACGCGGTCGAATACTCCGGCCGGAACGGCCTCGAATGCCCGGCGAATGAGCGGCTTGCCGTCCAGCTCCGCCTCGAGCTTGTTCGCGCCGAAGCGCACGGCGTTCCCCGCCGCCATGATGACACAACCCAGCATGGTGATACCTCCAGTTTGTATTGATAGGGACAAAACACGCACCCCCGATTTGTCCCTGTGCCCCTCCGGATGCGGCCGGCCTCCAGGTTTGTCATTGCGAGCCTTGCGCGCTCGGAAGCCGTGTCGCTTGGCTCTCCCTTTGGGAGAGCTGGCGGCGCAGCCGCCTGAGAGGGAAAATCAGCCCTCCCCTTGATTGCTATTGCCATTCAAAAGTGCCTGCAAGGCCCTCTCAGTCACCTTCGGTGACAGCTCTCCCGGAGGGAGAGCCAGGGGGCGCTTCGCTCCTCGCAATGGCAAGCCTTTGGCTTCTGCGCCGGGCCCGGCTGTCCGCTCCCCTGCATTCACATTATTTTCCGTTTTTATCTATAGTATATCCGCAATCGGCGGGGTTTTCCAGCCGGAGCGTTCGCCATTGCCGAATTATCCGTTATCTATAACATAGAATAACGTTTTCGCTTTCCACGCTGCGGAATTTATGCTATACTTCAAATTACAAAGAAATTTTTCGCAGAATCTGTGCACATTGCCGGTATTCTGCTGCGATCCAAAAGGAGGGTCCCCCATGGAGGTTGGCAAGAGCGTCCGCCGTGTGGACGCATTCGACAAGGCAACCGGGCGCGCAAAGTACTGCGATGACCTCTGTGACCGCAGTGCGCTCGTCGCGCGCGTGCTGCATTCGACCATCGCAAACGGCGTGGTCAAGTCCATCGACACGAGCGCCGCCGAGCAGATCGAGGGCGTCGTGAAGATCGTCACCTGCTTCGACGTGCCGCAGATCAAATTCCCCACGGCAGGCCACCCGTGGTCGACGGACCCGCACCATCAGGACGTCGCCGACCGCCTGCTGCTGACGTCCCGCGTGCGCTTTTACGGCGATGACGTCGCCGCCGTCGTCGCGGAGAACGAGGTCGCCGCCGCGCAGGCCCTGCGCGCGCTGCGCGTGGAATATGAGGAATATCCCTTCGTGCTGGACGTGCAGGAGGCCATGAAGCCCGATGCCCCGCTGCTGCACGAGGAATTCCCGAACAACATCCTCGCCCACACGACCATCCGCAACGGCAACTATGAGGAGGCCAGCCGCGAGCCGGGCCTCATCAAGGTCGAGGGCTGGTACGACACGCCGACCGTGCAGCACTGCCACATCGAAAACCACATGTGCTTCGCCTCCATGGAGGCCGGGCGCATCGTCATCTACTCCTCCACGCAGATCCCGCACATCGTCCGCCGCGTCGTCGGGCAGGCTCTCGGCATCCCCTGGGGCAAGGTACGCGTCGTCAAGCCGTATATCGGCGGCGGCTTCGGCAACAAGCAGGACGCGCTGTATGAGCCGCTGTGCGCCTACCTCTCCACCGTCGTGGGCGGCCGCCTCGTCAAGCTCGACTGCACGCGCGAGGAGACGTTCGTCTGCAACCGCGTGCGCCACGCCATCCGCACGCACATCATCTCGTGGGTACGGCCGGACGGCACGTTCGCCGCGCGCAAGATCGAGTGCTTCTCGAACCAGGGCGCTTACGCCTCCCACGGCCACGGCATCGTCGCCAAGGGCATGGGCGCGTTCCCGCAGCTGTATCCCTGCCCGAACATCGACGGCGACGCCTATACCGTGTTCACGAACCGCCCCGCCGCGGGTGCGATGCGCGGCTACGGCATCCCGCAGGCCATGTTCGCGGGCGAATCCCACATTGAGGACGTCTGCCGCGTGCTCGGCGTCGACTCGCTGGAGTACCGCCGCAAGCACATGATGCCCGTCGGCTTCGTTGACGGCTTCTCGAAGAACGAGAACCATTCCGACACGCTCAATCAGGTGCTGGACAAGGGCGAGGCGTGGATGGACTACAGCCGCAAGCACCGCGAATACGAAAACCAGACCGGTCCCGTGCGCCGCGGCGTCGGCTGCGCCCTGTTCTGGTACAACACGGCCGTCTGGCCCATCAGCCTGGAAAGCTGCTCGTGCCGCATGGTCCTGAATCAGGACGGCTCCATCCAGCTGCAGACCGGCGAGACGGAGATCGGCCAGGGCTGCGACACCGCCTTCGCCCAGATGGCGGCGGATGCCGTGGGCATCCCCGTTTCGGACGTGCATGTCGTCACGGCGCAGGACACGGACGTCACGCCGTTCGGCACGGGCGCCTATGCCTCGCGCCAGACCTACGTCGGCGGCTTCGCCATCGCCCAGACGGGTGCGCTGCTCAAGGAGCGCATCCTGAAGTACGCCTGCGAGCTGACGCGCCAGATGCCCGCCCTGCTCGACATCGTCGACGGCAGGATCATCCGCAGGACGGACGGCCGTGTGCTGATGACGCTCGGCGAGCTTGCCACGGAGGCGCTCTACAGCCTGTCGCACTCCGAGCATCTGACGGCGGAATCTACTTACCAGATCAAGAACAACGCCTATTCCTTCGGCTGCTCGTTCGCGGAGGTCGAGGTCGACATCCCCCTGTGCAAGGTGAAGCTGCTGAAGCTCATCAACGTGCACGACTGCGGCAAGCTCATCAACCCGCAGCTTGCTGAGGCGCAGGTGCACGGCGGCATGTCCATGGCCATCGGCTACGGCATGTCCGAGGAGCTGAAGTTCGACCCGAAGACCGGCCGCCCGCTCAACAACAACCTGCTGGACTACAAGCTCTCGACCATGATGGATCACCCGCATCTCGAGGCCCAGTTCGTGGAGAACGCCGAGCCGACGAACCCCTACGGCACGAAGGCCCTCGGCGAGCCGCCCGCCTGCTCCGGCGCGCCGGCCATCCGCAACGCCATTCTGAACGCCACGGGCATCGGCATCGACGTCGCGCCCATCACCCCGCACGTTCTCTTCGCCGCATTCGAGAAGGCGGGCCTGTTCGAAAAGGAGGAAACCGCCCATGTATGATATGAAAGCGCTCTATGAGGCGCATTCCGTGGAAGAGGCCGTCGCCCTGCGTCTGGAGCATCCGGAGGCGCAGATCATCGCAGGCGGCTCGGACGTGCTCGTGCAGATGCGCGAGGGCAAGCGTGCCGGGGCGGAGCTCATCTCCATCTACGGCATCGACGCCATGCGCGGCATCTGCATCGACGAGGACGGAAACATCCGCATCGGCTCGCTGACGAGCTTTTCCCACATCACGCGCGACCCCATCATCCGGAAATACATCAACGTGCTCGGCGAGGCGGTCGACATGGTCGGCGGCCCGCAGATCCGCAACATCGGCACCATCGGCGGCAACACCTGCAACGGCGTGACGTCCGCCGACTCCGCCTCCACGCTGCACGCATGGGAGGCCATCGTGGAGCTGACCGGCAAAAACGGCGTGCGCCGCCTGCCCATCAAGGACTTCTATCTCCGCGCGGGCAAGGTGGACATCCGTGCCGAGGAGGGCGAGATCCAGACGGCCATCCTCATCCCGAAGGCCAGCTATGAAAACTGCTTCGGCCACTATATCAAATACGCCATGCGCAACGCCATGGACATCGCCACGACAGGCTGCTCCGTGAATGTCGTGCTGAGCGAGGACAAAAAGACCATCGTCCGCGCGCGCATCGCCTATGGCGTGGCGGGCCCCGTGCCCATGCGCGCCCCGAGCGCCGAGGCGCAGGCCAACGGCCGCCCGGTCTGCCGCGAGACGGTCGACGCCTTCGCACAGGCCGTGCTGCAGGACATCCATCCGCGTGACTCGTGGCGCGCCTCGAAGGCCTTCCGCGAGCACATCGCTGTCGAGCTGGCGCGGCGCTGCCTCATCCGCTCGATCGAGCTTGCAGGAGGTGCGGTAAAATGAACAAGCAGTATAAGCTCGTGCGCTGCAACATCAACGGCAAGGACGTCGAGCAGATCGTGGACGTCCGCGCCTCACTGACGGACATGCTGCGCAATGATTTCCGCCTGACATCCGTGAAGAAGGGCTGCGAGGTCGGCGAGTGCGGCGCGTGCAACGTCATCATCGACGGCGAGTGCTTCAATTCGTGCATCTACCTCGCCGTGTGGGCGGAGGGCAAGCACATCCGCACGCTCGAGAGCCTGCTCGGCCCGAACGGTGAGCTGTCCGACATCCAGCAGGCCTTCATCGACGAAGCCGCCATCCAGTGCGGCTTCTGCACGCCGGGCTTCATCATGACGGCCGTCGAGCTGCTCGAGACCGGCCGGGAGTACACGGACGACGAGCTGCGCAAGCTGCTCTCCGGCCACCTGTGCCGCTGCACCGGCTATGAGAACATCCTCCGCGCCGTGAAGAAGACCATGTACAAGCGCCTCGGCAAGCCCATGCCGGCGGAAGAATAACGTATGCAGTTACACAGGGACGCACCGAGACCGGTGCGTCCCTGTTTTTGTTGTTTGTTGGCGGAGTATCGATGGAGCGTTGTAGGGGAGGGGCATGCCCCTCCCGGCGGCCCACTGGCGATACGAACAGGCTGTCGACAAAAACGTACCAACCGATTGCGTCTGTAGCGGCGCTCAGTGAGCGCCTTTGGCAGCTGCAAATTTCCGTGCACTATGTCGACCGCACATGCCTTGTAGGGGGCGGCGTCCTCGACGCCACGCTGCGTAACGCTACCATATTCGCCGGAAGCCTTCCTGTTATCCGACCGGGTACTGCGAGATTGCCACGGGCGCAAAGCGCCCTCGCAATGACAAACCTGTTTGCCTTGCGCCACTGAATTTGTACCACAAATATCGCCAGCCTGCATGGCGCTCACTGAGCGCCGCTACAGACGCAATTGGTGCATGCCATTTTCACGGCGGCCTGTGCGAATCGTTCGTACAGCGCCGGGCGGGGCATGCCCCGCCCCTACAGAGGTGCATACCGTTTTATCGGCAGCCTGCAGTGGTCGACAGTAATGCGCCGGGCCTGGCTGTCCCCTCCCCTGCCGCGCGCCAACGATGCCCCGCTTAAAGTGCCGCCAGCGTCAGCTCCGTGGTAATGCCTGCCTCGCTGCCGCAAAGGGCGCAGTCCGTGAGCGTCAGCGTCCGGCCGCCATACTCCGCCGTCGTGCCCGGCTCGAGGGCGTGCGTGCCCGGCAGGGTCAGTCGCACGGCGTCCCGGCCGCGCATGGACCGGGCAAATTCCGCTGCGGCGGGCCAGCCCAGTGCGCTGCGCCAGCGCGTTTCGCGGCCGCCCGCCGGATTTTCGTAGGTCGTGCCCGCGGCGTGGAGCACGCCGATGCCCGCCAGCGCCTGCACGGAGCGCTCCCGCACCGTGCCGCCCTGCAGCGCCGTGCCGCCGCTCTTGCGCGCGGCCGTCAGGCACACCCGGCCGTCTGCCAGCATGCGCGGCGGCAGGAGCCCGGCCGAGGCGCAGTAGTCCTGCACGATCGAGCTGCCCGTGCTGCCAAGGGCTGTTTTGAGGGTGCCCGTGGCCGACTGCGCATCGCTCCAGGCAGAAAGCCCCACCGGCTGGAGCACGCGGGTGGCAAGCGCCGCAGGCGTGATGCCCGTTCCCGTCTGCGCGTCGAACTCGCAGTCCTCGAGCAGGGCGTCCATCCCGCGCCCGCGCAGCACGAGCCTGCGCCCGGCCCCGCTTTCCGTGCGCAGCACCTCGTCCGCAAGGCCCGTGAACCAGCCCACGCCGTCCACGCGGGCGCTGAAGCGCAGGCGTCCGTCCGGCAGGGCGGCATCGGCCAGCTCCACGCGGAACGAATCCTTCCCCAGCCGGTCCGTCCGCAGAATGCTCCACGCCGTCACCGGCCCCGGCAGACGCGTCCACGCGCCGCCCTGCGGCGCGGTCCACAGGGCGATCATGCCGCCTCCACGAAGGTGAAGCGGTAGCGCACGAAGTTCTCGCGCGGCTCCTGCCCGCCCTCCAGCTCCGTCAAAACGGCCTGCAGCGTTCCCACATGGGGCAGGGTCAGCGCGCCCGCGCCGCCCTGCGCCAGAAGAGCCTCGAGCGTTCGAAGGCTCTCATAGGCAGTTTCGCCAAAGAACACGCCCTCGCCCGTCACGGTCCGGGCCGCCGTGCCGAGGTCCTGCAGCGTCCAGCCGCCGCCCGGCTCCTCGAGCAGGGCCGTGCGCCTGCGGCTCGTCACCCGCAGGGAGGACGGCTCGTTCGGCCATATAAAATTGCGGAACTGCATGCTCATCCCTCCTGCTGCTCATATTCGCCGCGCACGGCGGCCAGCACCACGGCCTCCTCCAGCACGGAGCTGCCGACCTCGGCCCGCTCCGTCAGCCGCTCCCACTCGCAGCCGGAGAACACGACCATCGTGTCCGGCTTTGCGATGACGAGCGAAAACTGCCGCAGCTCGTGGAAGCGCAGGCCGTCGGAAATGGCCTCGTCCGTGGCATAGACCCGCTGCAGCGTGATGCGATAGCGCGCCGGGCCGCGCACGACGCCGACCGGCTCATTCGAGCCGATGGCCCCGACGACCTCGCACGACGCCTCCTCCTCAACGCGGTAGCTCTGCACCACCGCGACGCGCCGTCCCGCGACCTCGATGCGGATGTCCGCCGAGGTCGGAATGCAAATTCCCGTCATGCTCCCCCTCCTCAGCCGGTCATCTGTGCCGAAAGGGCGATGCGGTGCAGCCCCGCCGGGATGGAATAGGTGAACTCCACGCGGCACAGCGACGCATCACCGGCATCTGCATAAACGCGCAGAGCGCCGAACGCGCTGAGCCAGCCCCGCGCGCGATAGTCCTGCAGCACGAGCAGCACGGCGCTGCGGATGGCCGTGCGCGTGAGCGTGCTGTTCTGCGCCGCGCGGAACCGCGCCGCCAGCGCCGCCCGCAGATCGCGCAGCAGCTCGTCCGTCACAAGCGTGGCGTTCAGGCTGCGGAAGCTCTCGCCCTCCGGCCCCTCGGCCGTGGCCCGCGTCGTCAGAATGCGCAGGGCACACATCCGCCCGCCGGACAGCTGCACGGGCGTGACGCCCGCCTGCAGGAGCTTGTCCAGCTCGTCATCCGTATAGAGGGCCGAAAGGCTCTGCAGGCCGAACAGGGCCACGTCGTGCAGCGGCACAACGGGCGTGGACAGCGAGGCGATGGCCCCGCCGACGGCCGCCGCCGCGCAGAAGCCGTCCGCCACGGCCTCGTCCTGCGCCAGCACGTCCGGCCCGGTCAACACGATGCGCGCGCAGCAAAGCGCCTTTGCCCGCGCAACGAGGGCATCGGCCGACGCGCCCTTCATGCCCGCCACGCCGAGGCACTCGTTGGCCTCAGCCGTCTCGCGCAGCAGCAGCTGCACGTCCTCGCGGGCGCTGCCCACGATGAGGACGCCCGGCTTCGCCGCGGCGAACAGAGCCGTGAGCGCCGTCTCATAGGCATTCTTCGTGTCCTCGTCCACAGCGACGGCATAGACCGGATCGCCGCAGTTGGCAAGGCACAGCTTCAGCATACGCGTGAGCAGGGCGTTCCCGCCGTAGAGCGACACGGCCTCCGCCGCGCTGTGCACGAGCTGCACGCCCTCAGCCGCATCCGCCGGGGCGATGACCGCCGCAAGGCGGCGGTCCGTCAGCTCCGTGGTCCCCTGCGCCCCAAAGGCGGACCACACGCCCGGCCGTTCATGGATCATTGCAATACCCCCCTGATGTCCGCGTGCGTAAACGCGCCGTCCTGCGCCGTGGTATAAAGCCGCAGCGTCAGCGGCGCGCGGACGGCGCAGCGGAAGCAGTCCGTCCTTGCGTCATAGGCCGTGCGCCCCAGCTCGAGGTCGCCGGAATACAGGCCCTCGATGCCGCCGAGAAACACGTCCACCACCTGCGACGCTGCGCGTTCGCACAGCGCGCCCGCCCGTCTGCCGGGCGAATAGACCTCCAGCTGCAGCGTCGCCTGCAGCTCCATGCCGTAGCGCTCCGCGCCGTCGGCATCCTGCCCGAGATAGCGCGCCAGCGCATGCTGGCGGCAGGCCGAGGGATCGGCCCCGACGGCGACCATCGGCGCCTTCAGCCGGGGCAGCGTCTCCTCATCGAGGGCGCGCACGCAGTGGATGCCCGCTGCGCGCAGCGCCTGCAGCACCATTTCGATCAGCTGCTCCATGGGTCCTCCCTTCCGCCCTCGACGCACAGCCCCCACAAAAACAGCTCCGCGTCGTCAAAGACGATCATGTCCGCGCGGCGCACGAGAAAATAGCGCCCCGCAAGATACAGATGCTCCGCGCCCCGGATATCCAGCTCCGGCGGCCCGATATATAAAAACTGCCCGCGCGGCACCTCGCCGCCCGTCGGGATCATGTGGTCCATGTTCTGCCAGCTCCGCGAGGTCACGGGCTGCAGGAAGGCCCGCACGATCTCCGTCCGGTCCGGGAACACCGCCTGCACGCTGCTGCCGTAGCGCCGGATGAGGGCCGCGATGCGCCGCTTCATGCCCGCACCCCCAGAAAGCAGGTGTCCGGCTCCATCCACGGTGTGAGCATGTAGAGCGCGCCGCGCACCATGGAGTCGCCGGGGTCCTTCAGCCGGAGCGAGACCTGCCCGGCGTCAAAATCCGTCACGCCCTGCGCCTGCGCCGAAAGCAGCGTTGACGCGGCAACGAGGGCGGCGGCCATCACGAAGCACTCGCGGCACTCCTTCTCCGGGTCGACGTCCCGGCGGAGCCGGGCACGAAGCCCGGCCTCCGCTGCGGTGCACAGAGCGGGGAGCAGCTCCTCCTCCGTGCCGAGGATGCGCACGGCGGCCGCCGTGATCTCCTCGCTCATGCCCGTCATACCTCGAGCACCTTCGCCGCCTCCGTGCAGATCTTGCCGAAGCCGGAGATGGACGTGATGGCCGCGCGCTCGAGCTGGCGGTCGATGAGCTTGTCATACTCCACGCCGACGTCGCCCGCCTGCACCATTTCGAGCGCATAGCGGCGGTCAAAGGCGAGGATGCAGCCGTCCGCCATGGCCTGCGTGCGCAGCAGCGACGCGCCGAGCGGCGTTTCGAACTTGCCCGTGCCCTGGAAGTTCAGACCCGTGAGCGGATTCTGCAGCTCCGTCAGCTTCAGGAGCCTGACCATCGTGGCGTTGCTCACGAGCATCGTGTTCATCTCATACGGGGCGAACTGCGCCCAGAATTCCACAAGCTGTGCATACGTCAGCGTGCCCTGCTCGCCGGAGATGGGCGACGTGCCGGCGGTGAACACGGCCGCGGCATTGTCGTTGCCGTCGCCGTTGCGCAGGACGTTCACGGCATCCTCGAGATGCATGGCCTGGATCTGCGCGCCGATCTGGCGCAGCATGACGGAGAACAGGTCGAGCTTCTGGAAGCGCAGGGCCTCATAGGACGCCACGAGCATTCTGCCGCGCTTGTACAGGCGGACGAGGTGCTCGCGCGTGCGGATGGCCGTGGCAGGGATGGAAGCGCCCTCTGCCACATAGGCAAGGCTGCGGTCGGCCTCCTCCGGCACGGAGTAGATGCTGCGGTAGTCCATGGCGTCGATGCGCGTAACCGTCGCCGTGATGGCGGGCAGGATGTTGGCCTCGTCCATGCCCTGGCGCACGGCGCGGGCCAGGAATTCCGGGAACAGCACGGCGGATTCGAACGTGGAGAAGAATTTCTCCACCGTGTCCGAGCCCGCGCCCTTCACGCGGATGCCGAAGCGCTTGAGCTGGCGCTGGAAGGCGTCCGTGTTCTCCAGCGGCGTGCCGCGGTAGCCCTCGGAGGGGTCGAGCTGCTCGAGCACCTGCGTGAAGCTGCGGCCGGCCTCGTGATACATGCCCTTTTCGAGATGAATGTTGTCAAATGCCATGTTCGTTTCTCCTTTCCGACTCACAGATAGAGGCCGACGGTCTTCGCGGCGGTGTCCACGCGGAGGACGCGGTACTTTTTCGCATTCTCCGTCACGGCCACGCCGCCCTTGCCGTCGCCCGCCAGCGCGCACTCGCCCACGGTCGGGGCCGTCGTGCCGGTGTAGTGCAGCGTCACAAAGCCAGCGACCTGCACGCAGGCCAGACCGTCGCGCTTGCCCACGACCACGCCGATAAAGTCATTGCCCGCCGCGCAGGCCGCGACGGTGTCATTGGCGTGCATCTTGCACACCGTGTTGTCCGCTGCGCTGCCCTGCAGATACATCGTCGTGCAGACCTGACCCAGCTCCTGATGAAAAATTGCCATTGCCTGATTCTCCTTTCATATTCCGGTTCTGCCCATGGGGCCCAGAAGGCCCGAATTTCTGAAACATGCCGTTTCCAATGGAAGCGATCCAAGATGTGCCGGTGCGAATAGCTGCCTTCCGGGAAGCTGCGGTTCAATCTTTGGCGAGGATCCGGCGAAAGATTTTGACTCAGGGCAAGGCAGAAAAGCCGCCGGAATACTTTGTGTACCCGCAAGGGGCATGCCGCATCCGTAAGTCGGCAAAGCCGCCAACGGCTGCGCAATATTGCAAGGCTTTTCTGCTGAAGCTCTGAGGGCAAAAGATTCGTCGCAGCCCGTCGAAGATTGATCCGGAGTTTCCCTATCAAATCAGATAGGCTTCATCTGTTGAACCAGCCTGCACCGCCGTCAGCTGCGGCCCGCCGCCGTAGCGCTCCGCGGCGCGCCGGTCCAGCGCGGCCTTCCACGCCTGCAGCTGGCCGTCGTCCAGCGCGGCGGCCGCCTTGCGGAGCGTCTGCTCCGAGGCCCCGAGGTCGAGCGACAGCCCCAGCGCCACAAGCCCGTCCTCGAGCTGCTTTCGCCAGGCGCGGCCCAGCTCTGCCTCGGCCGAGAGCCTGCGCAGGGCGTCCGAAAGCTCCGGCGAGCCATGCTTTGCCACACAGTCCTGCAGTGTCATGCCATATTCCTCCTTTCCCGCCTTCGTCACGCCCGCCGCCCGCTGCGCCGGGACCGCCACAAAGGAAAATTCATATGCATCGAGCGGCTCCGAGAGCACGGCCAGGCACGTTTCGCCGTCATAGACCGCGCCCTTGCGGTGCGCACAGGTGCCGTAGGGCTCGCCGCAGATCGAGCAGCGCGCCTGCCCCATGGCGCAGCCGACGGAGACCTCCTTCTTGATGCCGCCCTCAATGTCCGCGATCAGGTCGGCGTTGCGCTCCGTGCGCAGCGCATAGGCCTCGGCCATCAGGCAGCTCGCGCCGTCGTCCTCGCGGACGACCTGCGTGTCAAAAATGCGCGCGACCTGCCGGTCGGCCGACCACTGGTGGTCGCAGATGCCGGTCTTGCCGCGAAACAGCTCCGCCATGCGCGGCAGGGCCGCCGTGTCGAAGCGCTCAAAGTCGCGGTCGGGCCGGTCGTCGCACAGGCGCACGCGGAAGCAGTAGACGGCCTCCGCCGTGAGCGGCGTGCGCGCATAGGCGTTGATCTTTGCGAGCCGAGCCTCATCCGGCGCTCCCGCGCCGCGCAGCCCGCCCTCCTTGCGAATCTCCATGTTATGTCCCCTTTCTCAGCTGTTCCGTCCGGGCGCGGTACAGGTCCGCCTGCGCCTCCTCGACGAGGTCCTGCAGGCTGATGTCGTCCCAGACGATCTCCGGCGCACAGCCGCAGCCGTGCAGGCGCAGCCACAGCGTGCAGATGCGCAGCAGCACCGGCTCGACGGCGCGGCGCAGCGCCCAGAGCTCACTTGTCAGAAGATCTGCCTGCTGGGCGCTCATGCGCTCCGTGCTCGACCAGCTCAGACCGAGCAGGAACGGCGGCAGGCCCGTTTTGGCCACGAGCTGCTCGAGCAGCTGGCGCACGGGCACGGCCGCGTCAAGCACCGGCCCGTCCGCGCCGATGACCTTGACGGACACGTCGCCCACGGCCACGAAGTCGCGCACGACGCCGCTCTGGCTGTCGCGCATGGCCTCGCTCCACTCGGCGGCGATGGCCCCGGCCCGCTCGGAGGCGGAGCCGCGCTCCATCCCGTCGCCGCCCGGCCTGCAGACGACGGCATAGCGCACATTCCCCGCGCGCTCCCAGTTTTTTCCGATCGTGCGGTAGATTTTCAGCAGGATGTCCGCGAGAAACGGCATGCTGCGCAGCAGCGAGACGCCATAGGGGCTGCCCGGCTCCGGGTTCAGCGCCGTGAACAGCAGCAGCTCCTGCCGCGGCAGCGGCCGCATCCGGCCGTCCTCATCGCAGCCGCACAGCACAACCTCGAGGGGGGACTTCCCCTCCCGAAGCTCCAGCGCGTTCACGTCGCCCCAGCACACGGCCCGCAGGTCGCCCTGCGCCACGAGCATCTCGCCGACGGCCCGGCCGTAGGTCAGAAGGCTGTCGAGATAGGCCGAGAGGAAGCTGTGGATGCCGGTCTGCCCGCGCCCGCACGGAACGGTCCGCAGGAACGCATTCAGCGCGGCCTGCTGCTGGGCGCTTCGCACCGTGAAGCCACCGCTCAGCCGCACAAGCTTGCCGATGGCCGCATCCAGCACAGGAAGCGACTGCCGCATGGCGCGGTAGAGCTGCGCCTCGCCGGGCGGGACGGCCGGAAGGCCCGCGCCGAACGGGCTCTGCGTCCCGCCGCGCAGCTGCGCCGCCGCCGCCGCGACGCTCTGCTTTTTTCGAAACATGTTTTTCCTCCTTTATTGGGGGAAACTCTGAATCGATCATCTGCGGCGGATGCCGGATCTTTTTCGGCAATCCATCGGTATGAAAAACTTGAAATACACAAAGTATTCCTGCGTTTTCCATACCTCGCCTTGCCAAAAAATCTCTCGCCATCCGCTCTTGTTGATCAATTCAGAGCTTCCCTTGATTTTTCGCGCGCCTTTGATTTCGCTCACGCCATTGTAGGGGCCGGGCATGCCCCTCCCGGCGCTGCACCGGCGCACGGTACAGGCTGTCGATAAAATGTACCAACCGATTGCGTCTGTAGCGGCGCTCAGCGAGCGCCTTGTACAGGAAAATTCAGCGGCAGGAGGGCACTGGTGCACCACCGCACCACCTGATGTGTCATTGCGAGGAGCGAAGCGACGTGGCAATCTCGCAGTACCCGGCCGGATTACAGGAAAACCATCGGCGAAAACGCAGCTGCTTTCCCGAGATTGCACCCCAAGGGCACTTCCTCGCGCTTCGCGCTCAGGGCGCCACGTCGGCCTGCGGCCTCCTTGCAATGACAAACTTGGGGGCATTACACGGTCGGCGATGGTGCCACCAAACCCACAGTCTGCATGGCGCTCACTGAGCGCCGCTACAGACGCAATTGGTGCATACCATTTTGACGGTAGCCTTTACGAATCGAAAGTGCCTACCCGAGATTGCCCCGCCCCTACAATGCGCCAACACCTACGCCCTCCGGATAGCCGTACATGCGGCCAGGGCCGGGCGCTGCGGAGCCAGCACCGTCGAGACGAAATAGCGCATGTCGTCCATGGCATGGTCGTGCTCCTTGCGCACGGCGTCGCGCCCGGCCTTCGGGTCCCAGACATACTGCTCGATCTCGCGCAGGCAGTCCGTGCAGGTGTCGCACAGCACGAGCCTGCCGCACTTGAGCAGGTCCGACGTGCGGCGGATGCCGCTGAGCACGTCGTTGTCCGCCCGGCGGACGTTCCAGCCGTTTTGCCGCAGCGTCTCAAGGAAGCTCGCAGCCGACGGATCGACGATAACGGCCGCGATGGGCCGCCCGCCCGCAAGCTCCCGCAGCGCCCGCTCATACTCCGCGTCCGTCATCTGGCGCTGCTCGCGCCTCGAGTCGAAGTAGAACTCCTTCACGCGGTACCACACGGCGTCCTTCCGCCCCCACAGCCCGAAGGACGCCGGGTTGACCGTGCCGTAGTCGCACGAGATGTACCACTGGTTGAACGGCCCCTCGGGCGGCGGCGGGGCCTTTGCCGCGTCGAAGAAGTCATACACCCGGCCCTCAGCCGCCACCCACTGGCCCAGCACGAAGCGGCGGTAGAACACGCCGGAGTACAGCCGCGCATAGCGGCTGCGGATATCGGGCGACAGCGCGGGGTTGTCCTCCATCGTAAAATGGAGGTACAGGCAGTTCCGCTCCGCCGCGTGGCCGATCCACTCCGTGTAGAACCAGTGGTACGGCCCCTCGGGGTTGCAGTTGAACCACAGGCGGCTGCCCGTGACGGAGCAGCGCGCGCAGGCCTGCTCCACAAAGCTGCGCGGCATGAGCGCCACCTCGTCGAGCAGCACGCCCGCAAACGTGATGCCCTGAATGAGGGCGGCGGAGCCCTCGTCCCGCCCGCCGAAGAGGTAGAACTCGTTCGTGTGCCCGCGGTAGCTGACCTGCAGCAGGTTCTCCGTCCGCCGCTCCCGGACGGAAAAGCCGATGGCCTGCAGCTTCGGCAGCAGCTCCGTAACGACGTTGCGCCGCAGCGAGGCGATGGTCTTGCCGCACAGGCCGAACCGCGCGCCGCTGAAGCAGGCGCTCGCCCACAGGAAGAAGCTCAGCCCCATGCACAGCGTCTTGCCCGAGCGCACCGCTCCGTCGCAGATGATGGCCTCAAACGCAGCGTCCGGGCTGTCGGGCCGCCACCACGTCAGCACGCGGCGCTGCTTGGCCGAAAATCGCATCATGGCTCCTCCACCGCCGCGAAGAACGCCGCGGCCGCGCCGTCGTCCGCCGCCCCTGCCTGCAGCAGCTCCTCGAGGGCGCGGATGCGGTCGGCCAGCCGCACCTCGATGGCCCCCTTTTCGCTGCGCTTCACCTCGGACAGCAGCGTCAGGTCCAGCTCGCCGATGGGCGGGTCGTCCTCGAGCACAAGGCGGACGCAGTCGTTCGCGCGCCCGAAGGCGATCTGCGCCAGCCTGCGCAGGGCGTCCTCCCGGCCGGGCACGCCCCGGCTGCGCTGGGCGGCCAGCTCGCGGCGGACGGCGGGACGGGCCAGTGCGTCTGCCCCGCACTGCGCGCGCCGCGCGGCCTCGGCGGCGTCGAAGCACTGCAGATAGGCCTGCACAAAATTCCGGTGCTTTTCCACCATTCGTCTTCAACCTCCAATTTCTGAAAAAGTACTCTTTCACCCGTAGTCCCGCCCCCGTTAAAAATTCACGCGAAATGTGAATCCGTTAAAAAAAATCCGGAAAAAAGCAAAAAAATCCCGCGGCGGACGGGAAAGCTCCCATCCGCCGCGGCACAGACTGCCGAAAAACAGCATATCATCCTATTATATTGTTCGTGGAAGGACATGCCCCTCCCTGCGGCGCACTGCCGACCAGCCCAGGCCACCGTTAAAATGGTATGCACTCCCGAATTGTCATTGCGAGGCCCCAACGGGGCCGTGGCAATCTCGGGAAGGCACTCGCAGTTCGCACAGGCCGCCGACAAAAACGCACCAACCGATTGCGTCTGTAGCGGCGCTTAGTAAGCGCCTTGCAGGCTGGCAAGTTATAGAGTGACATCGTCGATCGCACCCGTCCTTGTAGGGGGCGGCGTCCTCGACGCCCCGCCGCACCCGCCAGATGTGTCATTGCGAGGAGCGAAGCGACGTGGCAATCTCGGGAAGGCAGTTACGATTTCGCCGACAGCTTCCCCACGATGCAGCCAGACCCTGCGAGATTGCACCCCAAGGGCACTTCCTCGCGCTGCGCGCTCAGGGCGCCACGTCGGCCTTTGGCCTCCTCGCAATGACAAACCTTTGGCTTTCACCGTTTTATCGACAGCCTGTCCTGATCGCCGCCGATGCGCCGGGCCCGGCTGTCCCCTCCCCTACCATATCATCCGATCACTGCACCCCATACCGTTCCTGCAGCGTCTGCACCATATCCCGGTAGGTGTCATAGCACCGCTCCATCTCGCCGCGCTGCAGCGCCGCATAGCACGGGCCGAGCCAGCGGCTCCGGATCTCGGCATAGCGCGCCGGAGCATCGTCGCAGTATTCCACGCCCGCCACGATGGACGGCGCAACGGCATAATACTCCGCAATGCGCTCGGGGCCGTCCGGCCTCTGCCGCAGCCAGCCGTCGCGGAACGCGCGGAAGGCCGTCAGCTCCGCGCAGTCGTCGGGCTTGCCCTCGGCGGCACACGTCGCCGTCGTGATGAAGCAGAAGCGGAACTTCTTGAACCCGCCCGCGAGCGTGTCATAGTCGCCCGGCCTCCACAGCTGCTTCGGCCAGCGCGCAAGCCACTGCGTCTGCAGCTGCGTGCGCAGCGGCTCGGCCAGCTCCAGCTGCAGCTTGCGCAGCAGCGGCGTGAAGAAAATGGCCAGCGCGACCTTCGTGTCGAAAAACACATTGTCCCGCGTGCGCTTGCCCCAGCGCGGGTCCTTTTCCATATGGGCGGCAAGGCCGTCCAGCATCACGGCCGCCGCATGCCCGGCCAGCGCCTCGGCCCCGCCGGGGTACCCGGCGCAGCAGGCGTCCAGCTCCTGCAGCAGGGGCGCGTTGTCCTGCTCATACTGCGCGAACGTCGGGAAAAAGTCCTTTTTTCCGATGCGCAGGTGCAGGTCCGGATAGCGCGTGATGCAGCCGGGCAGCTGCGCGAGCAGCGCCTCGACGGCCCGCTCCTCCATCGGCTTTGCCCGCAGCGCCTCGGTGCGCATACGCGCCCCGCAGTACAGGCAGGAAAATTCCTCCAGCTCCGCCGGGATCTCCAGCTTTTTTCCGCATTGCGGGCATACGCCCCGGATCATATCCGCCATTGTAATTCCTCCAGATAAACATTAAACATTGTAATTATTGTAGGGGAGGGACATGTCCCTCCCGTCCGCGAAGCGGCAAAAGTACCGCTGATTCGATGCAATGCACCATTCCCACCGCCGCACCGCCCTGATGTGTCATTCCGAGGAGCGAAGCGACGTGGGAATCTCGGGAAGGCAGTTGCGATTTCGCCGATGGTTTCCCTGTTATCCAACCATGTCCTGCGAGATTGCACCCCAAGGGCACTTCCTCGCGCTGCGCGCTCAGGGCGCCACGTCGGCCTGCGGCCTCCTCGCAATGACAAATCGGGAGCCTTCCCATTTTATCGGTTCCCTGTGCGAATCGGCAGCCTACCGCCGGGAGGGGCATGCCCCTCCCCTACAACAGCCGGTTCGGGACGGCAGTGCCTTCCCGAGATTGCCACGGGCGCAAAGCGCCCTCGCAATGACAAACCTTTGGCTTTCACCGTTTTATCGACAGCCTGCATTAGTCGACAGCATTGCGCCGGGAGTGGACAGCCCGGCACCTACAACGGCCGTTCGTCAGCCCCGCCATTTTTCTTCTATTTTTCCACAAATGCCCGCCGGTGTCAACCCGGTGGGCATAAATTTTCAATTTTGTCACATGTTTTCCGTCCGGGCGGAAATACTATCGCCGAAAAGAGGCGATGTCATGCAAAGCTTTGTCTGCGGCACGCGGCTGTGCTTCGGCGCGGACGCCCCCGCGGCCCTCGCCGGGCTGCACGCCGAGCGCGTGCTGCTCGTCACGGACCCCTATTTTGCCGAAAACGGCACGGCCGCCCGCTATGCCGCGGCCTTTCCCGGCGCACAGGTCGAACAATTCTCCGACGTCGCGCCCGATCCCCCGCTTTCTCTGGTGGCGCGGGGCGTCGCCCGCCTGCAGGCCCTGCGGCCGGACACCGTTCTGGCCCTCGGCGGCGGCTCCGCCATCGACTGCGCCAAGGGCATCGCCGCGCTCGGCGGCCTGCCCGTCCGCCTTGTAGCCGTGCCGACGACGTCCGGCAGCGGCTCGGAGGTCACGTCGTTCGCCATCCTGACGCTGGACGGCGTCAAGCACCCCCTCGTGGACCCGGCCCTGCGGCCGGAGCTGGCCATTCTGGACCCCGCTCTGCTCGAGGCTCTGCCCCCGCGCCTCATCGCGGAATCCGGCATGGACGCCGTTTCTCACTGTGTGGAGGCAGTGGCCGCACGCGAGGCCAGCCCCGTGACGGACGCGCTGGCCCACAGCGCCTGCCGGACGCTGCTGCGGCTGCTGCCGCGCTCGTTCGCGGGCGAGACGGCCGTGCGCGGAGACGTCCATCTGGCGGCCTCCATGGCGGCGCTGGCCTTTGACAATGCGGGCCTCGGCGCCTGCCACGCGCTGGCTCATGCCCTCGGCGGGCGCTTCCATGTAGCCCACGGACGCCTGTGCGCCATGCTGCTGCCGCACGTCATCGCCCACCACGCTGCCGCGGACCCCCATCCCTATGCCGCCCTTGCCGCGGCCTGCGGCCTGCCCGGCGTGCGCGGCCTGACGGGGGCGATCGTCCGCCTGCGCGCCCGGCTCGGCCTGCCTGCAAGCCTGCCGGAGGCCGGGGTCCCGCGCGAGGCCGTATTGGAGGCTGAAACGGACGTGCTCGAGGCCGCGCTGGCAGACCCCTGCGCATCGCAGACCCCGGCTCCCCTGACCCGTGACGCGCTGCAGATCCTGCTGCGGCAGGTGCTGTGAGCGCGGAAACGCTGCTATCCGTCGGCATCGACCTCGGCACGACGACGACGCAGCTCGTCTTTTCCCGCCTGACCGTCCGCAACGAGGGCTCGGCCTTCTCCGTGCCGAACTACACCGTCGCCGCGCGCGAGGTCCTGCGGCGCAGCGCCGTGCACTTCACCCCGCTGCGCTCAGAGCGTGAGCTGGACGCCGAGGCCATCGCCCGCATCGTGGACGCCGAATACGCCGCCGCGGGCATCGACCGCCGCGCCGTGCAGACCGGGGCCGTCATCATCACGGGCGAGACGGCACGCCGTGAAAACGCCCGCGCCGTGCTCGAGGCCCTGTCGGGCTATGCCGGGGACTTCGTCGTGGCGACGGCCGGACCCGCGCTTGAAAGCGCACTGGCCGGGCGCGGAGCAGGGGCGGCGGACTATGCGCAGGCCCACGCCTGCACCGTCGTGAATCTGGACATCGGCGGCGGCACGACGAACATCGCCCGCTTCACGAACGGGGCCCTGACGGACACGGCCTGCCTGAATGTCGGCGGGCGGCTCGTCAAGCTGGAGCCGGACGGCCGCGTGACCTATGTCTCGCCTGTGCTGCGGCCGTTCGTCTCCTACGCCCCCGGCGACCGGCTGACGCCGCAGGACCTCGCGCCGACCGTCGCCCTGCTCACAGAGATTCTGGAGGAGGCCCTCGGCTTCCGCCCCGTGCAGGATGAGGCGCGGCTGCGCGGCTTTGTCACGGACCGCCTGCCCGGCCCCGCGCCCGGCGCGGTCTACAGCTTTTCCGGCGGCGTGGCCGACCTGATGGAAGACCGGCCGCGCGACCCGTTTGCCTACGGCGACCTCGGCGTGCTGCTCGGCCAGGCCGTGGCAAAAAGCGCCGTCGGCCCGCGCATCCCCGCGCGCGAGACCATCCGCGCCACCGTGATCGGCGCAGGCTGCCACGCCACGGAGCTTTCCGGCAGCACGGTCTATTTTGACCGCATCGCCTTTCCGCTGAAAAATCTGCCCGTCGCCGCCCTGACGCCGGAGGAGGAGCACCTCCCGCCCGCGGAGCTGGCAGAAACCGTCCGGGCGCGGCTGGCCGTGTTTGAAGGAGGCCCGGCCGTTCTGGCCCTGCAGGGGCGGCGCGACCTGCACTTTGCAGCACTGAGCGCCCTTGCCGACGGGCTGGCCGGCGGCCTGCGCGGCAGGGACGGGCCGGTGCTCGTGGCCGTGGCGGCCGATGTGGGCAAGGCCCTCGGGCAGGCGCTTGCCGTGCGGCTGCCGGGCGTGCCGCTGCTGTGCCTCGACGGCGTGCAGCTCCCGCCGGGCAGCTACCTCGATGTCGCCGCCCCCATCGCAAGCGGACAGGTCCTCCCGGTCGTCATCAAAACGTTGGTATTTTGAAGGTATGGGATCGTAGGGGAGGGGCATGCCCGGCCCGGCGCGGTACTCACAGCCCGGTACAGGCCATCGTGAAAATGGTATGCACCCCCGAATTGTCATTGCGAGGCCCCAAAGGGGCCGTGGCGCCCTGAGCGCGAAGCGCGAGGAAGTGCCCTTGGGGTGCAATCTCGGGAAGGCACTTACCGCTCGTACAAACCATCGCCGACCGCACGCGCTGCCAAATTTGACTGTAGCGGCGGTCAGTGACCGCCTTGTACAGAGCCATTCAACGGCAGGAGGGCACTGGTGCACCGCCGCACTACCTGATGTGTCATTGCGAGGAGCGAAGCGACGTGGCAATCTCGCAGTACACAGTTGGATAACAGGAAGGCCCCGGCGAAAACGTAACTGCCTTCCCGAGATTGCCACGTCGGCCGTTGGCCTCCTCGCAATGACAAATCAGGGAGCCTCACGCCATTTCATTTGTGCCACAGCCATTCCCCGCCGCCCCTACAATATCACGCGCAAATTATATATTTCTGATTGAAATTGAACGAATTTGAAAGAAGGGTACCATTTGAAGCTGAAGACGCTGCTGTTCGGCAAGACCTATGCCTTCCGCGATGTGAAGGACGTGCTTGCCAAGGCAAACGAGCCGAAATCCGGCGACCGGCTCGCCGGGCTGGCCGCCGAGAGCGCGCAGGAGCGCGTCGCCGCCAAGGCCGTGCTGGCGGAGCTGCTGCTGCGCGACCTGCGCGAGAACCCCGCCGTGCCCTATGAGCAGGACGAGGTCACGCGCATCATTCAGGACGACCTGAACGAGCGCATCTATGCGGAGATGCAGAACTGGACCGTCTCGGACCTGCGCGAGTGGATTTTGAGCGAGACCACGACGACGGCCGACCTCCGCCGCGCCTCCCGCGGCCTCACGAGCGAGATGGTCGCCGCCGTCTGCAAGCTCATGAGCGATCTTGATCTCATCTATGCCGCGCGCAAGATCCCGGTCACGGCCCACTGCAACACGACCATCGGCCTGCCGGGCACGCTGTCGTGCCGCCTGCAGCCAAACCACCCGACGGATGACGTCGACGGCATTCTCGCCTCCCTGCTCGAGGGCCTGAGCTTCGGCGCGGGCGACGCCGTCATCGGCCTGAACCCCTCGGGCGACACGGCCGAGAGCGTCCGCCGCGTGCTGACGCGCTTTGACGAGGTGCGCCGCCGCCACGGCATCCCCACGCAGATCTGCGTGCTGGCCCATGTGACGACGCAGATGCGCGCCATCGAGTCCGGCGCGCCCGCCGACCTCATTTTCCAGTCCATCGCAGGCTCGCAGAAGGGCAACACCGCCTTCGGCTTCGACGCGGCCACCATCGAGCAGGCGCGGCAGCTGGCGCTGACGCAGGGCACGGCCGAGGGGCCGAACGTGCTGTATTTCGAGACGGGGCAGGGCTCGGAGCTGTCGTCCGAGGCGCATTTCGGCACGGATCAGGTGACGATGGAGGCCCGCTGCTACGGCTTCGCGCGGCATTTTTCGCCCTTTCTTGTCAACACCGTCGTCGGCTTCATCGGCCCGGAGTACCTCTATGACGCGCGGCAGGTCCTGCGCGCCGGGCTGGAGGACCACTTCATGGGCAAGCTCTCCGGCATCCCCATGGGCTGCGATGCCTGCTACACGAACCACATGAAGGCCGACCAGAACGACATCGAAAAGCTCGCCGTCCTGCTGACGGCGGCGGGCTGCAACTACTTCATGGGCATCCCCCACGGCGACGACGTCATGCTGAACTACCAGACGACCGGCTTCCGCGAAACGGCCGCCCTGCGCGAGCTGTTCGGCCTGACGGCCATCGCGCCGTTCCAGCGCTGGCTCGAGCGCATGGGCTTCGTGGAGAACGGCAAACTCACCGCGCGGGCCGGAGACGGCTCGGCGCTGCTGTAAAGGAGGCGCGGCATGGATCGCGAAGAACTCAAGGCCATCGTGGCGCAGATGCTGCGCGAGCTTGCTCCCGCGCAAACGCCCCCGTCCCCGCCGCCCGTCAAGGGCGCGGAGACCGAGACCCCGCCGGACGACGGCGTGCTGCCCGACCTCACAACGATCGATCTGCGGGCGCAGTACCTCGTTCCGAACGCGGCCCACGGCGCGGAATTCCGCGCCCTCAAGGCAAAGACCCCCGCCCGCCTTGGCCTCGGCCGCTGCGGCGCGCGCTACCCCACGGCCTCGCTGCTGCGCTTCCGCGCCGACCACGCCGCCGCGCAGGACAGCGTCTTCTCCCTCGTGCCGGAGCGCTTCTGGGAGGAAAATCACTATCCCTTTGTGCAGACCATGTGCAAAAGCAAGGACGAATACCTGACCCGTCCGGACCTCGGCCGCCGCTTTGACGAAAAAAATCAGGCCGTCCTGCACGACCTGCTCGCGGGGCAGCGCGTCGTGCTGGCCGTCGGCGACGGCCTGTCGTCCGCGGCCGTGCAGGCCAACGCCCCGGACTGCTGCGCCGCCATCCGGCAGGGCCTGCAGGCGCAGGGCCTCGAGCTTGGCCCAGTCCCGTTCATCCAGTTCTGCCGCGTCGGCGCGGGCGACCACATCGGCGACCTGACGGACTGCGAGGTCATCTGCCTGCTCGTCGGCGAGCGGCCCGGCCTTGTGACGAATGAGTCCATGTCCGCCTACCTGACCTACCGCCCGCACACGGGCATTGCGGAGTCCTGCCGCACCGTCGTGTCGAACATCCACCGGCAGGGCGTGTCCGCCGTGGAGGCCGGGGCGCACATCGCCTCGCTCATCGGCCGCATTCTGGCGCAAAAGGCCTCCGGCATCGGCCTGCGGGAGGACGGCGCATGACCGGCGCTCCCGTCCCCGTGCGGGTCCTGTGCGCCCGCACGATCGCAAACGTCAGTCCCGGCCTTGCACGCGCACTTTCGCTCGATCCCGGTCAGAATTCGATCGCGCTGCTGGCGACGGACTGCGACGACGTCACCTACCTCGCGCTGGACGAGGCGACGAAGGCCGCGAACGTCTCCGTCGTCTACGGCCGCAGCCTCTATGCCGGGGCAGGGAACGCGCCCACGCCCCTGACGGGCGAGGTCATCGGCCTGCTCGCCGGGCCGACGCCCGCCGACGCCCGCAGCGGCCTTGCCGCCGCGCTGGCCTTCCTGCAGGACGGGCCGCGCTTCCGCGAGGCGGAAAACGGCGTTTTCTACCTTGCCCACTGCGCCGCGCGCACGGGGACGTACCTGTCCCGCGCGGCCCACACCCCCGCGGGGCAGCCGCTGGCCTATCTCATCGCGCCGCCCGTCCCGGCCCTGCTGGGGCTGGACGCCGCCCTGAAGGCCGCAGGCGTCGAGCTTGCGGAATTCTACGCTCCGCCCACCGAAACGAACTTTGCCGGAGCCCTGCTCACCGGTACCCGCTCGGCCTGCCTTGCCGCCTGCACCGCCTTTGCCGAGGCGGTCTGTGAGGCGGCGGCCCGGCCGCTGGAAGCAGAAGGAACAAGGAGGAATGACCATGGAATTTGACCGCGATCTGCGCGCCCGGCAGGAGGTCCGTCTGCTGGCGCAGCAGGCGCAGCAGGCCTTCGAGGGCCTGCAGAAACTGGACCAGAGCGGCCTCGACCGCATCACGGAGGCGCTGTCCCGCGCGGGCGCCCTGCACGCGGCGGAGCTGGCGCGGGAGGCCTGCGCCGAAACGGGCTTCGGCAATGAGCGCGACAAGACGGAGAAGAACCGCTTCGCCGCCGTCCGCGTGTTCGAGGCCATCCGGGGCCTGCGCACCGTCGGCATCCTGCGGCGGGACGACGAGCGGCGCGTCTGGGACGTCGGCGTGCCCGTCGGCGTCATTGCGGGCATCGTGCCCTCGACGAACCCGACGTCCACCGTGATCTACAAATCCCTCATCGCCCTGAAGGCGGGCAGTCCCATCGTCTTCTCGCCCCATCCGCACGCCGTGCGCTGCACGCTCCACGCCGCCCGCCTCATGGCGGAGGCTGCCGAGGCCGCCGGGTGCCCGAAGGGCGCGATCTCCTGCCTGACGATGCCGTCCTTGGACGCCGTGCAGGAGCTGCTGCACGCCCCGCAGGTGCGTCTCATCCTCGCCACGGGCGGCGGGGCCATGGTCCGCGCGGCCTATTCGTCCGGCAAGCCCGCCATCGGCGTCGGCGCGGGCAACGGCCCGGCCTATATCCACCGCTCGGCCGACATCCCCCGCGCCGTGCGGGACATTCTCCGCTCGAAGACGTTCGACAACGGCACGGTCTGCGCCTCGGAGCAGAGCGTTATCGTCGAGCGCTGCTGCGAGGCCCGCGTCCGCGAGGAATTCCGGAAGCAGGGCTGCTATTTCCTGAACACGGAGGAGGCCGGACGCGTGGCGCGGCTGCTGCTCCGCCCGGACGGCACGATCAATCCGAAGGTCGTCGGCAGGACGGCCTGTGCCGTGGCGCGCATGGCGGGCGTGACCGTGCCGGAGTCCACGCCCGTGCTGCTGGCAAACGAGACGGAGGCCGGGCCGGCGCGGCCCTATTCCCGCGAGAAGCTCTGCCCCATTCTGGCGTTTTTCGTCGAGGAGGACGAGGACACCATCCTCCGCCGCATCTGCGAGGTGCTGGCGGGCGAGGGCGCGGGCCACACGTTCGTCCTGCATGCAAAGGACGAGGCCGTCGTCCGCCGCTTCGCGCTGACCGTGCCCGTTTCGCGCTTTCTCGTCAATGTGCCCGCGTCGCTCGGCGGCATCGGCGCGGAGACGGCCCTGTTCCCTGCGCTCACGCTCGGCTGCGGCGCGGTGGGCGGCAGCTCGTCGTCCAATAACATCGGCCCGCTCGACCTCATCAACCTCCGCCGCGTGGCGTGGGGGAGCGAAAAGCCCGAGCCGCAGCCCGAAACGCCCGATCAGCCCGAGCCGGACAGCGCGCTCATCGCGCGCCTGACCGAGGAGATCCTGAAAAAACTACGATAAACGGAGGAACCAGCAATGAATGTCAACACGAATGCCCTTGGAATGGTCGAAACGCGCGGCCTCGTCGCCGCCATCGAAGCCGCGGACGCCATGGTGAAGGCCGCGAACGTCCAGCTCGTCGGCAAGGAGCAGGTCGGCGGCGGCCTCGTCACCGTCATGGTGCGCGGCGACGTCGGCGCGGTCAAGGCCGCTACGGACGCGGGCGCGGCTGCCGCCGAGAAGATCGGCGAGCTCATCTCCGTCCACGTCATCCCGCGCCCGCACACCGAGGTCGACGGCATCCTGCCCCACGGCCGCGACGCGGCCCCGGCCTGATGCTCTATACCGAGGAGGCCGTCCGCGCGGGGCTGCGCGTGCAGGACGGGCGGCGCGTGTTCTATCTGCCGGAGGGCAGCCGCCTGACCCCGGCGGCGCGCGACTGGCTCCGGCAGGAGGGCGTGACGGTCGTACCGCATGCCGAAACGCCCCCCGCCGCCTACCGCACGCCGGACGGCGCAGCATTTGCCGAAAAGCCGGAGCACATGACCCACCTGCGCGGCAATATTCTCGTGCCGAAGACGCACCCGCGCATCGCCTTCCGCGGCGGCATCGACACACTGGAGGCCGAGCTGCTGCTGTGCGCGCAGGCGGCGGACGGCCCGCTGCGCCAGACGCTCTGCGCCATGCTGGACTTCGTCCGCAGCCTCATCCGCGCCGACGTGCTGGACGAGCCGGTGCAGACCGTCCGCTTTCTCGGGCTGGACGACGACGGTCTGCGTGAGCACAGCCACCACCCGGAGCGCGAGGAGGGCCAGCCGCACTTTCTCCCCGCACCGGACGATCCGCCCATCCTGCTGCGGCTCAACCGCCTGCGCACCGCCGTGCGGCAGACGGAGCTGCTGGCCTGCCATGCCTTTTCCCGGCCGGACGGCACCCTCGCCCGCCCCGATCTCGTCAAGGCCCTCAACCGTCTGTCCAGCCTGTGCTGGATCCTCATGATCCGGGTCAAGCGGGGTGGGCAAGTGTAGAATGGATCATTGAGCGTGGAATGCATAAGGCCTCCAGATTTGTCATTGCGAGGAGCGAAGCGACGTGGCGCCCTGAGCGCGCAGCGCGAGGAAGTGCCCTTGGGGTGCAATCTCGGGGAGGCACTGCCGATTTGTACGCACGCGCCTTGTAGGGGAGGGGCATGCCCCTCCCGGCACTGCATTGACGATAGGAACAAGCTTCCGATAAATACGTACCAACCGATTGCGTCTGTAGCGGCGGTCAGTGACCGCCTTGCAGGCCGTAGGCTTTGCAGCGCGAATTCGGTGGCGTAAGGTTAACAAGTTTGTCATTGCGAGGCCCCAACGGGGCCGTGGCAATGACAATTCGGGGGTGCATACCATTTTCACGATGGCCTGTATCGGACTGTGAGTACTGCACCGGGCCGGGCTGTCCCCTCCCCTGCAACGCACGGCCGCTAATCCTACATAACCGGAAAGGAGCGATCCCATGGACGATCTGGTACAGGCCGTGGTGGACGAGGTCCTGCGGCGGCAGGGGCAGCGCCCGGCGCTGCTGGTGGGCCGCGCGCCGCAGGCGGCCGCCGGGTGGCGCTTTGTCACGGACGGGCCGTATGAGGCCGTCATCCTCGGCTCGCTGACGGCCGCGGAGCTGCTGCGCTTCCCGGACGAGGCCAGCGCGCAGGCCCTGCTCGAGGGCAAGCCCGTCTACTACTGCCCCGAGGGACTGGACTACCGCCGTCACGCCAAAACGGCAAACCGCGCCCTGTGGTCGGCCCTGCTTGCGGCCGAGCGGCGGCTGCGCGCCCTCGGCGTGCAGGAGCTGGCACAGAAAAGTGCCCTCGTCACGGCGGAGGAGGCCCGCCGCCTGCTGCACAGCGGCCTGCCCGTGACCGGGCGGCTGACGCCGCTGGCGCGCGACGTGCTGGAGGGCCGCGCATGAGGGCCGGGCTGGTGCTCGGCGCGGTGTGGGCCACGAAAAAAAGCCCCGCCCTCACGGGGCAGAGCCTGCTGCGCGTGCGCTGCGGCGAGACGGAATACCTCGCGGCGGATCTTGTGGGCGCGGGGCCGGGCGACCGGGTCATCCTCGCCTTCGGCGCGGCGGCGCGCGCGGGGCGGCCGGACGTGCCCGTAGACGCGGCCATCGTGGCCATTTTGGACGAAACGGAGGCAACTCATGGATAACATCATTCTCTGGATCATGGCCATCGCCATGGTCCTCGGCGCGCTCGACCGCATGTTCGGCAGCCGCCTCGGGCTTGGGAAGCAGTTTGAGGAGGGCATCCTCGCCATCGGCGCGCTGAGCCTCTCCATGCTCGGCATCCTCACGCTCGCGCCCGTGCTGGCGCGGCTGCTGCGGCCGGTGCTCGTGCCGGTCTACGGCTTCCTCGGTGCGGACCCGGCCATGTTCGCAGGCTCGATCCTGGCAAACGACATGGGCGGCGCGCCCCTTGCCATGGAGCTGGCGGGCACGCGCGCGGCCGGGCAGCTCGGCGGCCTCATCGTCGGCTCCATGCTCGGCGCGACCGTCGTCTTCAGCATCCCCGTCGCCCTCGGCATCCTGCAGCCGGAGGACCGGCCCGCGCTGGCGCGCGGCGTGCTGGCGGGCCTGCTGGCCATTGCGCCGGGTGCGTTCGCCGGTGGACTGGCCGCGGGCTTCCCGCTCGGCATGCTCGTGCGGAACCTCGTGCCCATCGTGCTGTTCGCCGTGCTCATCGCGCTGGGGCTGTGGCGCTGGGAGCGCGCGATGATCCGCGGCTTTCTGTGGTTCGGCCGGGGCGTTCTGGCCGTCATCACGGTCGGACTGGCCGCCGCCGTCTTCACGGAGCTGACGGGCGTGACGGTCATCCCCGGCATGGCCCCGCTGGAGGGCGGCGTGCAGACCGTCGCGGGCATCGGCTTCGTGCTGGCGGGCGCGTTCCCGCTCGTCTTTCTGCTGACAAAGCTCCTGCGCCGCCCGCTCGCGGCCCTCGGACGCCTGCTCGGCATGAACGGCACGGCCGCCGCCGGGCTCGTGGCGAGCCTTGCAAACTCCATCCCCATGTTCGGCATGGTGAAGGACATGGACGAGCGCGGCAAGATCGTGAACATCGCCTTCGCCGTCCCGGCGGCCTTCGTCTTCGGCGACCACCTCGGCTTCACGGCGGGCTACGACGCGGCCATGCTCGGCCCCGTCATCGCGGCCAAGCTCACGGGCGGCGTCCTCGCCGTCCTCGCCGCGCTGCTGTTCACGCGGAAAAAGCCCGCGCAAAACATGTAACACGCAGGGACAGCCCGGCCCGGCGACGCACCTGAGGCTGGTACGGGGCAGCGTTAAAATGGCGATTGCCCCCGATTTGTCATTGCGAGGCCCCAAAGGGGCCGTGGCGCCCTGAGCGCGCAGCGCGAGGAAGTGCCCTTGGGGTGCAATCTCGGGAAGGCACTCGCAGTTTGTACAGGCCGCCGTTAAAATGGTATGCACCGATTACGTCTGTAGCGGCGCTCAGTGAGCGCCATGCGCACCCGAGAATTACCGAGTGCCCTCGCCGACCGCACGCGCCCTGTAGGGGAGGGGACGGCCCGGCCCGGCGCTGCACCGGCGCAAGAAACAGGCTGTCGTTAAATGGCAAACGCCAAAGGTTTGTCATTGCGAGGAGGCCGCAGGCCGACGTGGCAATCTCGCAGTACCCGACCAGATCACAGGAAAGCCATCGGCGAAAACGCAGCTGCCTTCCCGAGATTGCCACGGCCCCTTTGGGGCCTCGCAATGACAAATCCGGGAACCTTGCGCCACGGAATCACTACTGCAATACCTGCAACTGCCAATGGCGCTCAGGGAGCGCCGCTACATCCCATTCTTTGGCGTTTGCCGTTTTAACGACAGCCCAGCATAGCGCCGGGAGCGGCATGCCGCTCCCCTACAACACACGACTGACAGCCTTGCAAAACTTTCCACTTTCCATTTTCGATTTTCCACTCTCTCCCATGCTTCTCTTTTCGGTATTTTTATATAAATATTTCCGGATTGAATCTGCGAAAATCCGCAAAAAAATCAACAAAGTGAGAAAATACCCATAGATTTTTCCGGCCCGGTGTGGTATATTGAAGTACGCAGTCAGACTATCAAAAAAACCTGCTTAGCCGAACCTTTCGGAGGGAAGAAAAGTGGGAAAGGAAACCGTCAGGGTGTCCTTTCGCGTTTGATCACCCGCCGCAGCGGCAGGATTGCAAAATGAAACTACAAAAATTTATTTTGCAATTCTAAAAGCAGCGAAAAATCCGAAGGGATTTTTTGACAGGCCGGCGCAGAACAGAATCTTTGCGGCGGGCCTTATTGCGCCCGCCCGATCCCAGAACTTCATGAACTGAGGTGGTACACCCTTGAAACGAGCCTTTTTCGGCGGCGTCCATCCGAAGGGCTATAAGGAGCTTTCGCGTGAGGCGGCCATCGTCCCGCTGCACCCGAGCGTCGTCTCCGTCGCGATGTCGCAGCACATCGGCGCGCCCTGCCAGCCGCTCGTCAAAGTCGGAGACCGCGTAACCGTCGGCCAGAAGATCGGCGACGGCCAGGGCCTCTGCGTCCCCGTCCACGCCTCCGTGTCCGGCACGGTCACAGCCATCGAGGCCCGGCCCCATCCGGGCGGGAACCTGCAGACGGCCATCGTCATCGAGTCCGACGGCCGCGACACGCTCTGCCCCACGGTCAAGCCGCGGGACCCCGAAGCCGTCGCCGCCATGAGCGCCGAGGACCTCATCGCCGTCATCCGCGAGGCCGGCATCACCGGCATGGGCGGCGCGGGCTTCCCCACGTCCGTCAAGCTCTCCTCCGGCCTCGGCAAGGTCGACACCGTCATCGTCAACGGCGCGGAGTGCGAGCCCTACATCACGTCCGACGACCGCCTGATGCGCGAAACGCCCGAGCGCGTCGTCGGCGGCCTGCGCGTCGTCCTGCAGATCCTGCAGCCGAAGCGCGCCGCCATCGGCATCGAGCAGAACAAGCCCGAAGCCATCGCGGCCATCTCCGCCGTGCTGGGCAGCGGCATCGAGCTGCTGCCGCTGCACGTCCGCTACCCACAGGGCGCGGAAAAGCAGCTCATCCAGACCGTCACGGGCCGCTGCGTGCCCCCCGGCGGCCTGCCCGCCCACGTCGGCTGCGCCGTGTTCAACGCCGCGACCTGCGCCGCCATCTACGACGCTGTCTATCTCGGCCTGCCGCTCGTGCGCCGCGCCGTGACCGTCACGGGCAGCGCCATCGCAAAGCCCGGCAACTTCCTGGCCCCCATCGGCACGGCCTATTCCGACCTCGTCGAGGCGGCGGGCGGCTTCGCCCTGCCCCCCTATAAGGTCCTGTGCGGCGGCCCGATGATGGGCATCGCGCAGTACACCCTGCGCACCGCCACGATCAAGGGCAACAACGCCCTGACGTGCTACAGCGACAAGGACCGCCATGAGACGCCCAACCCCCACTGCATCCGCTGCGGCAAGTGCGTCGAGGCCTGCCCCATGCACCTCATGCCGCTGTTCCTGCACCGCGCCGTGAACCGCGGCGATCTGGAGCGGCTGGACGAGCTGCACGTCATGGACTGCATCGAGTGCGGCTCGTGCGCCTACGGCTGCCCGGCGGGCATCCCGCTCGTGCAGAGCTTCCGCACCGGCAAAAAGCTCGTGCGCGACGCCGCCGCCCGTGAAAAAGCAAAGAAGGAGGCCGCCGCGAAATGAACGAAGAAGCCCTGAAGCTGACGCTCTCCTCCTCGCCGCATGCGCACAGCCCGAATTCCACCCGCCGCATCATGCTCGATGTGTGCATCGCCCTGCTGCCCGCCCTCATCGGCGCGATCGTGTTCTTCGGCGCGCGCGCCCTGACGCTCACGGCCCTGTCCGTCGCGGGCTGCGTGTTCTTCGAGTGGGCCTACCGCCGCATCATGAAGAAGGACAATACCACGGGCGACCTCTCCGCCGTGGTCACGGGCATCCTCGTCGCCTTTGTCTGCCCGGTCACGCTGCCGTTCTGGACGATCCTCATCGGCGATTTCTTCGCCATTGTCGTTGTGAAGCAGCTGTTCGGCGGCATCGGCGCGAACATCGTCAACCCTGCCCTTGCGGCCCGCGCCTTCCTGTTCAGCTGGCCGCTGTTCATGAACACCTGGGTGCGCTCCGGCGTGCATGTCCCCGCGTTCTCGAACCCCACGACGGCCTCGCTCGACGGCCTGACCGCCGCGACCCCGATGGCGAGCCTCCATGTGGGCGCCATGCCGGAGGCCAGCGTGCTCGACCTCTTCCTCGGCCGCACCGGCGGCTCGCTCGGCGAGGTCTCGGCCATGCTGCTGCTTCTGGGCGGCATCTACCTGCTCGTCCGCCGCGTCATCTCGGCCCGCATCCCGCTTGCCTACCTCGGCACGGTCGCGGTGCTGGCCTTCCTGTTCCCGCGCGGCGGCGCGGCCCGGCTGGACTGGATGCTCGTGCAGCTGCTGTCCGGCGGCCTGATGCTCGGCGCGTGGTTCATGGCCACGGACTACACGACCTCGCCCGTCACGCACGGCGGCCAGCTCGCCTACGGCGTCGGCTGCGGCGTGCTGACGTTCCTGTTCCGTTACTTCGGCTCCTATGTTGAGGGCGTGTCCTACGCCATCCTCATCATGAACTGCTGCGTCGGCTTCTTTGACCGCATCGGCGTGCCGAAGCGCTTCGGCGCAGTCAGGCAGAAAAAGCAGAAGAAGGGCGGTGCCGAAGCATGACAAAACCGCAAAGCACGGCCGCCTATGTCCTGCGGCTGACGCTGACGCTCTTTCTCATCACCGTCATCGTCGCGGGCCTGCTGGCCTTTGTCAACTACCTGACGGCCGACACCATCGCCGAGCACACGGCCGAGGCCGCCCGCTCCGCCATGACGCAGGTCCTCGCCGCGGACGACTATACGGAGCTTCCCGTGTCGGACGCGCAGGCCGCCACCGGCGTGACGGCCGCGTGGAGCGCCGGGGACGCCGGGACCGTCGTCCGCCTGACGACGAACGGCTTCGGCGGGGCCATTGACCTCATGGTCGGCGTCGACAACGAAAACAAGGTCACGGGCGTGGCCATCATCTCCCATTCCGAGACGGCCTCGCTCGGCGCGAACTGCACGCGCGAGGACTTCCGCGCCCAGTTTGCCGGCAAGACCGGCGAGCTGGCCGTCAGCAAGGACGGCGGCGACATCGACGCCCTGACGGGCGCGACCGTCACGTCCCGCGCCGTCACCCGCGCCGTGAACGCAGCGCTGGCCTATGCCGGGGAGGTGCAGAAATGAATTTCAAAAAACAGCTCCGCGAGGGGCTCCTGACCAATAACCCCGTCGTGGGCCAGCTGCTGGGCATGTGCTCGACCATGGCCATCACGACGACCCTGTTCAACGGCCTCGGCATGGGCCTGTCCGTCACGCTGATCCTCATCTGCTCGAACGTCGTCATCTCCATGCTGCGCAAGGTCATTCCGGATAAGATCCGCATCGCGGCCTACATCGTCGTCATCGCGGGCTTCGTCACCATCATCGACCTTCTGCTGCAGGCCTATCTCCCGGCCCTGTCCAAGAGCCTCGGCGTGTTCATCCCGCTCATCGTCGTCAACTGCATCATCCTCGGCCGCGCCGAGGCCTTCGCCTCGAAGAACGGCGTGCTGGCCTCCGCCGTCGACGGCCTGACGCAGGGCATCGGCTACACCGTGGCCCTTGTGTGCATGTGCGTCATCCGCGAGCTGCTCGGCAGCGGCACGTTCGGCAAGGGCGTCCTCTCGGCCGACGGCGTGCGCATCCTGCCGTCGCAGTACCCGGCCATGCTGATGATCCTGCCGGTCGGCGGCTTCCTGACGCTGGCCTGCCTCATCGCCTTCACGCAGTGGTTCAACCGCCATCTGGCCGAGAAGGCCGCCAAGAAGGAGGCTGAAGCAAAATGAGCGTATTCATCTCCCTGTTCACCATCGCGCTGAACGCCATTCTCGCCGAGAACTTCATCCTTGTGAAATTCATGGGCATCTGCCCGTTCATGGGCGTGTCGAAAAAGCAGGACACCGCCCTCGGCATGGGCATCGCCGTCACGTTCGTCATGGGCATCGCCTCGGCGGCCACCTGGGCCGTCAACGAGTTCCTGCTCGTGCCGCTGAATCTCGTGTACATGCAGACCGTCGTGTTCATCCTCGTCATCGCCGCCCTCGTGCAGCTCGTCGAGATGTTCCTGCAGAAGGCCGTCCCCGCGCTGTATCAGGCGCTGGGCATCTACCTGCCCCTCATCACGACGAACTGCGCCGTCCTCGGCGTGGCCCTGCTGAACATTCAGGACGGCTATAACTTCGTCGAGTCTCTGGTCTACGGCATCACGGGCGGCATCGGCTTCACCGTGGCCATTCTGCTGTTCTCCTCCGTGCGCGAGCGCCTGGAGGACTGCGACTGCCCGAAGGCCTTCCGCGGCTTCCCGATCGCGCTGCTGGCCGCCGGTCTGCTGGCCCTGTCGTTCATGGGCTTCTCCGGCTTCAAGGTATTCGGGTAAGGAGGGCGAGTCATGAAAGAAATTCTCTATGCCGTGCTGGTGCTCGGCATCATGGGCGCCGTGTTCGGCGCGGTGCTCGCCATTGCCTCGAAGGTCTTCGCCGTGAAGACGGACGAGCGCCTGCCGAAGCTCGTCGAGGCCCTGCCCGGCGCGAACTGCGGCGGCTGCGGCTTCGCAGGCTGCCAGGCCTATGCGCAGGCCGTGCTCGAGGGCCGCGCGGAGATCGGCCTGTGCGTCGCGGGCGGTCAGGCCTCTGCCGACCGGATGGCGGCCGTCATGGGCGTCACGGCCGCAAAGACCGAGCGCGTCGTCGCCATGGTCCGCTGCCGCGGTCACCACACCGCCAAGGCCCGCTACGACGGCATCCACGACTGCCGCTCGGCCATGTTCGTCGGCGGCAACGGCCCCTCGGCCTGCCCGAGCGGCTGCCTCGGCTTCGGCTCGTGCGTCTCGGTCTGCCGCTTTGACGCCATCCACGTCGTGGACGGCGTGGCGAAGGTCGATCCCGAGAAGTGCACCGGCTGCCTGCAGTGCGCCGCCGTGTGCCCGCGCAAGGTCATCGTCCCCGTATCCTACGACGCCGATATCGTCATCGCCTGCTCGAACCACGAGCGCGGCGCCTATACCCGCCGCGAGTGCGACATGGGCTGCGTCGGCTGCCACCTGTGCGAAAAGCAGTGCGAGTTCGACGCCATCCACGTCGTCAACAACCTCGCCGTCATCGACTATTCCAAGTGCGTCTCCTGCGGCCGCTGCGCGGCCGTGTGCCCGCGGAAGCTCATCTCCGATTCGAACCTCCGGCAGGATATGGACGCAGTCCCCGCCATGCCGCGATAAAGGCGCAGCCGCCTGAGAGGGAAACATTGCAATGCCCTCTCAGTCACCTTCGGTGACAGCTCTCCCAGAGGGAGAGCCAAGGGCGCTTCGCTCCTCGGAATGACACAAGAGGGAAGCACTCTCAAGTTTGTCATTGCGAGGCTCCGCAGGAGCCGTGGCAATCTCGCAGCAACCGGCCGGAACATGGGAAAGCCTTCGGCGAAATCGAGAGTGCCTGCATGAGATTGCCACGTCGGGCTTGCGCCCTCCTCGCAATGACAAATCGGAGGTGCATGCCATTTTAGCGATGGCCTGAACCTGTCGGCAGTGCCCGCAATGCCCTCTCAGTCACCTTCGGTGACAGCTCTCCCAGAGGGAGAGCCAAGGGCGATGCCGGGGGGGAGAGTCACGGCATCTCTCCGCAATAGGAAAAACGCCCGTCCGCAGCTTTTGGGCTGCGGACGGGCGATCTATATTCCTGTATTATTTCAGGGGCTCAAAATCCTCCGCGCCGTGCTTGCACAGCGGGCAGATATAGTCCGCCGGGAGCGTCTCGCCCTCGTAGACATAGCCGCAGATCTTGCAGACGAAGCCGGTCTTCTTCTCGGCGGCGGGCTGGGGCTTCGGCTTGATGTGCTCAAAATAGTAGGCATACGTCGCAGACGGGACATCCGACAGTACGCGGGCCTCCGTGACCTCGGCGAGGAAGAGCGTGTGCGTGCCGCAGTCGAGCGTCTGGATGACCTTGCCGGACAGGACGGCGTTCGTGCCGGCCGGCTCATAGCGCAGGCCGTTGGCCGTGCGGACCGGCTCCGCGCCGTCGAACTTGTCGGCCGTGTCGCGGCCGCTGCGGAAGCCGTACTGTTGGAACTGCGCGAACGAGGCATCCTGCGAGAGGACGGACAGGTTGAACACGCCGGTCTTCAGGATCATGTCATGCGTCAGGTTCTGCTTGTTGACCGTGATGGAGATGCGCTTGGGCGTATCCGTGACCTGCGCGGCCGTGTTGATGATGCAGGCGTTGTCGCGCTCCCCCTCGCGGGCGCTCAGGACGAACAGGCCGTAGGACAGGGCGAACATCGCCTGATTGTCCACCGTGCCGGGTTCGGAGGCGTGCACCTGCGGCTGCGGCAGCGTGGCGCACAGGGCATCCGCCAGCGCGCCCAGCTGCGCGCTCTGGCTCTCGGCCATGGCGGAGCGGATGGTCAGCTGCTGGTCGAGGATGGTGACGTTCTTCAGCTTGCCGAGCAGGTCGCGCATGTGCTTGCCGGACGTCGGGGCCCACGAGCCGTTCTCGATGAGGGCGACGGTGCGGTTCTGCAGATTGTGCGCGACGATGTCGTGCAGCAGGTTCTCCATCGTGACGAAGATGCCCGCATTATACGTCGGCGCGGCAAAGACGAGGTGGCTCCAGCGGAAGGCGGCGGCGATGATGTCGGACGCCGGGGTGACGGAGACGTCGAACATGACGGTCTTCACGCCGCGCTCGCGCAGGCGGACGGACAGCAGCTCGGCCGCGTTCTCCGTGCCGCCGTAGACGGAGGCGTAGGCGATCATGACGCCCTGCTCCTCCGGGGTATAGGTGCTCCAGTGGACGTAGCGGTCGATGAATTCGCCGATGTTTTTGCGCCAGACGAAGCCGTGCAGGGGGCAGATGCGGTCGATCTGGACCGTGGAGGCCTTCTTGAGCAGGGCCTGCACCTGCGTGCCGTATTTGCCGACGATGTTGCAGTAATAGCGGCGGGCCTCGTCCACATAGTCGCGGAAGAAGTCGACCTCATCGGCGAACAGCGCGCCGTTGATCGCGCCGAACGTGCCGAAGGCGTCGGCCGAGAACAGCGTGCGCGTCGTCAGGTCATAGCTGACCATGACCTCCGGCCAGTGGACCATCGGGGCGCTCAGGAACGTGAGCGTGTGGTGGCCGGTCTCGAAGGTGTCGCCCTCCTTGACGAGGTGGAAGGCGTTCTGCGGGGCGACGCCGCCGCGGAACTGCTGCAGCATGGCGCGGATGCGGTCGCTGCAGACGATGACGGTCTCCGGATGGCGCAGCAGCACCTCGCTGACCGTGCCGGAGTGGTCCGGCTCCATGTGGTGGATGACGAGGTAGTCGAGCTTGCGCCCGGCCAGAACGTGGTCGACGTTCTCGAAGAATACCTTGCTGACCGACGGATCGACCGTGTCGAACAGGACGGTCTTGTCGTCGAGCAGCAGATAGGAATTGTAGGAAACTCCGTTCGGAACGGCGTAAACGCCCTCGAACATGGCAAGTCTGCGGTCATTCCCGCCGACCCACCAGAGATCCTCCAGAACCTTGCGGACACAGTACATAAGTTTTTCCTCCGTATTTGATAGATTGTTTATTTTCATGGCATAGCGTGTGCGAGTGGGAAATGGAAAGTTACACGATACCTCCGGCCGCCGTTAAAATGGTAAACGCCGAAGTATGGGGTGTAGCGGCGGTCACTGCGCAGCCGTTGGCGGCTTTGCCGCCTTACGGATGCGGCGTGCCCCTTGCGGGTAGTGACCGCCTTGTACAGGGACATTCAACCGTAGGAGAGCGCTGGTGCACCACAGCACCACCCTGATGTGTCATTGCGAGGAGCGAAGCGACGTGGCAATCTCGGGAAGGCACTGCCGACTCGTACAGGGCGGCGATAAAACGTGAAAACCGATTGCGGGTTGTGAGCGCCATGCAGGCCTCCAATTGTTTGCGGCATTGATTTTATGGCGTGAGGCTGTCAGCTTTGTCATTGCGAGGAGGCCAACGGCCGACGTGGCAATCTCGCAGTACCATGTCGGATAACAAGTAGGCCTCGGCGAAAACGTGACCGGTTGCAGGAGATTCCCACGTCGCTTCGCTCCTCGGAATGACAAGTCGGGAGCGTTTGCTATTTTGACGGCGGTTTGTACAGATTGCAAGTGCGTCGCCGGGAGCGGCATGCCGCTCCCCTACAAGGGCAGGTGCGGTCGGCGGGGTGCCACCAAACCTACAACCTGCAAGGCGCTCACAACCCGCAAGGGGCACGCCGCATCCGTAAGGCGGCAAAGCCGCCAACGGCTGCGCAGTGAGCGCCGCTACAGACGCAATCGGCGCGTGCCGTTTTGACGGCGGTCTGTACGGGCTGCAAGTGCCTTCCCGAGATTGCCACGGGCACGAAGCGCCCTCGCAATGACAAGTCGGGGGCGTTTGCTATTTTAACGGCGGCCTGCTAATTGCGCAAGCGCTGCGCCCCTACGATCCGTAACCGGTTCTGCGCCGGTCACTCCCGATTTCTCCTGCATTATACCACATGGCACGAAAATCCTCAACCGGCCTTGTGCAAAAAAACGCCCCGTCCGAAAAGGGACGGGGCGGCAGGAGGTTCTTACAGCTCCTCGCTGCGGTAGAGCACGGCGGAGGAGATCAGGCCGAGGAACAGCGGGTGCGGGTGGTTCGGCCGGGAGTTGAACTCCGGATGGGCCTGCGTGGCGAGGAAGTACGGATGATCCGGCAGCTCGAGCATCTCGACGATGCGGCCGTCCGGCGACATGCCGCACAGGCGCATACCGGCGTCCGTCAGCGCGGTGCGGTAGTCGTTGTTGACCTCGTAGCGGTGGCGGTGGCGCTCGTGGATGAGCGGCTCGCCATAGAGCTCAAAGGCGCGGGAATCCGGGTCCAAACGGCAGGGGTACGAGCCGAGGCGGAGCGTGCCGCCGATGTCCAGAACGCCCTTCTGGTCAGCCATCAGATGGATGACGGGATCGGGCGTGTCGGGCATGAGCTCGATGCTGTGCGCCTCGGGCAGGCCGACGACGTGGCGTGCGAATTCGACAATGGCAAGCTGCATGCCGAGGCACAGGCCGAGGAAGGGGATGCGGTGCTCACGGGCATAGCGGATGGATTCGATCATGCCGTCGATGCCGCGGCTGCCGAAGCCGCCGGGGACGATGATGCCGGACATATTGCCCAGAATTTCGCCGACGTTCTCCGGCGTGATGGTCTCGGAGTCGATCCAGTGGATCTCCACATGGGCGTCGTTTGCCACACCGGCGTGGCGCAGCGCCTCTGCGACGCTGAGGTAGGCGTCGTGCAGCTTCGTATACTTGCCGACGAGGGCGATGTCGACGCGGCGCTTCGGGTGCATCCAGCGGTCGCACATCTGCCGCCACTGCGTCAGATCCGGCTCGCGCTGCGGCAGGCCCAGGTCGCTCAGCACGACCTCTGCCAGATGCTCGTCCTCCATCATCAGGGGGACCTGATAGAGAATGCTGGCGTCGAGGTTCTGCAGCACATGGTCCGGGCGGACATTGCAGAACAGGGCGAGCTTGTCGCGGATGTCCTGCGTCAGGGGGTAGTCGGAGCGGCACACGAGCACGTCCGGCCGCAGGCCGATGCTCTGCAGCTCGCGGACGCAGCCCTGCGTCGGCTTCGTCTTCATCTCGCCGGAGGCCTTGAGATACGGGATGAGGGTGACGAGCAGGATGATGGCATTCTCCTTGCCGACCTCGTTCTGGAACTGGCGGATGGCCTCCAGGAAGGCCTGGCTCTCCATGTCGCCGACCGTGCCGCCGACCTCGATGATGGCGATCTTGTCCTCGCCGCGGTAGAAGCGGCGCTTGATCTCGTTGGTGATGTGCGGGATGACCTGCACCGTGCCCCCGCCGAAGTCGCCGCGGCGCTCGCGCTCGAGCACCGTGCGGTACACGCGGCCGGACGTCACGTTCGAAACGCGCGTCAGGCGCTCGTCGATGAAGCGCTCATAGTGGCCGAGATCCAGGTCGGTCTCCGCGCCGTCGTCCGTGACGAACACCTCACCGTGCTGGATCGGGTTCATCGTGCCGGGGTCGACGTTGATATAGGGGTCGAACTTCTGCATCGTCACAGCATAACCGCGCGCCTTGAGCAGCCTGCCGAGCGAAGCGGCCGTGATCCCCTTGCCGAGGCCGGAGACTACGCCGCCGAGAACAAATACATATTTTACCGCCATGCCAAATTTCCTCTCTGTTCCGGGGAGGGACTCCCCCTTGTCTGGTATTTCAATAGCTTAACCTGCAGATGCAGGATGTACACATGTTATTTCACAGGGCCGGGGCATCGATGACGCGTTGTAGGGGAGGGGCTTGCCCCTCCCGGCGCAGCACCTGCGCAAGAAACAGGCTGCCGTTTCGTGGTACCCGCCATTGTAGGGGAGGGGCATGCCCCTCCCGGCGACGCACTTACAGTCCGTACAAGCCACCGTCAAAATGGCAAACGCTTCCGACTTGTCATTGCGAGGAGGCCGCAGGCCGACGTGGCAATCTCGGGAAGGCACTTGCAGCTCGTACAGGGCCGGCGATAAAACGTGAAAACCGATTGCGTCTGTAGCGGCGCTTAGTAAGCGCCTTTGGCAGTCACAGGTTGTTGAGCGGCATCGCCGAACATGCAAGGGTTTCGAATTGTCATTGCGAGGCCCCAAAGGGGCCGTGGCGCCCTGAGCGCGAAGCGCGAGGAAGTGCCCTTGGGGTGCAATCTCGCAGTACCCGGCCGGATAACAGGGCACTCCCGGCGAAAACGTAACTGCCTGCACGAGATTCCCACGTCGCTTCGCTCCTCGGAATGACACGTCAGGGGAGTGCCGCGGTGCACCAGTGCCCTTGCGCGGTTGAATGGTTCTTCACAAGGCGCTCACTGAGCGCCGCTACAGGCCCCGTCGGGGCCGTTACCATTTTAACGGCAGCCTGTGCGAATCGTTTGTGCAGTGCTGGGAGGGGCATGCCCCTCCCCTACAATGGCGGGTACCACGAAACGGCGGCCGGTACGGGACGGCAGTGCCTTCCCGAGATTGCCACGTCGGCCGTTGGCCTCCTCGCAATGACAAATTCGGGGGCCTCACGCCATAAAATCAATGCCGTAAATGCTGCCAGCCTGCACAAGCCGTAAGCACGCCGCCGGGCCGTCCCCGTCCCTAATGATTCATTCTTCAGTCTTCAGGATTCATTCTTCATTTCGCGCGCGGAGCGCGCGCTTTTCACCCTCCGCAATAGGGACAGGCGGTATAGCCCCGCGCGATGGCGAGGTTGACGCTGTAGGCCCAGTAGCTCTGCTTTTTGAAGTGGGAGCAGCTGTAATTGTGATAATAATCCGTGCCGTCGTTCTCCACAAAGGCGACGTGCGCGTCGAAAAACGCAGATTTCTGCTGCAGGGCCGCGTTGCTGTCCTGCAGGGTGCTCACGCGGCTGTTCAGCTTGCTGAGCTGGGCGTTCAGCGCGTCGACCTGCTCGGCATAGCCGGCGTTCTCGTCGACGAGGCGGAGATTTTCCTCCTGCAGCTCGCGCAGGGACTGCTCGTTCTGCGCGCCCTGCATCTGATAGGTGTTGACCTGCTGCTCGAGCCGGTCGATGTCGCGGGCCTGACCGGCCAGCTCCTCCTGCGCGGCGGCAAGATCGTCCTGCGCCTCGGCAAGCTCCGTGGCCGTCTGCGCGGCGGATGCAGCCTGCCGGTCCAGCTCCTCGGCCTGCACGCGAAGGCGGTTGCGGTCGCGCTGGTAGTGCGTCAGGTAGTAGTAAACGCCGAACGCGCAGCACCCGGCCAGCACCGCGCACACGAGGGCGAGCGAGACGATCGCCCGCACCATGCGGTGGTAGCGGCGGGAGCGCGGCTTTTTCTTTTCGGGCTGCTCGACCGGCTTGCGCGCGGGCCGCGGCTGGTCCGTCCGCTTCGGCAGAGCGATGTGCAGGCTCGTGTAGGGGGAGTCGGGCAGCGGCTCGCGCACGACCCCGGCGCATTCGTCGCAGAAGGTCTTCCCCTCGGCAATGCGCCGCCCGCAGCGGATACAGTTCATAGCTCCATCCCCCTTTTCGACATATCCTCTCTATTTTACACCAAAATCCCCCGACTGTAAATAGGGAATATGGCGCGCGGGGGCGCACGCTCCGCGTGCTAAATGAAGAATGAATACTGAAAACTGAAGAATGAATCATTCGCTGGCCTCCGGCCGTGCGCTGTAGAGGGAGCGGACAGCCGGGCCTGGCTGCGTACTGCCGATTCGGACCGGCTGCCCCTCCCCTGCAGCGCGTTAACCCTGCGTCTCCCCGCGCTCGACGGACCTTACGCGGGGTAATATCTGGAAGCGCGGCTTCATGACCTCATGGCCGCAGCCGGTGCAGCGCAGGCGCAGGTCCGCGCCGGTGCGCAGGACGAGCCAGCGCGACGCACCGCAGGGGTGCGGCTTTTTCATCACGAGAATATCACCGACCTGAATTTCCATCGCTGCCTCCTTTGATCGCGTCCCAATAGTGCCGGGCGGCCTGCTCGACCTTGTTGTCGCCGTAGTGATAGTAGACCGTGCCCTTTAACAGGTCCGGCAGGTACTGCTGCGGGACCCAGTGGTTCGGGAAATTGTGCGGGTAGAGATAGCCCTGCTCGCGTTCCTGCCCGGCGCTGTCGGCGTGGACGTTCTGCAGCTCGCGCGGGATGACACCGGTTTTTCCGTGCCGGACGTCCGCCAGCGCGGCGTCGATGGCCAGCAAGCCGGAATTGGACTTCGGGGCCGTCGCCAGCAGGAGGACGGCGTCGGCCAGCGGCAGGCGCGCCTCCGGCATGCCGAGCTGCAGGGCGCTGTCGACGCAGGCCTTGACGATGGGGATGGCCTGCGGGTAGGCAAGGCCGATGTCCTCCGCGGCGGAGCACAGCAGGCGGCGGCAGCAGGCGGGCAGGTCGCCGACCTCGAGAAAGCGCGCCAGATAGTGGATGGCGGCGTCAGGGTCTGAGCCGCGGATGGACTTCATGAGGGCCGAAAGGCAGTCATAGTGGTTGTCGCCCTCGCGGTCATAGCGCATGGCCGAGCGCTGCGTGACGGCCTTCGCATCCTCGAGGCGGATATGCAGGCTCGTGTCGCCGGTCTTGGCGACGAGGAACAGGGCCTCGACGGCATTGAGCGCCTTGCGGATATCGCCGCCGCAGGAGCTTGCGATGTGCTCGAGCGAGCCCGGCTCCGCCGTGACCTCGAGCTGCTCCTTTTCTGCCATATAGCGCACGGCGCGGCGGACGGCCTTCTCGGCGGCCGCGGGGGTGATGGGCTTGAACTCGAAGACCGTGCAGCGGCTGAGGATGGCGTTGAAGATATAGAAATACGGGTTCTCCGTCGTGGAGGCGATGAGCGTGATCTTGCCGTTTTCGATGTGCTCGAGCAGGGACTGCTGCTGCTTTTTGTTGAACGACTGGATCTCGTCGAGGTAGAGCAGGACGCCGTTCGGGGCCATGAAGGTGTCGAGCTGGGAGACGATCTCCCGGATGTCGGCCGTGGAGGCCGTCGTGGCGTTGAGCTTATAGAGGGTGCGCTGCGTGGCGGCAGCGATGATGTTGGCGACGGTCGTCTTGCCCGTGCCGCTCGGACCGTAGAAGATCAGGTTCGGCACGCGGCCGGACTCGATCATCCGGCGGAGCATCCTGCCCTCGCCGAGAATTTCCTCCTGCCCGTAGACGTCGTCGAGCGTCGTCGGCCGCAGCTCGTCTGCCAGCGGCTGGTACATGCGATCACCTCAAATTCCCGAAAACTTGTTCCTGATATTATACCGCATTTTGAGGAGAATGTCCAGAACGGAGAGGGCAATGCTGCAGGGCGGCGCACGACGGACTGGCTTTTCCCCGCAAACTATGCTATAATTGACGCAAATGAAACGGAGGGATCGGCATGGAGGAAAAGGTCGCGGCGATCATTGCGGCGCTGCGGAAGCGGTATCCGGACGCGCTGTGCGCGCTGCACTATGGGAAGGACTACGAGCTGATGATCTCGGTGCGCCTTTCGGCGCAGTGCACGGACGCGCGCGTCAATCAGGTCACGCCCGCGCTGTTCGCGCGCTTCCCGACGCTCGAGGCCTTCGCGGAGGCTGACGTGGCCGAGGTGGAGGCGTATGTGCGTTCGTGCGGCTTCTTCCGCCACAAGGCGCAGGACATCGTGGCGGCCTGCCGGATGCTCCGCGACGAGTACGGCGGGCGCGTGCCGGACACGATGGAGCAGCTCCTGCGGCTGCCCGGCGTCGGGCGGAAGACGGCCAACCTGCTGCTGGGCGACCTCTACGGCAAGCCGGCCGTCGTGTGCGACACGCACTGCATCCGCATCGCAAACCGCCTCGGGCTGGCCCGCGGCAAGGAGCCGGAGAAGGTCGAGCGGCAGCTGCGCGCCATCCTCCCGCCGGAAGAAAGCTCGGATTTCTGCCACCGGATCGTCCTGTTCGGCCGCGAGGTGTGCACGGCGCGCAGTCCGCACTGCGACCGGTGCGAGCTGCGGCCGTATTGCAGAGAGTTCAGCGGGGAGTGAGGAATTCGAAATCGGGAGATGGCCCCCGACTTGTCATTGCGAGGCCCCGAAGGGGCCGTGGCAATCTCGGGAAGGCAGTCACGCTGATCGCACCCGCCATTGTAGGGGAGCGGACAGCCGGGCCCGGCGGCGCGCTGACAGCTGGCGCAGGTTGACGATAAAACGGTAATCGCCCCCAACTTGTCATTGCGAGGAGCGAAGCGACGTGGCAATCTCGGGAAGGCAGTCACGTTGATCGCACACGCCATTGCAGGGGAGCGGACAGCCGGGCCCGGCGGCGCGCTGACAGCTGGCACAGGTTGACGATAAAACGGTAATCGCCCCCAACTTGTCATTGCGAGGCCCCGAAGGGGCCGTGGCAATCTCGGGAAGGCAGTTACGATTTCGCCGATAACCTTCCTGGGATCCGGCCGGGTACTGCGAGATTGCCACGTCGCTTCGCTCCTCGCAATGACACGTCAGGGGAGCGTGAGGTGCACCAGCGCTCTCCTGCGGTTGAATTACTTCCTACCGGGCGCTCGCTGAGCGCCGCTACAGGCCCCGTCGGGGGGCGGCTGCCATTTTAACGATAGCCTGTGCGAATCGTTTGTGCAGCACCGGGAGGGGCATGCCCCTCCCCTACAATGGCGGGTACCACGAAACGGCGGCCGGTACGGGACGGCAGTGCCTTCCCGAGATTGTACCCCAAGGGCACTTCCTCATTCATTTTTCAGTCTTCATTCATTTCCGTGCCCCGCCCCTTCAGCGAACTCCCCGGCAAGGCGCAAAAAAAGCTCCGATCTTTCGATCGGAGCTTCATGTTGGCGTTACCTATCTTCCCGTGCAGTCACCCGCAAAGTATTGTCGGCGCAAATGAGCTTAACTTCTGTGTTCGGGATGGGAACAGGTGTACCCTCACCGCAATCAACACCAACTATTTGGGGACACACCCTGAAAACTGAACAAGAATGAATGGGAAGCGTTATGTCTTTGCAACCGAGCCTGCTTCCTTCTTTTGTAGGTCAAGCTTTCGGCTTATTAGTAT
>ERZ1673752.396-NODE-396-length-76569-cov-11.446206_pt1 | contig 76569 bp, 75 predicted proteins | sample MGYA00580195_ERZ1673752 | MGnify/ENA primary metagenome ERZ1673752 (study PRJEB41218, sample SAMN15661744) | gut metagenome | host: Homo sapiens | place: Canada: London | collected 2015-08-20/2019-03-30 | study: EMG produced TPA metagenomics assembly of...
CTTGCCAAGGCGAGGGTCGCGAGTTCGAATCTCGTCATCCGCTCCATTTTTTTATGTATCCTTAGCTCAGCTGGATAGAGCGTCTGGCTACGGACCAGAAGGTCGGGGGTTCGAATCCTCTAGGATACGCCACAAAAACTTGTAATTTTATATTACAAGCTTTTTTGTTTTATGCAGGAGTGCTGGAATAGGCAGACAGGCATGTTTGAGGGGCATGTGCGAGAAATCGCGTGAGGGTTCAAGTCCCTCTTTCTGCACCAGATGAACTACTTAACTTTTGTTAGGTAGTTTTTTTTATGAAAATTTTTAGAAATGACTTGCTAATAATATACTTATTGATAAAATTTTTTTAATAAATTTCTTTTGTGCCCACAAAAATATTAGTGAGATAGGGACATCTGTGTTATACTAAAATAAGCAAAATAAAGGAGGATTTTTATGGAGCAAAATGTCTATTTAGATAAGGAGCGCCTGGAAAATTCCAAATCTACTACTAAGGCTTTGGGAGAGTCTCTGGAGATTGATTCTCTTAAGGAAAAAGTTGTTGAACTTAATAAAAAACAAATGGAACCAGGTTTTTGGGACGACAATGAAGCTGCCCAAAAAGTCATAAATGAAACAAATTCATATCAAAGGAAGATAGATCAGTACGACCAGTTAAATGAGCTAATTACAGATGCAGAGGACCTTATTACTTTAATGGAAATCGAGGAAGATTATTCTTCTTATTCTGAATTTCAAGCTCTTGTCGATGAAATTGAAAAGGAGACTGCTGACTTCAAGCTTAATACTCTCTTAAATGGCGAGTACGATTCTCACGATGCTATTCTTTCTATTCACGCAGGTGCTGGTGGAACTGAAGCGCAAGATTGGGCGAGCATGCTTCTCAGGATGTACACTAGATATGCTGAAAACAAGGGCTTCAAGGTTGAAACTCTTGACCTCTTAAAGGAAGACGAGGCTGGCATTAAGTCTGTTACTTTAAAAATTTCTGGGGAAAACGCCTATGGTTATCTAAAAGGTGAAAAGGGCGTCCATAGACTTGTAAGGATTTCTCCTTTTGATTCTAATAAGAGAAGGCACACTTCTTTTTCATCTGTTGATGTCTTTCCAGAGCTTGATGACGACAATGAAGTTGAAATAAAGGAAGAGGAATTGAAAATCGACACTTACAGGTCTTCTGGTGCTGGTGGACAACACGTAAACACTACTGACTCTGCTGTTAGAATCACCCACATTCCTACTGGTATTGTTGTTCAGTGTCAAAATGAAAGAAGTCAAATTCAAAACAGAGAAAAGGCAATGAACATGTTAAAGGCAAAGCTTATTGCCCTTGCTGAAGAAGAAAAGAAAGAAAAAATCGAAGATCTTCAAGGTAATTATTCACAAATTGCATGGGGTTCACAAATTAGGTCCTATGTTTTCCAACCTTATACAATGGTCAAGGACCACAGAACTAATGTTGATGTTGGAGATGTGGAAAGAGTAATGGACGGAGATTTAGATACTTTTATTAACGCCTATTTGCAAGAAAAGGCGACTGCAGAAAGTTGAGGTTGACATGGCAAAGGATGTAATTATTGCCCTTGATTTTCCAAGTGGCGAAGTAGCTCTTGATTTTTTAAAAAATTTTAAGGACGAAAAAGTTTATGTAAAAGTTGGAATGGAGCTTTTTTATAAGGAAGGTCCAAGTATTATTAATGAGATAAAAAAACTTGGACACAAAATATTTTTGGATTTGAAAATTCACGACATTCCAAATACTTGTAAGGGTGCGACAAATTCTCTAATTTCACTTGATGTTGACATGATAAACTACCACATAGCTGGCGGCAAAAAAATGTTAAGTGAAGCTAGTGAGATTGTAAATAAGGAAAAGCCTGAGATGATTACTCTTGGTGTTACTATGCTTACTTCTACTGACGAAGATGTTATGCACCATGAGCTTAAAATTGACGAGAGAAAATCTCTTGATGATGTTGTTCTTGATTATGCAAGACTTGCCAAAGAGGCAAACTTATCTGGCATAGTTTGCTCTGCCCTTGAAGTGCCAAAGATTAAAGAAAACTTAGGAGATGACTTTATTACAGTTACTCCTGGCATTAGAAAAGTTAAGGGCACTGACGACCAAAAGAGAGTTGTAACTCCAAGTGAAGCAAGAGAATTAGGGTCTGACTATATAGTTGTAGGAAGACCTATCACAAAGGCAGAAGATCCACTAAAGGAATACAAGGAAATTAAAAGAGACTTTTTAGGAGGAGAATAATGAGAGAAATTGCAAAAATTTTATTAAAATTAAAGGCTGTAACACTTTCACCAGAAGATCCCTACACTTGGGCATCTGGCATAAAGTCTCCTATTTACTGTGACAACAGACTTACACTTTCTTATCCAGAGGACAGAAAAGTTGTAGAAGAGGGTCTTGTAAATTTAATTAAAGGAAAATTCCCTAATGTAGAATATATTATGGGTACAGCAACTGCTGGCATTCCTCATGCTGCTATTATTGCTGACAAAATGAATTTACCTATGGGCTTTGTGAGATCTTCAAACAAGGACCATGGCAAGCAAAATAAAATTGAAGGGGCAAAAATTCCTGGCGCCAAGGTTGTTGTAATTGAAGACTTATTCTCAACTGGCGGTTCCTCTATTGAAGCTGCAAAGGCTCTTACTGATGTGGGCTATGAGGTTCTTGGCATAGTAAGTATTTTCACCTACAATATGAAATCAGCTGCTGAAAACTTTAAGGCATCTGGCTACAAACACGAATCACTTACAAATTTTGACGAACTAATTGATGTTGCTCACGAAATGGACTACATCAAGGAAAGTGAAATTGAAAAGTTAAAATTATTTAGGGACAATCCAAAGGATTCCTCTTGGATGAATGTTTAATTTACTTTTTGGGTAAAGGAAAAGTGAAATTCAAACTTAGGGGGAAAAAAGTTGAATTATTATAAAACTTTAAGAAGGATCTTGCCTTATGCCAATGAAGTTTTTAAAAATAAGGACAGGTTAAATAAAGTTATTGAGGAGTCTATGTCACAGACTAATAAACTTGATATGTTTAAAAAGATTTCTCGTGAACTTAAACTTGCCCTTGGACTTGTCATAGACTATTCAAAGGGAAATTATAGGAATGTTAAAAAATTTGACATTCTCTTAATTATGGCAGGGTTTTTGTATCTATTAAATCCAGCTGACATTGTTCCAGATTTTATTTTATTTTTTGGATTTGTTGACGATTTAAGTGTCCTAACTTATATAGTTAAGAAATTAGACAAGGAATTGGAAAAATATGATAAGTGGAAAAATTCTAGAGACTGATTTTTTCAAGAGAGACACAGTTGAAGTAGCAAAAAATTTATTAGGAAAGAAAATTATCAGAAATATTTCTGGTAATTTTTTCTGTGCAAAAATAGTTGAAACTGAAGCTTATCTTGGTTTAAGGGACAGAGCTTGTCACTCTTACGGCGGAAATATTACAAAGAGAAATGAAATTTTATATAGACATGGCGGCACAATTTATGTCTACCTAATCTATGGAATGTATAATCTCTTAAATATTGTGACAAAAGATGTTGATGAACCAGAGGCAGTCCTAATTCGTGCAGTGGAGCCTCTGAAAAATTTAGATGGCATGGCTATTAATAGATTTGGAAAAGTTTATAGGGATCTTTCAAGCTATCAAAAGAAAAATCTTACTAATGGACCAGGCAAACTTTCCATGGCGCTGGGCATAGACAGAAGCTTAAATGGTAAAGTTCTTTCCCCAGACTATCTTTACATAGAAGAGGGCGAAGATGTAAAAAATATTGTTGCGGCTAAGAGAATTGGTATTGATTACGCAGGAGAGGACGCCCATCTTCCTCTCAGATTTTACCTAGGGGATAGTCCCCATGTTTCAGTTAAATAATGTAGATTTTTGTTAAGTTATGATTTATAATAGGTTAACATAAAGGTGATGTAATGATTAGCATAAAAAATCTGTCTTTTAAATATGATTATGAAGACGAAAATGCAAAACAAATTTTAAAAAATATAGATTTAGAAATAAGGGAAGGCGAGTTTGTTGCCCTCCTTGGACACAATGGTTCAGGCAAGTCAACTCTTGCAAAATTAATTAATGGACTCTTAATTCCTGGCCAAGGAGATGTTCTTGTTGATGGCATGAACACGAAGAATGAAGAGGAAATTTGGGACATAAGGCGCAATGCTGGCATGGTTTTTCAAAATCCAGACAATCAATTAGTTGCCACAATTGTTGAAGATGAAGTTGCCTTTGGCCCAGAAAATCTTGGCATTGAGTCAGCTGAAATTAGAAAGAGAGTGGACAAGGCCCTAGAAGATGTTGGCATGACTGATTACAAGAAGAATGCTCCCCATCTTTTATCTGGTGGACAAAAGCAAAGAGTTGCCATAGCAGGTATACTTGCCATGAGTCCAAAATATATTATTTTAGACGAGCCAACTGCCATGCTTGACCCCAGTGGAAGGCGCGAAGTTATTGACACTCTCGTGAAGTTAAATAAGGAAGAAAACAAAACTATTATCCTAATCACTCACTACATGGAAGAAGCGGCAATTAGCGACAGAGTTGTAGTTATGGAAGATGGAAATATTGTCCTAAGCGGAAAGCCTAGGGAAGTATTTTCTCATGTTGATGAAATAAAAAAATTGGGACTGGATGTACCACAAGTTACAGAACTAGCACATGAGCTTAAAAAAGATGGTATTGAAATTTCAACAGAAGTTTTAAATATCGAAGAAATGGTGAAGGAAATATGTCACTTATAGAGATAAAAAATTTAACACATATTTATAGTGAGGGCCTTCCCTTTGAGAAGAAGGCAATTGATGATATAAATTTAAAAATTGAAGAAAATGAATTTATAGGTCTCATTGGACATACAGGTTCTGGAAAATCAACTTTTATTCAACACTTAAATGGACTTTTAAAGCCTAGCAGTGGAGAAATAATTGTGGATGGAATGAAGGTAGACAAGTCCAGCTCAAATTTAACTGAACTTAGGAAAAAAATTGGTCTTGTCTTTCAATACCCAGAGTACCAACTTTTCGAGGAGACTATAGAGAGAGACATTGCCTTTGGACCAGGTAACTTAGATTTATCTGAAGAAGAAGTCCTAAGAAGAGTTAAGTCCTCCATGGATTCAGTGGGACTTGATTACGAAACTTATAAGGACAAGTCGCCCTTTGAACTTTCTGGTGGACTAAAGAGAAGAGTAGCCATAGCAGGAGTCCTTGCCATGGAGCCAAAGGTTCTAATCTTAGACGAGCCAACGGCAGGACTTGACCCAAGAGGTCGTGACGAAATCCTTAGTGAAATAAAAAGCATTCACGAAAAAAGAAAGATCACTGTAATTTTAGTTTCTCACTCCATGGAAGATGTGGCAAAAATTGCTGAGAGAATTATTGTAATGGACAAGGGAAAAGTATTTTTGGACTCAAACCCAAGAGAAATTTTTAGAAACGAGGACAAACTCCTTTCAGTTGGACTTGGCATACCACAAATTACCTCCCTTATGAGAACTTTAAAGAAGAAGGGACTAGACATTAACGAAGACTCCATTACAGTGGAAGAAGCCAAGGAGTCCTTGATAAAATATTTGAGAGGTGTTTCTCATGTTTAAAGATATAACAATTGGACAGTATTTTCCAGGAGAAACCCTAGTTCATAAATACGACCCAAAACTAAAGATGCTTACTATGATACTATTCATTGCATCCCTGTTTTTTATCTCATCAGTATTTATGTATTTGCCAGTTGTAATTTATTTGCTGCTTATTATCTATGTGGCAAAGCTACCTATGGGTTTAGTCCTTCGTGGTCTTAAACCACTTAAATGGATAATACTGGTTACTTTCATAATAAATTTATTTTTCTCACCAGGTGAAGCAAAATACACATTTGGAATTTTGAAAATTTCACAAGAAGGAATTGACCTTGCAGTATTTATGGGCATAAGACTTATACTTTTAGTTCTTGGCACATCACTACTCACTTATACAACATCGCCAATTGAACTTACAGATGGAATTGAGTCACTCCTTAGACCCTTTAGGAAAATTGGGGTGCCAAGTCACGAAATCGCCATGATGATGACAATTGCCCTTAGGTTTATCCCAACTCTAATCGAAGAAACTGACAAAATTATGAAGGCACAAATGGCAAGAGGAGCAGATTTTGAATCGGGAAATATAGTGAAGCGTGCAAAAAATTTGGTGCCCCTACTTGTTCCCCTCTTTATAAATTCCTTTAGAAGGGCAGAAGAACTTGCCACAGCCATGGAAGCAAGATGCTACAGAGGTGGAGATGGCAGGACAAAAATGAATGCATCAAAAATTGTGAAGAAGGATGTAATTATTTTTGTGGGCAATTTAATATTTTTTGCAGCAATAATTTTGGTTTCAAAACTATGAATATACTGATAAAAATAACTTATGACGGCACAAACTTTCACGGCTTTCAAAGTCAACCTGATGAGAGAACTGTGGAAGGCGAACTAAATAAGGGTCTTGCCAAAACCTTAAAGGAAGAAGTAAAAGTTTTTTATGCAGGCAGAACTGACAGGGGAGTTCACGCCCTTGGTCAGTATGCAAATTTTTATTCAGACACCACAATTGACATTGGAAATCTTCCAAAAGTTATAAACTTTAACTTGCCTGAAGATGTTTCAGTTGTTGGTGCAAAATTTGTGCCAGATGATTTTCACGCCAGATACAATGCAAAGTTAAAAAAATATCGCTATGTAGTCCACAGATCTCGCTATAGAAATGCCCTACTTTTAAATAGAGCCTATGAATACCCTTATGAAGTGGACCCAGAGAGAATGAGAAAGGCTCTCTCATACTTAATTGGAGAGCACGACTTCAACTCCTTTATGGGAAAGGGAGCTGTAGTAAAAGATTCCATAAGGACAATAGAGCGAATTGATGTAATAGAAGATGGCGACTTTTTGTATCTGGACTTTGTGGCAAAGGCCTTCTTAAAAAATATGATACGAATAGTTACGGGAACTGCCCTTGAAATAGGACGAGGGCAGAGAGAAATTGAATACATGAAGGAAGCCTTGGAGAAGAAAAAGAGAAAGGCTTCAGGACCAACAGCACCAGCCTGCGGACTATACTTAGTAGATGTTGAGTATTAGCCCTCGGGCTTTTTTCTTGCATAAAAACCTTGATTTGGCAAAAATTTCAAGAAAAAATTTATTTTTAAAAGTGCGGCAAAGTGCAATAAATTGATAATATAAGAAGTATTTGGTATAATTATTTTAGTTAATTTGGAGGTGTAATAGTGGATAATAAATATCTTGTTAATGGTAATGAGGCAGATGGAAAGGTTAAGATTTCTGAAGATGTTATCGCTACAGTTGCATCAGTTGCAGCTGAAAGTGTTGATGGCGTTGTCAAAGTTGGCTCCAACTTCAAGTCTCAAGTTACTGACATTTTAAATACAAAAAACTTCAATAAGGGCGTAAGAGTTAATATTGGAGAAAGAGAAACTATTGTAGATGTATATATTACTATTGAGTACGGAGTTAAAATCGTTGAGCTTTCTGAAAAGGTGCAAGCACAAGTTAAGGAAGCTATTGAAAATATGACAGACTTTGATGTCGTGGAAGTGAATGTGCACATTTCAGGCATAGCTTTAAAAAATTCTGAAAAGACGATTGTAAAATGAGTAGAAAGAAAGCAAGAATAGGTGCCATGCAGGCACTCTTTTCTATGGACATAAACAATGATTTTTCTCTCGACAATTTGAATTTATTTATGGAAAATAATCACTTCCTAGGCGATGAAGCTGATTATATTAATAGAGTTGTGCCAGATATTTTGGATAAGCTCGAAACTGTGGATGAGACAATCGAAAAGAACTTAAAGGGCTGGACTATGGCTAGGCTTGCCAAGGTGGATAGGCAAATTTTAAGAATTGCTGTCTATGAATTTTTATACAAAGATGACATTCCACCAGAAGTTTCTATTAATGAAGCTGTTGACATTGCAAGGCTCTATAGTTCTGACGATGCGCCTAAATTTATAAACGGAATTTTGGGAACTATTTATAGGAGTTTTTAATTTGGCAAAGGCTGCTTTTAATGTAAGTGAACTTAACAATTACATCAAAAAGCTAATCTCAATGGACTACATCTTGAGGGATATTAACATCACTGGCGAGGTCACGAATCTAAATGTGCATAGTAATGGCAATATTTATTTTTCTCTAAAGGACAAGTTTGCAAGAATTGATGCAATGGCAAGTCAGGATGATGTAAATATTAAATTATCTGACGGTGCCAAGGTCATGGCTAAGGGCACTGTCACTTACTATGAGAGAAGTGGCAGGATTTTTTTATATGCCAGTGAAATTGAGCTTGATGGCAGGGGAAATCTCTACCAAAAATACTTGGAATTAAAGAAAAAACTTTCTGAGGAAGGTCTTTTTGAGCCTTCTCACAAGAAAAAAATCAAAAAATATCCATCTTCTATTGGATTAATCACATCTACAAGTGGTGCTGCCATAAAAGATGTTATAAATCTCTTTAGAAAGAGAAATAAAAACTGTGACATTTTTGTTTTTCCAAGTTTAGTTCAAGGCGATGCGGCAAGTGAAAACTTAATTCGCGGCATAAAATATTTTAATGAAAAAGAGATAGTTGACACAATAATTATTGCTCGTGGTGGCGGAAGTTTTGAGGACTTATTTGTTTTTAACGACGAGAGCCTTGCCAGAGAAATTTTTGCGTCAAAAATTCCTATTATTTCTGCCGTTGGTCACGAAATCGACTACACTATATGCGATTTTGTGGCAGATTTAAGGGCGGCAACGCCAACCAATGCAGCAGAACTTGCCACTCTCAGCGAAGATGAAATTATGGACTATCTTTATAAAAAGAAAGTTGAGCTAAACAGTTTAATGGAGAGAAGGATAAGCATCAGTCACTTGAAGCTACTTTCTCTATACAATAATATTTCTTTAAAAAATCAAGTTTATAAGATGAATTCTATGACGAGAGACCTCCTTTATAGGGGAACTTTATTAAATAATTCCATGAAAAAAATTTTGCAGGACCATGCTTATGATCTTCAAAAGAAAAAGTTTTACTTGCAGAATTTTAAGTTAAATAAGTCCAAGGAAATCGAAAATTATTCCTACAGGCTTAATAATATTTCAGTAAAATTATCTTCCAAAATCAGCAAAAATAGGGAAAATTTGAACTTTAATAAAAAACTTTTATCTTATTATTTTAATTCACGCATTAAAGATGAATTTGACAAGTTTAAATCCTATGAAAAGTTTATTTTGGACTACGATTTAGATAATAGATTAAAAAATGAAAGGGAAAGGCTAAATTTTTTAAGGGTAAGATTAAATTCAGCCTTTGATAAGATTAATAAAATAGAAATACTTACAGAAGATGGATTAGAGTTAAAATCTGCCAAGGATGCAAGGCTTGGAGAAATTATTTCTCTAAAATTCAAGGATGGTAATGTTAAATCCAAGGTTCAAGAAGTGGAAATGAGGGATTAAATGCAAAGAGATTATGAAAGTTCTTTTAGGGAGCTTGAAAAAATTATAAAGGAACTTGAGTCTAAGGACATTAGTCTCGAAGATTCCATAAAAAAGTACGAAGAAGGCATTGAACTTTACAAGTATCTTAACAATACTCTAAAGGCATACGAAGGCAAAATTAAAACTATTGCAGAAGAAAATTCTGAATTTATTGAGGACAAGAAAGATGACAGATACAGATAATTTATTAGAAAAATTTAACAATTATTTGAGCTCACTACTTGAATATGACGACAGTCCACAACATAAGGTAATTGATTCTATGAAATATTCACTTTTTTCTGGTGGAAAGAGAATTAGACCCATGCTAACTCTTTTGACTTACAGTGAGTTTTCAAGTGAAGAGGATTCCTTTGATAAAATTCTTCCCTTTGCTGCTGCAATTGAGATGATACATACTTATTCTCTAATTCATGACGATCTTCCAGCCATGGATAATGACGATTTTAGAAGAGAAAAGCCAACTAATCACAAGGTTTATACTGAAGGAATTGCCACTTTGGCAGGGGACGGGCTCCTAAATATGTCCATGGAAATTCTTCTTAGACATATTGAAAATCTTGAAGACAAAGACGACCTAAAAAGAGCAATAAGGGCAATGAAATACATTTATAATGCCACTGGCGTAAATGGAATGATTGGCGGACAAACTATTGATATAGATTTTAAGGTGGCTGATTATAACGAGGACATCTGCGAAAATATGTACAAGCTAAAGACAGGCGCTCTTATAAAGGCATCTGTAGTTGTAGGTGGCATAATAGCAGGAGTTGAAGCAGACAACATCACTAAACTTTCAAAGTTTGGTGAAAATATTGGTCTTGCTTATCAATATGAAGACGACCTACTTGATGAGGATAAGGATCCTGACAGTGGCGAAATAAATATGCTCTTCTTCAAGGAAAAAGAGGATTTAAAAAATGAAATTGTGGACCTTACTAATTCTTCCTATGAAGCACTTGAGGGGCTTGAGCTTAAAGACAATTTACTAAAAAGTTTTGTGGCAAAACTAATAAATAGGAGCAGATAATGGCTAAAAAACGTGCAGATGTTTTATTAGTTGAAAAGGGCCTAATCGATTCCAGAGAAAAAGCCAAGAGATTAATAATGGAAGGCAAGGTTTTTATTGGCACTGAAAGAGTGGAAAAGCCAGGCATGCAATTAAAGGATGATGCCAAAGTCTACATCAAGGGCTTAGAGGACAGCTTTGTGTCAAGGGGTGGTCACAAGCTTGAAAAGATGATCGACGACTATGACATAGACCTAGAGGGTGCTGTCTGCGTTGACATAGGCGCCTCAACTGGAGGCTTCACTCACTGCATGCTAAAACATGGCGCCAAAAAAGTTTATGCCATTGATGTGGGTTACAATCAGCTTGACTACAGACTAAGGATGGATGATAGGGTAGTTTCTCTTGAGAGAACTAATATTAGATATTTTGACAGAGAATTAATAACAGAAGAAGTTGATTTTATTTCCATTGATGTTTCTTTTATATCACTGGAATTAGTTCTTCCCGTTGCCAAGGAAATTTGTGGCGAAAAGGGAAAAATTGTAGCACTTATAAAGCCACAGTTTGAAGCAGGCAAGGGCAAAGTTGGCAAGGGCGGCATAGTAAGGGACAAAAAAGTACATATTGAAGTTATTGAAAAGATAATAGGTCTTGCTAGGGACTTGGATTTAAATATTCTTGCTCTCACAAATTCTCCAATTAAGGGCACAAGTGGCAACATTGAATTTTTAATTTACTTGTCAAATTTTGAAGAGTCTAGTGAAAATTTTGATGCAAGTGATATTGTAAATAGGGCTTATGAAAGTTTAAATGATTAGGTGAAATATGCTTTTAGAGTTAAATATCGAGAATTTTGCAATAATTGAAAATATGAAAATTGAGTTTGAAAGTGGTTTAAATGTTTTAACTGGAGAAACTGGCTCTGGTAAGTCAATTATCATAGACTCCCTTGGTCTTGTTCTTGGTCAAAGAGTAAATAAGGATATTATAAAAAAGGGAAAGGACAGAGCTTTTATCGAAGCAGTCTTTTCTTCCTATGACGAGGAGACTAAAGAACTTTTGTATCAATATGGAATTGATTCAGGAGATTTAATTGTCATTTCCAAGGAAATAAGAGACAAGGGTCCATCAATTACTAGGATTAATAACAGAACTATAACTTCTCAAATTCTATCAAAAATTTCAAGTCATCTCATTGATATTTTTGCCCAACATGAGTCAATTTCACTTATGGACAACAAAAATCAGCTAAAATTAATTGATGATTTTTCTGGAAAGACTCAAAAGGATTTGCTTCTGAAGTTAAAAGATCTTGTTCAAGAGATAAATTCATTAAAAGATGAATACCAAGAAAAGACTCTCCTCGAAAAAAATAAGGATAGGGAAATGGATTTGTTGTCCTATCAAATAAAAGAAATTGAAGATGCAGGCTTAACTGACTACGATGACGAAGAACTTTACGATGATTTTAATGCCCTAAATAACATGACTGACACCCTAATAAAATTATCTCAGGCAAAATCTCTAATCAATGATGGCTACGAAAGTGCCTCTGCCGAAGATATTTTAGACAATATAATAGGCAATATTGTTGATGTTACAAAGTACAACAAGGATCTAAAGTCAACAGAAGAAGAGCTTGAGGACATTAGGTATAGGCTGTCTGATATTGCAAAGGACCTTGATAGAATTATAAATTCCAGCGAAGTTGACGAGGAAAAACTCCAATATTTAAAGGAGAGAATTGACCTTGTTAATAATTTAAAACTAAAATACGGAAACAATGTCAAGAAGATAAATTCTTTCTATGATGAAATAAATGAGAGACTTTTATTTTTGCAAAACTTTGAAGACAATTTGCAAAAACTTTTAAATAAAATAAAAAATTTACAAGACCAGGCTTTAAGGCTTGCAGGAGAAATTAGCGAAAACAGAAAGAAAACTGCAAGAGTTTTAGAAAAAAAAGTAGAAGAAGAGATTAACAAGTTAAATATTAAGGGTGCAAAATTCAAAATTGATATAAGTGACAAAGACCTTTCCCTTGATGGAATTGACAAAATTGAATTTTTAATTGCACCGAACTTAGGTCAAGACTTAATGCCTATGGCAAGAGTTGCATCTGGCGGTGAAATGAGTAGAATTATGCTGGGCTTTAAGAGCATCATTGCTGAAAAAGACAACATCCCTACTCTGGTTTTTGATGAAATTGATACGGGTATTAGTGGCAAGACTGCACAAATTGTGGGCAACAAGATAAAAGAACTTGCAAGGGACAGGCAAGTTATAGTAATATCTCACTTGCCACAAATTGTTGCACTGGCAGACACACATTTTGCTATAAAAAAAGATGTGGTTAATAACAGCGCAATTTCTACAATTGACAAGTTAAATTATGATGAGAGAGTGGAAGAAGTTGCAAGATTAATTGGCGGAATGAATGTAAGTGAAGTTGCAATAGAAACTGCAAAGGAAATGATTGGTGATTAAATGGCAAATTCAAATTATGTAGAGAGAACTATGAAATCCACAAAGATTTTTGACGGCAAAGTCTTACAACTAAGAGTTGACACAGTTGAGATGGAGGGTCAAAAGTACACTAAAAGAGAAATTGTGGAGAGACAGCCTGCTGTTGGCATTATTGCTATAACAGAAGATGACGAGATTATCCTTATAAAACAATACAGAAAGGCAATTGACAAAGAAATTTATGAAATTCCTGCAGGCATGGTGGATTTTGGAGAAGAACCACAAAAGGCAGCTCTTCGTGAATTAAAGGAAGAGACCGGCTATGATGCAGAAAAATCTGAATACTTGTTAGAAACTTATTCTTCTCCTGGCTTTACTAATGAAAAATTATTTATTTTCTACGCTGGTGGACTTACTGAAGGAGACCAAAACCTTGACGAATTTGAGCACCTAAGTGTGGAAAAAGTAAAATTCGAGGAAGCTTTAAAACTTATAAGTTTTGGCGAAATAACTGACTCAAAATCTGTGGCGGGAATTTTATTCTACAATAATTTTAGGAGGAAAAATGGATAAGACTATTAAATATATAAGAGAACAAACTAAGCTTGAACCTGAAATTGGAATTGTCCTTGGCTCAGGACTTGGCGACTTTGCAGATTCAATTGAAGATAAAGTTGAAATAGCCTACAAAGACATTCCTGGATTTCCTGTTTCCACAGTTAAGGGTCACGATGGCAAGTTAATTTTTGGCAAAATAAATTCAAAAAATGTCTGCCTAATGAAGGGGAGAATTCACTTTTACGAAGGCTACGACATGTCTGATGTCATCTATCCTATAAGGGTCCTTGCAGATTTGGGAGTGAAGACTTTAATTTTAACTAACGCTGCAGGTGGAGTAAACACTGACTTTAATCCAGCAGACCTAATGATAATAACAGACCACATAAATTTAATGGGCAAAAATCCATTAATAGGTCCTAATGACGAGGATCTTGGACCAAGATTTCCTGACATGACTGACCTTTACACGCCAGAACTTGTTGATCTTGCAGAAAATTCTGCAAAAAAACTTGGCATTGGCATAAGAAAGGGTGTCTACATGTACTTTACAGGACCATCTTATGAGACAGCAGCAGAAGTTAGAATGGCTAGAATACTTGGAGCAGATGCTGTTGGCATGAGCACAGTACCTGAAGCAATTGTTGCAAGACACAGGGGACTTAAGATTCTAGGCATCTCAACTATCACTAATATGAGTACGGGCATTCTCGACACGCCGCTTGACCACGCAGAAGTTGTTGAAGTGGGGAATCTTGTTGCCGGCAAATTTAAAGAACTTTTAAATGAAATCATTGAGGAGATTTGATGAATTTTTTAGATATTATTCAAAAGAAAAAGGAAAACAAAGCCTTAAGTGAAGAAGAAATAAAATTTTTTATAGAAAATTATGTAAGGGGAGAAATTCCTGACTACCAAGTTTCAGCTTTTTTAATGGCAGTTTATTTTAACAAGTTAAATTTAGATGAAACTTATTACCTAACAAAGGCAATGATAGATTCAGGTGATCGCGTTGATTTGTCTGAGGTGCCAGGCTCTAAGGTTGACAAGCACTCAACTGGTGGCGTTGGCGACACAGTTACCCTTGTCCTTGGACCACTACTTGCATCAGTGGGTCTTGTCTTTGCCAAGATGAGTGGCAGGGGACTTGGACACACTGGCGGAACTCTGGACAAGCTTGAGTCAATTCCTGGCTTTAATATAAATATTGGCGGCAAAGAATTTGTTGAAATTTTAAAAAAATCAAATATAGCAGTAATTGGTCAAACGGAAAATATTGTGCCTGCTGACAAGCTTTTGTATGCCCTAAGAGATGCAACGGCAACTGTTGACAATGTAAGTTTAATTGCATCATCAATTCTTTCAAAGAAGATTGCCCTAGGCACAGACGCTCTTGTTTTAGATGTAAAAGTAGGCAGTGGCGCCTTCATGAAGGATGTGCCATCAGCTGTTGAACTATCAGAACTCATGGTAAATCTTGGCAAAAAATTTGGCAGAAACACTAAGGCAATAATAACAAGTATGAACGAGCCTCTTGGCGATGCCATAGGAAACAGCCTAGAAGTTATTGAAGCCATAAATATTTTAAAGGGCAAAAAATCTGGTCATCTTAAGGAAATTGCACTGAGAATTGGCTCTAAGTTAATGATTATGGAAGGTCTGGCAAAAACTGAAGATGAGGCAAGAAAAGTTCTTGAAGGGAAAATTTCTGACGGATCTGCAATAGAAAAGTTCAAGGAAATGGTTGAGCTTCAAGGCGGAGATCCATCCTACATTGATGACACAGATAAATTTAAAAAGTCATCAATAATAAAAGACATCACATCAGAAGAAACAGGCTTTGTAAAAGCCATTGAAGCAATTGAAATTGGCATTGCATCAAGAGATCTTGGAGCCGGTAGACACAAGAAGGGCGATGTCCTTGATTTAAGTGCAGGAATTTACCTTCACAAAAAAGTTGGTGACTTCGTGGAAAAGGGCGAAAAAATTGCCACAATTTACACTGAAAAGGAAAATGAAGTAGCAGGTGCTATAGAAAGAATTAAAGCTGCCTATTCTTTTTCTGACAAGAGGGAAGATTATAAATTAATTATAGAAGAGATTGATTGAAATGAATAAATTAGATATAGCATCTATTGCAATAAATATTATTGCACTTATGATTGCCATTATTCCACATGAGATAGCCCACGGCTATGTTGCCTATCTCTGTGGAGACACAACTGCAAAGGACGACGGAAGACTCAGCTTAAACCCACTTAATCACATTGACCCTGTGGGTTTAATTTCTATGATTATTTTTAGGTTTGGCTGGGCAAAGGCTGTGCCAATTAACCCCTATAGGTTTAAGGGCAACAGAAAAGTAGCCTCACTTTTAGTTTCCCTTGCAGGAGTTTTTACTAATTTTGTTCTTGGTTTTATTTCAGGAATTATTTTAGTTTACTTAAACTACAAGTCATCCTTTTTGACACCACTTTTCACATCAATTTTTTGGTACAACATTATGCTTGGCGTATTTAATCTTGTGCCCCTTCCACCCCTTGATGGGTCAAAGGTCTTGGCAACACTTTTGCCAGAAAAGTTGGAATATAAATTTTATAAGTACGAAAAATATTTTTACTTTGTCCTTGTAATAATGATTTTTTCTGGCTTTGTAGACAAATTTATTGCGCCAATTATTGAAAGTATTTTAAGTGGAATTATTTACTTGGGAATCAAGCTATGGAATACAATATTGTTTTAAAAACTTATGAAGGTCCAATGGATCTTCTTTTAGATTTAATAAAAGAAAATGAAATAGATATTTACGACATTCCAATTTTTAAAATCACTGAAGAATTTTTAAAATACATTGAAAACATGAAGAAGCTAAACCTCACTCTCACTTCTGATTTTATTTTAATGGCATCTACTCTCTTGGAGATAAAATCAAAAATGCTCCTTCCAAAAAAAGAAGCCTTAGATGACGAAGAAGTGGAAGAAGACCCAAGGCTTGACCTGGTTGAAAGTCTTTTGGAGTACAAAAAGTACAAAGAGGCTTCAGAGATTTTAAAAATTCAAGAAGAATATGAGTCAAAGTCTTTTTACAAGCTTAGGACAGAAATATTTTCCATGAGCGAAATGGATTTTTTAAAGGATTCCAACGTGGAGAAACTTTCCCTTGCCTTTTATAATATTTTGAAAAACTACAAGGACAAGGAAGTTGTTGGCATTGAAAGAGAATATTTTAAAGTTGAGGACGCATCGAGAAAGATTAAGCAAGCTTTAAAGAAAAATAAAAAGATAAAATTCAGCCAACTTTTAGAGGACATTGTCTATAAGGTTGATGTTATAACTTATTTTTTGGGAATGCTTGAACTAATTAAGAACCAGTACATCGTCGCAAATCAAAGTGACAATTTTGCAGATATTTTAATCGAAGAAAGAGAATACCATGGACAAGAACAAACTCAAATCAATAATTGAATCAATACTTTTTATTTGGGGCGACCCCATAAGCCTAGAGGACCTTGCCAGTACACTTGAACTTAGAAAGGACTACACAAGGGAAATTCTCATGGAGATGAAGGAAAATTATAAAAATGAAACTTCAGGACTTAGGCTAAGAGAAGTGGACGGCAAGTTTCAACTTGGCACTAAGCAAGAAAATGAGCCCTACCTTAAAAATTTAATTAAAGAAAAAAATGAAAAAAATCTTTCCAAGCCTGCCCTTGAAACTCTTTCCATTATTGCCTACAAGCAACCAGTGACTAAGGTTGAAGTAGAAGAACTAAGAGGTGTCAACTGTGACAGCACAATAAAGGGTCTTCTTGATTTTAATTTAATAGAAATTTCTGGCAAGCTTGACAGGATTGGTCATCCAAATTTATACAGCACCACTGATAAGTTTTTGCAAAAGTTTGGCATGAAAAATTTGGAAGACCTGCCTGACTTAAAGGAATTAGAGGAGGAATCTAATTGAGATTACAAAAATATATGGCTCACTGCGGAGCTGCATCGAGAAGAAAATGTGAAGAATATATTAAGGAAGGTCTTGTAAAAGTCAACGACAAAATTGTCACAGAGCTTGGCACAAAAATTGACCCCAATGTTGACAGAGTTTACTTAAATGGCAAGAGGCTGACACTTGAAAATAAAAAAATTTACATGATTTTAAATAAGCCCATTGGCGTCGTCACAAGTGCCAATGATGAAAAGGATAGGCAAACTGTAACTGACCTTGTGCCAGACGATTACAGAGTTTATCCTGTGGGAAGACTTGACATTGATACCACAGGCCTAGTCCTCCTCACAAATGACGGCGAGCTTGCAAATATTTTAATGCATCCAAGATATAAAATTGGCAAAAAATATATTGTAACTGTGGAAGGAACACCTAATGCCCATGAGCTTTCTCTTTTAAGGGAAGGACTTGATATTAGAGACTTAAAGACTTCTCCTGCAAATGTTAGGATTTTAAAAAACTTTAAGCAAGATTCAATTTTAGAAATAGAAATTTTTGAGGGACAAAATCATCAAGTGAAGAGGATGTTTGACTACATTGGTCACAGTGTAAAAAAACTAAAGAGAATTTCCATGGGAGAGATTGAACTCCTTGATCTTGAAGTTGGAAACTACAGATACTTAAATGAAAAAGAAATCAAGTATTTAAAGGGATTAAAATGATTGTAAAGGAAAAATATTTTGAGATAGTTGACGAAGTTCTATCTCATAATTTTTTAGGAAAAATCGCTGTGGATGCCACTGTGGGAAAAGGCAAGGACAGCTTAAAACTTTTAGAGGCAGTGGGAGAAGAGGGCTTCCTCTATGGCTTTGACCTGCAAGAAGAAGCTATTGACGCTGCAAAAAAAGTCTTAAAGGATTATAAAAATTATAAATTATTTTTGGATAGTCACGAAAATATTGATAAAATAGAAAAATTTGACCTAGTAATTTATAATCTTGGATACCTTCCTGGCTCGGACAAAAAAATTACAACTTTAAAAGATTCAACTATTTCTTCACTTAAAAAAGCCACAGAAAAAATTTCTGAGGGCGGAATAATAATTGTGGTTTCCTATTTAGGTCATGAAAATTCTCTTGAAGAGCGACAAGGCGTAGATGAATTTTTAAAAAATCTGGACCAGAAAAAATTTAAAGTTGAAAAGAGAGAATTTTACAATCAAAAGCATAATCCACCTATTGTTTATTTAGTGGAAAAGAAGGTAGAGAGATGAAAATTGCAATAATTGGAGGAGGGCCTGCTGGGATGATGTGTGCCATAAAGGCTGCAGAAAATCACCAGGTTACTATCTTCGAAAAAAATGAAAAATTGGGCAAAAAATTATTTATTACAGGCAAGGGAAGATGCAATCTCACAAATTATTGCGACGAGAGAGAATTTTTGAAAAATATTGTAAATAATTCTAGCTTTATGTACTCATCAATTTATTCTTTTTCACCCTTTACTACTTATTATTACTTTGAAGAACTGGGTCTTCCCCTTAAAGTTGAAAGAGGTAATAGAGTTTTTCCTGCTAGCGACAAGTCCTCTGATGTCATAAGAGCCTATGAAAAAAAATTAAAAGCCTTGGGCGTAAAAATAAATTTAAATTATGAAGTGACTTCCATAGAAAAAGTTGACGGAAGGTTTATTATAAATGGCAGAGAAAAATTTGACAAAGTCGTAATCGCAAGTGGTGGCATATCCTACAAGCTCACTGGGTCAACTGGTGACGGCTATAAGTTTGCAAAAGACTTTGGTCACAAGGTCATAGACCAAGTGCCGGGACTCATTGGCATAAATTTAAAAAATAATTTTTCCTTGGCAGGACTAACTTTAAAAAATGTGGAATTAAAAGTTTTAAAAGATAAAAAAATTCTTTCAAGGGAGTTTGGCGAAATGCTCTTTACTCACAGGGGCATTAGCGGTCCAATTGTCCTTACAACTTCAAGTAAAATAAATAGATTAAAAGATTTTGAAATCTACTTGGACTTAAAGCCAGCCCTTGATCCTGAAAAGCTTGATGCGAGAATTTTAAGAGACTTTCACGAAAATCAAAATAAAAAACTAGAAAATGTAATGAAGTCACTTTTGCCAAGGGATTTAATTATTTATGTCCTTGAAGGTGCAGGCATATCTGGAGACAAAAAGGTAAATCAAATTACAAAAGAAGACCGAGAAAGATTAGTAAGAACTATAAAAAACTTTAGCTTAAAATTTGATTCATTAGATGACATTGACAGAGCCATAGTAACAAGTGGGGGTGTCGATGTAAAAGAAATAGACCCAAAAACTATGGAGTCAAAAAAAGTTAAGGGGCTTTATTTTATTGGAGAAGTCCTTGACCTTGACGGACTAACTGGTGGATTTAACATTCAAATTGCAAATTCAACAGGATATTCTTGCGGAATCAATTTGTAAAGTCTATTCCTTTACTTATTTTTGAAAATAAAATATAATGAGATTAATCACTACTATGGATTGTAGTGATTTTTTTGGAGGTAAAAATGAAAATTGCAATAGATGGACCAGCAGGCTCTGGCAAAAGTTCCATAGCAAAGGAAATAGCAAATAGACTTGAGATCTTATATATAGACACAGGTGCCATGTACCGTGCTATAACTCTTAAACTTTTAAGGGCAGATGAAAGTGACTATGAAAAAATTTTAAAAGAAACGAAAATAAATTTTGATGACGATAAAATATTTTTAGATGGAAGAGATGTGTCTAAGGAAATTAGGGAAAATGAAATTTCTAACAAAACTTCTGAATTTTCTAAGAAAAAAATTATTAGAGATTACCTGGTAAAGATGCAAAGAGAAATTGCCAAGAATAGAGATGTTGTCATGGAAGGAAGAGACATTGGCTCAGTGGTTTTAAAGGATGCTGAATACAAATTTTTCCTAACAGCTGATGTAGAGACTCGCGCCATGAGAAGGTACAAGCAACTTGACGACGACAGCCTAAACTTTGAAGATGTCCTTGCCGATTTAAAGGTCAGAGACTACAACGACTCTCACAGAGAAAATTCTCCTCTCATAAAGACTGATGACGCAATTTTAATTGATAGCACAGACTTAAATGCTGAAGAAACTATAGAAAAAATTATTTCATACATTAAAAGGTGATTTATGTTTTACAAATTTGTACAAGTTTTTATTGGATTTTTTGTAAAAATTATTTATAGAATTGAAGTTCTTGGAATAGAAAATATTCCTTTGGAAGACAAAAGACTAATAGTTTGTGGAAATCATAAGAGCAACCTTGATCCAGTGACACTTTCTGCAATTTTTCCAAGGCAAATTCATTGGATGGCAAAAAAAGAACTCTTTCAATATAAAATTCTAGGCGGTTTTTTGAATAAAATGGGAGCCTTTCCCGTGGACAGAAATAATAATGACTTAAAGGCTGTAAAGACTGCCCTAAAAATTTTGAAAAATGAAGATGTACTTGGGATTTTCCCAGAGGCAACTAGGGTTAGTGAAATTGACTACACAAGAATAAAATCAGGGGTGGCATTAATTGCCCAAAAAACAAATTCAGAAGTCCTTCCAGTTTTTATAGAAGGTGACTATAAGCCCTTTAGAAAAAATAGAATTTATTTTAGAAAGCCAGTAAAGATAAATAAAGAAATTAAATATTCAAATGAAGAATTAGAAAATATTTCTCAGGACATAATGAGAATGGTTTATGGTGATGAGATAAAATGGAAATTATTCTAGCAGATGTAAGGGGCTTTTGTGGAGGAGTAAAAAGAGCCGTCAAGATGGCCTTTGATAGTGCCCAAGAAGGCGTCTACTCCTATGGGGACTTAGTCCACAACGAATTTGTGGTGAAGGAACTAGAAGATAAGGGCGTAAAAAAAATTGATGAAACTTATGTCCATGATTCAAAGGTAATTATAAGAAGTCATGGAGTCCACAAAAAGATTTTAGATGAACTAATAAGAAACAATAATGAGATAATAAATTGCGTTTGCCCCAAAGTAGAAAAAGTTTATAATATAGTAGATAATTTTTATAAAAAAGGTTATAATATAGTAATTATCGGGAATTATAATCACCCTGAAGTTATAGGGATTAATTCCAGATGCAATGACTCTGCCACTATTATTTCTAACTTGGAAGACATAAAAATTCCAGAGGGAAAGATTGTTGTTGTCTCACAAACTACAAATAATGTAGAATTTTTTGAAAATGCAATAAATATTATAAAAGATATTTCAAAAGATGAAGTTTTAGTTTATAATACTATATGTAATGCAACTTTCAAGAGACAAGAGAGTATTAGGGATTTATCAAAAAAAGTTGACGCTGTAATTGTACTTGGCGGCAAAAAATCTTCTAATACAAAAAAACTTGCAGAGATTGCAAAATTAAATTGTAAAAATGTATTTTTAATTCAGTCTATTAAAGACATTGATTTAAATATATTTAAAAAATTTAATAAAATAGGTATTACCGCCGGAGCATCCACACCGGAATCGGTAATCAAGGAGGCTGTTTGTAGGATGGAAAATTTTGACAAAGGTGAGATGATGGAAGCCATTGATAATTCTTTCAAGAGAATTAGAAAGGGCGAAGTAGTAACTGGAGAAGTTTTATATATAACTGATTCAGAAGTAATGGTGAATCTTGGATACAGATCAGATGGTATCATTTCAAAAGATGAACTAGCAGGAGGACCAGATGTTAATCCTCAAGATCTTTATGAACAAGGTCAAGAAATTGATGTATATGTTCTAAAGATGGATGATGGAGATGGCAATGTTGTTCTTTCAACAAAAAGAGTTGCTGATATGAAGATTTGGGATGAAGTTGAAGAACTTTATAACAACAAAGAAAATATCACAGTAACTGTAAAGAACCAAGTAAAGGGTGGTTTAACTGCAGATTACAGAGGATTAAATGTATTTATCCCAGCATCTCATGTTTCTGTTAGATTCCAAAAAGATTTAAGCAAATTCATTGGAGAAGAATTCGAAACTGAAATTATCGATTTTGATAAGAGAAAGAAGAGAATTGTTGTATCCAGAAAGAATGTACTTCAAGAAGAACTAGACAAAGTTCGTGACGAAGTATATGACAAGCTTAATGAAGGAGACATTATCGAAGGAACTGTACAAAGACTAACTAACTTTGGTGCCTTTGTAGACGTCGGAGGAGTAGATGGACTTATCCATATCTCTGAACTTTCTTGGAACAGAGTAAAGCACCCTTCAGATGTTGTAGCACCTGGAGACCTAGTAAAGGTACAAGTTCTAAATGTTGATAAAGAAAAAAATAGAATTGCACTTGGATTAAAACAAACTATGGAAAAACCATGGGATGTATTTACAAGTGAAGTTAAAGTTGGCGATGTAGTTAAGGGTAAAGTAGTTAACCTACTTGATTTTGGTGCCTTCGTAAGACTTGAACAAGGCGTTGATGGACTTCTTCACGTATCTCAAATTTCAAGAGAACATGTTGAAAAACCACAAGATAAACTTTCTATTGGCGAAGAAGTTACAGTTAAAGTAACTGATATTGATGAAGAAAATCAAAAGATTTCTCTTTCTATCAAAGCTCTAATTGAACCAGAAGAAAAAGAAGAATCAGAAGAAGCTAAACCAAGAGAAAGAAAACCTAGAAGAGAAAGAAAACCAGCTCCAAAGAGAGAAAAGAAAATTGAAGAACCAAAACAAGATGACTTCAACATGACTATTGGAGAAATGCTAGGACTTAACTTCGCTGATGCAGAATTAGATTCTGAAATTATTGAAGATGAAAAAGAAATCGCAGCTTCAGAAGAAGCAGAAGCAACAGAAGCTGTTGAAGAAACAGAAGTAGCTGAAGAAGCAACTGAAGAATAATAATAAATCTAATTTGAGAGAGACTTGTCTCTCTCTTTTTTTTATAAACTAATATGATAATAGACAGTTTAAAATTAATATTGGAAATAATATTTGTGTTATAATATTTAGAAAGAAAAATTTTTGGAATTTATGCCAAGCTATCTTATTTGTGTTATTATAAATTAAGGTGATGAAATGATTTTAGAGGCAATTATTTTAGCCTTTCTCGTTTTATTTTTCGTGAAGGACAAAGACTTAAATAATTTAATAAATTTTAAATTTAAAATGATTTCTCTTGCCTTTTTTGGCATATTTTTAATGATTTTTATAAATTTTGTAACTGCCCATTATTTTGGAGGGCTTACAGATTTTTTTGTAAAGTATTTTACAATTTTTCACATTATTTCAATTTTAGCTATAGGGATTTCTCTTATTTCAAACTATAAAAATTATGGGCTGCTTTTATGTGGTCTTGGAACTTTTTTAAATGTCATTCCAGTGATTTTTAATGGTAAGATGCCCGTCAGTGCCTCAGCACTAATGAAGACAAATAATGAGAGGATCATTAAATTAATATACATGGGTGGAAGTTTAAGTCACGGAGTTTTTGAAAGTCCAAAGTTTTATTTTTTGTCAGATATTATTCCACTACATAGGTTTATTGGAAATTCAAAGGTAATTAGCGTGGGAGACATTTTCATCTCTCTTGGCTTATTTTTTGCAATTATTTTAATTACTAGGAAGAAGGTGCCTAATGGATAATTTTAATAATTTTTTAAATGTGATAAATTTGAGAGATGTAGTGGACATTTTAATTGTCACAATTTTAATTTATTATATTTTAAAATTAATTAGAAATACTAGAGCAGAGCAAGTTTTTAAGGGAATTCTTTTAATTTTATTGTTTATAAAAATTTCACAGTTTTTCCAACTTTATACTGTAAACTGGATTTTCACGAGATTTATAAATGATGGTATTGTCGCCATAATTGTTTTATTTCAACCGGAAATCAGAAGGGGTCTACAATACTTAGGTCTTACTTCTAGTATTAAAAATAATTTTAGTCAAAATAAGGAAGTTGTCCCAGAAACTGTTGAGGAAATTATTTCTGCTGTGGCTTCTCTTGCCAGACAAAAGATTGGCGCCCTTATTATTATTGAAAAGGAAGTAGGGCTCACTGAAGTTATTGAAACTGGTACAGAGATTAACGGCCTTGTCAGCAGTGGTCTTTTAATAAATATTTTTATTCCTAACACGCCTCTTCACGATGGTGCTGTTATTATTAAGGGATCTAAGGTAAAGGCAGCGGCTTGCTTCTTGCCCCTATCTGACAATCAAAAAATTTCCAAGGAACTGGGCACAAGGCACAGGGCAGGAATTGGTATTTCCGAAAAGTCTGACTGCCTAAGTATTATGGTTTCTGAAGAAAATGGAACTATTTCTACTGCAGAAAATGGAGTTATCTCAAGATATTTGGACATTGAAACTCTTGAAGCTAAACTTCTTGAGATTTACAGTCCAGAATACAGGGCGAGAACTATTTTCGCAAAGCGTGGTGATAACAATGAAAAAGATAAGTTTTAAAGATGACAAAAGTTTAATGATAAAAGTTATGTCCCTTGTCTTTGCCATTATCTTGTGGTCCTATGTAAAGGGCGAGGCAAATTTTATAACTTCGGCTAATTATAAAAACATCGAAGTCACTTATGACGGCTTGTCTCACTTAAAGGACAATAATCTGACGATTATTTCGCCAAAGGAATCCACTGTTGATGTCAAGCTACAAGGTTATAATTCTTATATGAGAAATGTGACAAGAGATGGTATTGTGGCTAAGGTGGATTTAAGCAAGTTAAGTGAAGGAGAGCACTCTGTTCCCGTAAATGTTTCTTATATTGATCTTGGTATTTCTGTTGTGAATACTTCGCCTAGAAGGATCCCCTTTAAAATAGACAAGCTTTTGGAAGAGAATCACAAGGTTGACATAGTTATAAAAAACAAGCCTCAAAAGGGTTTGTCTGTGGGAGAAATCAACAAGACTGTGGATGTTGCAGTAAAGGGTGCAAGCACTTATATAAATAAAATAAATAAGGTGGAAGCCCGCATTGATGTTACAGAAATAACTGAAACTACAAGTGTAGATGCAGAAATTTTTGCCTATGACGATACAGGTAAAATTATAAAGGAAGTTACAGTGACACCTGCCACTGTAAAAGTTGATGTTCCTATTTTAAAGAGCAAGACTGTTCCTATTAAATTAGTTTACAATGAAAATACTACAGAAAATATTGCAATAAATGACTTTTCAATTGAGCCAGCTTCTGTTACAATTAGAGGAAATTCTGATGTAATTGATTCTATTGATTCTATCGAAACTCGTCCTATTAATTTTAACAATATTAAAAAGGGTGACGACCAAGTTAGATTGAATTTGCCAGATAAGGTTACACTAGTTGACGAAAATATTAATTATAAATTGAAGGAAAAAGCTAAGGAAGTAGAGTAATTTTTAATAATCAGGAGGGAATATGGAATTTTTTGGAGAAGGATTAACATTTGACGATATTTTACTTGTGCCAGCAAAATCAGAAATTTTGCCCAACGAAGTTGATTTGTCTACTAACTTGACAGAAAAAATCAAGTTAAACATACCACTTATGTCTGCAGGCATGGACACTGTTACTGAACACAGAATGTCTATTGCCATGGCTAGAGAAGGTGGAATTGGCATTATTCACAAGAATATGTCTATAGAAGACCAAGCTCTTGAAGTTGATAGAGTTAAGAGATCTGAACATGGAGTTATTACTGATCCATTTTCACTTACTAAGGACCACGCAATTAAGGATGCATCTGAACTTATGGAAAGATACAGAATTAGCGGCGTTCCAGTTGTATCTGAAAAGGGAGTTTTGGAAGGAATTATTACTAATAGAGATATTAGGTTTGAAACTGACTTATCTAAGAGAATTAGTGAAGTCATGACTTCTGAAAAACTTATTACTGGTGCTCCAGATATTTCCCTTGATGAAGCTTTAAAAGTTTTGAAAAAATATAAAATTGAAAAACTTCCCCTTGTTGACAAGGACAATGTCTTAAAGGGACTAATAACTATTAAGGACATTGAAAAGCACGAACAATATCCAAATTCTGCTAGAGATGCATCTGGAAGACTCTTAACTGGAGCTGCTGTTGGAGCAACAAAGGATGTTCTCGACAGAATCGAAGCCCTTGTCAAGGCAAAGGCTGATGTTTTTGTAATTGACACAGCTCATGGTCAATCTAAAAATGTTTTAAATACTATAAGAAATATTAAGGATGCCTTCCCAGACATTCAACTTATAGCTGGTAATGTTGCAACTTATGAAGGTACAGAAGATTTAATCAAGGCTGGTGCTGACTGTGTTAAGATAGGTATTGGACCTGGTTCAATTTGTACTACTAGAGTTGTAACTGGTATTGGCGTTCCACAAATTACTGCCATTATGGAAGCTTACAGGGCTGCACAAAAATATGGCGTGCCAATTATTGCCGATGGTGGTATTAAATTCTCAGGTGATGTTGCCAAGGCTCTTGCAGCTGGCGGCAATGTTGTTATGATGGGTTCACTTTTCGCTGGTACTGACGAGTCACCAGGAGAAGAAATCTTCGTTGAAGGTAGAAGATTTAAAGCCTACAGAGGCATGGGTTCTCTTGGAGCCATGAGTGCAGGATCATCTGATAGATATTTCCAAAGTGGAACTACTAAGTATGTTCCTGAAGGAGTTGAAGGTAGAGTTCCTTACAAGGGACTTGTTGGCGACATTGTCTTCCAACTTGTTGGTGGTGTTAAGTCTGCCATGGGTTATATGGGTGCAAAGGACCTAGAAACTTTAAGAGCTACAGCTAAGTATGTTAAAATCACTCAAGCTTCCCTTGCAGAATCTCATCCACACAATATTACTATTACTAGAGAAGCTCCTAACTATTATTAATTATTAAAAATTTATTAATAAATCCACTTCAATTGAATTTGGAGTGGATTTTATTTATAATTAGCAGTAAGAGGTGATATTTTGAAAACTAAGGTATTGCTTGTTGAAGATGAAGAATCAATAAGAAAATTTGTAAAAATAAATTTAGAAAGAGAAGGCTACATAATTTTTGAAGCTGGAAGCGGTGAAGAGGGAATTGAAGTGGCAAGGCGTGAAAGACCTGACATCGTTGTACTTGACATAATGCTACCAGGCATTGACGGCTTTGAAGTTTGTAAGACTCTTAGAGGAGAATTTCCAAGTCTTGGAATTATTATGCTAACTGCCAAAGCAGAGGATTATGACAAGATTATGGGACTCCAATATGGGACAGACGATTATCTCACAAAGCCCTTTAATCCTACAGAACTCACTTTAAGGATTAAATCCATTGAGAGAAGACTTGAGCCAGAGGAAGTTAAGGAAAGCAATTTAATTGTTGACCCACCTTTTAAAATAGATTCTTACTCAAGAAAATTTTATAAGGATGACGAAGAACTTGAGCTAACTCCTACTGAATATCAAATTATAAAAATATTTATGACAAATCCAGGCAAGGCCATGACTAGGGATGAAATCCTAAGACTTGTATGGGGCGACGACTTTTTGGGCGACTCAAAAATAGTTGATGTAAACATAAGAAGACTTAGGTCAAAAATTGAGACTAACCCTGCCAAGCCAAATTATATTGAAACAGTTTGGGGAACAGGATACAGATGGAAATAAGAGGTGTCTGTAATTGAAAAATAAAATTGGAAAAAGATTAGTCAGAAGTTTTCTAATAGTTATTTTAATTACAATTTCAATTATAGATATATTTTTGCTCTTTGCCTTTAGTTTTTACTACTACGACAATATTTCCAAGGAATTAATTTCTAGGATGGAAATTTCTCTTGAAATTTATAAAAGAGATTATTCTGACAAGTCTTTGGAGGATTTAATCTACGAAGACAGCGACATCTTCCTTTCAAATACTAATGCAGAGGTGCAGATTTTAGACAATGAGGGAAAGCTGCTCCTAGATTCCATTGGCAAGCTTTCTTCAAATCCCATAGAGACAGCAGATGTACTGGCAGCAGAAAATGGTGAGATAAAAACATGGCGGGGTGAAGATGCACAAACTGGTGAGTCCATTATGTCTGTCACTGGCGCCATAAAAAATATTGATGGAGAAAATATTGGCTATTTGAGATTTATTTCCTCCATGGAAGAGGCAAATAAGGCAATCTTAAAGGCTGGCATAAGTCTACTCATCTTTACACTTTTTGTTGCCCTAGTTACAACTATGGTGTCACTTCTTATATCAAAATCAATTGTAAAGCCCATACTTGAGCTTACAGAAGTTGCCAAGACCATGTTAAAGGGAAACTATGAGGAGAAGGCAAAAGTCTATGAGGATGACGAAATAGGAGAGCTAGCAAAGACTTTAAATGCCATGAGCGATGAAATTATAAATAAAGATAGGATTAAAAACGACTTTATCTCTTCTATTTCTCACGAACTAAGGACGCCACTAACATCTATTAAGGGTTGGGCAGTTGTCCTAAAGGATGCCAAGGAAGGTGAGAAGGACCTCATGGAAGATGGTTTAAACATCATAGAAAATGAAGCTGATAGACTGGCAAAAATGGTTGAGGAGCTTTTGGACTTTTCCAGATATATTTCTGGACGAATTACTCTTGATAAGGAAGTATTTGACATTTCACAAACTTGCCTAGATGTTTCAAAACAAATGCGACCTCGTGCAAAGTCCAATAATATTGAATTTATAACAGAATTTCCAGAGGAAGCTGTCCTTATTTATGCCGATGAAAATAGAATTAAGCAGCTCCTAATAAATTTACTGGACAACGCAATTAAATTTACATCAGACAAGGGCTGGGTTAAATTTCAAATGGCAAGGGAAGATGATTTTGTCCACATGATGATTTCTGACAATGGCATGGGAATGACTAAGGAAGAAATTGCCCATGTAAAGGAAAAATTTTATAAGGGCAAGCACTCAAAGAGCCACAGCGGCATTGGTCTATCTATTAGTGATGAGATCACAAAACTTCACCAAGGAACATTGGAAATTTTTTCTGAAGAAAATATTGGCACTACAGTAAAGGTATCTCTACCTCTTGAGATACCAAAAGAAGCAGGTGATAAAATTGATTAAAAAAATATTTCTCATATTTTCACTTATTTTCTTAACTGGCTGCTCCTTTTTGACATCCCAAGGCACTAATATTGAAACTCCAAGCATGGGACAATCGCCAATTTATGGCAAGTGGACTATTACAAAATTCATTTACAATAAAAAAATTAATCAGGACAACTTTTTATTTAAGGACATTATTGGCGAGGACCTTTACTTTTCTAATGACCAAGTTGTCCTTGCAAATGATTATATAAAGGGCGTTGAGTACAAGACTAAGTATGTTAAATTATCTCAATACCTCTACAAAAAATTTAATTTAGATTATAAGAGCCTGGGCATTGAAGATTCTGATGTCTACACAACTTATATCTATGATTCAAAGTCAAGCAGGAGCATTTATTATGAAGTTATAAAGACTAGTGAGAACACAGCCCTCCTCTTTGACAATGGAGTTATACTTGAAATTAAACTTGTTGACGACAAGTTAAAAAATGATGACCTAAATAATTTAATACTCGCCAAAAAGGACGAAGTATTGGCAAGGGGAAGCTTGTTTGACTACAACGGCGACAAGGGATTTTTAATCGGCTTTAAAAGTAGAAGCGACTCTAATATTCCAACTTGGAACTACAAGACTCTCTACATCAAATTTTCTGACTCCAAGCTAGAGAATGTCTACGAGATGAACAATATTATTCTCCCAAGAAATGACAGCTTTTCTGAAATTAGCGTCCAAAGGGAATCCAAGGACAAAGAGACTACAGATAAGCTAATTGTTAAGGACTTTAAAAATTCTAAACTTAGAAAAGATGATGAAGAAGTAATTAAGAATGACTTAGAGGAGCTTAAGGAAGAAAACACTTTAAAGACAGTAAACTTTATCACAAATAATTATGTCAATGTGGAAAGTTTAGATGGAGACACAAATAAGAGATACTTAAGGATTTACCAACTAGACAAGTTAGATGAAAAAAAACCAATTAGTTACAAAGAATTTTTGTCTGACGAAGATTTAAAGGCTGAGGGGAAAAACCTTGAAGCCTTGAAAAATGATCCTTACAATATTGGAATTTATAGGGACAATGGTTTTTGGAAGTTAAAGGGAAGGATGGAGACAGAAGAAGATAAGTTTTCTGACTTTGACTTGAACTTAGTTTTGCCCTACGATGTAAATAAATACAACGAAATAAATATTCCAATGTCTCGAATAAAAAACTTTAAGCCGGGCATCAAGGACGGCTTCGTATCTCCTGACAATAATTTTTTAATAACATTGGAAAATAATTTTCTAAGAATATATAATATAGAGGATGGCAATATTCTTCCTGATGCAATTTTCGAAAGGGAAATAGGTAACGAAGCCTCCACAATTATGACGGAGTGGGCAACAGGTCGTTATTCAAATATTTGGCAACAAGAGCTGTCATCTAATAAATGAGGTGTAAAATGAATAAAATAATGGAATTGGTTACAGAAAACTCAACTTATTTGCTCCTAACTTTGGGCGCAATTTTAATTGGAGTGGTCCTAACTTTTATAGTTAACTTTGCAGCTAGGGATTTAAAATTTATAAAATATTTGCCGGGACTTGCCTTGGTATTCGTTGGGATTATTTCACTTTTTATGGTGATAAATAAACTTTTCGACCCAGACAGTCTGGACAATTTAATTATTTTTGTAATTGGTCTATCCTCTGGCTTGGTTTCACTAATTTTTGCACTGATAATTGGCATTGCAAGTTCAGGGAAGAATCGCTACAAGAGAAATCCTAGAAAAAGATAAAATTTTATAAAATAAAAAGCTCAAGATTAAGAGGATTAGCCTTTTATCTTGAGCTTTTTTTATTGAGTGATTTTATTATTTTATTTTTAACCTTAAAATTTTTCCTTCATCAATAAGTTGATATGTAGTCCTTCATTGATTCGAATTTTTTGTCGCCAATGCCATCTACATTTTTTATGTCCTCAATTGATGAGAAGGGATTTTGTGACCTATAATTTATAATTTTATCGGCAGTTTTTGCTCCAACGCCAGGAATTTTTTGCAGTTCAGAGGAGTCGGCAGTGTTAATATTTATTTTGTCAGATGCCTTTCCACTTGTGCCAGAAGACATAAGAGGGGCAATTTCATTTTTTGGGTCTTCACCAATTTTTGGAATGTAAATTTTTTCTTCGTCGTGGAGCTTTGCGGCGAGATTAATTCTATCAAGGTCAGCTTCATCTGTTGCGCCGCCAGCCATTTCAAGAGCGTCTACAACTCTCTTTGATGAATCTAATTTTATAATGCCAGGATTTTTTACTGCGCCAGAAATGTGAACCATTACTTCTTTATTTTCTTCCTCTGATTCTATTTCAAGACCCTTTAATTCTTTTTTGTCCACTTCTTTAGAATCAAGGTTTGAAGTCTTTATGTTAAGGAGGGCATTTGCCTCGTCTGGAACCTTGTGAGAATCGTAATACTGGTAGCCAATGATTAAAGAAAGGCAAATAATAACTATGTAGGGAAGATTATCTTTTTTAAAAAATTTAAAATCCATTATATCACTCATTCATTTATAAAAATATATTTTTCAGAATTTTATTACCCTAAATAGATAATTTTACACAGTTTTCAAATGGCAAAATCTATGTTATAATTTATTCATCGAAACGATTTCAAAAAATTTACATAACAGGAGGAAAATATGAAAGTTTATACAACAGATAAGGTAAGAAATCTTGCTCTCGTAGGACATTCTGGCTCCGGAAAGACAAACCTAACAGAGGCTATGTTATTCCAAAGTGGAGCAACACAAAAACTAGGTAATGTTTCTAGCAAGAATACAGTTTCCGACTTCTCTAAAGAAGAAAAGGACAGGGGAACATCCATTGGAACATCAATTATTCCTATTGAATGGAGAAATTATAAAGTAAATGTTATAGATACTCCAGGCTATCTTGACTTTGTGGGAGAAGCTCACGGAGCACTAAGAGCAAGTGAAGCTGCAATTATGGTTATTGATGCAACTAAGGGTATTGAAGTTGGTACTGAAAGAACTTGGAAATACACAGAAAAAATTGGTCTTCCAAGAATTATTTTTATAAATAAAATTGACGGAGAAAATGTAAACTTTAGAAAACTAATGGACGAGCTTGAAGCTTCCTTTGGTAAAAAAGTTATTCCTTTCTCTGTGCCAATTGGCGAAGGTGAACACTTTGTAGGTGTTACTGATGTTATCTTCCAAAAGGGATACAAATATGTAAACTCTGCACCACAAGAAACTGAACTTAACCACGACCAAGTTAAGGCAACTGAAAGAATGTATGAAGAAATTGCTGAAGTTGTTGCTGGTTCTGATGAAGTTTTAATGGAAAAATATTTCTCTGGAGAAAAATTCACTAGGGAAGATCTTTTAAGAGGAGTTACAACAGCCCTTCTTGAAGGCGACGCTGTTCCACTACTTGTAGGAAGTGGTGAAAAGGGAATTGGAATTGACATTTTATTAAACACAATTGTAAATTATATGCCAGCACCAGACGATGAGCGTGCAAATCAAGGCTTTAGATATAAGGATGGAGAAGAAAGAAAAGTTTCAGCGAAAGATCCTTTTGCTGCAGTTGTATTTAAGACAATTTCTGACCCATTCCTTGGCAAAATTTCTATTTTCAAGGTAATCTCTGGCGTTGTCAATAAAAATACTGCTCTTTACAATGTAAATGCTGATACAAGTGAAAAACTTGGCGGACTTTACATCATGAGAGGTAAGGAACAAATTGAAATAGATGAAATTTACGCAGGAGATATTGGTGCAACAACAAAACTTGCAAATACTGTTACAGGCGACACTCTTTGCGACAAGGACCACAAGGTTGAATACAAAAAATTAAAGTATTCTAATCCAGTTCTATATTACGCAATTGAACCTAAGACTAAGGGCGACGAAGAAAAACTTTCTCTTTCTCTAAAGAAAATCAAGGACGAGGACCCAACATTTGTAATCGAAAGAAATCCTGAAACTAAACAAATGACTATTGGTGGTCAAGGCAAGGTTCAACTTGATGTAATTCTAGACAAATTAAAGAACACTTATGGCGTTGAAGTAAATATTGTTCCATTTATAGTTCCTTATAGAGAAACAATTAGAAAGACTGCCAGCGTTCAAGGTAAGCACAAGAAACAATCTGGTGGAGCAGGACAATACGGTGATGTTTGGATTAGGTTTGAACCATCTGATAAAGAATTTGAATTTGATGAAGAAGTATTTGGTGGAGCAGTTCCTAAGAACTACTTCCCTGCAGTTGAAAAGGGAATTATTGAGTCCAAGGAAAAGGGAGTTCTTGCAGGCTATCCTGTAACTAACTTCAAGGCTGTCCTATACGATGGATCTTACCACGATGTTGACTCCAACGAAATGAGTTTCAAACTTGCAGCTAACCTTGCTTTTAAGAAGGGAATGCAAGAAGCAAGTCCAGTTCTTCTTGAACCTATAATGAAGGTTGAAGTTACAATTCCAGATGATTATCTTGGAGATGTAATGGGCGATATGAACAAGAGACGTGGAAGAATCCTTGGTATGGACCAACAAAATGACGGCACACAAATTTTAATTGCAGAAGCACCACAAGCTGAACTCTTCTCTTATCTAATTGATTTAAGATCCTTAACTCAAGGTAGAGGAACTTTCAGCATGGAATTTGTGAGATACGAAGAAGTTCCACAAAATATAGCAGAAAAAATTATTGAAGAAAGAAATGCAGAAAAATAAAAATTTATAAACTTTTAAGGGTTGGGCTTAAGTGCTCAACCTTTTTTATTATAAAACAATTAAAGATATTGAAAAGCAATATGAGTAGTTTTATAATTTAGTTAGGTAACATTATATCTTATAGAAAGGGGATAAAAATGAAAACTAAAAAAATTGTATTAATTTTAATATCTTTGGCTCTTGTGTCAATTATGTGTGGTTTTTCTTTTTTAAATTCTAATAAAGAAAATTATGATTTTAACATAGATGTTTGTGATGAAAAACCAGACTATGAAAAAATTATTAATAATTTAATTTATGATAGTTTGTACAAATATAAGTTAAAAGATGTTATAGTAAGCAACAAGATTATGGAAGGACAGGGTTTTAAATTTACAACAAATAAAGATGCGGATTATTTATTAATATTTTCTAATGAAGATAATGAGAATGCACGTATTGCAGTAAGAGTTTCTGATGTGAGTTTGAGAATTTATACTTCTAAAAAACATAGTAGTTATGTACTTATTACTGATACAAAAAATTCAAAAAAAGATTTAGATTTCTCTTCTAAAAGTGGTATTCCAAAAGGAACATTTACTATTTTAGAACTAGAACGAGAAAAAGTCATAAATAAGTAAAAAAAGAATTAAATGGCTCTAAAATATCTGTTGGTGAGTTGAATCCCAACAGATATTTTCATTTTAAAAAAATTTATTATTTATATGAATCAATTTCTTAATTTTTTAATAAAATAATTAAAGTAATGATTCTTTAAAAACAACAAAAAAATATATAAGCTTAAAAGGATACGAAACTAAATACTTTACAAAATATATATTTTATTTTATACTAGAAATAGTAAAAGATAGTCAGATTTTTATAATTTAAAAGACAAAGATAGTCAAAGGAAGTGTATTATGGCAAAGCTTTCTAACTCCATTGAAGATTTTTTAAATGATCTTATTTTTGAATCTGGTGGAGCTCTTGAGATACAAAGATCAAAAATTTCAGACCACTTTAACTGTGCGCCTTCACAAATTAATTATGTTTTGACCACAAGGTTCACACCCGTTAAGGGTTACTATGTTGAGTCAAGGCGTGGTGGCGGAGGCTACATTAGAATAGTAAAGGTACAATTTGAAGATGATGAAGACACAATGGATGCTTTTTTAAGTTTTATAGGAGATTCTATTACAAAAAATAATTCTGATGAACTTTTGAAGGAACTTTTAAGACTTAACAAAGTGACTGAAAGGGAGATGGAACTCATGAAAGTTGCTCTCTCAGACAGGGCTCTTAATGAGTGCGAAAATAAAAATGAACTTAGGGCAGATTTATTAAAAAATATGCTCCTAGTTATTTTTAGTTAGGAGGGAAGATCATGCTATGTGATGTTTGCAAGGAAAGAGAATCAGTTATTTCTTACACAAGGATAAAAGACGATGGAATAGAAGAAGTGCATCTCTGCGAAGTTTGTGCCGAAGAAAAATTTAAAAGAGACTTTAAGGGGTATCAAAATATTATTCCTCAACTTGAAAATGCTTTAAAGAATATTTTTCAGTTTACAGCAAATTCCTATAATGAAGAAGATGACATAAGCTGTGAATACTGCGGCAGATCTTTTCGTGAACTTAAGGCAACAGGATCTTTAGGCTGCCCTAAGTGTTATGATTCCTTTGGAGACGAAATTAAAAAGTATTTAAATGCCCTAAATATAAATTTAAAGTACAGGGGAAAAATTCCAAAAAATGCAGAAAGTTATCTAGTTTATAACAGAAAACTTGAGGATTTGAAGGAGAAGCTTGACCTTGCCATAAATTTGGAAGAATATGAAAAGGCAGCAGAAATAAGGGACGAAATAAAGAAGTTAAAGGAAGATGTCAGTGTCTAAAATTATTTTAGGATATAAATTAAAATTATATAGAAATATTGACGGCAAAAAATTTGTAAATACAATGACAGAGGAAGAATTAAGGGAAAATTTAGACTTCCTAGACCCAATTTTAAGAGACTTGGGCTATTCTAAAGTAGATCTTTATAATATTTCTTCTCTAAAAAAACTTGAATATGTGGAAAATGGAAGACTTGGCAAAAAATCTATTGAAAGAGAAAATATTGGCTTTTACGAAAAAAAAGATGGTCCAGACATTTTAATAAATTCAGGTGAACACCTTGAGCTACAAGCTTTTTCAAGGACAAAAAGTCTTGAGGACTTGTATGGAGAAATTTATTCTTTGGAAGAAAAGTTAGAAGAAAAAATTAATTTTTCCTTTGATCCAAGCTTTGGCTATTTAAGTTCCAGAGTTTTAAATTCTGGCACGGGCTTAAAACCCCTTGTACTTTTGTATTTACCAGCCTTAAATTATTTTGGCATCGAGGAGATTGCAAGAGGTCTATCAAGGCTTGGCTACACCCTTGCTTCTTATAGAGACAGCTACAACAAGGCACTGGGAAGTATTTACACTCTTTCCTTTGAGTCAACCTTTGGCGAAGAGGAAAAGTCTTATATAGAAAAATTAAAAATCATTGCGCGAGAAATCGCCGATGTTGAAAGGCAAAATAGAAAAAAATTATATTTAGACAACATAATAACTCTTGAGGATATGGTAAACAGAGCCTTTGGAGTTCTTGCTCATGCAAGGTTGTTGTCGGAAGAAGAGATGATGCAGTCCATGTCTACAATTAATCTTGGAATTGAACTTTCAATTTTAAAAGCAAATCGAGATTTTGATTTTTATGAAGAGATTAAAAAACTTAGAAATGGACATTTGCAAATTGAGAGAGGAGCAATATTAGACCTTAAGTCGCGAGATATTTTAAGGGCTAATAAGGCAAGAGCTCTCATGAAGGAGGTTTTCAAATGAGTATGTTTGGAAAATTTAGCGAGAAATCGCAAAAGGCAATTCTCTTTGCTCAGCAAGAAGCCAGAGAGCAAAGACATTCATATATAGGCTCAGAGCACATTTTACTGGGAATAATCAGGGAAGGAACTGACTCAGGTGCTCACATCTTATCAAGGCTTGGCATAGATTATAAGAAGGCAAAGGAAGCCACCCTTGACATTGTAAGTAGCGGTCAAGGACCTCTTGTGTCAAGCATAGCCTACACGCCAAGGACAAAGAGAATTTTTGAGCTTGCCTTTGAAATTTCAAGGGAAATGGGAGAGGTTGCTGTGTCAACAGAACATCTTCTTCTAGGAATATTGCGTGAAGGTCAAGGTGTTGCCATTTTAGTTTTAAAAAGACTGGGCATAGACATTATGAGTCTTGAAAATGACATTTTAAACAATATAGAAGACTATGAAGATTATGATGATGAAGACAGAGAAATTTCTTCAGAGGCCCTAGAAAAATATACTACAAACTTAAATAAAAAGGCTGAAGAGGGAAAAATCGACCCAGTAATTGGTAGAGAAAAGGAAATAAAAAGAGTAATTCAAGTTCTATCTCGTAGGACAAAAAATAATCCTGTCCTAATTGGAGAGCCTGGCGTTGGTAAAACTGCCATAGCTGAAGGACTTGCTGCAGAAATTGTTGCAGGAAATGTGCCAGAATTAATGAAGGACAAGGTAATTTTAACTCTTGATATTTCTCAGCTTATAGCAGGCTCAAAGTATAGAGGGGACTTTGAAGAGAGACTAAAAAATGTGACTAATGAAGCTGCAAAAAATAAAAATATTATTTTATTTATTGATGAAATGCATGTCATAATTGGTGCAGGATCAGCTGAAGGTTCTCTTGACGCTTCAAATATTTTAAAGCCACTTTTAACTAAGTCCATTCTTCAAGTTATGGGGGCAACGACAATTTCTGAATACAGAAAGAAAATCGAAAAGGACACAGCCTTTGAGAGAAGGCTTATGCCAATAATGGTTGAGGAGCCAAGTGTTGAGGATTCAATAGAGATCTTAAAGGGACTTAAAAATATTTACGAAGACCACCACAATGTTACAATCCCCGATGAAACAATTGAAGCTGCAGTAAAATATTCTGACAGGTATTTAAATGACAGATTTTTGCCAGACAAGGCAATTGATTTAATTGACGAGGCTAGTTCAAAGTTAAAGATTGAATCCTACAAGGTTCCTGAATTTGAAGAAAAGTACAAAAAGGAACTTGAAGATATTGAAAATAAAAAATCTGAAGCAGTAAAAAACCAAGATTACGAGCTTGCAGCAAATCTTCGCGATGAACAAAAAAAGCTAGAAGAAAAATATAAAGAAGAAATAGAAAAATTCCAAAAAGAGGAAGCAAAGAAAGAAGTTACGCCAGAACTCATTGCAAAGATTGTATCTGATTGGTCAAAGGTTCCTGTAACTGAAATGACTGCAGAAGAAACTGAAAAGTTAAGAGACTTAGACGAAAAATTAAAGGAAGATGTGAAAGGTCAAGATGAGGCTGTTAAAACTCTTGCCAAGGCAATAAAAAGGTCAAGGATTGGGCTTAAGGACCCTAACAAGCCAATTGGCTCTTTCATATTCGTGGGACCAACTGGAGTAGGTAAGACTTACCTAGCCAAGAGCCTTGCGAAAAATTTATTTGGCAAGGAAGAAAATATGATTAGGTTTGACATGTCTGAATACATGGAAAAATTCACTGTCTCAAGACTTGTGGGTTCACCTCCGGGATATGTTGGCTACGAAGAAGGTGGCGAGCTAACAGAAGCTGTAAGGACTCATCCTTATTCAGTAATTCTTTTAGATGAAATTGAAAAGGCTCATCCAGACATCTTTAACATCTTGCTACAAATTTTAGACGAAGGAAGAGTAACGGACTCCAAGGGTAGGACTATAAACTTCAAGGACACAGTTATAATTATGACTTCCAATGCTGGGGCAAATCTTCTTGCCAAAAATTCAGTTTTAGGTTTTTCAACTTCAGAAAGTTCTGTTCAGAAGAGCGAATATGAGAACATGAAAAAAATTATAAATGAATCCTTAAAGGAAAAGTTTAGGCCTGAATTTTTAAATAGGGTAGACGATGTAGTAATCTTTAAGACTCTTGAAAAGACTGAAATTAAAGAAATCGTCAAGAATATGCTGGATAAATTAAGTGAGAGACTTTCTGAAATGGGAATAAAGGCAAATTATTCAAATAAACTCATAAACTTCTTAGTTGAAGAAGGTTATGACAAGGTATTTGGTGCAAGACCCCTTCAAAGGACTATTACAAAATTAATTGAAGATAGAATTGCCGACGAATTTTTAGAAGGAAAGATTAAAGAGGGCGACGAAATCAATCTCGATGTCAAGTACAAAAAAATTCAAATAGAAAAAGTTAAGAGGACTAAAAAGGCGAAAAATGAAAAAGAAAATAGTGTATCAGTGCAGTAAGTGCGGATATATTTCCCAGGGCTTCTTTGGCAAATGTCCAAGCTGTGGTTCTTGGAACACCCTAGAAGAAAAGGAGGAGGAGTCTGGTGGTAAGGCTCCTTCAAATAGTAAAAAAATAAAAAAAGATGCACAAAAACTCCAGGCAGTTGAAGTTTCTTCTGACGAGAGAGTTATGACTGGCATTGAAGAATTTAATAGGGTCATGGGCGGCGGAATCGTGAGAGATTCTGTCAGCATCTTAACTGCAAAGCCTGGCTCTGGCAAGTCAACTCTACTTATGCAAGTGGCAAATGACCTGGCAAATAAGGGCATGAGAGTCTTATACGCATCGGGAGAGGAATCTGAGACGCAAATAAAAATGAGGGCAGAGAGAATTTTAGATAAGCTCTCTGATAACATTTGGGTTTATTCAGTGACTTCCCTTAACTCTGTCTTGGATCAAGTTGAAAAAATTGACCCACAGATGATTATAATTGATTCAATTCAAACTTTTACCCTAGACGAATTTCCACAAAGGCCTGGCACGCCAACCCAGACTATGGAATGTGCCTACAAGATGACTGAAATTGCCAAAGATATAGGAAAGCCTCGCATGGTTTTTCTTGTGGGACAAATGACTAAGCAAGACGAACTTGCTGGAGTGAGAAGTCTTGAGCACTTAGTGGACACAGTATTACTCATCGAAGGCGATTCATCAGAAGATTTAAGGTCACTAATGGCGACAAAAAATAGGTATGGGTCTACTGGTGAGATTGGATTTTTCTCCATGACTGAAAAGGGCATGATATCCATTGACAATCCTTCAGAATATTTTATGACAAAGAGGTCAGCCAGTGAACAAGTCCCAGGTTCATCCCTATCTGTCATAAGAGAGGGGACGAGACCAATAATTTTAGAGACAGAGGCACTGGCATCAAAGACCTTTCTCCCTTATCCTTCAAGGATTTCTGAATCTATAAGAAGAGAGCACTTAAACACACTGGTTTCCATCTTGGAAGAGCGAGCAGGCATAAAATTTTTGGACAAAAACATTGTGGTCAAGTCTACTGGAGGCATTAAGGTAAAGGAGCAAGCCTCAAACCTTTCTGTAATGATTTCCATTGTTTCATCTACTCTCAATAAGCCCGTTGAAGCAAATTCAGTTTTCATTGCCGATGTGGGACTAACTGGCGAACTTAAAAATGTGCCGAGCCTTGATGTTAGACTAAAAGAAGCTGAGAGAATGGGCTTTAAAAAGGCATACATCTCAAAGTATGCCAGCGTAAAAGAAGAAAATTATAAGGACCTAAAGGTTCTTAAGATGTCGAATATTTTAGAAGTTATTCAAAAAGTCTTTGAAATATAAATAAATTTGCGCAAGAAAAAAACTCTTTTTACTGTGAAAGTAAGAAGAGTTTATTTTTTGTAATTTAAAATTTTATTTAAGCTGTCTTTGTCTTTCTTGTGCTTGAAATTATCATTGCAATAACAAGTCCAAGGATCATTGGCACAACCCAACCAAGTCCAAACTTAGCTAGTGGGAAAGAATCCAAAACATCTCCAAAGCTTCCTAAAAGATTCATACCCTTTAGTACAAATAGGAATCCAAAAATTAGAGATACAATTGCTGGAATTTTAAATACAATATCGTCTTTGATTTTTTCGTTAAATAGTCCTATCAAAACTATTGTCATTGCACACGGATAAAGAATTTCAAGAATTGGTGCTGAAATTTTTATAATTTGACTTACACCAAGAACTGAAATAGCACAAGATACAACTGAACAAATAACAACTATAATTTCATAAGAAATTTTTCCTTTACTTAGTTCATTAAAGAAATTTCCTGCAGCTGAAATTAAACCAATTGCAGTTGTAAGACAGGCAAGGGCAGTTATAATTGCCAAGATATAAACACCAACTCCACCAAGAATTCTATTTGTAATATCTACAAGAAGCTTAGTATTGTCTGTATTAATATCATATACACCAAGGCTTGAAGTTTGAGCGCCAAGATATAGTAGTCCACCATAAATAATTGCTAGACATACTGCTGCTATAATACCAGATAAAATAGTTGCTTTAATTTCTAATTTTTGCGAAGAATAATTTCTAGTTTTAACGGCATTTAGTACAACTAGAGCAAACATACATCCTGCAATAGCATCCATTGTTTGATATCCATCAGTAATTCCTTTTTCAAGAACATTATCGATCATAGTAGTATTTGCAATTTCACCAATTGGGTTTACAATTCCCTTTATTATAAGGGCAGCCATACAAAGTATTAGTGAAGGAGTTAAAAACTTTCCAACAATATCAACAACTTTGCTAGGTCTAATACTTAATAGGCAAGCTATTATAAAGAATACTACGGAGAACAAATATCTATTTACAGATTCACCAAAGATTGGCAATATACCAATTTCGTAAGTAGTTGCTGCAGTTCTAGGAGTAGCAAGGAAAGGTCCAATACATAAAATAATTGCTGTTGAAATAATAATTGCAAAAGTCTTATTTACTCTTGAAGCCAGTACATTTAAGTTACCATCATATTTAGAAAGAGCAATAATTGCAAGTAATCCTAATCCTGCATCAGTAATTGTAAATCCCAGGAATCCAACCCACCATTGTGGACCAGATATAAGTCCTAGATAAGGTGGAAAAATTAAATTTCCTGCACCAAAAAACATTGCAAAAAGTGCAAAACCGATTATGAATAAATCTCTAGTACGAATTTCATTATTCATCTTTTTACCTCCATTTAATTATTTTTTCTATTTTACCACAATTAAATAAATTTTGGTACACTAAAATGTTGAATGAGAATAAAAATTTTGGTACTATTTCAAGTAAGGTGATTATATGAATTATAGAGAAGCAGTGACTTGGCTTGAAAATAGAAATATTCCTCTTGGAGAGTTTACCCTTGATAACATCAAAGAGCTATTAAAAATTTTTGACAAGCCACAAGATAAATTGAAAATTATACACATTACGGGAACTAACGGCAAGGGGTCTGTGGCAAGCTTTATAGCCAGCGCCTTAAGGGAAAATGCTTATAAGGTTGGCAAATTTACTTCGCCTTACATCACAAATATTCGAGAAGAAATTGAAATAAATAATGAAGAGATTTCAGAAGAAGAATTTGCAAAACTTGCAACAGAAGTTAGAGTAAAAGTAGAAGAACTTGACGAGAAAAAAATTTTTGTAAGTGGTTTTGAAATTTTAACTTCTATCTCTTACATTTATTTTGCAAGAAATAATCTTGATTTTGTAGTAATGGAAGTTGGAATGGGTGGAAGAGTTGATGCCACAAATGTAATGGAGAAGTCAATTCCAGTTTTCTGCCACATTTCTCTTGATCACGCAAATATTTTGGGAGACACTATAGGAAAGATTGCCCATGAAAAGGGCGGAATTATAAAAGAAAACTCCCAAGTATTTTCTTACCCTCAAGAGGTCGAGGCAAGAGCTGAACTAAAAAAACTTAGCAAGGAAAAAAATTCAAGTTTTGAAGAATTTAGCCAAGATGAAGTTGAGATTTTAAGCTCTAATGAAGAGGGAAATATTTTTAATTTCAGAAATCATAAAGATGTTGAAATTTCTTTGATTGGCGACCACCAAGCCCTTAACGCTTCCCTTGGTCTCATGGTTCTTGATTTTTTAAAGAAAGATTATAAGCTTGATGAAGAAAAAATAAAAGAGGGACTAAAAAAGGCAAAAAATATTGGAAGGACTGAGTGCCTATCAAAAGACCCGCTAATTATTATTGACGGCTCTCACAATTTAGATTCCATAGAAAGACTTGAAGAGAGCATAAAAAAATTCAAGTACAAAAAACTTATTTTGGGATTTAGCCTCTTAAAGGACAAAGACCACAACCATATACTTAAAAAAATAGAAAACATAGCAGATAAAATTGTCTTGACAGAAATTGATAGTGATAGGCATACAGATTTAAAAGAGCTTGAAGCTGAATTTAAAAAGTTTTCAAGAAAAGAAATTTACCCAATAAAAAATAGGAAAGAAGCAGTGGAAAAAACTCTCTCCCTTGCAGGTGAGGGCGACATGATTTTGTGGTGCGGGTCCCTATATTTAATTAAAGACATAAGAAAAATTATTTTAGAAAAATTAAATTAGAAAATTTATAAAAGAGAAAAAGTTCCCTAAGTGAAAGGGAACTTTTTTCGTAAATTTTATTAAAAATAAAAAATCTCTTGCAAGGGCAAGAGACTATGTAAAGGACCACAAAAAAAGGATCTTAGCTAAGACCCTTAATTAGATAGCTCTTTCTACTTTACCAGATCTTAAACATCTAGTGCATACATTGATTCTTTTGTTTGATCCATTAACTACAGCCTTAACTCTTCTAATGTTAGGAGACCAGCTTCTGTTAGAACGAGAGTGAGAGAAAGATATTTTATTTCCAAATTTTTTTTCTTTTCCACAAATTTCACATCTTTTAGCCATAACGCACCTCCTTTAGTCATTAAGCAACAAATATTTTATCAAAAAATGATGCTAAGTGCAAATAATTTTTTCAATATGTTCTTATTTTACACTAATTTCACTTTTTTTACAAAGGAATTTTTCAAAATCTCGTAATCTTTTGCAAATTCTGTTATAATAAATTAGATAAGGAGGTGCCCTCATGCCGGCAATTATAAATAGAGAACTTGGAAATATTGTGATAGAAGATAGCGTACTTGCTAACATAGCTGGAATTTCAGCAATGGAATCCTACGGAATTGTTGGAATGGCATCAAAAAATGCCGCAGATGGAATTTTTGAACTTTTGAGATTTGAAAATTTGTCAAAGGGAATTGTTGTAAACACTGAAGAAAATGAAATTTCTATTGAACTTCATGTTGTTCTTGAATATGGAGTTAAAATTTCTACAGTGGGTGAAAATATTATAGAAAGAGTTAAGTTTAATATAGAAAATTTGACAGGACTTGAAGTTGATAATATTGAAGTTCTGGTAGAAGGTATTAGACTTAAATAGTGGAGGTAAGATTTTGGAAATAAAAAAAATTAATGGCCCTTTATTAAAAGAAATTTTTAAAGGCGCTGTAAATTATCTAATATCCAGAAAGGAAGAGGTCAATGCACTTAATGTGTTCCCAGTTCCTGATGGAGATACAGGTACAAACATGAGCCTTACATCAAAATCTGCCTTAAAACAAATTGATAGTTTAGAAGGAGATTTTTCAGTGGCAGATGTTTCTGCTGCTGCAGCTCGTGGTGCCCTTATGGGAGCTAGAGGCAACAGTGGTGTAATTCTTTCTCAACTTTTGAGAGGTTTCTCTGAAGGTTTAGAAGGTCTAGATGAAGCTGGCACTGCTGAAATTGCTCACGCTTTTAAAAAGGCAAGTGAGACGACTTATAAGGCTGTTATGAAACCAATTGAAGGTACTATTCTTACAGTTGGTAGAGAAACTGCAGACTTTGCCATAAGACATTACAAAAAAGCTGAAGACCTAGTAAAGTTTTTGGAAGATGTAATTGTTGAAGCTAATAAGTCACTTGACAATACGCCAAATCTTCTTGAAGTTTTAAAGGAAGCTGATGTTGTTGACGCTGGTGGCAAGGGTCTTGTTGTCCTTCTTGAAGGTGGGCTTAAGGTTTTAAAGGGCGAAGATATAGCTGACCAATCTGAAGATGAAACTTTAAAGAAAAAGGCACAAAAGGAAATTCAATTTACTGAAGCTGACAAATCTCTTAAGTATGGATATTGTACTGAATTTATTATAAATACTGACTACGAAGACATTGATTCTTTTAGAGAAAAAATTGCTCCTCTTGGAGACTGTCTACTTGTAGTTGGCGGTGGCGGAAGTCACATAATTAAGGTTCACGTTCACACTAATGATCCAGGAATTGTTTTGCAACACGCTTGCGAACTTGGTCTTCTTCAAGATATTAAAATCGACAACATGAGATACCAACATAGGGAAGTTCTCTTTGACGACAGCGAAGTTGCTGAAGCCAAAAAGAAGGAAGAAGAGGAAGAAAAAATTGAAGAAAAGGATTATTCCTTTATAACTGTTTCCATGGGCGATGGAATGACTGAAACCTTCAAATCCCTTGGTGTAGATTATGTTGTAGCTGGTGGACAAACTATGAATCCATCAACAGAAGACTTCTTAAAGGGCATAGACAAGGTTGGCGGAAAAGTCATCTACCTAATTCCAAATAACAGCAACATTATTTTATCTGCAGAACAAGCTAGAGACATTTCTGATAGAGATGTTATTGTAATTCCATCAAAGTCTGTGCCACAAGGTATTGCAGCTATGCTTGCCTTTAATGGTGACCTAGATAAAGATGAAAACAAGGAAAATATGATAGAAGCCATAGGAAGTGTAATTGACGCATCAGTAACTTATGCAGTTAGAGACACAACTATTGGCGGAAAGGAAATTCACAAGGACGACATCATAGGCATTGCAGCCAAGGAAATAATCACAAGCGGCAAGACTGTATTTGATGTTGTAACAGAGACAGTAGATAAACTTATGGACGAAGATATTTCTCTTGTAACACTTTTCTATGGAGAAGATGTGAAAGCAGAAGATGCTGAAGAAGCTCGCCAGGCTATCGAAGAAAAATATCCAGACATTGACATAGATGTAATAGAGGGAGATCAACCAATTTATTATTACATCCTTTCATTAGAATAATTAGAATTTTTATGAGCCCGAAGTTTTTCTTTGGGCTTTTATAATAGGTGAGAAAATGCTTAATTTAAGTGATTCTATAAATAATTTAAAGGGAATTGGACCAAAGAGGGAAAAGCTCTTTCACAAGCTTGGAATCTATTCAGTTAAGGACCTACTTTTGTACTATCCAAGAAGGTATGAAGATAGCTCAAAAATTGTAAAGATTTCCCAGGCAAAGATTGGCGAAAAAAATGCCTTCAAGGTGAGGATCCTATCAAAACTTCAAAATAGGAGAATAAGAAAGGGTCTCACTCTCACGACTTTTCTGGCAGAAGATGAAAGTGGAGAAGTGGAGCTTTCTTTTTTCAATGCCTTTTACTTAAACTCTCTCATAAAAATTGGCGGAGAATATTTAGTCTATGGCAAGGCAGATTTTTTCAGGGGAAGGGTCAGCCTATCTAGTCCAGAAATCGAAGATATACATAAATTAAAAAAGCTGGGGAAAATTTCTCCTATTTATAATTTGACGGAAGGCCTAAATAATTTTGTCTTTGAAAATTTAATTAACCAAGTTATCGATTTAAATCTTTTTGAAGAAAACCTGCCAGAAGAAATTTTAGAAAAATATTCTTTTATAGGCAAGAATGATGCCATAAGGGCAATTCACTATCCAAAGTCCCGAAAAAATTATATTATGGCTCGCCAGAGATTAATTTACGAAGAATTGTTTTTATTTGAACTTTCTATTCTAAAAAATAAATTTCAAAATCAAAGGCGAGATGCCATAAAATTTGAAATAAAAGATGAAATTTACGAATTTATAAATAAGCTTCCCTTTAAACTTACAGAGGGTCAAGAAAAGGTCACAGATGAAATCTTTGATGACATGAAAAAGGGCAAGGCAATAAATAGGCTCATCCAAGGCGATGTTGGAAGCGGCAAGACAATTATTGCCATAATAATAATGTATCTTGCCTACTTAAATGGCTACCAGTCATCTATAATGGCGCCAACAGAAATTCTAGCCAAGCAACATTTTGAGTCTTTTGTAGACCTCCTAGAGCCTCTTGGAGTAAAGGTCGCCTTACTTATTGGCTCAACGACAAAAAGTGCAAAGAGGGACATCCTAGACAACCTGGAGATGGGGTCTATTGACATTCTAATTGGAACTCACGCCCTCATAGAAGAAAATGTAGTTTTTAATAGGCTTGGAGTTAATGTAATTGACGAGCAGCACCGCTTTGGCGTTGTCCAAAGAAATATGCTACAAAATAAAAATGTGGACGCAGCCACACTTGTAATGTCTGCCACGCCAATTCCAAGAAGTTTAAGTCTTGTTCTCTACGCAGACTTAGACATATCTGTCATAAAGACTATGCCAAAGGGCAGAAAGCCAATTAAGACCATTGCCATAAATGAAAATATGCTGGAAAAGTCTCTTGTCTTTATAAAATCAGAACTAGAAAAGGGAAGGCAAGCCTATGTAATTTGTTCTTTAATTGAAGAAAATGAAGACTACGAAAATTTGCAGGCTGTGGAAAAAGTTTACGAAGATTTGAGCAAATATTTTATTGACTTTAGGGTCGGACTTCTCCATGGAAAGATGAAGGCAGAGGAAAAAAATAAAATCATGAATGAATTTGCCGCCAATAAAATTAATTTACTTGTATCCACAACGGTCGTGGAAGTTGGAGTAAATGTGCCCAATGCCAGTGTCATTATGATTTATAATGCAGAGCGCTTTGGACTTTCAACCCTTCACCAACTAAGGGGCAGAGTGGGAAGAGGCAATCATCAATCCTACTGCATACTTTACAATCTTTCCAAGAGTGAAATTTCTTGGGAGAGGATGAAAATTATGACAGACTCCAATGACGGATTTTACATTGCCAACAAGGACTTGGAGCTTCGCGGCTTTGGAGACATTTTGGGAACAAGGCAATCGGGCATGCCAAACCTAAGACTTGCTGATCCCTTTAGAGATGAAACAATTTTAAAATATGCAGCAGATGATGTGAAAAAGATTTTGGAAGTTGACCCAAACCTAGAGAGCAAAAAATATTTTTATTTAAATAGAGAAATAAGTGACTTTTATTCTGATTTAAACTAATATCTTTAATTATTTCTTGACTTATGGTAAAATAAAACTAATTTGGAGGCTTTATGAGAATTATTTCAGGAAGTAGACGAGGACTCAAATTAAAAGCACCCAAGGGTCTTGATACCAGGCCCACAGAAGATAGGGTAAAGGAATCTGTTTTTAACATTTTAGGTCAAAATTTTTTTGACGATCTTGTCCTAGATTTATTCTGTGGCAGCGGTGCAAATGGAATTGAATTTATATCAAGAGGGGCAAAGAAAGCTTACTTTGTTGACAAGTCAAAGGAAGCCATGGACTGCGTGAAGTACAATTTAGAAAAGGCAAAATTTTTAGATGAAGCAGTTCTTATTGAAGATCACTTAAACAGAGCCCTAAGAAATTTAGATGTTAAGTTCGATTACATTTACATGGATCCGCCCTTTGACAGGCGTGACTTATATAAAAGAGCCTTTAAACTAATTAGAGAAAATAAATTATTAAAGCCTGATGGAAAATTAATTGTGGAGTATAACACAGATGCGCCCCTATTAATTGGCGAGGGCTTTAAAGAAATAAAAAATAAAAAATATGGAAATACTTCCATTTCCATATGCGGATGGGATGTAGATGAAAGCAATATATGCGGGTAGCTTCGACCCAGTGACTAATGGACATTTAGACATTATAAAGAGAGCAAAGGATATTTTTGGAGAAGTGATTGTAGCAGTATTAGACAACACTTCCAAAAAAGGATTATTTACTGTGGAAGAGAGAAAAGAACTTCTTCACAAAGTTTTAGATGGAATGGAAGGAATAGAAATAGATTCCTTTGACGGACTTCTCGTTGATTACGCAAAGAAAAAAAATTGTAAAGTAATAGTAAGAGGACTTAGATCAGCTTCTGATTATTTTAATGAATATACACTTGCCATGGCAAATATGCATTACAAAGACGGCGTTGAAACTGTCTTTTTGTTGGCATCAAATGAAAATTTATTTGTGAGCTCAACACTTGCAAAAGAGGTTTCAACCTTTGACGGAGATACAGATTTATTCGTGCCTCCTGTTGTAGGAGAAGCTATGAAGAAAAAATTACTTAGGAGGAAGATATGAATTTAATTGATTTAGTTGAAGAATTGGAAGATCTTGTAGAAACATCTTCACAAATACCACTAACAAATAAGGTTATGGTAGACAGAGAAGAATTTTTGGAAATTGTTAACGAAGTAAAAATGCAAATTCCAGGAGAAGTTTCTGAAGCACAAAGAATTGCAAAGGACAAGGACGACATAATTAACGGAGCCCATGACGAAGCTGATAAAATTATTGCAGCAGCAAGAGCTCACGCAGAAAAAATTATTGACGAAAACGAACTTGTGAGAGAAGCTGAAGAAAGATCTATGGAAATTTTAAGATCTGCAAAAGATGAATCTACTCAAATTAGAGAAGGCGCAAGAGATTACGCTGACGAACTTCTTGAAAACACACAAGTTAACCTATCAGAAATAATCAAAATGCTTAACGAAAACAGACAAGAGTTAAGAGGATAATTAGATTTGAGAGAAGAGAGAAGCTATTATGGCTCCTCTTTTTTTTTAGAATTTTTTTGGATATTTTGTGACAATTATCACAATAATTTTTTGCTAAGAATGCTATTATCTTATTAGAAATGAGGGATAAGATGAGTTTATTTTTGGGACGCATTCACTATATTATGTACGATAAAATATTATTTCAAGAAGAAATTTTAGAAAATTTATTAGATTTGTTGGAAGAAGAAAAAAGTCTGGAGCTTAAAAAAGATTTAGATGATAATTTTCCACTTGAAAGAGGAAATTTAGAAGATATAATTGATGAAAGTAATATTCACGGCTGGCTCAATGAGAGAGTAATAAGAAGTGAAAATAGACTGGCAAAGGCAGTTTCAATTCTATTGGAGGACTTTGACTTAGAAAAATTAAAAAATAAATTTTTTGAAATTGGAGAAAATTATGAGGCAGGCGACAGTCCAATGGAAGTATTTTCTTTTATTACTTCAAAATTTTTGGATGGCATGCCCTGTGACCATGCCCTTGCCATTTTAAAAAATGATGAGGATGAATTTGTATTTACACTTGCATCTGATGTCCATAAAAATATTTGGGGAAATTATGTAGAGCCTGAGATTTATTGGATGCTTAGGGACAGCCTTATTCTTGGAAGTTTAAGCTCCACTAGTTTAAAATATCAAAAGATAGATGATAATTATGTAATAAGGAAGTGATTAAATGGATACTTTAAAAAATACAATTAACTATTTGGAAGATGAACACGAAGAAATTTTAAGATTTTGCGACAAAATGGAAGAAAAATGTTTGGAGATCTTAAGGGGAAGGGTGGACACAGAATTTTTTAGAAAGGCCATAGATTTTATAAGAAAGTATGCCGACGGCCTTCACCACAAAAAGGAAGAGGACATTTTATTTGCGGCTATGCTTGAAAATCTTGGACCCGTGGCAGAAAAAGTTGTGCGTGGCGGCATGCTAGTTGAACATCAAATGGCAAGGGGCTATGTTATGGAGCTTGAAAATAATTTAAATTTATTTGAAAAATCTAAGGAAGATCTTCCTAAGCTTCACATCCTGACTAATGCCATGGCTTATGTAGAACTTTTGAGAAATCACGCAGAAAAAGAAAATAAAACAGTTTACCCCTTTGCTGATAAAAGTTTAAGCGAAGATGTCAAGCTTGAAGTCGCAAAGGAAATGGATGAAAGAATAAGGGAAGAAGAAAAATTTTTAGAAGATAAAAGAGATTTAATGAAAAAATTGGGACTTTAATTTACTTTAGCCTGCTATCAAAAAGATTACAAAATTATTACAAATCTTAAATTTTAAGGATTTTCGCCAAAGTTTTTGCTATTATAAGACTTCGAGGTGAAAGAATGAAAAAAATATTTATATTGATGATAATTTTACTTGCAATTCCCTTTAGCGTTTTTGCAGCTAAAGAAGTTGCCATGCCACTTAGTGTCAGCGCAGTAAAGGAAAGTGAAACTTACAACTTTGAAATAAAAAACGCCAAGGACAAGGATGCAGTTGAAATCGAAGTGAAAAGCGAAGGCAATGATGCAAAAGCAAATTTAACAAAAAATGTCTTTGTAAAAAATAATAAAAAATATGTTTCAATTACGCAAACAGAACTTGACTCCCTTGTGGGACCATCAAGTGGCTATGCCTTTAGACTTAGATTTGCAAATAGTGAGGGCAAATCAAATTACACAGATGTCTTACATCTTGGCAAGGCGCCAGTTTTTAGAAATTACAGCAACTGGGCTTACAAGGATTTAATGAAGGCAGAAGACTTAAAACTTTTCTCAAAGGATCTTGCAGCTAACACTAAAGAGAAAATCACTCGTGAAGAATTTGCAGAAGTTGCAGTTAAGGCTTATGAAATTAAGTACAAAAGAAGCGCCCAAGGTTCCGTTAAACACTTTAAGGACACTGACAACAAATATGTAAACATGGCATGCGACCTTGGCATAATGAATGGAAAGAGCAAGGACAAGTTTGCTCCCAAGGAAAATATTACAAGAGAAGACTATGCTGTTGTTATTTCAAATTTATTTAAGCTAGAAGATGCCAAAAAAATAAAAATCCAGGACGGCAAAAAGATTTCTGATTACGCAAGAGAATCTACTTATAAGACTCTTAACTCTGGATTTTTAAATTTAGATGAGAAGAAAAATTTTAATCCAAAAAATCAAATGAAAAGAGAGGAAGTTATTTCTTCAATAGTACGTCATATTTGATTAAAAATTTACAAAAGTCCCTAAATTGTATATAAAACTTTATAATTGTGATATAATACTTCCAAGGTGAGGTAATGAAAAAAGTAATTTTTGACATTAGTCCACTTGGAAGTTTTCAATTTTCTTGTGAGACTTACATGATGTATTACAGAGAAAAATATGGACAGGATATTTTTTTCTACACTAGAAAAAATGGAAAGTATGTAAAGGTTGAAGACCTAGAAGAGCTCAAGCACTTAAAGAGCAGAGTGATTTTAAACAGAGACCTTGGCTCTGAAGTTGATTTTATTGCCCACGACTTAGATGCAAGAGTTAAACCACTGACAGAAGAGTTGGAAGATGACGAGTTACTTATAAATATAGTGGAAAGGCTTGGCGACAAGGCAAGCTGGAAAAATTCTAAAATGAGAGTCGTTGAACTTCAAGAATGTTGATTAAAAATTTATAAAACTAGAAAAGAAAAGAGATTCCTTTAAATTGTTGGAATCTCTTATTTTTTTATTTATTTTTTGGAAACTCGAGAATTATTTTCTCGATCCTATTTTTTGACTTCCTTGCTATGGTAAATTTTAAGCCATCGATATTTATGACTTCATTTAATTTTGGAAATCTGTCAATATTTTCGATTATAAAACCGCCAAGGGAATCAAATTCTTGGCACTCAAGTTCTGTTTCAAACTTTTGATTGATCTCGTCAATGTTAACTGAAGCGTCTATTAAATATTTTCCTGGAGCGATAGTTATTATGTCTTCGTCTTCTTCTGTGTCGTACTCGTCAGAAATTTGTCCCACAATTTTTTCGATGATGTCTTCAAAGGTTATCATACCTTCAGTGCCGCCGTACTCGTCAGTAACTATGGCGACGGATAATTTATTTTGTCGCATCTCGGAAAAAAGTGTTCCCGTAGGCTTGTACTCAAAGGTGAAGAAAGGCTTTTTGAAAAAAGACTTGTTTTCAGCAAGGGGTTTTGTCCTATCCATATGGAAAATATCTTTTACATTTAAGATACCAATAATATTATCCAAGTTGTCTTCATATACGGGCATTCTTGAATAAGAATATTCAGAAATTTTTTCGATAATGTCTTCATAGGAATCATCAATGTCAATTGCCACAATATCTGTCCTTGGTGTCATTATGTCCTTGGCATAATTGTCCTTAAAGCCAATTACATTTTGAATCATCATGGACTCGTTTTTATTTATTATTCCTTCTTCCATGCCAAGGTCCATGGCATCTATTAAGTCTTCTTCTGTTATAATTGGCTCCTTGTAGGTTTTGTCCTTAATAACTATTTTAATTATGCTTTGGGACAAGAAGTTAATTAGCATGGAAAGGGGACGCATAAAAATAATTAAAAAATTTAAAAATTTTGCGTACTTTGGCACAATCCTTTCATAATTATTTTTGCCAAGCTTGCGAGGAAGACTCTCCCCAAAAATTATCACTATAATTGTTGAAATTATTATTCCGATTATTATGCCAAGATGATTCCATTTATGAAAGAAAAAAAGTGACATAAAGATGACTGTAAGGGAATTGGAAAAATAATCTAGGATAAGCGTTGAAGAATAAATATTTTCTTTTTTAACAAGTTTTTTTATTATTGTGAGATTTTTTACTTCCATGTCTTCAAGCTTTGAAAGTTTTACAGGTCCCAGGGCGAGATAGGCATTTTCTATAAGGGTAAACAAATAGGAAAAGAAAAGCGCCACAAGGGATATAAGTAGGTATATAAACTCATTCATAAAATTCAACTCCATTTTACATTATATACCCGAAATAGCTTTATGAAAACTAAAAAAAGCTGCACGCGGCAGCTCTTTTCTTTATTCAACTGTAACTGATTTTGCTAAGTTTCTTGGTTTATCTACATCATTTCCTAGTAGGACTGAAGCGTAGTAGGCAATTAACTGTTCAGGTATTACTGCAAGTAGGGGAGTCAATAAATCAATTGTGTCAGGAATTTCAATCATGACATCAGAAGAATCTCTTACAAAGTCATTTTTTTCTTCTGCAATAGAAATTACTGTTGCTCCTCTTGCTATTAGCTCTTGATTATTAGAAATAGTTTTTTCTAAAATTGAGCTTTGCGTTGCAACAGATATAACTGGTGTGCCTTCTTCTATTAGGGCAATGGAACCGTGTTTTAATTCGCCAGAAGGGAAGGATTCTGTGTGAATATAAGAAATTTCCTTTAGCTTTAGGGCTCCTTCCTTGGCAGTTATATAGTCAAGGCTTCTTCCAGTGTAGAAAATTGATTTTGCATCCTTAATTAATTCAGCAATGTCTTCAAATTGGTCTTTATGTTTTAAAATTTCTTCAATTTGTCCTGGAAGTTTTTCCATGTTTTCGATAATTTCTTTAACTTCATCTTCAGTGATTTTATTTAGCTTTAGGGCAATGTCCATAGCCAAGAAGTAAAGTGAAATAACCTGTGTTGTGTAAGCCTTAGTTGATGCAACAGAGATTTCTGGACCTGCATAGCAATAGACAACCTTGTCGGCTTCTCTTGAAATTGATGAGCCAACTACATTTGTAATGGCAAGAGTTTTTGCACCAAGGGCTTTTGCTTCTCTAAGAGCTGCTAGGGTGTCAGCAGTTTCTCCTGATTGGGATACAAAAATTACAAGAGACTTGTCGTCTACAAACATATTCTTGTACCTAAATTCAGATGCGATTTCTGAAATAACAGGAATTTTTGCCAGATTTTCTATGGCAAACTTGCCAGCTTCGCCTGCGTGAAAGGCAGTTCCACAAGCTGTCACATAAATTTTATTGATATTTTTTAGTTCATCAAGGGAAAGACTTCCTTCGGCTGGAAGATTTATCTTGTAATCCTTGTGTTTAATTGAAATAACTTCGCGAAGTAGGCGAGGTTGTTCGTGAATTTCCTTAATTAGGAAGTGGTCGTAACCTTCCTTTGATGCATCAGCTGCAGAAATTTCAACTTCAGTAATTTCTCTCTCAACTTTTTTGTGGTTTTTGTCATAAATTGTGTAAGAGCCTTCTCTCATGTCAACTACATCACCGTCTTCAAGGTAGATGATCTTATTTGTGTGTTCAATTACAGAAGTGATGTCACTTGCCACAAAGTATCCATCTTCGCAGATTGCAAAAAGTAGAGGGGAAGAATTTCTTACAGCAATAAGCCTCTTGCCATCATTTTCATCTATGATACCAAGGCTGTAGGCTCCCCTTAAAATTTCTGTTGACTTAAAAACAGCTTCAAGAATGTCACCCTTGTAGTTATCAGAAATAACATTTGGGATGACTTCTGTATCTGTTTGTGAAAGGAACTTGTAGCCCTTTTTTGTCAAATCATTTCTAAGCTCTAGGTAATTTTCTATAATTCCATTGTGAACTACAGAAATTTTTCTATCAGTTGATAGGTGAGGGTGAGCATTTATTTCATTGGGCTCCCCATGTGTTGCCCATCTAGTGTGACCAATGCAAATATTTGAAGAAAACTCCTCTTGGTCAAAGGAATCTTCCAAAACTTTTATGCGACCCTTCTTTTTAAAAGTCACAAGTTTATTATCTCTTATCATAGAAAGTCCAGCAGAGTCATAGCCCCTGTATTCTAATTTTTTCAGACCTTCTAGTACTAATTTTGTTGCATTATTTTTTCCAATATATCCAACTATTCCGCACATATTTCTACCTCCAATTTATTAGAGATTCACTACATTTATTTTGTTATAAAATTGCTTTTATTTTTTGTAAAATGTTTAGGCTGTGAAACCTTTAGAGCATCCGCCGATTTTCGATAACTCTATCCCTCGTCAGCCACTTGGGCTCAGGCGCTTAAATTATTTTTATCTCTTCAGTTGATTTTAACATAAGGCAAATTTAAAGTAAACTTTTTAAGAAATTCTGAGGATTTAGGAAGCCTTTATAAAATATTTTTTACAAAAAACTTATTTTTTATTTAGATTTTTGTCTCAGAAAGGCTGGGCAATTTGAAAGCCTATTAGTTGAAAAAAATTTTTTCAAATGGTAACATTACTTATAGAAAACTTATAATTTGAGATAAATTACGGAGGTAATAATGGATAGAGAAAAACTTTTAGCTGAGGTAAATGGCAAGAAAATTACAGGAGTGGACTACAACTTATTTTTAGACTCTCTAAACCCACAACTTAAACAATATTTTGGCGGCGAAGAGATGAATAAGGAAGTTGTAAATGAACTTGTCTACCAAGCACTTTTATACGAAGATGCAATAGAAAAGGGCATGGACAAGGAAGATGACTTTACACAAGTTTTGGAAAAGACTAAGGAAAGCATGCTAAAGACTTACGCTCTTGGCAAACTTCTTGCCACAGTTACAGTTTCTGATGATGAAATAAAAAAATTCTACGAGGACAACAAAGAAGTCTTTAAGGAAAATGAAAGTGCCAATGCTTCTCACATCTTAGTTGCAGAAGAAGACAAGGCTAAGGAAATTTACGAAAAAATTAAAAATGGGGAAGACTTTGAAGCTCTTGCAAGAGAATTTTCTACTTGTCCATCAAAGGAAAAGGGCGGCGACCTTGGAACTTTCACTAGAGGACAAATGGTAAAGGAATTTGAAGACGCTGTCTTTGACAATGAAGTTGGCACAGTTACTGAACCTGTTAAGACACAATTTGGCTACCATATTATTAAAATCAATGAAAAAAATGAAGGCAGAGACCTAGAATTTGATGAAGTGAAGGACAAAATTGCGGCACAAGTTAGAAGACAAAAGGAACAAGCCCTTTACAACGAAAAAATCACTGAACTTAAGGGCAAATACCAAGTGAAGATGAATATCTAGGTGTAACATGAAACTTGAGCTTTTTAATTACATTGACGATGTACTAGATCTTTTTGATTATCATAAAATTGAACTTGCTGGAGTTAATAAAGAGCTTAAAAAGTATTTTTCCGATTTATTTTTAGATGATGACAGACTTACAAATATTACCACGAGAATAAAGACTCAGGAATCCCTTCGTGAAAAATTAATTAGAAGAAATTTTTTCATGAGATTTCCTGATCCTGTCCGTGGATTTAAATATATTCAAGACTTAGTTGGCATTAGAGTTGAATGTCGTTTTATAAAAGATGAAGAGGATATGTATAAAAAAATCATAGAAGATTTTACTATTAAATCTGATAGGGGTTATTACAAGTCTAATAAAAATAAAAAGATTAGATTAAAACTCGATGACCCTCAACCTCAAACCCTTGCAAATGGTTTCACAATGTATAAGCTTGACGGCGAATACGACACAGGTTCTTTTATCTATTGCTTTGAACTGCAAATTAAATCCTTTGTAAATGTCTTTTGGGGAGAAATTGACCACAAGCTTCTCTACAAAAATTATAATTACATAATAACAGAAGGATTTTTTAGAGAAATAATGAATTCCATTAATGACAACTTGAAGATGATAGACAAGCAACTTATGATTTTATATGACCATGTAAAAAAACAAGATGCTTCAGAAATAATTTCAGCAGAAAGTCAGCTAAAGACTCTACTTTCAAAAATTCTTCACGATGTCTTTACGAGAAAGATTCACGATGAGCTTGGACTTTTTATTAATATTAAGACCATTACTGATGTTGTCGTAGACTTTCTCTTTATGAAATCTTCAAAAAATAAAGATTTAAGTTATGGAGAAAATTTCATAGATTTAATAAATAAGATAAATTCTGTCACAGATAAGGACTTAAACATAGAAGAGTACATTGTCTGTGAAAAGGAACCTAAATATTATGATTCTTTCTCAAAGGGTGCCACAGAAGTCTTGGCTAGAGTTATTAACAACGACTTAGACTGGAATATTTTATTTAAAATTATTAGACTAATTACACAAGAATCCTATGGAGAAATTTTTACAGAGTTTATAATTTTTGTGAGATATGAGTACATGGCTTGTATGACAAAACTTTTTGAAGAGAAAAATCTTTCTAAGGAAGAACAAGATGAAATAGAAAATAAATTTTTATCTAAGGTAATTGATGAATTTAAGGAAAGACCTTCCATTGACTTTCTCTTAGACAAGTCTTTAAATAAATTCAACTCTGTCCTATGCGAAATTAACAAAAGTGATGCCAGAAGCATGGAAAAAATCATTAAAATATTTGAAGATAATTATACTTTTTAAACTATAAATATTTTTTATACTCATGTATAATATAAGTAGGAGGTTTAAATGAAAGATATAAATACCTTATTAGAGAACAGAATTTTTTATTATTTTGATAAATTGACAAAAATTCCAAGATGTTCCTTTGAAGAAGAAAAAATTAGGGCATATCTAATTAACTTTGCCAAGGAAAAGGGCTTGGAATATAAAACTGACGAAATAGGAAATGTGGTAATCATAAAAGAGGCGACAAAGGGCTATGAAGATGTGGACAGCATAATTTTGCAAGGGCACATGGACATGGTTTGCGAAAAAACTCCTGAATGCACCATTGATTTTTCTAAAGACCCTATTAAGTATGAAATAGATGGCGACCTTATTATCGCTCGCGAGACGACTCTTGGGGCAGATAATGGCATAGCTGTTGCCATGACACTTGCTCTTTTAGAATCAGATGACTACAAACATCCAAAGATTGAAGCACTATTCACTGTCAACGAAGAAAGTGGAATGACTGGAGCAGCCAACCTTGAAAAGGGAATGGTTACTTCAAAAAGACTTTTAAACATCGACTCTGAAACAGAAGGCGTTGGATGTATTTCCTGTGCTGGTGCAGAAAGAGACCTCATAAAATTACAAAAAGAATACAAAGAATTAGATAAAAATAAAAATCTTTATGAAATAATAGTAAATGGACTAAAGGGCGGACACTCTGGTCAAGAAATTCAAGTTGGTCTAGGCAACGCAGTAAAAATTCTCGGCAGAAGTCTTTACAGAATTTTTGAAAAAGTTGATGGCGACTTAGTTGAAATTGAAGGCGGAGCAAAACCTAATGCCATTCCAAGATATGCAAGGGCCCTTGTGGCAGTAAGGGAAGAGGACATCAAAAAAATTCAAGATGTAATAGTTGAACTCAACTCTCACTTTGTCACAGAACTTGGAAAAGTTGATCCTGATGTGAGACTAAACTTTGAAAAGTCAAAGGAAAGTCGCGACAAGGCCTTTACTGATGAGCTTAAAAATAAAATTCTTGGTCTAATAAATGTCCTACCTAATGGCGTAATTGCCATGAGTAAAAACATTGAAGGCTTAGTTGAAACTTCTGTAAACCTGGGAGTAATTGAAAACAAAGAAGATTCAGTAAATATTATTTCCAACATCAGGTCTTCAGTTCAATCTTCTAAGGAATATATTGGACTTGTAAATAAAATTGCAGCAGAAAATTTTGGCGCAGATATAGAGATTATTACAAAGTACCCTGCCTGGGAATATAAGGAACATTCACCACTTAGAGAAGTAGCAAAGAAGGCTTACAAGGAAGTTAGCGGCAAAGAATTTAAACTTGAAGCAATTCACGCAGGTCTTGAATGTGGAATCTTTGTGGAAACAATTGGCGACATCGATATGCTTTCAATTGGACCAAACATGAAGGGAGTACACGCACCTGGCGAGCACCTTTCCATTTCATCAACTGAAAGAGTATTTGATTTCTTAATAAAAATACTAGAAAATTTAAAATAAAATTTGGAGGATATTATGAGTAACGAAGAAAAAAAATTACATGAACACGACGAAAACTGTGATTGCGGTTGTGACCACGATCACGAAGAAGAAGGCTATGAAACTATTACACTTACACTTGATGACGACAGTGAAATGGTGTGCATAGTTCTTGGAATCTTTGAATGCGAAGGAAATGACTACATTGCACTTCTTCCTGAAGATGAAGAAGACGGCGAAGATGTATTTATTTACAAGTACAAAGAAGTAAATGAAGAAGAAGTTGAACTTGATGTAATCGAATCAGAAGAAGAATTTGAAAAAGTTTCAAAGACTTTCGAAGAAATTTTTGATGACGAGGAAGAAGAATAATTTTCTAAATGGTTTACAGAAAATATTCTGATTTCTTGAGAGAAAAGTTTGGCGAAAAAGTCTACAAACTGCCCGTCAAACTTGATTTAACCTGTCCCAATAGAGATGGAACTTGTGGAGTGGGCGGCTGCATATTTTGCGGCGAAGAAGGCGGCTCTTTCGAAAATAATTTTGGTTCAGTGAGAGACCAACTCTTAAAAAATAAAGAGCTCATAAAAAATAAATACAAGGCCAATAAATATATTGCCTACTTTCAAAATTTTACCAACACCTACATGCCCTTTGAGGACTTCAAGAGAGTAATAGAAGAGTCCCTCATAGATGGTGTAGTTGGCATAAGCATATCCACAAGACCAGACTACCTTCCAAAGAGGCATTTAGACTACTTGGAAGAGCTAAATAAAAATTATTTTGTGACAGTTGAAATTGGTCTTCAGACGCCAAATTATCACAGCCTGAAAAAATTAAATAGAGGACATGGTCTTTCTGAATTTATCGATGCAGCCATAAAGCTTAAAAAGAGAAATTTAAATGTCTGCACTCACATTATTATTGGACTTCCCTGGGATGACGACTTAGATATTCTTGAGTGTGCGAAAATTTTAAATGTCCTTGGCATTGATGAAGTTAAGATTCACGCCCTTTACATCTTAAAAGATACGGCTCTTGGAAAGATGTATGAAAGAGGAGAAATTGAACCAATTTCTTTAGATGATTACAAGAAAAAAGTTATACTCTTTTTAAGAAATCTTAAAGATGATATAATAGTGGAAAGAATAATAGGAAGAGCACCTTATGAAAATTCTCTTTTTTGCAATTGGAATACTTCCTGGTGGAAAATTAGAGACGATATAATTAATGTTATGCATGAAAATGGATACACTCAAGGTGATCTAGTGAAAGGAGAAATACTATGATAAAGTATATTTTAGGGAGCAAAGGCTCTGGAAAGACAAGATGGTTAATCGACAACGCAAATGACGACATGAAAAAGGGCGATGGAAATATTGCTTTCGTAGAAGTTGATGACGATCACATCTTTAGTTTAGACTACAATGTAAGACTTATTAATGCAACTGAATACAGACTAAACTCTATTGAAAGTTTCTACGGATTTATCTGTGGACTTCTTGCAATGGACTATGACTTGCACAAGATTTATGTTGACGGAATTTACAAGGTATTGACACTTAATATTGAAGACTTAGAACATCTTTACAACAAGATTGCTAAAATTCCTGATGCAAATAATAAAGAAATTTACATCAATGTTGATTATCTAAAGGAAGATATGCCTGAATCTCTAAAAGATCACTGTCTAGAAGTAACTGGAAAATAAGGTGTTATAAGTGGATAGAAAAACAATGGTAAGAATTATTGCAATGCTACTTGTAATTGCAATGGTAATTCCAATAATTCTAAGTGTGATTTAATGGTGCTTTGTGGAACTTAAGAAAAATAAGGGACTTTTTGAAGATTTTTTTGAACACAGGTCTTTTCTCATAATGCAATACACCAATGGTGACCTCTCTAAGAGAGAATTTTTGCAAAAAAATTTTGATTACTTTCAAATGAGAAATGCCAGGCCCTACATCAAGGTGGATTCTTACGAAAAGGGAATGTACAACTACCAATACTACAATGTAATGGCGAAGTACTATAGGGCACTTTCAAAAGATGTTAGGAATACAAAAAAACATTCAAAGTACTACAATTATTATTTAAATTTAACAAACAAATATTACGAACTTAAAGACAGATCTGTCTTAAATATTTTAAGGATACAAGATTTTAGAAACACCAAGGCTTATTACATCAAGTGTCAGTCAAAGGCACTGAGAAACGAGCTCTATGAAATTGTCTTAGAGGACAAGAAGGAGGCAATCTTTCACTCAAAGGCGCAATGGCTTTTAAGAATCTTGAAAGAAGAAAATATTTTTGACAATCAAATGAAGACATCAATAATAGATCACTATATCAATGAAAAATATTATTAAAAAAACAAACCTCCTGTTAATTTTCTGGTGTGTTAAACCAAAATTTATTTAACAAGGAGGTTTGTTGACATAGCTAAAATTTATATACAAGACTATCTAACAAGTAATGGTATTCTAATTAAAGTAAGGACTTTGAGTTAAAGCTTTCTCAGTCCTTTTTGTTATTTATTAGGTCTTGAATTATATCTTTTAAAGTATCTAAATCCTCAGAATTTTTAATAAAGTAGGTCATATCATTAAATTTAAAAATACCAGAATAAAAAACTTTTTTGCCTCTTGATTCTTTAATTATAGAGATATTTATAGAATTTATATCATAGTTTTCGATAATTTCGCTTCCACCCAATAATTCGACTGAATAAGGTGTTTCATTTGAATTGTTGTTCCACGATATTTCCAAAATTAAACTTCTATCATTTCCCAAATTTCTAACACCTAAATAATAAGGATTTATATCTTTTTTAAATAAATAAATTTTAGATATAAAATCATCATTAAAATAAATAATATCGTAATCGGAGTGATTAAAAAAAGTAGAATGGAGAAAATTTAAACTTAAATCTTTTTCCAGTTCTTCTAAGGAATTATAAATTATTGATACCTTTTCTGTATGATTTTGTGATGTAACAAAATCAACAGATGAAATATATGTAGATATAGGTTTTGTATTATAAAACTCATCTAAATTTACAGTCATATTATCAGATTCTTTTGTTTTAGAGTTACAAGAAGTTAGGATTATAATTGTGAAAAATAAAATTAAACGCTTTTTCATACTTTACCTCCGTAAATTAAATGCTTTACTTTAACTTAATTTTATTATACAATAAACATGTACAGAAGTAAAGTAATAAAAGGAGGTAAAAATGTTTAAAAGAATTAAAATATTAGCTGTTTTGCTATTTGCAAGTACACTAATTTTTCCAATAAGTGCATTTGCAGAAGAAGATACTTCTAATTATATTAAAGACATAAGTTACTATTCCGCATCACAAAAATTAGAAAATCTAATAAAAGAAGATAAAGTTGAAAAAATTGATTATTACAATCCTGAAACGGGAGAATATTTTGCTTGGTTGAAATCAGATTATTCTACGAAAAGTTTTACTCCGGCAAAAAATTTTAGTTTTTATATTCGAAGTTATGTATGTTCAGAAAAATTCTGGATTGGGTCGGCTTCAATAAAAGTTTATTCACAAGCTCGCCTTGTAGATGTATATGGAAATGAAATATATGGAGCTAGATTTCCATATGAGGTTAATATAATTTCTAAATTATTTGATAGGGAAAAATTTCAATTTGAGACAAATGGTGGACAAACTGAATATGGAAGGGTAAAAGGAAACAGGTATTATACAGTTTCTATTTCGACAGGTGATAACCCAGATAAGTATGGAGATGCACCGTATCTTGATGGAAGTGGAACTGTTTATCAAGATATCTAAAAACTTAACTATTCAATAAGAGAATCTAATTGTAAATTACTTTTGTACATAATGTTTTTGTATTAAAATATAGCTCACATTAAACATAAAATGATTTAATGTGAGCTATATTTATTTTGCCTCTCGTCTTATTTCAATTAAGAAGCTTTCCATGATTCTCGTAAGGTCCTCTTCTTTACACTCCAAGTCCAAGGTGTACATATTGCCTGTGCCTGTGAAGTCGAAGTGGTCCTGCAATTTTTCAAAAATTTTCTTCAAATTGAAGTTTAAATTCATAGAGCGAAGGATAATTATTTTTGACCTCTTGCCATTTTTTAGTCCATAAATTTGGATAAAGTTGTCTTCTTTTAAGATGTATGAAGAAATTTCGCGAAGTTCCTTTAAATTTACTTCTTCTAAAACCTTGTAGATGTAATTTATGCCAGAAAATTCTGTGGAAAAGCGTTTAAAGGAATCTACAGCTTGATAAAATAGTGGTGATTTTTCCTCGACGTCCTTAGTCTTATTTTTGCTAAGATTATTATTTGTCTTTTCTATCTTTTCTTCACTATTTTTTTGAGGATCTTCTATTTTATTTTCCCCGCCATCTTTTTTATCTTCAATTTGTTTATTCAAGTCCTTAAAGGATTCAAGCTTGTATTTTTCGTGGAAGAATTTAGAATCGTATTTTTCTTTTTTTGCCTCTTTAAGGACTTTTTCTGGTTGAGAAACTTTTTCTGATTCCTTAATTTTTTCAGAATCTTTTAAATTTTCATCAGTGACAAAATCTTTTTCTAAGTCAGAAGAATTTTTAATTTCAGAATTTTTTACTTCTTCAAGGACCTTTTCAGGCTCAGAAATTTTTTTTGCCTCTTGAACTTTTTCTCTTTCATCAGATTTTTCTAACTCAGAATTTTTTGGGGTTTCATCTTTTTTATCCTCTTTAGGAAGTTTTTCTTCATGAAGATTTTTTTCTTGACCAAGAATTTTTTCCCTGTCAGGGAAATTTTTTGCTTTTAACTTTTTTACATCAGAAAATACACTTTCTATACTGTCGCTATTTAAGTACATCTTCATGTTGTCCAAAAGATTTAGAGAATTTCTGGCAAGCTTGTAGGCATTTTCGCCTGAGACGAGAGTTAGCCTAATGGCAGAATTTATTTTATCAACTGAAGAAATAAAAACCATGCCAATTTCACCAGTCCTTTTTATGGCAGGGCCCTGGTAGGAAATTTCTGCTAGCCTTTCAATTTTTATGTGATCTTCAAAATTTTCAATGGATAAATTTGAAAAGATGGCATAATTGACAAGGGACTCAATATTTTTTACTGTCATAAATTTAAAATCCTTAGCGTAAATGTCGATGTAGGAAGAATTTTTTTCAACCTTGTAATTTAAAATTTCTGAATTTGTATTTGTAGATAAAAAATATCTAACCAAGGCATTGCCAAGATTTTCCTGCATCATGAGCAGTCTATTTTTCCAATTTATTTCTATTTCAACCTGGCCTTTATTTTCATCAATTTTAAAATAGTTTTTGTTGCCAGATAAAAATACTGGGTCTTCACCATTTATTTTTATCTCGTCAGCCAAAAGATTTTCACTACCAGTGAAGAAGGGAGGGTCTTGGACCTTTCCATAAGTAATGCCGTCACGATTTATTTTATCAATTATTTCTAATTTGTAATTTTTTTTGTAAGGGTTTTTGTATTTAGAATTCATAGCTACCTCCACTAATATATTATCATATTTCGTGACTGGACGCTTTAAAAAGATATATAATAAGAGGGGGTGCCTATGTATTTATTTGTGGCAATTATTTTTGGAATTTTACTTTCAATTTTTACAAGGGCAAGCTTATTAATGGCGAGATTTTTTCTCTTGCTATCAATTATTATTCTTGCACAAAAGAAAAATGCCAAATTAATTATTTTTCCTCTCCTTATTTTTGCTGTTTGCCTAAATTATTCCCTTAGAGGCTACAAGCTAAAGGATTTTTCTGGTCAGGTCACTGGAAAAGTAATTTCATCAAATGAAAATAAGTCTGTCCTTAAAACATCTTCTGTTAATGGAAAAAAATTTGTGACAAAAATTTTATTTTACGAAAAGCTAGACAGGGGAGGAACTTATAAGATTATTGGAAAATTCACACCGCCTCTTCCTGCCATGAATGAGGGAAACTTTGACTACGCAAAGAATAACAAGGCTCAGGGAATTTATGCCCTTGGAAAGATAAATAGCTTTCAAAAAATTTCCCAGCCAAATATTTTTTATAAATTTTCCAATACTTTAATAGATAGGGCAAAAAAATTTTATAGAGAAAATTTAGATGAAAGAAATTCTAAACTCATGTCCTCAATAGTCCTTGCCGATAGGTCCCTCATGGAAGAGAGCGAAAAGGATAGGTTCAATACTCTTGGCATGAGCCACATCTTGGCAGTGTCAGGCCTTCACATTGGAGTCCTTGTACTTTTTTTAGAGGGCTTAATAAAAGGTCTTACAAAAAATAAAAAGCTCACTGATATTCTTGTGACTGGTCTTATTTTCTTTTACATAGTGACAATTGGCATGCCAATTTCAGCCCTTAGGGCATTTTTGTTTTACCTTCTCTACAAGGGAAATATTTATCTCAAAAAAGATTTAGACATGAAAAAAATTTATTTTCTGAGCCTTAGCATAATTTTATTTATAAATCCCATGGCAATTTATTCAATATCACTTCTCATGTCCTATGGGGCAATTTTCGGTCTAGTCTTTGTCTACCCAGTCCTAAATAGCAGGCTGGCAGGAAGTGGTCTTGTGAAAAAATCTTTTGTGGGGACAAGTTCAGTAATAATTTCACTTTTTCCTCTATTAAATTATTATTTTGATGGCTTTTCTCTTTTGGTTTTTCTTGCAAACTTGATAATTGTGCCAATTTATTCTGTTATAATTACTCTTGGTTTTATCATGGGGCTGGGAATTTTTCCTGGTATTCTTGGAAAAGTCTTAAATATTTTAATGAATGCTACTTATGGTTTGGAAAGTCTTTTTGCAGCTAAGGACAGTATCTTTCTCGCCCTAAAAGCTTTTAAGTTTGAATATATTTTTGTCTACTATATTTTACTTTTGCTAATTTTAAACAGGCACAAGTTAAGGGAAATTATTGAGCCAAATTTAAAAATTATTGAAATTTATATGGCAGTCTTTTTTGTTCTCACATCTCTAGGAATTTTAAGAGACCTAAACACTTATAAGGAAAGCCACCTCTATATTGGACAAGGAGACTGCACACTTATTAGTTTTCGTGGCAAAAATTATTTAATTGACACTGGTGGGGCAAGGCAGGAAAATAAAATTGCAGAAAAATTTTTATTTCCAACTTTAAAAGTTCGTGGTCTTAGAAAAATTGACGGGATTTTTATTTCTCACTTTGACGAAGACCACGCTGGCAATTTAAATAAAATCTTAAAAAAATATAGGGTGGATAATATTTTTATAAACCACTTGCCAGAAGACCCAGAAATATTAGAAAGGGCAGAAAAATTTTCTAATATTGTAATCCTAAAAAAGGGCGACAAGATAAAAATTTTAGGGGACACAGTGGCAGAAGTCCTCTCCGATAGTGAGAAAAGTAAAGAAGAAAATGACAATTCCATGGTTTTACTCATAAATCACAGGGGCTTTAAAACACTTTTTACTGGCGACATTTCCGAAAATGTTGAGAGAAAAATAAATAGGGACATAGACATCTTAAAGGTCGCTCATCATGGGTCAAAGACTTCCACTTCTAAGGAGTTTTTGGAAAATACTTCGCCAAAATTTGCCCTAATTTCTGCTGGCGTCAATAATTCCTATGGTCACCCCCATGAAGAAGTGCTACAAAACTTGGAAAAACATGGTATCATATACTATGTTACGGCAAGAGATGGTCAAGTGGACTTTAAAATTTATGGTGACAAGCTTAGGATTGATAAGAAAAACCAGGAAGAGGACTATAAATTTTATATTTTACTTATATTTTTAAATACGACTTTACTTTATATTACGGCGAGGAAAAATTATGAACTACAAGAAAATTTATAAAGATGAGACTCACAGCGGAGCTTATTTATTTTTCGGCAAGGAAAAATATTTAATGGAAAATGCTGTGGGATATTTATTAAATAAATATGTAAAGGGTAGCGAAGCCTTTAATTATACAAAATTTAAGGGCGGTGATGTCAAGCCAGAGGACATTATTTCTGCCTGTGAGACCTATCCTGTCATGAATGACAAAAAACTTGTATTAGTGAAAGATGTATGCGACTTTCTTGCCCTTTATGAATTAAAGGATTCCTTTTATGAATTTTTAGACAAGTTATCGGATTTTGTAATTTTAATTTTTTGGGACACTGGAGATATTAAAAAGACAACAAAATTTTACAAATACTTCAAAAAAAATAATAGAGATATTGATTTTGGCAAGCTAAGTCCAGTAGATGCAAATAGGTTTGTAAAATCTTATTTCTTGAGAAAGGGCAAGAAAATCAATGATAGGGAGGCAGCTCTCTTTATTAAAGAAAGTGGCTACACATCAAAAAATGAAGAACTTGTCCTACTTGATCTAATAAGCGAAATGGATAAAATTGCGGCAGCTGCAAAAAGTAATCTTATAAGTGAAAGTGACATAAGAAGTTTAATCACAGAAAATATTGACACAAATATTTTTGCCTTTTTAGATGCTATGATTGAGAGAAATAGCGAGAGAGCCTTAGTTGAATTTCACAATCTAGTAAAATTAGGGGAAGAGTATCCTATAATCTTTTACATGATAATTAGGCAAGTGAAAAATCTTTTGTCCTACAAAATTTTGTCTGAAAAAAATATTAGTCAGGCAGAAATGATGAATAAAATGGGATTATCAAAGTTTGAATTTGAAAGAAAAATAAGGGTCTATGAGAGAAACTTTTCTAAAAAATTTTTGACAGAATTTTATGATGAACTGATTAAGGCAGATGAATTTTTTAAAACTTCATCAGTAGACGAGATAATAATTTTTGAAACTCTTATTATAAAATATTGCCAGGGAATTTAATTTGCTAGGAATAAAAACTTATGCAAAAAGAACCTTGCAATCAATGTAAATTCGTGGTAAAATAGCAAAAGCGTTAAATATTGGAGGTGAAATAATGGCAAATATTAAATCAGCTATTAAGAGAATAGATGTAGCTAAAAGAAATTCTGATCACAACAAACCTATTAGAACTGAAATGAAAAATGCAGTTAAGAACTTTAGAGTCGCTCTTGATGAAAACAGACTTGACGATGCTAAGGAACTTTTAATTGTTGCAGACAGAAAATTAAAGAAGGCTGCTAATAAAAATATAATTCACAAAAAACAAGCTTCCAGAAAGCTAAGTCGACTAGCTAAGGAACTTAACAGCAAGATCGCTGGTTAAGAGAAATTTTCCCGGGAAAGTTTCTCTTTTTATTTTTCACAAATAAAAAGAAAGGTGAGGTTGCAGAATAGATGATTCTACTCTGCAACATCATTTTTTTATTTCAATTGGTTTGAAAACTCTATTGATTTTTTATTTGATTTTTTATTTTTATTAACGATCAGTATTAGTTATTTTATTCATATTTATTAAGTTATCATAGTTTTCTTTGAAAATATCAGCATGAGTAGCAATAAAAAGAGTCTTTCCATTTTTATTTAAGTCATATAGTAACTGCTTTATAATTAATGCATTATTTGCATCTAAATTCCCAGTTGGTTCATCAGCAAATATATAGTCTGGATTTTTCAAAATAACTCTAGCCAGTGCTATTCTTTGTTTTTCACCACCACTTAATTCGTAAACTTTTTGTTTTTGAGATATATTTAAACCTACTTTTTCTAAAACTTCTGAAATACTTTTTTCTCTTTGGACTTTTGATAGTTTTTTTATGTTCAAAGGAATAGAAAGGTTATCATAAATTGTGTAATTGTCAATTAATGCATAATTTTGAAAAACAAATCCAAAAGAATTTCTAAAATAATCTGACTTTTTTATATTTTTATAATTATTTCCATTTATGCTAATTTCTCCATCATATTTATTGTCGAGCATACCAATAATATTAAGTAAAGTAGTTTTACCTGAGCCACTTTTACCATTTATTATATTTAAACTATTATCCTCAAATGAATAATTAAAATCTTCAATTATCGTTCTGGAATTATATTTTTTGCATAAATTTTTAACGTTAATCATATCATCACTCTCTTCCACTGTACTGTGCTTTCATAAAATCTGATAAATAATGTAAGTATTATCATATCTAAAAATATAATAATTATGAAAGTATTAGTTTGCCCTGATAAAATTAGGGCTATAACATCCAATAAGAAATTTATCATTAAAATTATTAAATATTTTTCGACTAAATTGTATCCACAAATACTTTTTATAAACATTATTTTTCTGTACTCAATACAATAATTTAATGCTGAAGAATTTAACAAAACTATTAGTGAAACTATAAATATGAAAGCAACCAAAGCATTAATTTTTAATTTTAGTTGTATATTTTGCATAAAATTTATTTTTTGATTGTAAACAGATATAACCATTTTGTAGGAATCAGATAGATTATTTTTTTCTACAATAGGTTTAATTTTTAAAAATGGGTTATTATTATTAGTTTTAAAATAACTGCATCTAGTTAGGAGTGATCTGTAGCAACAGGGATCAATATTGTTTGTATCTAAATAAACTATTGGATCCACTAAGATATTGCCGTTTTCAATGTTTACAAGTTCGTTATAAGTAAAAAATTTACTATTATTTTTATAATAGATAGTTTTTAAGTTAATATTATTGATTGGTTGTATATTTTCCTTATAAATTTCTGATGGAATTGTAATTTTATTGAAATAGAAGTTTTCACAAGCACTTTTTTTTATAGTAGCATTATTGTTCTTAAATTTCTCGGGTAATAGTAAGACCATGGTATTGTCTGTTGGATCAAGCTTATTTAGATATTTGTACATATCTATATTGTCTGTAGTTTTTATTTTATTATATTTAAAATAATTTTTATTAACTCTTATGTGTTTTTTATTATTAAAAGTTACATCTGAATAATAATCGGAACAATCCATTATAAATAAATCTAATTTATTTTCTAAGTCTTCATATAGTTCTTTGCTAGCAATTTCTAATTTTCTGTTATAATCAAAATCATCTGTTACAAAAGTTTCAGTGATACGATAGACATCTTGTGATTCTTCCCAAGATTGATTTTTTAAATTTATAGATTGATAAGTTTTGTAATTATTTAAAATTGTACCTGAATAAATAAAGAATAAAAGCAATATTATAGATTTGGAAACTAAATTTGATATTGTATAAAATTTAAAATTATGCTTTTTATTTAATATAGAAACAAAGTTGGTATTTAAATTAATTTTTACAAAAAATATTACACTGTATATAAAAATTAAAAAAATTGATATAGGTATAAGTAAACAAATAAAAGACATAAAAACCCATAGAGGAAGTCTAAAAATTAATATTATAATTAAAGATAAAATAAATGAAATAAAATTAGATAAAACAATAAGTTTTTTTAAATTTTTAGAAAAGACATAAGTAAATATCTGCGATTTACGATATCCATGTAATTTCAAAATAGTTATATTTCTATTATTTTGTTCGATTAAGTTTAGTACCCCTAAAGTCAAGAATATCAAAATAGAAGATATTGGTATACTCAAATTTTGGGAAATAATATTATCTGAGAATAACTTATTATAGAAGTAGGACGGATAATTTATTTTATATATATTTTGTACCTTTGCATTCATATGTAAATTTAATTCTTCTATAATATTTTTAATCTTATTTTTATCTGTAGTGTTTATTATATAAGTTCCAAGTACCGTATCATTTTTTAAAAGAGTATTGAAATCAAAAATATTGATAATTTTGTCGATATAAGTATCGAAATTGTCTACTTTATTTTTATCAGCAGAATCATCATTTGAAATATATTCATAGACATTATTAGGATATTTGTTATTAAAAGTTTTTATTTTATTCTTGATAGAATAATCAAAGGTATATATATTTAATTTTTTTTCATTAATATAAGAATATTTATAAAATGATACATTATATTTTTTGAAAATTTTATTTATTTGATTAAAGAAAACTTCCGATGAATATACATTTCCATCATTTTTTGTTACTATAGATATTTCAGAAACTTCATTGTATAGAACATCATCAGTTTTAGAGTCATTTCCAAAATACAATAGTGTTAGTAAAGATAAAGTTATTAAAGTTAAATATGGTATACTTACTAATTTTTTCATTTAGCTCACCTATAGTGTTATTTATATTTTGAAATAATATGTAAGAGGGGGACATTCTCAATTATTTATAATCGTAGTTTGCTTTATTTGTGCCTGAAGATGTCCATATTGCTCTTGCAACACTTGGAGTTCCAGCAGGTTTCCAGCCACCATCATCATATACACCAACGCCATTTGTAACAGATGCTCGTCCGAAACCACGCACTCCTTCCTTAGCCTTAAAAGAAGAATAAACATAATCTCCATCACCATAAGTTTTCCTTCCTCTTATCCAGTAACCTACGACGGTAGTACCATCTGGCAAGTAAACATAGCTTGAATAAGGAGCTCTTAGTAGATTGATTTCTTGATTGGAGTTTGAATCTTTTAAATCAATGTAATCGTTTTCTTCAATTATTTCTGAACCACCATTGTTTGCAAATACTGGTGCTGAAATAGATAAAAATAATAATATTAAAAATATTTGACTTATTAATTTTTTCATTAGTTACCTCACTTTTATTTCTGTAAAAATATTAAATCAGGAATTCAGTTATTTACGAAATATATCCAATCCCCCCCCTCTTACATAAATGGAATACCCTATATATGTATATATTAAACAATAAAATACATAAATATTATCATAGTATCTTACGAGTTGAACTGGTAATATATTTTGGATTTTTGTCAAATTGTGTTGGTGAATAAAAATTATTATATATGGTTAATGTATTATGGCTTAAACCATATATTTTTTATTGTAAAACATAAAAAATCCTCAATCAAAACTATCCAAGGAACGGTAACTGTAAGAAATTCTCTTGATAATCTTAATCTTGTTGTTAATACCTTCAATTTTCTGTTGTTGGAAGTATTATTTAAAATATTTTTAATCTTATCTAAATGGTTAATAGCTATTTATCGGCGTCTTAATTTTTTTGCTCTTGTTTTTTTATTTAGCGGAAAAAATCTAGCTCTACTTGGTTTGATAGGTCCCTGCCTCTTTCTGTTAGATAAATTTTATTTTCTTTTTTTTCAATTAATTCTAGCCTAATATTTTTTTCAATTTCTCTATCGTAAAGCTTTATAAAATCTTTTTCAAATCTTTCTTTAAATTCACCTAAATCAATGCCAGACCTGAGCCTTAGTCCCATCATTATAAATTCATTGGTCCTGTCGGTCTTAGTCAGGATCTCAGAAAATTCTATGGGTTTTTCTCCCTTATCAAGAGCCTCATAATAATTTTTAAAGTCAGAAAAATTTCTGTAACGCAAATTTTTTATATTTGATGAGGCAGAAAGTCCAAAGGAAAGGTAATCTTTTAGCTTCCAATAAGTCAAATTGTGGCGACACTCAAAGCCTTTTTTTGCAAAATTAGAAATTTCATATTGGTCTATGCCAATTTTTTCAAGCTCCCTTACTACATAGTGATACATTTTTCTGTCTTCATCTTCATCTGGAAAATCTAGGGGGCTTTTTTTATGGGCCTCATAAAGCCTTGTGCCTTCTTCTAAGATAAGTGAGTAGTAGGAAAGGTGAGGAATGTCTAATTTTTTTATCTCTTCAAGAGATTTTTCTATGTCAGAAAATTTTTGAGAGGGAAGGGCAAGCATTAAATCTAAATTTATATTTGTAAAGCCAGCTAATCTTGCATTTTCAAGAGCCTTATAAATATCTTCGGACTTGTGAATCCTTCCAATATTTTTTAAAATGTCATCGTTAAAGGACTGGGCGCCTATGGAGATTCTGTTAATGCCAGAAGAAAAATAAGTTTCAGCCTTTTCTCTTGTGAGAGAGTTGGGGTTTGACTCTATTGATATTTCTGGATCTTTAGAAAATTCAAAATCACTTAAAATTTTTAAAATTCTTGCTATATATTTTCCATCAACAGAAGAGGGAGTGCCGCCGCCAATAAAAACTGTGTCAATGATCTTTTCCCTTAAAAAATTACTATATAAATTTATTTCTCTCTCCAAATAAGAAAAATATTTTTCCACATTTTCTCTATTTAAAAGAGAAGAGCAGAAGTCACAATAGTGACATCTACTCTCGCAAAAGGGTATATGAATATAAATTGAAATTTTATTTTTCTTCATCGTATTTTAATACAGACAAGAAGGCATCTTGTGGAATGTCAACATTACCCACAGTACGCATTCTCTTCTTTCCTTCCTTTTGTTTTTCAAGAAGTTTTCTCTTTCTAGAAATATCGCCGCCGTAACATTTTGCAAGTACATCTTTTCTAAGAGCACGAATAGTTTCTCTGGCAATAATTTTATTTCCAATGGCAGCTTGAATTGGAACTGCAAATTGGTGTCTAGGTATTACATCCTTTAGCTTTTCACAGATTTTTCTTGCACGAGTGTAGGCATTGGACTCGTGAACAATAAGTGAGAAAGCATCTACAAGTTCTTCGTTGATTAAAATATCAAGTTTAACAAGGTCTGACTCTTCGTAGCCAATTAATTCATAGTCATAGGATGCGTAGCCGCGAGTTTTTGATTTAAGAGCATCAAAGAAATCGTAGATAACTTCATTTAGGGGCATGTGATAAGTTATGAGGGCTCTAGTTTCTTCAAGGTACTGCATGTCCTTAAAGACGCCACGCCTATTTTGGCAAAGCTCCATAACTTGCCCAACAAAATCAGTTGGCGTCATAATTTCTGCCTTTACAATTGGCTCTTCCATGTACTCAATTTCTGTTGGGTCAGGCAAGTTTGATGGGTTTTGAATGGAAATCATCTCTCCATTTTTTTTCATTACATTGTAAATAACAGAAGGGGCAGTTGTGACAATATTTAAGTCAAATTCTCTCTCCAGTCTTTCTTGGATGATTTCCATGTGAAGAAGACCCAAGAAGCCACACCTAAAGCCGAAGCCAAGGGCAACAGAAGTTTCTGCCTCAAAGTCAAGGGCAGCATCATTTACCTGTAACTTTTCTAGGGCTTCACGAACACTGTTGTACTCTTCGCCTTCGCCAGGGTAAACACCGCAAAATACCATGGGTAGAACTTTTTTGTAGCCAGGCATTGGTTCACTTGTTCTATTATTTTTTAGAGTAATAGTGTCGCCAACTCTTGCGTCCTTTACATTCTTAATGGAGGCAGTTATGTAACCAACTTCGCCTGCGCTTAAAGAATCAAGATTTATGTGACCGTTGGCGATTACTCCAACTTCAACAACTTCAAAAGTTTTGCCTGTTGCCATCATGAGGATTTCGTCGCCAGGCTTTACTTGTCCGTCAATAACTCTCACATGACAAATTACTCCTCTGTAGGAGTCGTAAATTGAGTCAAAGATAAGGGCCTTAAGAGGTGCCTTGTGATCGCCACTTGGTGCAGGAATCTTATCCACAATTGCGTGAAGGACATCGTCAATGCCAATGCCTTCCTTGGCAGAAATAAGTGGAATGCCTTCTGTGTCAATGCCGATAATATCTTCAATTTCTTCTTTTATCTCGTCAGGTCTTGCACTAGGAAGATCTATTTTATTTATTACAGGCACAAGTTCAAGGTCTTGGTCAATGGCAAGATAGACATTGGCAAGAGTTTGTGCCTCAACACCTTGGGCAGCATCTACAACTACAATGGCGCCTTCGCAAGCTGCAAGGGAACGAGAAACTTCGTAGTTGAAGTCCACATGGCCTGGAGTGTCGATTAAGTTTAAGATGTATTCCTTACCATCTCTGTCGTCCTTGTAGATAAGTCTAATTGCCTTTAATTTAATTGTAATTCCTCTCTCGCGTTCAAGATCCATGGAGTCTAAAACTTGCTCATCCATTTCTCTTTTTGTGAGCATGCCCGTTGACTCAATGAGTCTGTCGGCAAGAGTGGATTTGCCGTGGTCAATATGTGCTATTATTGAAAAATTTCTTATATTATTTTGATTTCTCAAATTTTTACCTCCGTTCTAGGGGATATTTATTTTATCAGAGTTTCTATTTTTCCTCTATTTTTTAGAGGCAAAATCCTATAAACTGCTGCTGATTTTATTCTCTTCTTTTCGATTGGTCCAAAGTATCTGGAGTCTACGCTCATGCCAGGGAGTCTGTTGTCTCCCAAGACAAAGTATTCGTCATCCTTTAAAACAAATTTTTCTTCATCAGATTCTGTGTAATCACTTGAAGTATAAGCTTCTTCTAAAACTTTTCCGTTTAAAAGGACTTTTCCATCTATAAATTCTATGGTGTCGCCAGGTTTTCCAATAAGTCTTTTGATGTAGTTTCTGTTGTCATTTGGCGCATCGATTACAACAATTTCGCCACGAGGTATGTCAGTAAACCTCTTGTAGGAAAGGCAAATCAGCTTGTCCCTTTCATTTAAGGTTGGATGCATTGACTCTCCATTAACGACAGCTATATTAAAAATAAAATTTCTCACAAAGAGTGCAATTAAAACTGCAGCTACAATTGTGATAATAAAAGATGTAGTTTCACTTTTTTTCAATTAAATCATCTCCAATAACTAATTTTAACACAAATAGCTTGAAGATTGGAATAATTTTAATTTATAGGGAAGACTATTAAGTGAGATGAGATAAAAATAAAAATTTTTTAGGGTCTTCTTAAAAAATTTTTTGAGAAGCAAGTAATAATTTTTAAAAAATCACAAGTTTACACAGAGAGAGACTATGAATAATAAAAATTATATCAAATTAAATTTTCAAGTTTCTTCATA